>Ga0206116_1000290_pt1 | contig 66663 bp, 66 predicted proteins | sample 3A1Ametagenome_FD_178000 | JGI IMG/M metagenome (GOLD analysis project Ga0206116, IMG submission 178000) | Enriched microbial communities from leaf-cutter ant dump, University of Wisconsin, Madison, United States - 3A1A | ecosystem: Environmental > Terrestrial > Nest > Insects nest > Nest dump...
AAGGCCCGGCCACGTCGTTGCAGACCGCTGACGGTATCCATACCGTGGCGCGCCCTGCGCCTAGTTGCCGGGCCTTTCCCCGGCTTTCGCGGGCACGTAAAAGTGCATAACACGCTCTAATGACACAACCGTACTCCACCCTCGCGCTGGCGGAACCCCTCAAGCGCGCCGTGGCCGACATGGGCTACGAGAACATGACGCCCATCCAGGCGCAGGCCATTCCGGTCGTGCTGACCGGCAAGGACGTGATGGGCGCGGCGCAGACGGGCACGGGCAAGACGGCGGCGTTCTCGCTGCCGCTGCTGCAGCGCCTGCTCCAGCACGAGAACAGCTCCACCTCGCCCGCGCGCCACCCCGTGCGCGCCCTGGTGCTGCTGCCCACGCGCGAGCTGGCCGACCAGGTGGCCCAGCAGATCGCGCTGTACGCCAAGTACACCAAGCTGCGCAGCACCGTGGTCTTCGGCGGCATGGACATGAAGCCGCAGACCGCCGAGCTGAAAAAGGGCGTCGAGGTGCTGGTGGCCACGCCCGGGCGCCTGCTCGACCACATCGAGGCCAAGAACGCGGTGCTCAACCAGGTCGAGTACGTGGTGCTCGACGAGGCCGACCGCATGCTCGACATCGGCTTCCTGCCCGATCTGCAGCGCATCCTCTCGTACCTGCCCAAGAGCCGCACCACGCTGCTGTTCAGCGCCACCTTCTCGCCCGAGATCAAGCGCCTGGCGGGCAGCTACCTGCAAGACCCGGTGACCATCGAGGTCGCGCGGCCCAACGAGACCGCCTCCACCGTGGAGCAGCGCTTCTTCAGCGCGAACGACGACGACAAGCGCCGCACCATCCGCAAGGTGCTCAAGGACCGCGAGATCCGCCAGGCCTTTGTCTTCGTGAACAGCAAGCTCGGCTGCGCGCGCCTGGCGCGCTCGCTCGAGCGCGACGGCCTGCGCACCGCCGCGCTGCACGGCGACAAGAGCCAGGACGAGCGCCTCAAGGCCCTCGAAGCCTTCAAGCGCGGCGAGGTGGACCTGCTGGTGTGCACCGACGTGGCCGCGCGCGGCCTCGACATCAAGGATGTGCCCGCCGTGTTCAACTACGACGTGCCGTTCAACGCCGAGGACTACGTGCACCGCATCGGCCGCACGGGCCGCGCGGGCGCTACGGGCCTGGCGGTCACGCTGGTGTCGAGCAGCGACGCGCGCCTCGTGGCCGACATCGAGAAGCTCATCAAGAAGAAGATCGAGATCGAGGCCGTCGAGCTTGACGACGAACGCCCGCGCGGCCGTTTCAACGAAGGCCGCCGCGTCTGGCAGGAGGACGAGGGCGCACGGGAAGGTGGACGGGAGCGTGATCGCCGCCCCGCCGAGCGCTCCGCGCCGCGCGCCCCGCGCCCCCTGGCCGCCCCGCGCGACCCGTTCTTCGACCAGCCCTACGAGTCCCACACCTGCGCCGAGGCCCCGAGCTGGGAGCCCGTCGCCAAGGCCCAGACCGGCCGCAGCAGCCTGTCGGCCAACATCAAGCCCAAGCGCAAGGTGGCGGCGCTGTTCAAGGCGCCGCAGCCGGTCGAATAACCCCGGCCTTCAAAAAAAGGAGCTGCTGGCGCGCTCCAAGCAAGGGTTTCAGATGGTTTTCATGCTGAAACCCAGGCGTGGTTTGCGCAAGCAGCTATTCTTTTTGCATCAATGGCGGTGCCCGCCCGTGCCGGCCAGCGCGGCGAGCAGCGCGGCATCCACCGCCGCGTAGGCCAGCACCGTGCCGCCGCGCCGGGCGGCGAAGGCCTGTGCGGCCTCGCGCGCGGCAAAGGCGGGCAGGTTGCCCGCGCGCATGGGGCCGCGCGCATCCGATCCGTGCACGTAGAAGGCGGTGCGCGCATCCGTCCAGCGCGCGGCCGCGCCGTCCCCGGCGTCGGTGACGTACAGCGCCGCGACCTGCGCGGCACTGCGCCCGGGGCTGTAGCGCCCCACGTCCTGCAGGTACATGAACAGCGACAGGGGCGAGTCGAAGAAATGCGCGTCGCCGTTGGCGAAGATGAGCTGCGCCGCCCACTCGGGCGCGCGCGCGGGGAACATGCCGCACACGGGGCAGCGCGCGCCGGGCGGGATGGGGCGCGGCTGCGTGGGCGCCAGGCCCGAGGCGCGGTCGTAGGGCGTGGGCGGGGCGATGATGCACACGTCGTCCGGCAGCGGCGCGCGGGCGGGCGCGCGGCGCATGGCCAGGGCGCCGCCCAGGCCCAGGGTGGCGAGGCCTCCCAGGCCGCCTGCCAGCAGCAGGGCGCGGCGGCTACATGCGCGTGTCGTGCAGGGCGCCACCGCTCAGGTCCACCATGTCGCGCGTAATGCCGGCGTAGCGCAGCACCTTGCCGCCGTACTCGGCGGCGAACCGCGTGGCGTCGGCCTCCTGGGCGAAGCTCGCGATCGTCGGGCCCATGGAGCCGTGGCGCTTGCTGCCCACCACGTAGGTAGCGGTCTTGGCGTCGGTCCAGTGGCCGCGCGGCTCGCTCCAGTCGGCCTGGCCCATGTCCTGCACGTAGGCGGCGCGGATGGGGCGCACCTGCTCGGCCGCGAGCAGGGTGTGGAACAGCTCCACCGTGTCGCAGAAGAAGGCGGGCTTGTCCTGGCCCGCGTAGTGGACCTGGGCCTTGGGGCCGGGGTAGTCGGCCAGCAGCATGCCGTCGAGCTCGCAGCTCGTGGCGCGGTCGAAATCCACGGGCACGGCGGATTGCGCCTCGGCGGCCTTTTCGCCGCAGGCGGGCAGCAGCAGGGTGGTGAAGGCGGCCAGGCCGAACGTGCCGAGAGCGCCCAGAGTGCGGCGGCGGGTGAGATGGCGGGTGGTGCAGGAACAGCTCATGGCTTGAATCTCCAGGTGGCGAGGGCGAGCGGCAGCGCGATCCAGGCGAGCATCACGCCGCCCATGACCGCCGGGCTGCCCAGCGACGCGGGCACGACGCTGGCCAGGCCGTAGAGCGTGCGCACGTCGTCGAGCGAGAACACGTTGAGGATGCGGAACACGTCCGCCGGGTTGAGCAGCAGCAGCCACGCGAAGGCGTCGCCCGCGAACCGGCCGCCCGTGGCCACGAGCAGGCCCAGCACCAGCAGGTCGAACACCAGCACGAAGAAGAACCAGATGGCGATGGCCAGGCCCGAGGCGCGCGTGCGCTCGCGCGCCAGCACCGAGACCAGCACCGCCAGGCTCAGGAAGGCCAGGCCCAGCAGCACCGACGAGAGGATGAAGCCCGCGTAGTGGAACAGGGCGCCCGCGCTCATGTGGCGCCACAGCAGCACGGCCACGAGGCCGAAGCCCGCGAGCGTGGAGAGCGTGAGCGCCAGCGCCAGGCCCAGGTACTTGCCCAGCAGCAGTTCGAGCCGGGTGAGGGGCAGGGCCAGCAGCAGGTCGAGCGAGCCGCGCTCGCGCTCGCCCACGATGGCGTCGAAGCCCAGCAGCAGCGCGATCAGCGGGATCAGGTAGATCACCAGGCTGACCAGGCTGGCGATGGTGAATTCGATGGAGCGCAGGCCCACCGTGCCCTGCTGCGCGCCGCCGAAGTAGGCGATGACCAGCGAGAACGCGGTGAACACCAGGGCCACGGCGAGCACCCAGCGGTTGCGCATGCGGTCGCGGAATTCCTTGGCCGCGATGGTGAGGATGGGGGTGATTTCCATGGGGCGCGGTGCTCAGTGGTCACGGATGCCGAAGTACACGTCTTCGAGCGAGGGTTCATGGATCTGCACGTCCCGCAGCCGCGCGCCCAGCGGGGCCAGCGCCGCGAGCACGGCCATCTTCTGCCCGCGCGGGCAGGACAGGCGCAGGCCGGTGGGCGTGGTTTCGGGCGCGATGCCGGTGGCGCCGTGCAGCGCCTGGGCGGCGGCGGGCGCGTCGGCGGCGTCCAGCTCCAGCGCCAGGGTCAGCGGCATGCGCGTTTGCTCGCGCAGCGCCTGCACGCTGCCCACGGCCTGCACCTTGCCCGCGGCGAGGATGGCCAGGCGGTCCACGCGCTCCTGCAACTCGGCCAGGATGTGCGAGGTGATGACGACCGTGACCCCCTCGGCCTGCAGGGTGCGCAGCGTGGCGTAGAAGTCGCGGATGGCCTGCGGGTCCAGGCCGTTGGTGGGCTCGTCGAGGAACAGCACGCGCGGGCTGCCTAGCAGCGCTTGCGCGAAGCCCAGGCGCTGGCGCATGCCCTTGGAATACTCGCGCACCGGGCGCTGGCCCGCGCCGCCCAGGCCCACGCGCTCCAGCATGGCCGGGCAGCCGGCCAGCGGCGCGCCCTTGAGGCGCGCGAAGAAGCGCAGCGTCTCCAGCCCATCCAGGTTGTCGTAGAGCACCACGTTCTCGGGCAGGTAGCCGAGCTGGCGGCGCACGGCGCGAAAGCCGCGCCCGGCGACCGGGGCGCCCGCGATGCGGATCTCGCCCCGCGTGGCCTGGGCCAGGCCCAGCATCATCTTGAACAGCGTGCTCTTGCCCGCTCCGTTGTGGCCGATGAGGCCGAAGATTTCGCCGCGCGCGATGTCCAGATCGACCCCGTCCACCGCGTGCAGCGCACCGTAGTGCTTGCTCACGCCGCGCAGGGCGATGGCCATCGCGTCACTGGCCGGGAAAGTGTTTTCCACGCCATTCACTCCAATCGTTGTGGCCCGGCTGCATGCGCGGGTGGGGATCGACCACCGAGGGCGCGCGCAGGATCGGGAATTGCCGCCCCACCAGGCGCAGCGCCTGCACCGCGGGGCTGGCCAGCAGCAGCTTGACGCTGGGGTGGCGCCAGGTCAGGCGGTCCACCATGTCGTTGGCCTCGTAGGGCACGTCGCCCAGGCCGTCGCCGTCGCGGTCCCAGCCCAGGTAGTTGCTCCAGTGGTTGCCGCGCTTTTCGCCCCAGCGCTCGTCGCGCGCGCCCACGTAGCGCACCTGCTCGCGGTTGCCGATGAAGTCGTTGCCCTCGACCTCGTTGCGCGTGGAGCCCGCCGACAGGTGCACGCCCACGGCGTTGTCCACCACGAGGTTGTTGTCGATCCGGGTGTACTCCACGTCGTAGATGAAGAAGCCCCGCTGGTTGCCCGCGACGACGTTGTTCTCGATCACCGAGTCCTGCAGCGTGCGCAGCATGATGCCGTGGTCGGAGTTGCCCCAGGCGCGGTTGTTGCGCACGGTCTGGTCGCGCGCCTCCATGAGGGCCAGGCCGCCGCGGTTGTAGTAGCTGTCGTTGTCCTCCCACAGGTTGTAGTAGGAGTTCATGTAGTGCGTGCCGTAGCGGCTGTGGTGCAGCTTGTTGCCCTGGAATACGGCGTGGTGCGACACGTCGACGTACAGCGCGTCGCGCACGAAGCTGATCTCGTTGCCGATGATCCGCGCGCCCTGGGTGTTGTAGAGCTGCACGCCGTTGCCGCGCTGCGCGGAGGCGTAGTCGCGCTTGCCGGTGATGGTGTTGTGCTCGATGCGCACGTCGTTGGCCTTCTCGATCCACAGGCCGAACAGGTTGTAGGTCAGGTCGCAGTGGCGCACCACGGCGCGGTGCGCACCGGGGTAGAGGTAGATGCCCGCGTTCTGCGCCTTCAGGTCGTCGCCCGAGTCGCGCACGATCAGGCCCTCGATCACCACGCCGGGCGCGGTCACGCGGATGGTGTCGCCCTGGTTGCCGCCGCTGACGGTGGGGCGGTCGATGCCGCGTAGGGTCAGCGGCTTGTCGATCAGCAGGTTGGCGCGGTACTGGCCGCGCGCCACCTCCACCACGTCGCCCGGATGGGCGGCGGCGACGGCGGCGCGCAGGTCCTGGCCGGGCTGCACGCGCACGGTGGCGGCGTGCACGGCGCCGACCGGCAGGGTCAGCAGGGCCAGCAGGGCCGCCGTTCGCGCAAGGAGTGCAAGGGGGGGCTTCAAGCGAGGCCTCCCAGGGCCTTGATGGCCAGGAACAGCGCGGCGCCGATCATCAGGTTCTTGAAGCCCACGTAGCTCATCATGTCCATCACGCTCGCCACGCGGTACTGGTCGCGCCACCACGGGCCGTCCTTCACGTAGCGCTTGCCCGACAGGCGGATCAGCACCTCGTACACGCTCCAGCCGAACCACCAGCCGATGATGGCGCCGGACGACAGCGTGCCCATGGCAGCGGTCACCCAGGCCACGGTGGCGGCCACGGCCAGCGAGAAGCCCGCGATCTGCAGCGCGCGGCGGCTCTTCCAGCCTTCGCGGCTCCAGGGCCAGAGGTGGTCCACGATCTCCAGCCACACCCAGCGCAGCCAGCGTGCGCCGGCCTTGTGCTGCGGGAAGGTGGGCGGCGTGGGCATGCGCGGGTCGGGGCCGTTCTTGGCCTTGGCCGAGATCTGGTCTTCCACCGTGGCGGGGTGGATGGGGATGAAGTAGCCGTTCTTGCCGATGGGCGTGATCGTGAGGCCGTCCTTCTCGCGGCGCTTGCGCTCCTTGGCCAGCGGCGGGCAGCCCTTGGTGTCGGTGTAGAGGATCATGCAGTCCAGGCAGTGCAGGCACTCGCGGTGGTCGATGCGGCCGTCGGCGTCGATGGCCTGCGCGCCGCAGCCCACGGCGCAGGCCTTGCAGCTGTTGCAGTCCTGCTTGCGCTTCAAGCCGAACCAGCGGAACGTGCTGGGCATGGCCAGCGACGCGCCCAGCGGGCAGATGTACTTGCAGTACGGCCGCTCGATGAAGATGGACACGCCCAGGATCGCGGCCACGAACAGGCCGTAGGGCCAGGCGCGGTTCATCACGCCGACCAGGAAGGTGGTCTTGAACGGCTCGACCTCGGCGAGCTTCTCGGCCAGCCCCATGGAGAACATGGACACGGTGAGCAGGAAGAAGAACACCGCGTACTTGATCCACTTGAGCCGGTCGTGCCACTTCTGCGGCAGCTGCGTCTGGAAGCGCTTCAAGCCGATGTGCTCCGCGATCTTGTAGATGCTCTCCTGCAGCGAGCCGAACGGGCACATCCAGCCGCAGAACAGCCCGCGCCCGAACAGGAACACGGTGACGATGATGAAGATCCAGAACAGGAACACGAACGGGTCGGACAGGAACAGCGACCACGTCCACTGGAACAGCAGCGAGTGGAACCAGGTCAGCACCTGTGTGATGGAGGGCTGGGCCATGTGGCCGAAGCCCACCCAGAACAGGCTGATGGCCCAGAACGTGTACTTGAAGCCGTTGACCGGCCACTTGTTCTTGTGCGTCGAGAGGCGCGTGAGCTTCTCGCGCAGCGCGTAGACCACCGCCACCGCCACCAGCAGCACCGCGAACAGGGCGATGGGCAGGGCCTGCGACTTCCAGATGCGCACCCAGGGCGCGGCGGGCTCCTCCACCTTGGGGCGGCCGCCTTCGAGCACGCTGGCGGGCAGCCAGTACTTGGACTCGAACACCGCGAAGCTGCGGTGGCCCGTGGCCTTGTCCACGCGGTTGCCCAGGAAGGCCAGCTTCCACGGGTATGCGGCCGAGAACGAGGGCGAGCGCACCACGAAGATGGCCGACTCGGTGTAGCGCGGCGCGCCCGCGGCCTCCAGTCCGTAGAGGTTGAACGCATCGAGGTCGCGGAAGGTGAACGAGTCCGCGCCCTGCTTGACCTGCACGCGGTCGAAGATGCCGCCGCGCACGAAGCCCGAGCCCTTGAACGACTCGGCACCCGCGGTCTTGATGATGAAGAACGCGCTCTCGCTGTCCTTGATGCGCGCGCGCAGGCTCTCGAAGCCGCTTGGGCCCAGCAGGCTCTTGCCGATGTCGGGCTGGTTCAGGTCGCCGAACCACAGCTCGATGAAGGGCTCGGGCCCGCGCGGCAGGCCCACCTGCTCGGGCTTCACGAGCAGGCGCTGCACCGCGCCCATCTGCACGAGCTGGGCCCAGCCGTACTTCTGGCCGGTGGCGGCGAACCGGGCCGGGTCGCGCACCGTGGGCGCGATGATGCCGGCCTGGCGCGCCACGGCGGCGCCCGAGGCCATGATGACCTGGTTCTGCGCGACGACGGTGACGGTGGCGCCCGAGATGGCGTCCACGCCGGTCACGTTCTCGTCGGGGCGCGAGGGGCCGACCTCGATGGTGTCGGTGACCGACTTGCCGACGTACTGGTTGTTGAAGTGGATGAGCGCCGATTCGGGGATGCCCAGCAGCAGGATGGGCTCGGAGTGCTTGAGCACCTTCACGCCCACGAAGCGGCCCGCCGTGTCCATGCCGATCAGCGTGACCACCGGCTTGCCCGAGTAGGCGGGCGTGTCGGTGATGTCGGTGGAGAGCATCACGTAGCCCAGCCGCTTTTTCTGGGCCGAATCGTTGTCGTAGGCCTCCACATAGGGCGGCTGGCCCTTGCGGAGGGAGAAGTACCCGGCGCCCGGAAATACGTCCTTGCAAGGCAGCAGCGAACACATGTCGGGCGTGGCCGCCAACTGCGGCGGCAGCTCGGCCTCGTAGGTGCCGGATCCCGCTGCGCGAACGTGCGGCGCAACGGCCGCGAGCGTCAAGGCAATCGTTGCCCACAGGGCTGGCAGGAGGCGGCGTATCGGCGAAAGCATCGTGTATCCAGAACAGGACTTACGCAAACAAGGATGCGCGAGCGGCATTGCCACAGGGCGAGCGTCTTGCCTGAACCCGCTTTGCGTAAGTCGTACAGAAAAAGGGCGGCGCAGCCCGGTGGCCGCGCCGCCAGGGCGGGGCGCTCAGGCCTCGACCAACATGCGCGAACGCATCTCAAGGTGCAGCGCGTGGCAGAAATTGGTGCAGTAGCACCAGTAGACGCCGGGCTTGTCCGCGACGAAGGTCACCGACTTGGTTTCCTGCGGGTTTACGATGAACTGGATGTCGTACTTCGGAATCGCGAAACCGTGCGTCAGGTCCTCGACCTTGTCGAGGTTGGTGAGGATGATGGTCACCTCGTCGCCGCGCTTGACGCTCCACTCGCGCAGGCCGAAGGTCGGCGCCTGGGACGTGAGGTACACCGTGACCTTCTTGCCCTTGCGTTCGACGCGGCAGTCCTTCGCGTCCTTGACGGCGTTCGGGAAGTCGTTGATGTCGTACACCTGGCGCGTGCGCACCAGGCTGCGCGGGATGATGATGGAGTCGTGCGGCTCGGAGTACACCGCGTGGTCGGCCACCAGCTTCATCTTGTCGCCGCTGATGTCGATCAGCTGCGCCGTCTCGGGGTGCAGCGGGCCCACGGGCAGGAAGCGGTCCTTGGAGAACTTGTTGTCCGACAGGAAGTACTTGCCGTCGGCGTCCTTGGTCTCGCCCATGGACGTGAAGCCGTGGCCGGGCTGGTACTGCACGTCGATGCGGTCCACCACGGGGTTGACCGACTTGTCGCCCTTGAAGGACTTGATGGCGGCTTCCACGTTCCACTTGACGATCTGGCTGTCCAGGAACAGCGTGGTGTAGGCGTTGCCGCGGCCGTCGAAGCCGGTGTGCAGCGGGCCCAGGCCGATCTCGGGCTCGGCCACCACGGCGTCGCGCGGGTCCTTGAGCTCGCCGTCGAACCACTTGAGCACCAGCGCATGCTCGATCAGGGTCGCCGTGGGGGACAGCTTGCCCGAGCAGGCGTAGTACTTGCCGTCCGGGCTGGCGTTCACGCCGTGCGGGTTCTTGGGCACCGGCACGTAGCAGGTCAGCGCGGTCTTGGGGTCGGCGTTGCTGGCCTTGGTGCCATCGACCACGGGCACCTTGGAGTCGCCGTAGGTCTTGAACTTGCCGGCCTTGACGGCCTCTTCGATGCGGGCCACGTTGAAGAAGAGGCAGGCGTCGCGCTCGGCGGACATCATGTCCTCGTAATGCGCGCCGTTCTCGGTGTTGTACTGGTTGGTGCAGGTGAGCTTGCCATCGTACGAGGTGGCCACGAGATCGCAGTTGCCGTCGATCAGCACCTGCCAGCGCACTTCCATGCTCTCGGCATCCACGCAGCTGAAGACGGAGCGGTACTCCTTCGTGGCGTCCATGTTCTTGCCGTTGTTGACCAGCGGAATGCTGAACTCGGCGCCGCAGAACACGCGCGTCGTGTGGTTGATGGCCGGGTCCACGGGGTCGCGCTTGTCGGGGAACACGCCGTGGAAGCCCTGCACCAGGGGCAGCTCGGTGATCTTGTCGGTCTCCATCGTGTCCATGCGGATGCGCGCCAGGCGGCCATGGATCTTGTCGTTCACGAAGATGTAGCGGCCGTCGTAGGTGCCGTCCTTGTACGAGGGGTGAACGTGGTGCGTGTCGCCCGTGTGGTACTTGAGGCGGCCGTCGGGCCTGGTGCCCAGGATCTTTCTCGATTCGTTGGTGATGCCCCAGCCGACGAGGCAGTCCATGTTGAAGACCGGGATGCGCTTGAACAGGCGCCCGGACGGCAGGCCGTAAATGCGCACTTCACCGGAGTGCCCGCCCGAGGAGAACGAATAGTAGTCGTCGAGCTGGCCCGGGGCCACTTCGTACTTGCCCACGTCGGGGCCCGCATGCGCGGCGGGCGCGGCCCCGGATGCCGCGGGCGCCGAGGGTGCGGCGGATGCCGCGGGCTTGTCGTTGCACGCGGCGACGCCCGCGGCCAGGCCCGCCAGCGCGGCGGTGTTGATGAAGCGGCGCCGCCCCATGGGGGTGGCTTCGGTGTTCAGGCTGTCTTTCTTGTCGCTCATGAAGTCCTCTTTTCAGGATGGGTAAAACGGAAGGGAAAGCGGTGGCGCGCGCGCCGGTGGCGGCGCGGCCGTAGGGGCGGGTGTGTGCGGGCTGGGCGGCACCTCGGGCGCGGCCATGGCCACGGGCAGGGCGGGCGGGACGCGGTGGGCGGGCGGCGGCGGCGCGCTGCCCGGCAGGCACAGCGGGCAGTCCAGGCCCAGCGTGTCGAGCACGGCGTTGCCGGTCTTGGCATGCGCCACCAGGGTGGCGCCGCTGGCGGCCGAGCACACCAGCTCCATGCTCCGGGGCCGCACCAGCGGGGAGGCCAGCGCCGCCCCCAGGCTGAGCAGGAGCCATGCGGCGATCCACCAGCGCAGACGGTTCGGGGATCGCAGGGTGTCCATGGCGGGGGCGGGGCTCGTGTCGTTTGGATGCGGATCGCCATCGCGGCGAAGGCAGGCAAATGGTCACTGCAAATGACTCTTTGGATATTGATGCACATCAACCGGTCGATGCGGGGATGCGGCCAAACTGGCACCCATGCCAGAGGGCGCGGCCTGCCGCATCGAGCGTGCAGGCCGCCACGCCCCCGGGCTTTGACGCAGCACAAACAACCGAAAGGCTTTCCATGAACAAGACGACCCTCACGATGGCGCTGGCCGCCGCAACCCTGGCGCTGGCCGCCTGCGGCAAGAGCGAGGCCCCCGCACCCGCGCCCGCCCCCGCGCCGGCCGCGCAGGCTCCCGCGCCCGCACCGGCCGCGCCGGTGGCGGAGAACGCCCTGGGCAAGAGCGTGTACGGCAAGACCTGCTCCATGTGCCACGCCGCGGGCGTGGCGGGCGCGCCCAAGCCCGGCGACAAGGCCGACTGGGGTCCGCGCGTCGCCCAGGGCAAGGACACGCTGTACAAGCACGCCATGGAAGGCTTCACCGGCGCCAAGGGCCAGATGCCCGCGCGCGGCGGCAACGCTGCGCTCAGCGACGACGACGTGAAGGCCGCCGTGGACTTCATGGCCGACCAGTCGGTCTGATGCACCGGGAGCGCGCCATGGACAACGCAACGCTGGGGGGCGCCTTGCCGCCGCGGCTGTCACGGCGGCGCTTTGCCCTGGCGCTGCCCCTGCTGGGCGCGGCGGCCTGGGGCGCCGCGGGCAGGGCGCGGGCCGCGGATGTGCGCCCGGGGCCGCAGCGCGCGAGCCGCGACCTCCTGGGCACGCGCGTGGACATCGTCGCTGACGGCGGAGATGGCCGCGACGCCCGCGCGCTGCAGGCCGCGATCGGCCTGGCCTTCGCGGAGATGGAGCGCCTCGAAGCCCTGCTGAGCCGCTACCGCGAGGACAGCGTGGTGCGCCGCATCGGCCAGGCGGCCGGGCGCGGCGCGGTGGCCGTGCCGCCCGAGGCCATGGCCGTATTGGTGGACGCCCGGCGCGTCTGGCGCGAGAGCGCGGGCGCGTTCGACCCCACCGTGGGGGCGCTGTCGGGCTGGCACTTCGAGCCCGGCCGGCAGGCCCTGCCCCCGGCCGCCGAGATCGCCGCCGAACTGCGCCGCGTGGATGCGCGCCACCTGCGGCTCGACGAGCGCGCGGGCACGGCCTGCCTGACCGAGCCCGGCATGGCGCTGGACCTGGGCGGCATCGCCAAGCTGCCCATCCTGGCGGCGGGCCTGCGCGTGCTCGCGCGCGAAGGCGTGGCCAACGCCCTGGTCAACGGCGGCGGCGACGTGCTCGCCAGCGGCCGCCTGCAGGGCCGCCCCTGGCGCGTGGGCGTGCGCGACCCGCGCGCGCCGGGCCGGCTGCTGGGCGCCATCGAGGTCGAGGGCTTCGGCGTGGTCGCCTCCTCGGGCGACTACGAGCGCGGCTTCATGTACCAGGGCCGCAGGCTGCACCACGTGCTCGACCCGCACACCGGCTGGCCCACCACGGGCGTGCACGGCGTGGCGCTGCTGGCGCGCGGCATGCAGAACCCGGTGCAGGCCGTCAACGGCTGGGGCACGGCACTGATGGTGCAGGGCATGGCGGCCGTGCCCACCTGGAGCGCGCGCCACCCCGGCGTGGCCGTGCTGGCCGCAGGGGCCGATGGCACGCTGTGGCAGTCGCCCGGCATGGCGAGCGCGCTGAAGCCATTGAACTCCTGAAACGATAGCTGCTTGCGCCTGCTACAGGCCGATTTCAGAGTGATTTAACCCTGAAATCGTTGACTGGAAGGCGCAACCAGCTTCGCTTTCGATAGCGGGCTATTGCCCGGGCGCCTGCGCCTGGCCGCACCGCACCTGGCACTGCTCGCGCTCGGCCAGCGTGGCGCCGAAGCGCACGGCGCTCAAGGCGCCGCCCCACACGCAGCCCGTGTCGAGCCCGAGCACGTCGGGCCGGTTCATCCAGCCCAGCGTGGACCAGTGGCCGAACGCCACCAGCGTGCCCGCGCTGCGCCGGCCCGGCACGTCGAACCACGGCAGCAGCCCTTCGGGCGGCGTGGCCGCGCTTTCGGTGCTCTCGAAATCCATCACGCCGCCGGGCGAGCAAAAGCGCAGCCGCGTGAGCGCGTTGACGATCACGCGCAGCCGCTCGGTGCCCGCGAGGCCGTCGCTCCAGCGGTCGGGCTGGTTGCCGTACATCGCATGCAAAAAACCGGGCAGGCCGGGGCCGCGCAGCACGGCGTGCACCTCGGCGGCGTACGCCAGCGCATCGGCCGCGCTCCAGGCGGGCAGCACGCCCGCGTGCACCATCAGGAGCCGCTCGCCCGCGTGCACGTGCTCGCGCGCCAGCGGCTGCTGGCGCAGCCAGCCGAGCAGGGCGCCGCGGTCGGGCGCATCGAGCACCGGGGCCAGCGTGTCGCGGCGCGAGGGCTTGCGCGCGCCGTGGGCGGTGGCGAGCAGGTGCAGGTCGTGGTTGCCCAGCAGTGGGCGCACGGCATCGCCCAGCGCCATGCAGCGGCGCAGCACGGCGGCGGAATCGGGGCCCCGGTTCACCAGGTCGCCCAGCAGGTAGACCGTGTCGCGGCTGGGCGAGAAACCGATGTGGGCCAGCAGCCGCTCGAAGGCGCCGCCGCAGCCCTGGATGTCGCCGATACAGTACAGTGCCATGGTGTTTTTTACTCTTGGTTGATCCATGGATTTTCTGCTGATCGCGCTGCTGACCCTGCTCAACGGCGTGTTCGCAATGTCGGAACTGGCTCTGGCTTCGAGCCGCAAGGCGCGGTTGACGGCCATGGCCGAGAGTGGGGACAAGGGCGCCCGCGCGGCGCTGGACCTGCTCGACAACCCCACGCAGTTCCTCTCGTCGGTGCAGGTGGGCATCACCTCCATCGGCATGCTCAACGGCATCCTGGGCGAGGCCGCCTTCAGCGAAGGCGTGGCGCGCTGGCTGCAGGCGCTGGGCGCGCCCGAGAAGGCGGCGGGCATCACGGCCACGGCGCTGGTGGTCACCGTGATCACCTTCATCACCATCGTGTTCGGCGAGCTCGTGCCCAAGCGCATCGGCCAGCTCTACCCCGAGGTGGTGGCGCGCTTCGTGGCGCGGCCCATGGCCTGGGTGGCGCGCGTGGCCAAGCCGTTCGTGCGGCTGCTGTCGCTGTCCACGCAAACCGTGCTCAAGCTGCTGCGCATCGACAACGCGGCGGGCCGCGCCGTGACCGAGGAAGAGATCGCGGCGAGCCTGGAAGAGGGCCGCGAGGCCGGCGTGATCGAGCACCACGAGCACCAGATGGTGCAGAACGTGTTCCGCCTGGACGACCGCCCGCTGACCTCGCTCATGGTGCCGCGCTCCGACGTCGACTGGCTCGACGCCGCGCTGCCCGTGGCCGAGGCGCTGCGCCTGGCCGGCGCGGGCGCGGGCAAGGGCGCGCACTCGTGGTACCCGGTGTGCCGGGGCTCGCTCGACGACGTGGTGGGCGCGGTGAGCGTGGCGCAGCTGCTGGCCCTGGGCCCCGGCGCGCCGGGCCTGCTCGAGGACCACGTGGCGCCCGCCACCTTCGTGCCCGAAACCCTGAGCGGCATGGAATTGCTCGACCAATTCCGCGCGCGCTCGGGCCGCCTGATATTCGTAGTCGATGAATATGGCGTGGTGCAGGGCATCATGACCCCGCGCGATTTGCTCGAAGCCATTACCGGAGAACTGCAGCCCGGCGCCGCCAGCGATGCCTGGGCCCTGCAGCGCGAGGATGGCGCGTGGCTGCTCGACGGCCTGATGCCGGTTTCCGAACTCAAGGCCCGCCTCGATATTCGAGATTTACCCGAGGAAGACCGCGGCCGCTATAACACGGTGGCCGGGCTGCTGCTGGCCGAATCGGGCCATTTGCCCAGCGTGGGCGAGCGCATTGCCTGCGCGGGCTGGATATTCGAGGTGCTGGATTTGGACGGCCGGCGCATCGACAAGGTATTGGCGCAGCCGGAAGTTTGACGGTGGAAACCGCGCGCAGGTAAATAATGCGCTTGGCGGGGTTTTTATTTATATAATCAAGGCTCCCATCCACCACCAGAGCTTCTACTCCAATGACCACCTCCCTGAAAGAATTGCTCGAGCAGCAGGCCGCACTGGCCGAAAAGATTGAAGCCGCCCGCCGCAGCGCAAAGGCCGACGCCATTGCCAAGGTGCGCGCCATCGTGGCGGAAAATGGTTTGACGGCCGCCGAGGTGTTCCCCGCGGGCCGCAGCAGCGTCCGCGTGGCGGGCAGCTCCGGCCAGAAAGTGGCCCCCAAGTACCGCGACCCCGCCACGGGCCAGACCTGGACCGGCCGCGGCAAGCCGCCCAAGTGGATCCAGAACCAGGACCGCCAGAAGTTCGCCATCTGAGCCTCGCCCGCGCAAAAAGTCCGCCCAGTCCGCTGCGGCGGACTTTTTCGTTTCCGGGAGGTGCTGAACCTTACCCCTGCTATTGCACGGCCATGAAGGGCTGCCGAAAATAGGCTGCAAACCCTTCCCCCACCAGACAGGAGCTTTCCATGGCCTCGCCGTCGCCCCACGCAGAACACGCTTTCGCCGCCACGCTCAAGGAATTCGAAACCGCTTCGGGCCGCAAAGGCACGCTGTATTCGCTGCCCGCGCTGGCACGCCAATTCCCGGGAATTGCGCGTTTGCCCGTGTCGCTGCGCATCGTGCTCGAATCGGTGCTGCGCAATTGCGACGGCCGCAAGGTAACGGCCGCGCACGTGGAGCAACTGGCGCGCTGGCAGCCGCAGGCCGAGCGCAAGGATGAAATCCCCTTCGTCGTGGCGCGCGTGGTATTGCAGGATTTCACCGGCGTGCCGCTGCTGGCCGATCTGGCCGCCATGCGCAGCGTGGCCCAGAAACTCGGCAAGAACCCCCGCAAAATCGAGCCGCTGGTGCCCGTGGACCTCGTGGTGGACCATTCCATCATGGTCGATCATTACGGTACGAAGAAGGCGCTCGACCTGAATATGAAACTCGAATTCCAGCGCAACCGCGAGCGCTACGAGTTCATGAAATGGGGCATGCAGGCATTCGATACCTTCGGCGTGGTGCCGCCGGGCTTCGGCATCGTGCACCAGGTCAATCTCGAATACCTGGCGCGCGGCGTGCACAAGCGCAAGGACGGAGTGCATTACCCCGACACCCTGGTGGGCACCGACAGCCACACCACCATGATCAACGGCATCGGCGTGGTGGGCTGGGGCGTGGGTGGCATCGAGGCCGAGGCGGCCATGCTGGGCCAGCCCGTGTACTTCCTCACGCCCGACGTGGTGGGCTTCGAGCTCACGGGCCAGCTGCGCGAGGGCGTCACCGCGACCGACCTCGTGCTCACGGTGACCGAAATCCTGCGCCAGCACAAGGTGGTGGGCAAGTTCGTCGAATTCTTCGGCGAGGGCACGCGCACGCTGGCGCTGCCCGACCGCGCCACCATCGGCAACATGGCACCCGAGTACGGCGCCACCATGGGCTTCTTCCCCGTGGACGAGAAGACCATTGACTACCTGAAGGGCACGGGCCGCAGCAAGGCCGAGATCGAGGCCTTCGAGGCCTACTTCAGGGCCCAGGGTCTGTTCGGCGTGCCGCGCGCGGGCGAGATCGACTACTCGCAGGTCGTGCGGCTCGACCTGGGGCAGGTGGCCCCGAGCCTGGCTGGCCCCAAGCGCCCGCAGGACCGCATCGAGATCGGCAACGTCAAGGGCCAGTTCACGCGCCTGTTCAGCCTGGGCGCGGACGACAACGGCTTCAACCAGCCGCCCGAACGCCTGGCGCAGCGCTACCCCGCGGGCGCCGCCGGACTGCAGATCGGCAGCGGCGACGTGCTCATCGCCGCCGTCACGAGCTGCACCAACACCTCCAACCCCAGCGTGCTGCTGGCCGCGGGCCTGCTGGCCAAGAAGGCTGTGGAGGCGGGGCTCAAGGTGCAGCCGCACATCAAGACCTCGCTCGCGCCCGGCTCGCGCATCGTGACCGAGTACCTGGCCGAGACGGGCCTGCTGCCCTACCTCGAAAAGCTCGGCTTCGCCGTGGCGGGCTACGGCTGCACCACCTGTATCGGCAACGCGGGCGACCTGGCGCCCGCGATCAACGAGGCCATCACGCAGAACGGCCTCGTCTGCGCGGCCGTGCTCTCGGGCAACCGCAACTTCGAGGCGCGCATCCACCCCAACCTCAAGGCCAATTTCCTCGCCAGCCCCCCGCTCGTGGTGGCCTACGCCATCGCGGGCACGGTGCTGCGGGACCTCATGACCGAGCCCGTGGGCCGGGGCAAGGGCGGGCGCGACGTGTACCTGGGCGACATCTGGCCCACGAGCGACGAGATCCACGCCCTCATGCGCTACGCCATGAACGGCAAGGCCTTCCGCGAGAACTACGCCAAGGTCCGGAGCGACCCGGGCAAGCTCTGGGGCGCCATCCAGGGCGTGGCGGGCACCACCTACACCTGGCCCGCGAGCACCTACATCGCCGAGCCGCCGTTCTTTGCCGGTTTTGCTCTCGATTCGGGAGCTGCTGGCGCAGGCAGGGCGGGCGTTGAAGGCCAAAACGATGCCAAGCCCGCTTCCTGGGGCGTGGAGGGCGCGCGCATCATGGCGCTGTTCGGCGACTCGATCACCACCGACCACATCTCGCCCGCGGGCTCCATCAAGGAAAGCTCGCCCGCGGGCCAGTGGCTGCTGCAGCACGGCGTGATGAAGCAGGACTTCAACAGCTACGGCGCGCGGCGCGGCAACCACGACGTGATGATGCGCGGCACCTTCGCCAACGTGCGCATCAAGAACCTCATGATCCCGCCCCAGGCCGACGGCTCGCGCGAGGAGGGCGGCGTCACCCTGTTCCAGAACGAGGGGCCGCTCTCGGGCGAAAAGATGTTCATCTTCGACGCCGCCATGCGCTACATCGCGCAGGACACGCCCACCGTGGTCTTCGCGGGCGAGGAATACGGCACGGGCTCGAGCCGCGACTGGGCCGCCAAGGGCACGCAGCTCCTGGGCATCAAGGCCGTGGTGGCCCGGAGCTTCGAGCGCATCCACCGCTCCAACCTCGTGGGCATGGGCGTGCTGCCGCTGCAGTTCCTGGGCGCGGACTCGTGGGAATCGCTCGGCCTCACGGGCAGCGAGCGCATCGACGTGGTCCCCGACCCCGCGCTCACGCCGCAGAGCAACGCCACGCTCGTCATCCACGGCGGCGACGGCACGCGGCGCGAGGTCACCGTCCGGCTGCGCATCGACACGCCCATCGAGGTGGACTACTACCGCGCGGGCGGCATCCTGCCCTACGTGCTGCGGCAATTGCTCGTGCAATAGGGTTATTCTCGGCGGCAGGAGACTGCCATCGCATGAGTACCCGCATCGCCTGGATCGACGCCGACCCGCTGCATGCCGAACAGGCGCTGCAACGCATGGCCGGCGGATGGCGGGCCACCGCCCTGCCGTATCCGGGCGAAAGCGGCGGCGAGCGCGCCCTGCCCGCGCAGGGCTGGGACGCCGTGGTGCTGTGCCTGCCCGCCGATGCCACGCAACTGCCTGCCTGGGCGCTCGAACCCTGTTCGTGGCCGCTGCTGCTGTGCCTGTCGGCCGGGCAGGAGTTCCTGGCCGCGCGCGCGCTGCGCGCCAGCCTGCGCCCCGCGGGCGGCGACTACGTGCTGCGCACGGAAGGTGAAGACCCTGCCCCGGAGCTGCTGCGCCGCCTGGGCCTGCTGCTGCGCCACGGCACGCACGACGGCATGGCCGCCGTGCGCAACCAGCTCGCGCGCGTGTACGCGGCTCTGGCCAGCATGAGCCAGGGCATCTTCCAGACCGGGCCCGACGGGCGCGTCGACGTCTACAACCAGCGCGTGCTGCAGCTGCTCGACCTGCCCGAGGAACTGATGGCCGGGCGGCCCACGCTGGCCGAGCTCACGCGCCTGCAGAGCCAGCGCGGCGACTTCGGCCGCGGCGGCGACCTGGTGGACGACGAGGGCGCGCGCGGCTACATCCTGCGCGGCGCGGTGGAGCCCTCGCCCGAGGTGTACTGGCGCCGCACAGCCGACGGCCGCACGCTCGAAGTGCGCACCAAGACCATGCCCGACGGCGGCCTGGTGCGCACCTTTGCCGACGTGAGCGACTACGTGCGCGTGCAGTCCGAGCTGCAGCGCAGCGAGGCGCGCTTTCGCAGCCTGTGCGGCCTGTCGTCCGACTGGTACTGGGAGCAGGACGCGCGCTTTCGCTTCACCGGCATCGCGGGCGTGGCCGCGCGCCAGGACGCCCGGCTGCGGGCCATGCTCGGCCGCGCCATCTGGGACACGCCCGCGCTCAACATGGCGCCCGAGGACTGGGCCGCGCACCGCCAGCGGCTCGAGGCGCGCCAGCCCTTTCGCGAGCTGGAGCTGCAGCGCATGGACGAGGGCGGCCAGCCCTACTGGATAGCGCTCAGCGGCGAGCCCATCCTCGGCGACGCGGGCCGCCTGCTGGGCTACCGCGGCGTGGGCCGCAACATCACCGAGCGCAAGCGCGTGGAGGGCGAGATCGAGCGCCTGGCCTTCTACGACCCGCTCACCAGCCTGCCCAACCGCCGCCTGTTCCACGACCGGCTGCAGCGCGCCTGCACGGCCCTCGCGCGCAGCCAGCGCCACGCGGCGCTGCTGTTCATCGACCTGGACAACTTCAAGGACCTCAACGACTCGCGCGGCCACGACGTGGGCGACCGCCTGCTCACCCAGGTGGCCGGGCGGCTGCGCGCCTGCCTGCGCGCGAGCGACACCGTGGCGCGCTTCGGCGGCGACGAGTTCGTGGTGCTGGCCGAAGGCCTCTCGCGCCAGTACGCCGCCGCCTGCCACGACGCGGAGAAGCTCGCGCGCAAGATCGGCGCGGTGCTGTCCCAGCCCTACGCGCTGGGCGGCGCGGACATGGACGACCACCTCAGCACGCCCAGCATCGGCTTCACCCTGTTCGGCCATCCGCCGCCAGCGGCCGAGGAACTGCTCAAGCAGGCCGACTTCGCCATGTACCAGGCCAAGGCCGCGGGGCGCAACACCGTGCGCCTGTTCGACCCGCGCACCCTCGCGGCCATGAGCGCGCGCTCGGAGCTGGAGACCGAGCTGCGCCACGGCATCGCACGCGGCGAGCTGGAGCTGCACTACCAGCCCATCGTCGATGCCGCGGGCCGCACCCTGGGCGCCGAGGCGCTCGTGCGCTGGCGCCACCCGGTGCGCGGCATGGTGGCGCCGGGCGAGTTCATCGGGCTGGCCGAGCAGACCGGCCTCATCCTGCCGCTGGGCCAGTGGGTGGTGCAAAGCGCCTGCGCGCAGCTGGCCGCCTGGGCGCACGATGCGGCCACGCATGGCCTGGTGCTCTCCGTGAACGTGAGCGCGCGCCAGTTCCGCCAGCCCGAGTTCGCCACCCAGGTGCTCGCGGCCCTGCAGCACAGCGGCGCCAGCGCGCGGCTGCTGCGGCTCGAACTCACCGAAAGCCTGCTGCTCACCGATACCGAGGAAATGATCGCCAAGATGGAGTTCTTACGCGCCCAGGGCGTGGGTTTTTCGCTCGACGACTTCGGCACCGGCTACTCGTCGCTCTCGTACCTCAAGCGCCTGCCGCTGGGGCAGCTCAAGATCGACCGGGGCTTCGTGCGCGACGTGCTCACCGACCCGAACGACGCCGCCATCGTGCGCACCATCCTCGCGCTCGCGCAGAGCCTGGACCTGAGCGTGGTCGCCGAGGGCGTGGAAACCCCGGGCCAGCTCGACTTCCTGCAGCGCCACGGCTGCACCGCCTTCCAGGGCTACCTGTTCGGCCGCCCCGGCCCGGCGCAGTGGATCGGGCGGCCCGCCGCCGCCGTGTCCTGATGCAAAAGCAGATCCTGATCGCGGGCGGCGGCATCGGCGGCCTGGCCGCCGCCCTGGGCAGCGCCCGCGCGGGCTGGGAGGTGCGGCTGTTCGAGCGCGCCGAGGCCTTCAGCGAAGTGGGCGCGGGCGTGCAGCTCGGCCCCAACGTGGTCCGCAGCCTGCAGGCCTGGGGCCTGCAGGCGCCGCTGCAGGCCGTGGCGGCCTTCCCCACGCGCATCGCGGTGCGCTGTGCGCTCAGCGGCGCGCAGCTGGCCGCGCTGCCGCTGGGTGCCGAGGCCGTGCAGCGCTACGGCGCGGCCTACGCCACGGTGCACCGGGCCGACCTGCATGCGCTGCTGGAGGGGGGCGTGCGGCAGTACCCGGGCGTGCACCTGAACCTGGGCGAAGCCATCGAGAGCTACCGCGAATCTGAAGGCGCCGTGACCGTGCGCACGCACAGCGGCAAGCTCATCGAGGGCGATGCCCTCGTGGGCGCCGACGGCGTGCGCAGCCGCCTGCGCGCCCAACTGCTGGGCGACGGCCCGCCGCGCGTGACGGGCCACCTGGCCTACCGCCTGGTGGTGCCGCAGGCCGCGCTGCCCGCGGGCCTGCGCACCGCCGAGGTCACGGCCTGGATGGGGCCGCGCCTGCACGTGGTGCAGTACCCCGTGCGCCGGGGCGAGCTGCAGAACGTGGTCGCCATCATCGAGGGCCCCGCGCCCGCCGACCTCGACACCTGGGACCACGGCGCCAACGCGGCCGACCTGGAGGCCGCCCTCGCGGGCACCTGCGCCCCGCTGCAGGACCTGCTGCGCGGCGTGCACGACGCGGCCGCGCGGGCGGGCGGCGGCTGGCGCCTGTGGCCGCTCACGGACCGCGCGCCCGTGCGCTCGGCCGCGCAGATGGCGCAGGGCCTGGTGGCGCTGCTGGGCGATGCGGCGCACCCCATGCGCCCCTACCTGGCCCAGGGCGCGGGCATGGCCATCGAGGATGCGGCGCAGCTGCAGCGGGCGCTGTCCATGCACGACCTGGACGTGCCGCTGCGGCTCACCCGCTATGCGATCAACCGCTGGCAGCGCAATGCGCGGGTGCAGGCGCGCTCGCTGCGCAATGGGCGCATCTTCCATGCCACGGGGCCGGTGCGGTGGGGGCGCGACGCGGTGCTGCGGGTGCTGGGGGAGCGGGTGCTCGACCTGCCCTGGCTCTACCGTGGGGAAGGCTCCAGCGCCAGCCTGCTGTGACGGGCGGCCGTGGGCAGGGGCGCCGCCTGCTCCCGCAGCGGGCAGGCCGTGGCCAGCCGTTGGGCCAGCTCGCCGCGCAGCGCCTGCAGGGCCGCGATGCGGGTGTCGATGTCGGCCAGCTTGCTTTGCAGCAGCAGGTCGATGGCGGGGCCGGGCTCCGCGGCGTCCCAGAGCGCGGGCAGGTTGCCGCCGATTTCGGCCAGCGTGAAGCCCAGTTGCTGCGCCGTGCGGATATAGCGCACCAGCGCCACGGCCTCGGCGGGATAGTCGCGGTAGCCGTTGGCCTGCCTGCACGCGCGCAGCAGGCCCTGCTGTTCATAGAAGCGCAGCGCCTCGCGGCTCATTCCGGTCGCTGCGGCCAATTCGCCGATGCGCATGGTCTTGGAAAAAAGTACTTGACCCTCTAGCGTACTTCAGGGCCGATGCTCAGAGGCTTGTGCCACTTCGCTGCCTTCCTCCCATGCCTTTCCTGCCTTCCCTGCCTTTTGCCTCCGAACCTTCTTACCTGCGCAGCGTGCGCGCCAGTGCGTGGTACGACCTCGCCGTCACCTGGCCTTTCGCCCTGCCGTGGACCTTGGCCTGGCTCCATGCCCGCCTGGCCGCGCTGGCGGGCGCGCTGGGGCTGCCGGGCGTGTTGCCCGCGCTCGACGTGCAGCACGTCCTGTTCGCCAACCTGCTGGGTTCGGTGGTCATCGTGTGGTCGCTGGCGCGGCTGTTGCAGCCCTCGGTGGTGCTGGGGCGGCTGGATGCGCTGGCGCGCCTGCTGTTCGCAGTGTGGCAGGTCTATGCCGTGGCACGGGGCGCCAGCGCGGTCGTGCTGGGGTTCACGCTGTTCGAGCTGCTTTTCGGCGTGCTGCAGGCGCGCCCCGTGGCCGGGGCTTCAGTGCCGGGGCGCCGGCAATAGCCGGAACGCGAGCGCTCCGCCGCCGAGCAGCGCCGCGATGGTGAGCATCACCGCCACATACGGGTCCCCCCCGCGCCCCTGCGCCAGCGTGGCCACCAGCCCGGTGGCCCACTGCATCAGCGCCACGCCCAGGAACATGGCCATGGTGAACACCGCCATGGCGCGCCCCGTCATCGCGGCGGGGTAGGCCGAGCGCACGTCGGCGTACTGCAGCACGATGTAGCCCGAGAGCACGCCCACGGCCAGGGCGCTGCCCACGTCCACCCAGGCGCTGTGCAGCAGCGCCATGGCGAGGAACAGCCCCGCCATCACCACCGTGGCGCCGATGATCCAGCGCCGCCGCCCCGCAACCCCCGGGTCCAGCCGCCCGAACAGCGCGGGCCCGAACAGCGACACCAGCGAGACCATCACCGCCACATTGCCGCTTTGCACCAGCGAGTACCCGTGCCGCTCGATCAGGAGCGGCCCCAGCCACAGCCCGCGCAGCGCGAGGAAGGCCGCGTAGGTCACCAGCGCGAGCAGCATGATGCCCAGCGTGTGCGGCAGCAGGAACAGCGCCCCGAAGCCGCGTGCCGCCTGGCCCAGCGACTCGCGCGGCCCCGCGTGCTGCGCCTGGGCGGGCTCGTGCACGCGCCAGAAGATCAGGCCCCAGGCGGCTGTGGCCAGCCCCGCGAGCACCACGAAACCCATGCGCCACGACGAGTGCTGCACCAGCCACGCCAGCGGCGTGCCCGTGAACAGCATGCCCAGCCCGCCCAGCCCCATGGCCAGGCCCGACACCACGGCGAAGCGCTGCGGTGCGAAGTAGCGCGCGACGAATACCGTGCACACCAGGAACGCGGGCGCGCAGCCCACGCCGATCAGCACCTGGCCCAGCAGCACCGCGCCATAGCCCGGCGCCCAGGCCGACAGCAGCGAACCCGCCACCGTGAGTGGAAACGCCGTGAGCACCGTGCGCCGCACGCCGAACAGGTCGATGCCGATGCCCATGAAGATCTGCATGCCGCCGAACGCGAAGGCGAACGCGCCCGCGAACAGGCCCAGCGCCTGGGCCGAGAGGCCGAACTCGGCCTGCAGCCCCGTGGCGATGATGGCGGTGATGGTGCGGAAGGCCTGGCTCAGCGCGAAGCCCGAGACCAGGGCGAGCAGCATGGCCCAGGCGCTGCGGGCGGGAAGGGGGGTGTGCATGGCCCCAAGGCTACCCGAGCGCGCGATTTTCCGCCGCCGCCTGGGGGACTGGGCCTGGCGCTGGTTCTGGCGTGCGCCCGGCCCCTGCGGGTGACATTGCCGCCATCCGGGAATTGCGTCCGGCCACTGCCGGATTTTTCCAGGCGGGAAATAATGGCCCCTGGCTTGCGGCTCCGAGGCAGGCCTCCACGCCCCGCTCCCGCATGCAGCCTTCTCCCGCAGCGCCTTCCTCCTCCCCCGGTTTTTCCCTTTGGCGCATCGCCATCCCGGCTTTTGGCCCCTCCCTGCTGTTCGGGCTGGGCGAAGGCGCCGTTCTTCCGATCATTCCGCTGATGGCCCGGGACCTCGGGGCCTCCGTGCCGCTGGCGGCGCTGATCGTGGGCCTGATCAGCATCGGGTCGCTGCTCAACAACCTTCCCGCCTCGCTGATCACGATGCGCTGGGGCGAGCGCTGGGCCATCGTGGCGGCCGGCGTGTGGAGCGGCCTGGGCATGGCGCTGTGCGTGTTCACCGCGCAGCTCTTCCTGTTCGCGGCGGGCTGCTTCATGGTCGGCATGTCGCAGGCCGTGTACAACCTGGCGCGCCAGAGCTACATGACGGAGGCGGTTCCGGCGGCGTACCGGGCGCGGGCGCTCTCCACCTTGGGCGGGGTGATGCGCATCGGCATGTTCATCGGGCCTTTTCTCGGCGCGTGGGCCGTGCATGCGTTCGGCCTGCAGGGCGCCTTCGCCGTGGGGATCGCCGGGGTGCTGTGCGCCGCGGCCATCGGCGCGCGGGTCCCGGACCCGGAGCTGCCGCCCGGCCAGGCGCCGCCCGCGTCCGCGACCATCGGCTCCACGCTGCGCGACCACCGCAAGGTCTTCCTCACGCTGGGCGTGGGCGTGCTGCTGGTCAGCGCCGTGCGGGCGTCGCGCCAGGTGGTCATTCCCTTGTGGGCCGACCATCTCGCCATGGCGCCCGCCGTGGCCTCGCTGGTCTATGGTCTGGCGGGCGGCATCGACATGCTGGTCTTCTACCCTGCCGGCAAGGTGATGGACCACAAGGGCCGGGGCTGGGTGGCCGTTCCTTCCATGGTCATCATGGGCCTGGCGATGGTGGCGATGCCGTGGACCTCGGGCTTCACCACGCTGCTGCTCGCGTCGCTGGCCATCGGTTTCGGCAACGGCATCGGCTCGGGAATGATCATGACCCTGGGCGCCGACCACTCCCCCCGGCACGGGCGCGCGCATTTCCTCGGCGTGTGGCGCCTGCTGTCCGACATCGGCTCCTCCTGCGGGCCGGCGCTGCTGTCCTTCCTGGCGGGCAGCCTGTCCCTGGCGTCGGGCATCGTCGCCACCGGGCTCATCGCCTTCGCCGCGGCGGTCGTGCTGGCCTACTGGATTCCCCGGCCGCACGGCGGTGCGGCGGGGCAGGGCTGACAGGCCCTAGAGGTCCGTGCGCAGCTTCCAGATCTCGGGGAACAGCACCACGTCGAGCATCTTGCGCAGGTAGCTCACGCCGCCCGTGCCACCCGTGCCGCGCTTGAAGCCGATGATGCGCTCCACTGTGGTCACGTGGCGGAAGCGCCAGAGGCGGAAGGCGTCCTCGAGGTCGGTGAGTTCCTCGCCGAGCTGGTACAGGTCCCAGTGCGTTTGCGGGTCGCGGTAGACCGCGAGCCAGGCCTGCTCCACGCCCTCGCTCTCGGTATAGGGAAGGCTGAAGTCGCGCTGCAGGTGGCTGGCGGGCACGTTAAGGCCGCGCCGCGCGAGCAGGCGCAGGGCCTCGTCGTAGAGCGAGGGCGCCTCGTACGCGGCCTGCACGCGCGCGAGCAGGTCGGGCCGGTGCGCGTGGGGCCGCAGCATGGCCGCGTTCTTGTTGCCCAGCGCGAACTCGATGCAGCGGTACTGGTAGCTCTGGAAGCCGCTCGATGCGCCCAGGTAGGGCCGCATGGCGCTGTACTCGGGCGGCGTCATGGTCGCGAGCACGTCCCAGGCGTGCACGAGCTGCTCCATGATCTTGGAGACGCGCGCGAGCATCTTGAACGCGGGCTGCAGCTCGTCGCGCGCGATGTGGGCCGTGGCAGCGTGCAGCTCGTGCAGCATGAGCTTCATCCACAGCTCGCTGGTCTGGTGCTGCACGATGAAGAGCATCTCGTCGTGCGCGGGCGACAGGGGCTTTTGCGCGTTGAGCACCGCGTCGAGCGCAAGGTAGTCGCCGTAGCTCATGCTGCGGCTGAAGTCGAGCTGGGCATGCTCCTCGTGCACGATGGATTCGGGCGACGAAGCGGCCGCGGCGGTGTCGGCGGGCTGGGGGCTGGGGGCGTGGGGGCAGGGCATGGTTCAGGTCACCGCGTTGATCTGGTTGAACTCGGGGCGGCGCCATTCGCCGCTCTCCAGCACCTGGCGCAGGTGCTCCACGGCATTCCACACGTCTTCGAAGCCGATGTACAGGGGCGTGAAGCCGAAGCGCAGGATGTCCTGGTGCACGCCGCCGTCGCCCTTGCGGAAGTCTCCCACCACGCCGCGCGCGATCAGCGCCTGCACGATGGCATAGGCGCCCTCGCCGCGCGTCAGGCACACCTGCGAGCCGCGTGCCGCGTGCGTGCGCGGCGTGGCCAGGCCCAGGCCGTGGCCCGCGCAGCGCTCCTCCACCAGGGCGATGAACAGGTCGGTGAGCGCGAGCGACTTGGCGCGCAGCGCCGCCATGCCGCCCAGGGGCCGCGCGGCCTCGAAGGTGTCGAGCCCGCACTGCAGCAGCGACAGGCTCACGATGGGCTGCGTGCCGCACAGGTAGCGCCGGATGCCCGCCGCGGGTTCGTAGCCCGGCGTGAAGGCGAACGGCGCGCTGTGGCCGAACCAGCCCGACAGCGGCTGCCAGAACCGGTCCGCATGGCGCGGGTGCACCCACACGAAGGCCGGTGCGCCGGGGCCGCCGTTGAGGTACTTGTAACTGCAGCCCACGGCGTAGTCGGCGTTCGAGCCCTTGAGATGGACGGGCACGGCGCCCGCGCTATGGCACAGGTCCCACACGCACAGGATGCCCTGCGCGTGCGCGGCGGCCGTGACGGCGGCCATGTCGTGCATGGCGCCCGTGCGGTAGTTCACGTGGGTGAGCAGGCAGATCGCCACGTCGGGTTGCAGCGCGCCAGCGATCTCCCCGGGTTCAAGCAGCACGAGTTCGAGCCCGTATTCGGCGCAGACCGACTGGGCGATGTACAGGTCGGTGGGGAAGTTGCTGCGTTCGCTGATCAGCTTCGTGCGCCCCGGCGCGTCCTCGCGTGCCAGGCGGGCGGCGGCGGTGAGCACCTTGAACAGGTTGACCGACGTGGTGTCGGTGAACACCACCTCGTCGGCGCCCGCGCCGATCCACGGCGCGAACTGGTTGCCCAGGCGCTGGGGCAGGTCCGCCCAGCCCGCGGCGTTCCACGAGGTGATGAGGCCCTGGCCCCACTCCTGCTGCACCACGGCGGCTGCGCGTTCGGCGGCGGCACGCGGCGCGGCGCCGAGCGAGTTGCCGTCGAGGTAGATGGTGCCCTCGGGCAGGGCGAAGAGGCCGCGCAGGGGGCGCAGCGGGTCTTGCGCGTCGAGCGCGCGGTAATCGGCCAGGGTGGTCATGGGGCTCCTTTGCTACTGTATGGATAGCTGCTTGCGCGCTCTGGATGGGCGCTAGAGGCTGTTTTCGTTCATAAACCCCGCAGCACGGCGCGCACGGGCGACGCATCGGCCGTGGTGAGCTTGAGGGGCAGGGCGATGAGCTCGTAGTCGCCCTCGGGCACGGCGTCGAGCACCAGGTTCTCGAGCACGCGCAGGTGGCGGCGGCGGATCACCTGGTGGCTTTCCAGCGTCTTGCTGTCGGCCGGGTCGATGCTCGCGGTGTCTATGCCGATGAGCACCACGCCCAGGTCGGCCAGGCGCTCCACGGTCTCGGGCGCGTAGGCGGCGAGCTGGCCGTCCCATGCATCCACGGGCATGCGCTCGTAGGTGCGCACCAGCACCCGCGGCGGCAGGCCCTCCACGGCGTGGGCGATGTGGCGCCACTCGATCAGCGGCCCGCAGCCGATGGCGTGCACCACGCGGCAGGGGCCGATGAAGGCGTCCAGCGGCACCGCGCCGATGGCGGCCCCCTGCGCGTCGTAGTGCAGCGGTGCGTCGGCATGCGAGCCTACGTGCGGCGAGAGCGTGATGGCGCTCACGTTCACCGGGCAGCCGGGCGCGATGGTGGCGCACCACTGCTGGCTGTACGGCGTGTCGCCCGGAAAGACGGGGCTGGCGGCGTGCACGGGGGCGGAAATGTCCCAGAGCGGGCGCATGGGGTGGTTCTCCTGTTCGGGTCTGGTGCACGATGTTATGTGCGGTGGCCTGGGAATTTCAAATGGTTATCCCTTGTTTTGATTAAAATTGGATAATCCATTCGTTCATTGCAAGAAATGGAATAAATAATGCAGATGGAACTGGACCGCATCGACCGCCAGCTGGTGCTCGCGCTGCAGGACGATGCACGGCTGACCTCGGGCGAGCTCGCGCAGATGGCGCACCTGTCGCAGTCGCCCTGCTGGCGGCGCGTCAAGCGGCTGGAGGACGAGGGCGTCATCAAGGGCTACCACGCGGGCCTGAACCGGCGCGCGCTCGGCTTCGGCGTGATGGCCTTCGTGATGGTGGGCATCGACCACCAGACCGAGCAGTCGTCCGTTGCCTTCGAGGAGGCCGTGTGCGCGATCCCCGAGGTGGTCATGTTCCACGGCATCTCGGGGCCCGAGGATTTCATGCTCGTGGTCGTGGCGCGCGACCTGGACGCCTATTCCGAGCTGCTGCAGCGCCGGCTGCACCGCCTGCCCGGCGTGCGCCACATGCAGACCTACTTCTCGCTGCAGGAATTCAAGGGCCAGGTGGGCGGGTTGCCGGTGCCGTTGGGTTAGGGCCAACAGGCCCTAACCCAGCGCCGCCAAGCCGTGGCGCTGGCGCACGCGGTTGCAGGCATCGGAGCCAGCCTCGAACTCGCGGCAGGGCGAGGGCCGCCATTCGTAGATGCCGCAGGCCGCGCGCTGGCCCACCGTGCCTGTGAGCGCGGCGCAGCGCGGCGGCACGTGGTCGGTGCCGCGCATGCGGCACAGGCTCGCGTTCAATTCCAGGGCCAGCCCCTCGGGCACGCAGCCGCCCGCGGCCTCCGATTCATGGACCGAAAAATCCACGCGGAAACTCGCGCAACATGCGCCGCAGCGCAGGCAGGGGTGCTCTTCGTCTTTAGGGGAATTCACCCGCGCATTGTGAATGAGGGACAATACCGTGGAATGAGAATGAATTGCATGTAAAACCGTGGTAAACGAACAAGACCTGGGCCTGGACGCATGGCCCCGCGCCACGCCCGCCGAGGTGGTGGCCCTGGCCCCCGCGCGCGACGAGGCGCAGCGGGCGCTGCTGGTGCGCCTGATGGAAATCGGCTTTCTGCCCGGTGAGCCCGTGCGCATCGTGGCCGCGGGCTTTCCGGGCGGCGACCCGCTGGCCGTGCGCGTGGGGCAGGCCACGTTCGCGCTGCGCCGCCACGAAGCCGCCATGGTGAAGGTGCGCGCATGCGCCCCGGGAGGCGCGGCATGAGCACGGCACCCCTGCAGAACCCTTTGCGGATCGCCCTGCTGGGCAACCCCAACTGCGGCAAGACCGCGCTGTTCAACCTGCTGACGGGCGCGCGCCAGAAGGTGGCCAACTACGCGGGCGTGACCGTGGAGCGCAAGGAGGGCCTGCTCTCCACCGCGAGCGGCCGCCGCGTGCGCGTGCTCGACCTGCCGGGCACCTACAGCCTGAACGCCCACAGCATCGACGAGACCATCACGCGCGACATCGTCACCGGCCGGCACCGCAGCGAAGCACCGCCCGAGCTGCTGGTGTGCGTGACCGACGCCACCCACCTGCGCCTGAACCTGCGCCTGGTGCTGGAGGCGCGCGCGCTGGGCCTGCCCATGGTGCTGGTGCTCAACATGAGCGACATGGCCGCGCGCCAGGGCATCGCCATCGACCGCGAGGCGCTCGGCGCGGCGCTGGGTCTGCCCGTGATCGCCAGCGTGGGCGTGCGCCAGGACGGCGCGCAGGAGCTGCTGCAGTGGCTCGACGCGGCACACCCCGCCCCCCCGCAGGCCATGGGCCTGGCGCTGAGCGAGGACCCGCAGCAGCGCGTGCTCGACCTGCACCGCGAAGTGCAGCGCGTGATGGGCCTGGCCGTGCGCGAGACGGCCGCGCCGCGCCGCGTGGACGACCGCATCGACGCCGTGGTGCTGCACCCCGCCTGGGGCCTGCTGCTGCTGGCGGCGACGCTGTTCCTGATGTTCCAGGCCGTGTTCAGCTGGGCCACGCCGTTCATGGACGCGATCAAGGCGGGCGTGGACGCGCTGGCCGGGCTGATCGGCGAGCACATGCCCGAGGGCGTGCTGCGCAGCCTGCTGACCGACGGCATCATCGCGGGCGCGGGCAGCGTGCTGGTGTTCCTGCCGCAGATCCTGATCCTGTTCTTCTTCATCCTCGTGCTCGAGGACTCGGGCTACCTGCCGCGCGCGGCCTTCCTGCTCGACCGCGTGATGGGCACGGTGGGGCTGTCGGGCCGCTCGTTCATTCCGCTGCTGTCGAGCTTTGCGTGCGCGGTGCCGGGCATCATGGCCACGCGCTCCATCGCGAGCTGGCGCGACCGGCTGGTCACCATCCTCATCGCGCCGCTCATGACCTGCTCGGCGCGCCTGCCCGTGTACGCGCTGCTGATCGGCGCCTTCATCCCTGCGCGCACGGTGGGCGGCGTCTTCAACCTGCAGGGCCTGGTGCTGTTCGCGCTCTACCTGGGCGGCATCGTGAGCGCCATGGCCGTGGCCTTCGTGGCCCGGCTGGCGCGCCGCCGCGCGGGCCCCACGCCGCTGCTGATGGAGTTGCCGGCCTACCGCTGGCCCAGCCTGCGCAGCCTGGCGCTGGGGCTGTACGAGCGGGCGATGATCTTCCTCAAGCGCGTGGGCGGCATCATCCTGGCCGTCTCCATCCTGCTGTGGTTCCTGTCGTCGTACCCCGCGCCGCCCGACGGGGCCACGGGCGCGGCCATCCAGTACAGCTTCGCGGGCCGCATCGGCCGGGTGCTGGAGATCCTGGTGGCGCCCATCGGCTTCAACTGGCAGATCGCCATCGCCCTCGTGCCCGGCATGGCCGCGCGCGAGGTGGCCGTGAGCGCCCTGGGCACGGTGTACGCGCTCTCGGCCACGGGCGAGGAGGTGGCCGACCAGCTCGGGCCGCTGATCGCCAGCGGCTGGTCGCTGGCCACGGCGCTGTCGCTGCTCGTGTGGTACGTGTACGCGCCGCAGTGCATTTCCACCATCGCCGCCGTGCGCCGCGAGACCAACAGCTGGCGCTACCCGCTGCTGATGACGGGCTACCTGTTCGCGCTGGCCTATGGCGCGAGCTTCGTCACCTACCGCGTGGCGCTGGCCCTCGGCGCTTAGGGTGTGTTCTAGACAGGAGCTTGACATGACCCAGGAACTCATCGCCGCCGTGATCGTCGCGCTGGCCGCCGCCTACGTGGTGTGGCGCTACCTGCCCCGGCGCTGGCGCCAGGAGCTGGGCCGTTTGCACCCCGGCCTGGCGAGCTCGCCCGGCTGCCACAGTGGCAGTGACGGCAGCGACGGCTGCTCCAGTTGCAGTGGCTGCAGCTCCGGCGGCGGCGCCGCGGCCGAGGCGGGCGCTGCGAAGCCGGTGGCCATTTCGCGCGTGCGGCGTTGAGGGGGGAAGTGCCCGCGCCCCGTCAGGCGTAGAGCTTGCCGCTTTCGAGGGCCTGGAGGGCATGACCGAGGTTGGTGCGGGCCTGGGCCTCGTAGCGTTGCTGGAATCCGTCCGTGCCATAGATGTGCGGGCGGTCCAAAAAACCTTGCAGCACCGCGCCGCGGCCCGCCACGTAGCGCGGCCAGCGCACGAAGAAGTACTCGCGGCGCACGTTGCGCTCGAACTGGCGGTAGACGGCCTCGCTCTGGCCCAGGATGGCCAGGTCGATGTCCACCACCCATTGCGCGTCGCCCGCCAGCGGGCCGCTCTGGTGGCGGGTGTCGAGGATGTGCTGGCGCACCGTCTGCGCCAGCGTGCCGTCCAGGCCCTGGCTTTGCAGGAAGTGCACGGCCCAGTCGGCGCTGCGTTCTTCGTTGCGGGCGCTCCAGGGCCAGTAGATGGCGTCGTGGTACCACAGGGCCAGCTCCACCGCGTGCGGGCTGGCCAGGCGGGGCCGCACGGCCTGCAGGTGGCCCAGGCAGGCGTGCAGGTGGGTGGTGTCGTGATAGGCGCGGGGCCAGTGGCCCCAGCTGCGCACCAGGCGCCGGCCTTCGCGCTGCCAGGCGGGGGTGTCGCGCTCCAGGGCCTGGCCCAGCGCCTGCCAGCGTGCGAGCAGCTCGGCGGCGTGGAGACCCATCGGGCTCAGGCGATGCGGCCGAGCAGCAGGTACTCCATGAGGGCCTTCTGCACGTGCATCCTGTTTTCCGCCTCGTCCCAGACGACCGACTGGGGGCCGTCGATCACGTCGGCCTCGACTTCCTCGCCCCGGTGCGCGGGCAGGCAGTGCATGAACAGCGCGTCGGGCCGGGCCACGGCCATCATCTCCGCGTCCACGCACCAGTCGGCGAAGGCCAATCTGCGCGCCTCGTTCTCGGCCTCGTAGCCCATGCTGGTCCACACGTCGGTGGTGACGAGGTCGGCGTCGCGGCAGGCGTCCATCGGGTTGCTAAAGAATTGATAGCTGCTTGCGCGCGCCCCGCCTGGGCCAGCGGCCAATTTCTCATCGATCTCGTAGCCGCGCGGCGTGCTCACGTGCACCGTGAAGCCCAGCAGGTCGGCGGCCTGCAGCCAGGTGTTGGCCATGTTGTTGCCGTCGCCCACCCAGGCCACCGTCTTGCCCGCGATGGAGCCGCGGTGCTCGATGTAGGTGAAGATGTCCGCCAGGATCTGGCAGGGGTGGTACTCGTTGGTCAGCCCGTTGATCACGGGCACGCGCGAGTTGGCGGCGAAGCGCTCGATCTTCGCCTGCTCGAAGGTGCGGATCATCACCAGGTCGGTCATGCGGCTGATGACCTTGGCGCTGTCCTCGATGGGCTCGGCGCGGCCGAGCTGGCTGTCGCCCGTGGTCAGGTGCACCACGCTGCCGCCCAGTTGGTACATGCCCGCCTCGAAGCTCACGCGCGTGCGCGTGCTGGCCTTCTCGAAGATCATGGCTAGCGTGCGATCCACCAGCGGGTGGTGCTTTTCGTAGGCCTTGAACTTCTGCTTGATGAGCGCGGCGCGCGCGAACAGGTAGGCGTACTCGTCGGCGGTCAGGTCGGTGAATTGCAGGTAATGCTTCATAGGGTTCATTCGGCCAGGAAGGCTTTGACCAACGGCGTGAGCTTGGCGACGATCTCATCGGCCTCGGCGGTGGTGAGGATCAGCGGCGGCACGAGGCGGATCACGCTGTCGGCCGTCACGCTGAACAGCAGGCCCGCCTCCGCGCCGCGCGCCACCAGCACGCCGCAGGGCTTGGCCAGCTCCACGCCCAGCATCAGGCCCTGGCCGCGCACCTCCTTCACGCCGGGCAGGCTGCCCAGCTCGCGCTGCAGCGCGGCCTTCAGGTGCGCGCCCACGGCGGCGGCGTTGGCCAGCAGGCCGTCCTCCTCCATGATGCGGATGGTTTCCACCCCCGCGCGCATGGCCAGCGGGTTGCCGCCGAAGGTGGTGCCGTGGTTGCCCGGCTGCAGCACGTTGGCCGCCTTGGGGCCGGCCACCACGGCGCCGATCGGCACGCCCGAGCCCAGGCCCTTGGCCAGCGGCATCACGTCAGGCACGATGCCCGCCCACTGGTGGGCGAACCACTTGCCCGTGCGGCCCATGCCGCACTGCACCTCGTCGATCATCATGAGCCAGCCGCGCTCGTCGCAGAGCTGGCGCAGCTGCTGCAGGTATTCGACGCGCATGGCGTTGATGCCGCCTTCGCCCTGGATGGTCTCGAAGAACACGGCCACCACGTTGGGGTTGCCCTCGGTGGCCTTCCTGATGGCCTCGATGTCGTTGAGCGGCACGCGGATGAAGCCCTCCACCAGCGGGCCGAAGCCGTTGTGGATCTTGGGGTTGCCCGTGGCCGACATGGTGGCGATGGAGCGGCCGTGGAAGGCCTTTTCATAGACCACGATCTCGGGCTTGGCGATGCCCTTGTCCACGCCGTACTTGCGCGCGATCTTGAGCGCGGCCTCGTTGGCCTCCAGGCCCGAGTTGCAGAAGAACACGTTGCTCATGCCCGTGAGCTCGACGAGCTTGGCCGCGAGCTGCTCCTGGCCCGGCACGTGGTAGTAGTTGGAGGTGTGGATCAGCCGGGCGATCTGCTCCTGCAGCGCGGGCACCAGCTTGGGGTGGTTGTGGCCCAGCGTGTTCACCGCGATGCCGCCCAGCCCGTCGAGGTACTGCTTGCCGTTCACGTCCCACACGCGGCAGCCCTGGCCTCGGTCGAGCGCGATGGGCACGCGGCCATAGGTGTTCATCACGTGGGGCGAGGCAGCTTCGGTCATTGCAGGGGTTCTCCGGTAAGTGAGGCACGATTCTAGAGGGGGCCGTGCGGCACGGTGGTGACGATTGCGCATCACTGCAATGCGGCGGGCCGGGCATGGCCCGACAGCTGGCTGGAAGGTTCAGCTCTTATATAAGAGTTAAAATCCAAAGGTTCTGCGCCACGGTGGCGATCCCGCCCGCGCAACCCCTCCGCCACGACTGCAACCTGAATGTCGATACAGCCTGACACCCAAGAAGTCTTCATCCAGGGCATCACCCGCGACGGGAGAACCTTCCGCCCCAGCGACTGGGCCGAGCGCCTCGCTGGCGTGATGAGCCAGTTCCGCCCCGGCGGGGCCCAGCCGGGCAGCCACCTGAGCTATTCGCCCTGGTGCATCCCCACCACGCTGAACGGCGTGAAGTGCGTGGTGGTGCACCGCGACCTGCGCGGGCACGAGCCCATGGCCTGGGACTTCGTGCTCAACTTCGCCAAGGACAACGACTTGCAGGTGGCCGAGGCCTGCCTGCTGCCCGACGCGCCGCCGCCCAAGGGTTGAGCGTCAGCCGCTGCCGAGCAGCCTGTCCGCCTGCAGCCTGGCCATCCAGGCCTTCTCGACGAAAGGGTCGGTCACCCCATAGTGGCCATGCTTCACACGCATCAGCAGGTTGGCGGCGGTCAGCTGGCCGATGATGCCCTGCACCTCCTGGGCCGTGGCCTCGCGGCCGATCTGCGCGGCATAGGCCTTGAGCGCCTCGGCCGTGAATACGCCCTTCACGTCGCCGCCGATGCTGCAGATGCGCGAGAACACGGCTTGCGCCAGCGGGCCCATGGCCTCCACCTTCTGCAGCTCCACGTCTGCCGCCGCCGCACCCAGCGATTGGGCGATGGTGGGCAGGTGCTCGTCGGGCCGGGCGTCCGGCGGCAAGGTGCGCAGGATGTTGAGCGCCTTCATCAGCTCTTCGGGCCGGCTGCCCATGGCGCGGAAGGCAGCCTCGGCGACGTTCGCCGAAGGCAGCATGGCGCCCAGTTGCGGCCGCACCTGCTCCAGTACGTAGTCGATGAAATCCCGCCCCAGCACCGGGAACTCGTTGGTCACCGCGCCGTTGAAGGCCTGGTTGCCCTTGAGCGTGAGCTCCTGCACGCGGGCGCGGTGCGAGCCGGTGCCGATGAAGAGGAAATGGCCGGGCGTGCCGGGCCGGGTGTTGATGGCGTCGCGCGCCGCCTTGAGCGCGTGCAGCAGGGTGTCGCCGTCGGCGCTGCCCAGCGCGTGCTGCACCTCGTCCACGATCAGCACCACGTCCGTGCGGGCCTGGTCGATCAGCTCCTGGAACGCCTGGGCCAGGCTCACGCCCGGGTCCTTGCCCACGTCCGCGAGCTTGAAGCCGAACTTGAATCCCGCCGCGCCTGCATCGATGCTGGTGATCCCCTTGAGGCGTTTGAGAATGCCCGAGCCGGGGGTCTGCAGTTCCTTGAGCGTCTTGCGGATGGCCTCGTGCACCAGGTCCGCCGGGTTGGCCTGCGGCTGGCTCCACAGGTCCACGTAGACCACGATGGCGCCCAGCGCCTCCAGCGCGGGAATGAGATCGGTGGCGAGGAACGTGGTCTTGCCTACCCGCCGCTGGCCCGAGAGGAACAGGCCGGAGCGCAGGGAGGTATCGAGGAACGACGGCCGCAGCAGTTGCTGTGCCATCTGCTGGGCCAGGGCGGTGCGGCGGTAGGTCATGGTTTACTGGATTTTATGATATTCCATTAATCATGGTGTTTCAATAATTTCTGCTAAACCATTGAATGCGCCGATGTCTTGACGTTGTTCAACTAGTTGGTAGACTGCGCGAATGGACACCGAACTCTCCCCCAAGGCCGCCGAGATCGTCGCTTGCGCGCGTTCCCTGCTGGCTGCCGGCGGCTACAACGGCTTCAGCTACGCCGACATCTCGAAGTCGGTGCGCATCAGCAAGGCCAGTATTCACCACCACTTTCCAAGCAAGGCTGAACTGGTGCAGACCGTCGTAGCGCGGTACCGCGAGGAGGCGCGCACGGGCATGGCGATGCTGGAGCGGCAAATCCCCGGCCCCGCAGCGCAACTTCATGCCTACACGGAGTATTGGGCGGCCTGCATCCGTGACGGCAGCTTGCCCTTTTGCATCTGCGCCATGCTGGCGGCTGAATTACCGGCAATTCCCAGCGCGGTCGCGGATGAAGTCCGCGGCCATTTCTCGGATCTGGCCGCATGGCTGGCCTCCGTGCTGACCAGGGGGGCCGCGGAGGGGGGCTTTTCCCTGCAGGCGAGTCCCGAGGCAGAGGCGATGGCCTTCATGGCGACGGTGCACGGAGCCATGCTGTCGGCCCGTGCCCATGGCAGCCCGGAGGTTTTCGCTCAGATCGTCCAGCCGCTTCTGCGCCGGCTGACTTCCCGATAGCGGCAGATTGCCACGGTCCCGCTTCCCTTCCTTCGTTTATCCACTTGTTCTACCAATTAATAGATAGGTAATCCTCCATGCCCAATCCCATCTCACTCCTGGGTACCGTCCACACCGCTGTCAGCCTGGTGCCCGTCGCCGCCGGGCTGTATGGCTTTGTCCGCTACCGGGCGATCGAGCCGGCTGCGCGCTCTGGCAGGGTCTACCTTGCCGGACTGGCGCTGTCGGTGCTCACGTCGTTCGGGCTGTCGAGTACGGGGGGCTTCAATCCCGGGCATGCCTTGGGCATCCTGGCCCTTCTGGCGGCCTTTGGCAGCCTGCTCGTGTGCCGCCTGCCGTTCCTGGGGCGGCTGCGGCCCTATCTGGCCATGTTCGGCCTGTCCTTCAGCTTCTTCTTGACGCTGGTTCCGGGAATCACGGAGACTTTGACCCGGCTGCCCGCGGCAAGCCCCCTGGCTGACGGGCCGGAGTCCGCGCTGGTGCGCTTTGCGTTGCTCGCGTGGGCCGCCATCTTCATCGTGGGCTTCGCCGTTCAAGCCTGGATGGTCCGTTCGCGTTGCTTGCCCATCACCGCCAGGGTGCTCCGGAAACCCTGAAACGAAAAAACCGCCCGAAGGCGGTTTTCCGTTTTGCTGACAGCGCACCCGTTACAAACGGCGGGCGGCGGGGCCGCCCGGGCTGTTTGCCCGAAAAGGGCAGTGAGTTAGGCTGCGAGTGCCAGGGCTTTCACCTTGGCGGACAGGCGGCTCTTGTCGCGCGCGGCCTTGTTCTTGTGGAAGATGCCCTTGTCGGCGATCGTGTCGAGCACGGACTGGGCCTTGGCGAACAGTTCGGTTGCCTTGGTCTTGTCACCGGCCAGGACGGCCTTCTCGACGTTCTTGACGGCGGTGCGGTACTTCGAGCGCAGCGAGGTGTTGGCTGCGTTCAGCTTGACGTCCTGGCGCGCGCGCTTGCGGCCGGAAGCCAGGCGGGGGTTCTTTTTCTTCGGCTTGGTAGATGCCATGGTAAGTATTCCTTGTGTCTGAGGATGATGCCAGCAAAGCCGAACATTATAACCCGCGTACACTTCGCCGCGTATTCCCGCTGAATGCCCCGCGTGTCCCTGTTCAAAGCTGCTTCCACCGTCTCCCTGCTGACCCTCGCCTCGCGGGTGACCGGACTGGTCCGCGACCTGCTCATGGCGTCGATCTTCGGGGCCAATGCGCTCACCGATGCGTTCAACGTCGCGTTCCGCATTCCCAACCTGTTTCGCCGGCTGTTCGCCGAAGGGGCGTTCAGCCAGGCCTTCGTGCCCGTGCTCGCCTCGGCCAAGGCCCAGCACGGCGAGGCCGCCACCAAGCGCTTGATCGACAGCGTGGCCACCGTGCTGGTTTGGGTGCTGCTGCTGGCCTGCGCGGCGGGCGTGCTGGGCGCGCCGCTGCTGGTCTGGCTGCTGGCCAGCGGCTTGAAGCAGAACCCCGAGGGCTACCAGGCGGCGATCACCATGACGCGCTGGATGTTTCCCTACATCGGCTTCATGTCGCTGGTGGCGCTGTCGGCCGGGGTGCTCAACACCTGGAAGCGCTTTGCTGTGCCCGCGGTCACACCGGTGCTGCTCAACCTGTGCATGATCGCGGCCGCCTGGCTGGGCGCGCCGCAGTTGGCCGCGCGCGGCATCGAGCCCATCTACGCCATGGCGGGCGGCGTGATGGCGGGCGGCGTGCTGCAGCTGGCCGTGCAGCTGCCCGCGCTCCTGCGCATGGGGCTGCTGCCGCGCATCGGGCTGACCTGGCGGGCCGTGCGCGCGGCCTACGGCGAGGCGGGCGTGCGCCGCATCCTCAAGCTCATGGCGCCCGCGCTGCTGGGCGTGGGCGTGGCCCAGGTGTCGCTGATGATCAACACGCAGATTGCCTCGTACCTCGCGCCGGGCAGCGTGACCTGGCTGTTCTATGCCGACCGGCTCATGGAATTCCCCACCGCGCTGCTCGGCGTGGCGCTGGGCGTGGTGCTCACGCCGCAACTGGCCGCCGCGCGCGCGGCGGGCGATGGCGAGCGCTATTCGGCCATGCTGGACTGGGGCCTGCGCATCGTGGTGCTGCTGGCCGTGCCCTGCGCCGTGGGGCTGCTCACCTTCGCGCTGCCGCTGGTGGCCACACTGTTCCACCACGGCGCGCTGCAGGACAGCGACGTGGGCCAGATCGCGCGCGCGCTCGCGGGCTACGGCGTGGGGCTGCTGGGGCTGGTGGCCATCAAGGTGCTGGCGCCGGGCTACTACGCGAGCCAGGACATCCGCACCCCCGTGCGCATCGCCATGGCGGTGCTGGTCATCACGCAACTGCTGAACGTGGTGCTGGTGCCGTGGATCGAGCACGCGGGCTTGGCGCTGTCCATCGGCCTGGCGGCGCTCGTGAACGCGCTGTGGCTGCTCACGGGCTTGCTGCGGCGCGGCAGCTACCGGCCCCATCCGGGCTGGGCGCGCTTTGCGCTGCAGGTGGTGGCGGCCAGCGTGCTCATGGCCATGCTGCTGGTCTGGGCCACGCAATATTTCGACTGGATCGCGCTGCGCGCCCACGGCGCCCGGCGCGCGGCCCTGCTCGCGGGCGTGCTGGCGGCGGCCATGGCGGTGTACTTCGGCGCGCTGTGGGCGGCGGGGCTGAAGCTAAGGCAGCTATTGCGGCGTTGATGCCGCGCTGATCGCCGTTGACACCCGGGCGGGCGAGGCCGTACAACCACAGTCATGGATCTGCGCTTCACCGTACCGACCGCGCTCGAATACTTCGCGGCGCTGGTGCACAGCGACGAGCACCTGCCCCTGCTCGAAGCGGCCGCCTGCATCGCCCACGACGAATACCCGGATTTCGACGTGCAGCTGCTGCTGGGCGACGTGGACCAGCTGCTCTCGCGCCTGCGCCGCCGCCTCGCGCCCGACGCGCCGGCCCTGCAGCGTCTGCGGGTGCTCAACCAGTTCTTCTATGCCGACCTGGGCTTCGGCGGCAACCTCAACAACTACTACGACCCCGACAACAGCTACCTGAACGCCGTGCTGCGCACGCGCCGGGGCATTCCGATCTCGCTCGGGGTGCTGTGGATGGAGCTGGCCCAGGGCGTGGGGCTGCATGCGCGCGGCATCGCGTTTCCGGGCCACTTCCTGGTCAAGGCGCTGCTGCCCAAGGGCCAGGTGGTGCTGGACCCGCTCACGGGCCAGTCGCTGTCGCGCGACGAACTGGCCGAACGGCTGGAGCCCTACAAGCGCCGCAGCGGCCTGGTGGGCGACTACGACGTGCCCCTGGGCCTGTACCTGCAGGCCGCCACGCCGCGCGAGATCCTGGCGCGCATGCTGCGTAACCTCAAGGAAATCCACCAGTCCCAGAAGGACGCCCCGCGCCTCATCGCGGTGCTGGACCGCCTCGTCGTGCTGCAGCCCGAGGCCTGGAGCGAGCGGCGCGACCGGGGGCTGGCCCACGCCGACTGCGGCCATACCGGACTGGCCGTGGCCGACCTCGAAGCCTACATGGACCACGCCGAGGACGGGCTGGACGTGGACGCCATCGCCGAGCGCCTGGGGGCGCTGCGCCGCGCGCTCTAGCCGCGCGCACTATTCGCGCGTGTCGCGCAGCGCCAGCCAGCCTGCCACGGCGGTGAAGGCCACCACCAGCGCCACGATGATCCAGAAGCCGTGCCCGTTGTCCGCGAGCGGGATGCCGCCCACGTTCATGCCGAACAGGCCCGCCAGGATGTTGATCGGCAGGGCCAGCACCGTGACCACCGTGAGCACGAACAGGCTGCGGCCATTGGCCTCCTGCACGATGGCGGCCATTTCTTCCTGCAGCAGCTTGACGCGCTCCTGCAGGCCCTGCATGTCGCGCAGCACCACCGAGAACTCCTCGGAGGCGTCGCGCAGCTCCTGCGCGTCGTCCTCGGTCATCCAGGCGGGCGGGCGCTGCAGCAGGCGGAACAGCGCGGCGGGCTCGGGCGCCAGCAGGCGCTGCAGGCGCACGAGCAGGCGGCGCAGCACGCCCAGGTGCGCGCGCTTGTGGTCCAGGCGGCCCGAGAGCATTTCGTCCTCGACGCGGTCGATGCGCTGCGTGACGCCGCGCACGATGCCCACCAGCCCGTCGGCCTGGGTGCGCATGAGCTGTTCGAGCAGGGCCGCGCTCGAACGCGGCGAGCGGCCGTCGCGCACGGCCGTGCGCAGCGCGTCCACCGAGCGCAGGGGCTGGGTGCGCGCCGTGATGACCAGGCGCGGCGTGACGCCGATCCACAGCGTGGCCACGTCTAGCGGCTCGAAGGCGAAGTCGAAGTGCACGTCGTTGAGCACGGCGATCAGCGTGTCGTCGTCGCGCTCGATGCGCGTGGAGTGGGCGCCCTCGCGCAGCGCCTCGAAGAAGGTGCCCGGCAGGGCCGCGTGCCGCTCGATCCAGCGCCCGGCCTGCGCGTGGCTGAGGTTGAAGTGCAGCCACAGGAACGGCCCCGGCGCGGCATCCTGCGCCAGGGCGTGGGCCTGCAGCCAGGCGGTGGCCTGTGCCGAGTCGATGGCCTGCACGGGCAGGCCTTCGCCCAGCAGGTAGCCGCAGATCAGCCCCGCCGCATCGCCGCCATAGTGGGGGCCTTGCGGGCCGTGGGCATCGGGATTCGTCATGGAGCAGGGCGGGCGGAAGGTGGGACGGACGCCATGGTGGCCCCCGCGTGTGACGGATGCATGACGGTGGCGCGAAAGTGTCACGGCGCTGTCATGCGCGCGCGCCACCATGGCGGCTCACTCGCCTCCGCCCGCCATGACGCTTTCCTCCTCGATCGACGCCACCGCGCTGATGCAGCGCATCGCCAACGACCTCATCGACAGCTACGACGAGGAGCTGGAACTGGAGATCGAGGACCGCCACGTGACCGAGGACGGCGTGGTCGAGGTGACGGACAAGCAGGCGCGCCAGGCCTACTTCCGCGAGCTGTTCCGCCTGCAGGGCGAACTGGTCAAGCTGCAGGACTGGGTGCAGGCGAACCGCCAGAAGGTCGTGATCCTGTTCGAGGGGCGCGACGCGGCGGGCAAGGGCGGCGTGATCAAGCGCATCACGCAGCGGCTCAACCCCCGGGTGGCGCGCGTGGCCGCGCTGCCGGCGCCCAACGACCGCGAGCGCACGCAGTGGTACTTCCAGCGCTACGTGGCGCACCTGCCCGCGGCGGGCGAGATGGTGCTGTTCGACCGCAGCTGGTACAACCGCGCGGGCGTGGAGCGCGTGATGGGTTTTTGCTCCGACGGCGAGTACGAGGAGTTCTTCCGCACCGTGCCCGAGTTCGAGAAGATGCTCGTGCGCTCGGGCATCCGGCTCATCAAGTACTGGTTCTCGATCACCGACGAGGAGCAGCACCTGCGCTTCCTGGGCCGCATCCACGACCCGCTCAAGCAGTGGAAACTCAGCCCCATGGACCTGGAGAGCCGCAAGCGCTGGGAGGAATACACCAAGGCCAAGGAGGCGATGCTGGAGCGCACCCACATCCCCGAGGCGCCCTGGTGGGTGGTGCAGGCCGTGGACAAGAAGAAGGCCCGGCTCAACTGCATCGCGCACCTGCTGGGGCAGATCCCGTACCAGGACGTGCCGCACCCGCACGTGGTGCTGCCCGAGCGAGTGCGCCACCCTGATTACCTGCGCCAGCCCGTGCCGGGGGACATGGTCGTCCCCGAGGTGTACTGAGGGGACGCAGGAAGAAGGGGAAAAGGGCCGTTCAGGCGGCCTTGATGGCGAGCACCGGGCAGGGCACGGTCATCAGGATCTCCTGCGCCATGCTGCCCAGCAGCAGCTTGCCCACGGCCGTGCGCTTGCGCAGGCCGATCACCAGCACCGAGACCTGCAGCGAATCGACCAGGCCCAGGATTTCGTCGATCGTGCTGTTGCCGCGCACGAACTGCTTGAACTCGGCCTGGATGGGCAGGGCGGCCAGGCGCTCTTCGACGCGCTCGGCTTCGTAGCCGTTGACGATGGCTTCGTCCTGCCCGCCGGGGCCTGCGTTGACGACCACGAGGCGCTCATTGCGGCGGGTGGCGATTTCAATGGCTTTGTCCAGCGCGGCGCGGCCTTCAGGGCGGGCGACGTAGGCGACGAGGATGGTCATGCGTTGTCTTCCTTGGTTTGCAGGTAATGTTCGCGGTGCTCGTGGCACCACCGGCCAGCATAGCCCAAGGCGGCGGGGCCCGGGGGTGGGGTTTTCGAGTCAGTGCATGGCGTGCCGGGAAGGCGTTCCGCCCTGCCCGAACTGGCGCCATGCGCGGCGCAGCTGCGTGTCCGAGGCGAAGCCCGCCAGCTCCGCCGCCTGCGTGACGCTGTGGCCCGCCTGCAGCGCGGCTTCGGCCGTGGCCAGGCGGATGCGGCGCAGGTAGGCCAGCGGCGCGATGCCCGCGTGCTCCATGAAGATGCGCGCCAGGTGGCGCGGCGAGGTGTGCGCCACGGTCGCCATGGCGGGCACGCTCCAGTCGGCCTGCGGCTGCTGGGCCACGGCATCCTGCACGCGGTGCAGCGCGGCGTGCAGGTGGTTGCGGTAGTGCAGGAAGGGCGATAGCTCCGGGTCGTGCGGGCCGCGCCGCAGCGCCACCACCATGGTCTGCGCCGTGCGCGCGGCCACGGCGGGGCCGCAGGCCTGGGCGATGCGGTGCAGCATGAGGTCGATCCCCGTGGTCACGCCCGCGCTGGAGTGCAGCGCGCCGTCCTCCACGAACACGCGGTTGGCCACCACGTCGCAGCGCGGCTCCACGGCGGCGAGTTCGTCGAGGTGCTGGTGGTGCGTGGTGGCGCGGCGCCCCGCGAGCAGGCCAGCGTGCGCGGCCAGCACGGCCCCCGCGCACACTGTCACCAGCTCCAGCCGGTGCGCGCCAAGCCGCAGGCCGCGCAGCCAGTGCAGCAGCGCGCGTGCCTCGGGCGTGTCCACGCCGATGCGTTCGCCCGGCAGGCCCACGAGCACCACCCAGGCGGGCGCGGGCAGGGCGGCGGGCAGCGGCTCCAGCCCGGCCAGCGCCGCGCCCACCGAGGTGGGCGCGTGCGGCGAGGGGCTGGCGAAGTGCAGCACGAAGCGCTCGGCCTGCCCTTGCGCCGCGAGCACCTGGTTGGCGATGCGCAGCGCCTCGGCCGGGCCCGCCCAGTCGAGCACGAGGCTGCCAGGCAGCAGCGCGAAGAAGACGTGGATGGGCTGCGCCGGGCTGGCGGGGCCCGTCAGGGGGCGGGGTTCTGCGTCCATGCGTAGTCCATCTGGCGGGCCGTGCGCTCGGCCAGCGGCTGGCCTGCCAGGCGCGCCACGAGGTGCAGCGCCATGTCGATGCCCGCGCTGATGCCGCCCGAGGTGACGATGCGGCCCTGGTCGATCCAGCGCGCATTCTCGCGCACGTCCAGGTGCGGGTAGCGCTCGCGCAGGTCGGGCACGTCTTCCCAGTGCGTGGTGGCGGGGCCGTGGGTGAGTACGCCGGCCTCGGCGAGCACGAAGGCCCCGGTGCAGACCGAGGCCACGATGCGCGCGCCCTCGGCGGCCCGGCGCACCCAGCCGAGCGTGGCGGGGCAGGCGAGCGCGGCGTCCACCACGCCGCCGGGCACCACGAGCACGTCGGGCGGCGGTGCGCTCGCGAAGTCGGCGTCGGGCAGCACCCGCAGGCCCGCGCGGGCGCGCACGGGCGTCAGGCCGCGTGCGACGCAGTACGTGCCGAAGGGCTCGCCAGCCCCGGGCGCGGCGCGGCGGTGCACGCGGCTCGCCGTGGTGAACACCTCGTAGGGCCCGGCGAGGTCCAGGGCCTCGACCTCGTCGAACGCGAGGATGGCCACGCGCAGCGCGGCGGCGCTCATGCCGCGGCCTCGGCTTCTTCGGTGGCGGCGAGCGCCTCCTGCACGCTGCACAGCCGCGCGAAGCGCCCCTGCAGCACGGTGGCCGTGCGGGCCTGGATGTCCTCGGCGCACAGCGGCCGGCCGTCGGGCTGCTGCATGTCGAAGGTGAGCGTGGCCTCGGTCACGAAGTCCACGGTCCAGCCGAGGTCGGAGGCGTGGCGCGTGGTCGTCTCGCAGCACTGCTCGGTGCGGATGCCGCTCACGATCAGGCGCTGGATGCCGTGGCGCGTGAGCCATACGTCCAGGCCCGTGCCCACGAGCGCGCTGTGGCGCGACTTGGTGAAGGTGGCCGCGGCCTCGAAGGCAACGAGGCCGTCGAGCGGGCGCACGTGGCCCGAGGCCTGGGAGAACGGGTTGGAGGCCACCTCGGGTCCGTCGCTGTGCAGCACGCGCACGATGGGAATGCCCTGGCGCGCGCAGCCTGCGATGAGGGCGTTCTGCGCGGCCAGGTAGGCGGGGAGCTGGCGAGCGGAGAAGTAGGGGCGGTGGCGGAACGATTCCTGCGCGTCGATCACTATGAGACAGGTTTTCATGAGGCTCTCCTTGAAGGGCGATGGTTGATGGTGCCTATCATCCCTGCGCAGGCAGCCTGCATCCGTACGGAGTGCGACTGGAATCGGTCAAATCAGGACATGTTCATACGAGGCCTGCCACCTCCAGCTCCTTCTTGAGGTAGGCGTAGAGCAGCGGCGCTGCCACGAGGCCCGCGGGGCCGAACACCGCCTCGGCCACGAACATCACCGCGAGCAGCTCCCACACGCCCATGTGGGTGCGCTGGCCCACCACCTTGGCGTTGATCACGTACTCGGCCTTGTGGATCAGGATGAGGAACACCAGGCAGGCCAGCGCCGCCGCGGGCGACACCGACAGGCCCACGATGGTCATGACCGTGTTGCACAGCAGGTTGCCCACGATGGGCACGAGCCCGGCCAGGAAGGTGAGCGTGATCAGCGCGGGCGTGTAGGGCAGCTCCAGGCCCCACAGCGGCAGCACCAGCAGCAGGAACAGGGCCGTGAGCAGCGTGTTGAACGCGGCGATCCAGAACTGCGCGGCCACGATCTGGCGGAAGGCCTCGCCCAGCAGCGTGATGCGCTGCACCAGCGCCCGCGCGAGTGGCCCGCGCGCCACGCCCACCTGCCGCACCGCCGCCAGCGCGCCGATGAGCAGGCCCACGTAGGCGTGCAGCAGGCCGCTGAGCCACGCGCGCCCCGCCGTGGCGAGCATGCCGGCCTTGGCACCCAGGTAGCCCGCGATGGTGCGCTGGATGTCGTCCGCCCCGGCGGGCAGTTGCGCGGCGATGTCGTGGGGCAGCTTTTGCCGCAGCTCCAGCACCGTGCGCGCCATGAAGTCGAGCAGCTCGCGGTACTGCTGCGGCGCCTCGACGATGTAGCTGCGCGAGTGCGACACCGCAAGCACCAGCAGCAGCAGCGGTGCCAGCATGACCAGCGCCGCCGCCACCGTCTGGCCCGCGCGGGAGGCGCCCGCGCCGCCCGGCAGCCGCCTGCGCAACTGCGCGAAGCGCGGCGCCAGCCAGCGCGTGAGCAAAAAGCCCAGGCAGGCGCACAGCAGGCCCGACAGCAGGCCGTAGGCCATGACCAGCAGCAGCGCCCCGGTCATCAGCAGGTAGCTGGCGATCCGCACGCCGCGCGGGAGAGGGGTGGGTTGTTCCGGTGCCTGCGGTGCCATGGCGGACGGGGTCAGCCCACCACGACGGCGGCGCCCGCGCCGCGCTCGGCGATCGCGCCGATGGCGTACACCGACTCGCCCGCGGCCCGCAGCGTGGCGGCCGTGGCCTCGGCCGCCGCGGCGGGCACGACGACGACCATGCCGATGCCGTTGTTGAAGGTGCGGTTCATCTCGATGTCGTCGATGCCGGCCGTCTTTTGCAGCCAGGCGAACAGCTCGGTCTGCGGCCAACTGCCGGCCTTCAGGTGCGCGGCCAGGCCGTCGGGCAGCACGCGCGGGATGTTCTCCAGCAGGCCGCCGCCCGTGATGTGGGCCAGGGCCTTGATGGGGTGCTGCGCCAGCGCGGCCAGCACGTTCTTCACGTACAGGCGCGTGGGCTCCATGATGGCCTGCTTGAACGGCTTGCCGTCCAGCGTGGCGGGCAGGCTGGCCCCACCTTGTTGTGCGCGCTCGATGCACTTGCGCACCAGGCTGAAGCCGTTGGAGTGCACGCCACTCGACGCCAGGCCCAGCACCACGTCACCCGCCTGCACGCTGGCGCCGGTGAGAATCTTGCTCTTCTCGACCGCGCCCACGGCAAAGCCCGCCAGGTCGTACTCGCCCGCTGGGTACATGCCGGGCATCTCGGCCGTCTCGCCGCCGATCAGCGCGCAGCCCGACAGCTCGCAGCCGCGGGCGATGCCGCCCACCACGGCGGCGGCCGTGTCCACGTCGAGCTTGCCGCAGGCGAAGTAGTCGAGGAAGAACAGCGGCTCGGCGCCCTGCACCAGCACGTCGTTCACGCTCATGGCCACGAGGTCGATGCCTACGGTGTCGTGCATGTTCCACTCGAACGCCAGCTTGAGCTTGGTGCCCACGCCGTCGGTGCCGCTGACCAGCACGGGCTCCTGGTAGCGCTTGGGCACCTCGAACAGGGCGCCGAAGCCGCCGATGCCGGCCATCACGCCTTCGCGCAGGGTCTTCTTGGCCAGCGGCTTGATGCGCTCGACCAGCGCGTCGCCCGCGTCAATGTCAACACCGGCGTCTTTGTACGAAATGGGAGGGGTGGCGGAGGAGCTCATGGCGGTTTGCAGCGTGGCGGCCCGGCGGGGCCAAACCGGCGATTTTAGGGGCGCCCCGGGGCAGACTAAAATCAAGGGCTTACGCCTTCCGTCCCCTCCATGCCCGCCGCAGCCGCCTACGGCCGGGCTCCATCCACGCTCCGCCATGCCGCCACGCCCCATTCCTGCCGCATCCGCCCTCGCTGGGGGCCGGGCATGAGCGCCATGAAGCAGCTGGCGCTGGACATTGGCTTGGCCCCCGTGCCCACGCTGTCGCGCTTCTTCGCGGGCCCGAACGGGGCCGCGCTGCAGCACCTGCGCCTGGCGGTGGACAGTGGCAGTGGCAGCGGCGGCGCCCTGCGCTCGCCTGTGCCCGTGTACCTGTGGGGCGAGGCGGGCAGCGGCAAGACGCACCTGCTCAAGGCCGTGCGCGAGGCGCTGCGCGAGCGTGGCGCGCGCGTGGGCTGGATGGACGCCGCCACCGAGGCCCCGCCCGCGTTCGACGAGGACTGGGCTGCCGTGCTGCTCGACGATGCGCACCTGTACACCACCGCGCAGCAGGCCGCCGCGTTCAACTGGTTCGTCAACGCCACGAGCCCCGCCACCGGCACGCCGCGCTGGGTGCTGGCCGCGGGCGGCCTGCCCCCGGCCGACCTGCCGCTGCGCGACGACCTGCGCAGCCGCCTGGGCTGGGGCCACGTGTTCCAGTTGCACCTGCTGGGCGAGGCCGACCACCGTGCCGTGCTGCGCCAGGAGGCCGACGCGCGCGGCGTGTTCCTCTCCGACGAGGTGATGGACTACATGCTCAAGCGCTTCTCGCGCGACCTGGGCAGCCTCATGACGCTGCTCGACCAGCTCGATCGCTTCGCGCTGCGCGAAAAGCGCGCCATCACCATTCCGCTGCTCAAAACCATGCTGGAGTCTGAATGACCCATGCCCGCCGGCTGGCCCTGTTCGACCTGGACCATACCCTGCTGCCGCTCGACTCCGACTACGAGTGGGGCGAGTTCACCATCCGCATCGGCTGGCGCGACGCCGCCGAATTCGGGCGGCGCAACGCCGCGTTCTATGCCGACTACCAGGCGGGCCGGCTCGACGTGCCCGACTACGTGCGCTTCGCCACCGAGGCCGTGCGCGAGCGCGGCCCGGCGCAGGCCTCGGCCGCGCACGAGCGCTTCATGCGCGAGGTGATCGCGCCCGCCATCCGGCCCGAGGCGCTGGCGCTGCTGCAAAAGCACCGCGACGCAGGCGACGAGCTCCTCATCATCACCGCCACCAATGAGTTCGTCACGCGCCCCATCGCCCAGGCCCTGGGCGTGCCCGAACTGCTGGCCCTGGAGCTCGAGCGCGGTCCCGACGGCTGGTACACGGGCGAAATCCGGGGCGAGCCCACCATGCGCGAAGGCAAGGTGCGCCACGTGGCGCGCTGGCTGGCCGCGCGCGGCCTGGGCTGGGCCGACGTCGAGACCACTTTTTATAGCGACTCGACGAACGACGTGCCCCTGCTCGAAACCGTGAACCACCCCGTCGCCACCAACCCCGACGCGCGCCTGCGTGCCCTCGCGCAAGCGCGCGGCTGGCGCATCCTGGATCTGTTCCCCTCCCACCCATGATCAAGCAACTCTTCGACAAACTGCTGGGCAAGTCCGCTGGCGCCAAGACTCGCAAACCCCGCTTCGGCAAGCGCGAGGACGTGCCCGCAGAGGTGCACGGCATCAACCCCGAGCTGGTGGACCGGCGCGCCGTCGAGGTGGTGCGTACGCTGCAGCAGGCGGGCTACGTGGCCTACATCGTCGGCGGCGCGGTGCGCGACCTGCTGCTGGGCTTGAAGCCCAAGGACTTCGACGTGGCCACCAACGCCACGCCCGAGCAGGTCAAGGGCCTGTTCCGCCGCGCCTTCATCATCGGCAAGCGCTTTCGCATCGTGCACGTGGTGCATGGGCGCGGGCGCGAGCACGAGGTGATCGAGGTCTCCACCTTCCGCGCCTACCTCGACAACAGCGCCGCCGAGCAGGTGAGCGGCAACGAGCGCACCAGCAAGAACCAGCTCGCGGGCATGCAGCACGCCGTGGACGCGAGCGGCCGCGTGCTGCGCGACAACGTCTGGGGCCCGCAGGACGAGGACGCCACGCGGCGCGACTTCACCATCAACGCCATGTACTACGACCCCGAGACCCAGGTCGTGGTGGACTACCACAAGGGCATCCAGGACGCGAAGAAGAAGGTGCTGCGCATGATCGGCGACCCGGCCACGCGCTACCGCGAAGACCCGGTGCGCATCATCCGCGCCGTGCGCTTCGCGGCCAAGCTCAGCGGCCTGGGCTTTTCGCTCGAGCCCAAGACCGCCGCGCCGCTGGTGCAGTCGCAGGCCCTGCTGGCCGACGTGCCGCAAAGCCGCATGTTCGACGAAATGCTCAAGCTGCTGCAGACGGGCCACGCGCTGGCCACCATCGCGCAGCTGCGCAAGCTCGGGCTCGCCAAGGGCATCTACCCGCTGCTCGACGTGGTGGTGGAGCGCGCCGATGCGCCGCTGGTCAATGCCGCGCTGGCCGACACCGACCGCCGCGTGGGTGAGGGCAAGCCCGTGGCGCCGAGCTTCCTGCTCGCCTGCGTGCTCTGGAACGACGTGAAGCAGGGCTGGGAGCGGCGCCTGAATGAGCGCCAGCACCCCTTCCCCGCGCTGCAGGAGGCCATCGACGAAGTGTTCGACGCGCGCATCGGCGACGTGTCGGGCCGGGGCAAGCTCGCGGCCGACATGCGCGAGATCTGGGTCATGCAGCCGCGCTTCGACAAGCGCGCGGGCAGCACGCCTTACGGCCTCGTGGCCCAGGCGCGCTTTCGTGCGGGCTTCGACTTCATGCGCCTGCGTGCCGACATCGGCGAGGTCGAGGAGGCCCTGGCCGAGTGGTGGCAGGAATTCCAGCAGGCCGACGACGCGCGCCGCGAAGACATGATCGACCAGGCCCGCGAGGAGCAGCGCCTTCGACAACGCGGTGCCCAGCGCACCGCCCAGCCCGTGGCGCGCCGCGTGCCGCGCAGCAGCGCCCCGGCCGGGGAGGCCGAGGCCCCGCAGGTGCCGCAGGTGCTGCCTGAGGGCGATGGCGCCGCCCCCAAGAAGCGCCGGCGCCGCCGCCGCAAGCCTTCCGGCACGGGGGGCGATGCCGGGGCCGGCGCGGGCGAGTGATGCCCGCCACGGCGGCCTGGATCGGCCTGGGGGCCAACCTGGGCGATGCCCGCGCGGCGCTGGCCGGTGCGGTGCGCGCCCTGGGGCGGCTCGATGGCACGCAGGTGCGGCGCGTGTCGTCGCTCTACCGCACCGCGCCGGTGGATGCGGGCGGCCCGGACTACCTCAACGCCGTGGCCGAGCTGGAGACCCGCCTCGCGCCCCAGGCCTTGCTCGAGGGGCTGCAGGCCATCGAGCAGGCGGCGGGCCGCGAGCGCCCCTACCGCAACGCGCCGCGCACGCTCGACCTGGACCTGCTGCTCTACGGCAGCGAGCGCATCGCCACCGCCACGCTCACCGTGCCGCATCCGCGCATGGCGGAGCGCGCCTTCGTGCTGCTGCCCTTGCAGGAGCTGCGCCCCGGCTGGGCCACGCCCGCGCAACTGCAGGCGGTGGCGGGGCAGCGCATAGAGCGGGTGGAGTGGACTTAAGGCCGCGATAAGGCCTGTCGGGCAGATTCGCGCCCGGCCTCCGTAACGGGGGTGGAGTGTTTCGTGAATCCACCGTCTTGTGCCGGGCGCGCGCTGCGCTCCATCTCCTGCATCGTGCCTTGCTACAACGAGGCAGAGAACCTCGAGCGCCTGCTGCCGCTCTTGCACGCGCAGCTCGCCACGCTCGCCCCCCGTTGGGAGATCGTGCTCGTGGACGATGGCAGCACCGATGCCACCGGCGCCCGCCTGGCCCGGTGGGCGCAGCAACGCGGGGTGCGCGCGCTGCAGTTGTCGCGCAACTTCGGCAAGGAGGCCGCGCTCAGTGCCGGCTTGCAGGCCGCGCAAGGCGACGCGGTGGTGCTGATGGACTCCGACCTGCAGCACCCGCCCGAGCTGTTGGCCACCTTCGTGCGCCATTGGCGCGCGGGGGCCGACATGGTCTATGCCGTGCGCTCGCACCGGCGGGCCGAGCCCGCCTTCAAGCGCTGGGGCGTGCGCTGGTTCTACGGCCTCATCAACGGGGGCAACCGCTTCGAGGTGCCGCCCGGCGCGGGCGACTTCCGGCTCATGGACCGCGCCGTGGTGCAAGCCCTGCTGGCGCTGCCCGAGCGCAACCGCTTCATGAAGGGGCTGTACGCCTGGGCGGGCTTCGAGGCCGTGGCCGTGCCCTACCTGCCGGCCGAGCGCGCGCATGGCAGCAGCCACTACAGCCGCATCCGGCTCGTGCGGCTGGCGCTCGACGGGCTCACCGCCTTCACCGTCTGGCCGCTGCGCGCGGTGATCGCGCTGGGCTTTGCACTGGCGTTCGCGGCGTTCGGCTATGGGGCCTACCTCACGCTGGTCTACCTGCTGTACGGGCATGACGTAAGCGGCTGGACCACCATCGTCGTGAGCCTGATGCTGTTCGTGGGCGTGCAGCTCGTCTCGCTGGGTGTGGTGGGCGAGTACGTCGGCCGCATCTACGAGGAGGTCAAGCGCAGGCCTTTGTTCGTGGTCAAGCGCGAATGGGGCCAGGGCCTGCGCGAGGAGGGGGCATGAACGCCCCCCGCGCCCGTTCCGCCTGGGGCTTGCTCGCTCTCGCCGTGGCGTGGCTCGCCGCCACGGCCTGGATGCGCCCGCTGATGCTGCCCGACGAGGGCCGCTACGCCAGCGTGGCGTGGCAGATGCTGCGCTCGGGCGACTGGCTCACGCCCACGCTCGACGGGCTGCCGTTCTTCCACAAGCCGCCGCTGTTCTACTGGATCACGGGTGCGGCGCTGGCCGCCTTCGGGTCCGTGGAGATCGCGGCGCGTGCGGCGTCCATCGCGGGCGCCGTGCTGGGCGCGATGGCGCTGTACCTGTTCACGCGCCGCTGGGGCGGCGAGGCCGCGGCGCGGCGCGCGCTGGCAGTACTGCTGGTGCAACCGCTGTGCTTCATCGGTGCGCAGTTCGCCAACCTCGACATGCTGGTGGCGGGCTGCATCGTGGCCACGGTGCTGGCGCTGGCCCATGCGGCGCTGTGCTTCGAGGCGGGCGCGCCGTACCGCCGCGCGCTCTGGGGCGCCTGGGTGCTGGCGGCGCTGGGCGTGCTGGCCAAGGGGCTGATCGGCTTCGTGTTGCCCGCCGCCATCGTGGGCCTGTGGCTGCTGCTGCGCGGGCGCTGGCGCACGCTGCGGGCGCTGCTGTCGCCCGGGGGTGCGCTGCTGTTCCTGGCGGTCGCCGCGCCCTGGTTCTGGGCCATGCAGCAGCGCTTCGGCGGGTTTTTGCACTACTTCTTCGTGGTGCAGCACTTCCAGCGCTTTGCCGGGGGCGGGTTCAACAACGTGCAGCCGTTCTGGTTCTACCCGGCGGTCCTGGCGCCGTGCAGTCTGCCGTGCCTGGCGTGGGTGCGCTTCGGGCGTGGTTACTTGCGCGACCCGGTGCGGCTGCTGATGGCGCTGGCGGCGGGCGTGGTGGTGCTGTTCTTCTCGCTGCCGCAGTCCAAGCTGGTGGGCTACGTGCTGCCCGCCGTGGCGCCGCTGGCCTGGCTGATGGCCGATGCCTCCCGCGTTCGCGGGCGCTGGTGGACCGCCTCGCTGGCCGCGAGTGCGCTGCTGGGCGTTGCCGTCGTGGCGGTGCTGGCGGCGGACCAGCGCCACACCACGCGCGCCCTGGGCCTGGCGCTGGGCATGCAGCACCATGCGGGCGAGCCGGTGTTCATGGTGAAGGACTACCGCTACGACGTGCCCTTCTACGCGCGCCTCACCGACCCGGTGTTCGTGGTGGAGGACTGGGACGACCCGCGCGCCACCCAACGCGACAACTGGCGCAAGGAACTGGCCGACGCGGGCGCGTTCGACGGGGCGCGGGCCCGCCAGTTGCTGATCACCCCCGCGGCCTGGCCCCAGGCCCTGTGCCGTGCGCCCGTGGCCTGGGTGCTGGGCGCGAGCGACCTGGCCAGGACCTACCCGTTCCTCGCCCAGGCCCAGGCCGTGCGGACGACCGGCGGCCAGACGCTGTGGCGCGTGGTCAACTGCGCAGGAATGCCCAATGCCGGCTGAGCCAGTAGGTCAACCCCGCCACGCCGGCGAGCACGCAGGCGAGCAGCAGCCCGTAGTGCGCGCCGCTCACGCGCAGCAGCAGGGCGTAGGCCGTTTCGTTGAGGGCGAAGCCGCCCGCCGAGATGCAGAAGAACCGCAGCGCTGCACGGGCGACCGGCCCGCCATGCCCGCGGAAGCTGAACGCATGGTGGCCGGTGAACGACACACCCACGGCCGCGAGCCAGCCCGCCACGTTGGCGATCAGCGGCCGCCAGCCGCCGAAGGCCACGAGCCCCGTGGCCACGCACCAGTGCACGGCGGCGGCGGCGCAGCCCACGGCGATGAACCAGGCAAGTTGACGGGTCATGAGGGCGCGCAGCATAACAGCTGGCGCCGCATCGCCATCTGCGTGGACGACTTCGGCCAGGACGACGGCGTGAACCAGGCCGCGCTGGCGCTGGCGCACCGGGGCCGGGCGCAGGCCTTGTCGGCCATGGTGGGCGCGCCCGCCTGGGGCGTGGGCGCGCAGGCGCTGCGCGCCTGCGATGCCCGCCAGGTGGAGGTGGGGCTGCACCTCGACCTGACCGCGTACCCCCTGAACCCCGCGCTGCGCCTGCCGCTGCCGCAATGGATCGCGCGCGCCTACCTGCGGCAACTGGACGCTGCGGCGGTACGTGCCGAGATCGGCGCCCAGTTCGATGCCTTTGAGCGCCACCTGGGCCGCCCGCCCGCCTATGTGGACGGGCACCAGCACGTGCACCAGCTCCCCGTGGTGCGCGGCCTGCTGGTGCAGGAGATCGCGCGCCGCTATGGCGCTGGCGCGCCGTGGCTGCGCGCCACCCACGCGGGCATGCGCTGGGATGTCAAAAGCCAGGTGATCGCCGCGCTGGGCGCGCGCGGGCTCTCGGCCCTGGCGCGCCGCGCTGGGCTGCCGCAGAACGGGCGCCTGCTGGGCGTGTATGGCTTCACGGGCGGGCCGGAGCGCTACCGCGAGCGGCTTGCGCGCTGGCTGCACGCCGCGCGCGATGGCGACCTGTTGATGTGCCATGCGCGCCTGGAGGCCACCGAGCCGTTCGAGCGCGCGATGCAGGCCGAATTCGCCGTGCTCGATGGGCCCGGCTTCGACATCCTGCTGCGCGAGGCCCGCGTACGCCTGTGCCCCCTGCGCGAAATACTATCGTTTCAATAGCTGCTTGTGCAGGGTGGGCGGGCGCTAGAGGCCTTTTTGTCTAAATTTCTTTCAATCCACCTTCGCGCCCGAGGCCTTCACCACCTGCTGGTACTTGGCGCGTTCGGCGGCCATGAAGGACTCGAACTGCTCGGGCGTGGTGGGCACGGGCTCGGCCAGCAGGCCCGCGAAGCGGGTCTTGGTTTCGGGCGCGTTGAGGGCCGCCACGAAGGCCTTGTTGAGCTTGTCCAGCACGGGTTTGGGCGTGCCCGCGGGGGCGACCAGGCCCCACCAGGTGTCGATCGAGAAGCCCTTGAAGGTTTGGGACAGCGGCGGCACGCCGGGCAGCATGGGGCTGGCGGCCAGCGAGGTCACGGCGAGCGCCAGGAGCTTGCCCGCCTTGATGTTGGGCGCGGCGGTGGCGAGGTTGTCGATGTTGAAGTCCACCTCGCCCCCCAGCAGCGCCAGCTGCGCGGGGTTGCCGCCTCGGTAGGGGATGTGCAGCGCGAAGATGCCTGCCCGCTGCTTGAGCATTTCGCCCGCCAGGTGGCCCGCGCTGCCGTTGCCGCCGCTGCCGTAGTTGAGCTTGCCCGGGTTGGCCTTGGCGTAGGCGATGAAGTCGGCCACGTTGCGGATGTGCAGTTGCTCGGCGCGCGCGGCGTTCATCACCAGCACGTTGGGCACGCGCACCATCTGCGTGATGGCGGCGAAGTCCTTGGTCGCGTCGAAGGGCATCTTGGCGTACAGCCAGGGGTTGACCGCGTTCGTGGCCGTGGCGGCGATGCCGATGGTGAGCCCGTCGGGCGCGGCCTTGGCGATGGCGTCGGCGCCGATGTTGCCGCCCGCGCCGGCCTTGTTGTCGATGATCACCGGGCCCAGCGTGTCGTGCACGCGCTCGGCCAGGGCGCGCGCGGTCACGTCGATGGGGCCGCCGGCGGCGTAGGGCACGATCAGGCGGATGGGCGCGTTCTGCGCATGGGCCAGGGGCGAGGCGAGGGCTGCGGCGCAGGCCGCCGAGAGGAGAAGGTTTCTGCGGTTCATGAAGGGTCTTTCAGGGGTTCAGCCGCCGTGCTTGTCGGCCTCGGAGGTAAAGGAGTCGGCATAGAACTCTTCGGGCGGCAGGCCGCGCTCGGCGCTGTAGGCCGCGCGTGCCGAATCGACCACGATGGGCGCGCCGCAGGCATAGACCTGGTGGCCCGAGAGGTCGGCGAAGTCTTCCAGCACGGCCCGGTGCACGAAGCCCGTGCGGCCCGTCCAGCCGTCCTCGGGCAGCGCGTCGGACACCACGGGTACGTAGCGCAGGCTCGGCATATCGGCGAGCAGCGCCTGCACCCAGTCGGCCATGTACAGGTCGCCCGGGCGGCGGCCGCCCCAGTAGAGCGTGGCAGGGCGCGTGATGCCCTTGTGCCGCATGTGCTCCAGCAGCGCCTTGATGGGCGCGAAGCCCGTGCCCGAGGCCAGCAGCACGATGGGCTTGGCCGAGTCCTCGCGCAGGAAGAAGCTGCCGAACGGGCCTTCCACGCGCAGGATTTCCTTCTCTTTCATGGCGCCGAACACGTGGTCGGTGAACTGGCCGCCGGGCATGTGGCGGATGTGCAGCTCCACGCCGGGCCCGCCTTCCTGCGTGTGGGGCGCGTTGGCCATCGAATAGGCGCGGCGCGCGCCATCGCGCAGGATGAACTCGATGTACTGGCCCGCGTGGTAGCGGAAGGTGTCGGCCGCGGGCAACTGCAGGCGCACCTGCATCACGTCGTGCGACTTCTTCGTGAGCGCGGCCACGCGCACGGGCATCTTCTTGATGGGGAAGGCGCTCTCGTCGGTGACCTGGCGCGATTCGAGCACCACGTCCGACTGCGGGTGCGCGCAGCAGGTCAGCACCAGGCCGGCGGCCTCTTCCTCGGCGCTCAGCGCCTTGGGCTGGTGCGGGCCGTGGACCACCGTGCCGCTGAGCTTCTTGCACTTGCACGATCCGCAGGCGCCGTCCTTGCAGCCGTAGGGCAGGCCGATGCCGCTCTGGATGGCGGCGGCGAGGATGGCCTGGCCGTCCTGGGCCGTGAAGCTGCGGCCGCTGGGTTGCACGGTGATCTGGAAGGGGGCGCTCATGGTGTGTGGGTATCCTCGCGGCTTCTTTTATCTCTAGCGACGGGCCCGATTTTGCCTTCAAACACAAACCCCCTCGGCGCGCTGCCGGCGCGTTTCCGGCGCGAGCGCGTGCTCATCGTGGGCTGCGGCGACGTGGGGCTGCGGGCCGCGCGGCAGCTGCGGGGCACCCGGCTGCTGGCGCTCACGTCCAGCCCCGCGCGCGCGCCGCTGCTGCGCGCGGCGGGCATCGTGCCGCTGGCGGGCAACCTGGACGACGTGGCCACGCTGCGCCGCCTGGCGGGCCTGGCCACGCGCGTGCTGCACCTGGCGCCGCCGCCGCGCGAGGGCTGGGGCGACCCGCGCACCGTGGCCCTGGCCCGCACGCTGCGCCTGCGCACGCGGCCCGCGGCGCTGGTGTACGGATCGACCAGCGGCGTGTACGGCGACTGCGGCGGCGCCTGGGTGCCCGAGACGCGCCCCGTGGCGCCCGCCACGCCGCGCGCCCAGCGCCGCGTGCAGGCCGAGCGCGCCGTGCGCCACCTGGGCCGCCCGGGCGGCGGCGGGGTGCGCGCGAGCATCCTGCGCATCCCCGGCATCTACGCCAGCGACCGCGAGGGCGGCACGCCGCGCGAGCGCCTGCTGCGCGGCACGCCCGTGCTCGCGGCCGGGGACGACGTGTACACCTGCCACATCCACGCCGACGACCTCGCGCGCGCCTGCGTGGCGGCGCTGTGGCGCGGCCGCGCGCAGCGCGTGGTGAACGTGAGCGACGCGAGCGCGCTGAAGATGGGCGACTACTTCGACCTCGCGGCCGACCTCTACGGCCTGCCCCGCCCGCCCCGCCTGGCGCGCGACGCGGCGCGCGCGCAGTTGCCGCTGTCGCTGCTGAGCTTCATGGGCGAGTCGCGCCGGTTGCAGACGCAGCGCATGGCGCAGGAGCTGCGGCTGCGGCTGCGTTATCCCACGGTGGCGCAGGGCTTGCGGGCGTAGTGGGTGAATCAATTCTGAAAGGCAAGGCGATTTCAAAGGGAATTGAAAATCTTAATGGGCGTGTTTGGGCGGCGTATCGTGCTTGTTTTTGTCTGTTGTAAAGCATGAAACGGGTGCACCCTTGCTGTTGAGGTAGCAATAGCGATCTCCATACCATTGGTACCTCAAATCGTCATCTGTTTCTGGCTTGTTTTGATTGTTCTTCAACGCCAGGGCTTCGTCCAGCCTTCGACACGATTCAGGTACGATGAGCGTGGATAGTGAGGCGTCTCTTTCCTTCTTGCACTGTGCGGTCAGTTTGGATAATTCTTCCTGAAGATCGTCTTGTTTCTTTTTCGAGGCCAGCGCTTCATCCAGTTTTTGGCACGATGGAGGCACGATGAGTGTGGATATGGAAGCGCCTCTCTCCTGCTTGCACTGTGTGGTTAGGGCGGACAGTTCTTCTTCTGAGAGTGTCAGTGTGCGGCCAAGAATGGGAAAGAGGAGAAAAATGATAAGAATGGAAATTCTCATTATTTATCTCCTAGCTTGATATTTTCGAAACGCGAAGGATGCTTAGCTGCCCTGGAGGCACGAAAGCTCTATCCCCCGAAAGAGGTCAGCGGGGGTACTTGGTCCCGCTGCCATCCCAGCAGCGGAACACGTTGCAGCCCACGATCGGGGCCGCGGGCGGCTGCGGCGGCGTGACCACGGGCGGCGGGCGGTGCGGCACCACGAACACGGGCGAGGTCGGCACCGGTTGCACGGGTGCGGTGGCCTCGATCTCGGCGGAGCGCTGGGGGCCCAGGCAGTCGAGGTTCATCTGGCGCTGCAGGGCCTGCACGCGCACCTGGTCATCGACGGTGCTGGTGTCCGAATGGCTGCGGGCCTCGTCCACGGCGCGGCGCGAGCGCGCGCAGGCGGCGGAGTGGGCATAGTCGGGCTGTTGTGCCGTACCGGTGGGGCGCGCGGCGCGCTGGCGCGCTTCCTCACGCCGCTGCTCGGCGGCCTCGGTCTGCTGGCGCTCGTGCTTGCGCGCAAGGGCCTCGGCGGCCTGCTCGCGCTCGGCGCGGATTTCCTCGGGTGTCTTGCGCGGCTCGACCTCGCGCGCTTGCGCGCCCCCGGCGCAGCGGCCGTCCGTGTAGGTCACCTGGCCCGTGCGCGGGTCGGTGCAGCGCATCACCTGGGCGGGCGCGCCCAGGCTCCACAGGGCCGCGCAGGTGGCCAGGCCGTACAGCAGGGAAGGGGGGCGAGCGTGCATGGCTGGTGTCTCCTTGCCGCGGTCAGCTGCCGCCTTCGGGCCGGTTCCAGCGGATGGCGGGCGGGTTGCCGCCGCGGTCCGGGCGGTCGCCGCGCTCGTTGGGCGGGGGCGGGCGGCGGGCGTCTCCCTCGTGCTGGCGGCGGTCGCGTTCCCGTTCCATCTGCTCGCGGCGGGCCCGCTCGCGCTGGGCCTGGTCGCGCTGCGCCTGGCGGCGGTCGCGCTCCAGGCGCTCGTTGCGCTCGCGCTGCATGCGGGCGTCGCGTTCGCGCTCGGCGAGCCAGCGTTCGCGCTCCCGCTCGCGTTCACGCGCCTGCCAGGCGCTGTCGCGCTCGTAGCGGTAGACGGGGGCGGGCACCACGACCGGGGGCGGGTAGGCGGGTGCGGCATAGACCGGCGCCGGTGCTACGGGGTAGGGCGCGGGGCTGGCATAGACAGGCCCCGGTTGCGTGTAGACCGGGCCCGGTGCGCCGTAGTACGGGTCGGCGGGCGCCACGGCGCAGCCGCTGGCGATCAGGGCCAGGCAGGAGAGGGCGGCGGCGCGAACGGTGGATGTGTGCATGGTGGTGGCGCAATGGGTGCGCAAGGGTTTGATTATTGACGCCCCAGGCTGTTCCGCGGTTGACCCGCTGGCCGGATGGGTTGGGCGCGATACTTCTGTTTTGATAGCTGCTTGCGCAATCCAGCAAAGCGCTGGAGGCCGATTTCACTCTAATCCACCACCCCCGGCTGCGCGCGCAGGTAGGCCGCGAGCGCGGCGATGGCCTGGCGCACCTTGGCGGGCTGGGCGTCGCGCTGGGGCGTGACGGCCCAGATGTCGAGCCCGCCGAACGACCAGCCGGGCAGCAGCCGCACGAGGCGCCCGGCCTGCACGTCGCCGTGCACGTCCATGCTGCCCAGGAGGGCCACGCCCAGGCCCGCCTCGCACATCTGCTGCAGCGCGAGCTGGTTGTTGCTCGCGATGTGCGGCTCCACGCGCAGGCTGCGTGCCTCGCCGCCGGGGCCGCGCAGCTCCACGGACAGGCCGCCGCCCGCGCGGGCCATGCCCAGCCAGCGCTGGGCCAGCAGCGCGTCCGCATGCGGGGGCAGGCCGTGCCGCTCCACCCAGGCGGGCGAGGCGCACAGCCAGGTCTGCATGGCGCACAGGCGCCGCGCGGCCCAGCCCGAATCGGCCAGGCGGCCGAAGCGGATGGCGAGGTCGATGCGCGCGTCGATCAGGTCGATGGGGGTGTCGTCCACGAGCAGGCGCAGGCGCAGCGCGGGGTGTTCGGCCAGCAGGCCGCCGAGCGACGGCGCCACGTGCCGCGCGAAGCCCACGGGCGCCGACAGGCGCAGCTCGCCGCTGGGCGCGTCGCGCGAGGCGGCGAGTTCGGCGCGCGCCTGCTCGGCCGCCGCGCACAGGGCCGCGCACTGCTCGTGAAAGCGTGCGCCGGCCTCGGTGAGCGCGAGCTTGCGCGTGGAGCGGTGCAGCAGCGTGACGCCGCCCTCGCGTTCGAGCTGGCGCACCTGCTGGCTCACGGCCGAGGTGGACAGGCCCAGGGCGCGCGCGGCCCCGCTCATTGAGCCGTGCCGGACCACGGAGGCGAACACGGCCATGCGTTTGAGATCGTCCATTGTGAAGCTGTACTTCAAAGATCAGGCTGATTGGGCCATCTACCGGACATTTTGACAACGCCATATTCTCTCGGCATGGATTTTTCATTTTTCGCAAGGAGCATTTCATGAACATCGCATTGATCGGCGCCACGGGCTTCGTCGGTTCCGCCGCCCTGAACGAACTGCTGCAGCGCGGCCACCGCGTCACGGTGCTCGCGCGCCACCCCGAAAAGCTCGCCGCGCGCGAGGGCCTGGCCGTGGTGCGCGCCGACGCGCAGGACGCCGCCCAGGTGGCCCAGGCCGTGCAGGGCCACGACGCCGTGCTGAGCGCCTACAACCCCGGCTGGGGCCTGCCCGACATCCACGCGCAGTTCCTGCGCGGCTCGCGCGCCATCGTCGCGGGCACCAAGCAGGCGGGCGTGCGCCGCCTGCTGGTGGTGGGCGGCGCGGGCAGCCTGTACGTGGCGCCCGGCGTGCAGCTCGTGGACACGCCCGAGTTCCCCGCCGAGTGGAAGCAGGGCGCCCTGGGTGCGCGCGATGCGCTGAACGAGCTGCGCGGGGAATCGGCGCTGGACTGGACCTTCCTGTCCCCACCCATCCTGCTGCAGCCCGGCGAGCGCACGGGCCGCTACCGCCTGGGCCAGGACGCGCCGCTGATGGATGGCGCCGCGCCCGGGCGCATCAGCGTGGCCGACCTGGCCGTGGCGCTGGTGGACGAGCTGGAGGCGCCGCGCCACCTGCGCCAGCGCTTCACGGTCGCGTATTGAGGGACACCCTCCTGAGCGGCTTCGCCGCTTCCCCCCGCTCTCGCGCTGCGCGCGGGCAGGGGGACGACGCCCGTGGCCTGGCAGAGCCAGTTCCACGGCGTCTGCTGGCCTTGGGGCGCGCCGTTTGCAGGCGGCGGCGCCATGGGTCACTAGAATGGATGGCCGGTCCCCTCGCGGGGCCGGTTGCGTTCTCAGGGCGGGGCGGAATTCCCCACCGGCGGTATCCAGGGGCTGTGCCCGTGGGAGCCCGCGAGCGCCCGGGCCGTTCCCTCGCGGGGCGGCCCGGGGTCAGCAGACCTGGTGCGATGCCAGGGCCGACGGTCACAGTCCGGATGAAAGAGATCGCGAAACCCCCGCCCCGGCGTGCCTGCGCGCGCCGGGGCGCAGCTTCGCGCGCGCCCTGGTTCTGGTCCCATCCACCGAGACAACCATGAATCAGACTGTTTCCCCTTCCCTTGCTTCCCCCGGGTACCGCGTGGCGCTCGTCTGCGCCAGCTGGCACCAGGACATCGTGCACCAGGCGCGCGACGCGGCGCTGGCCGAGTTCGCGCGCCAGGGCCTCGCGCCCGGGCAGATCGACCTGTACGACGTGCCGGGCGCGTTCGAGATCCCGCTGCTGGCCCAGAAGCTGGCCCGCAGCGGCCGCTACGCCGCCGTGGCGGCCTGCGCGCTGGTCGTGAACGGCGGCATCTACCGCCACGAGTTCGTGGCCGGCGCCGTGATCGACGGGCTCATGCGCGTGCAGCTCGACACCGGCGTGCCCGTGCTGTCGGCCGTGCTCACGCCGCGCGATTTCCACGAGCATGCGGACCACCTGCAGTTCTTCCAGCAGCACTTCGTGAAGAAGGGCACCGAGGTGGCCCAGGCCTGCCTGGGCGCGCTTGCGCAGCTTGCGCGCGTGCCCGCGCCGCTGTAGGGCGGTAGCGGGGCGTCTAGCCCTGCGGCGGGGCCGCGTCCAGCAGGCAGTCGGCCACCGCGTCGGAGAAGGCCAGCACGCACCCGTCGATGCACACGCCGTCCGATCCGCCCGGGTCGGGCGTGGCGGGCGGCAGGCCGTGGTCCCGCAGCGCCTGCGCGCAGCCCACCCAGTCGCCGTCTTCGGCGGGCGTGTTGGTGCTGGCCCAGGCCAGCGTGCCGCAGGCGTTGTCGCCGAAGCCGTGGCGCTCGCGCCAGTCGGCGCCGTGCGCGAGCAGGAAGCGCGCGAGCGCCGCGTCGCCGCGGAACACGGCGTGGTTCAGGGCCGAGGCGTCCCAGTCCCCGCCGCGCGTGGCGATGGGCCAGCCCAGCCGCACCATGAGTTGCACGGCCGCGCCATGCCCCGCGGCCGCGAGCTCGGGCAGCAGGCGCAGGTGCGCGGGCGCGAGCTCCCGCACCAGGGCGGGGTGGCGGGCCAGCAACTGCCGCGCCTGCGCCTCGTCGCCCGCGGCGCAGGCGCCCACGAAGCGCTCCGGCAGCGGCACGTCCGGCGCCGACGGCGTGCGGCCGCGCAGCGCCTCGGCCACGCCGGGCAGGCCGTGGCGCAGCGCCCAGATTGCGGCCGGCGTGCCGTCGCGCGTGCGGGCGGCGGGGTCGGCGCCCGCATCGAGCAGGGCCTGCACATGGGCCGGCGAGCGCCGGCGGCGGATGGCCCAGAGCAGGGGCGAGCCCGCGTCCGCCGCGGGGCCCGGGGGCGGTGCCTCGTTCGGGTCGGCGCCGTGGTCCAGCAGCAGTTGCAGCCCGGGCAGGTCGTCCCGGTCGAGCACGCGGTAGAGCGCGTTCGTGCCGGCGGTGCGCGCGCCCGCCTGCAGCAGCAGCCGCGTGCACTCCAGGTCGCCCTGCGCGTGGTAGAGCGACTCGCCGTCGTCGGGGTCCGCGCCCGCCGCGAGCAGCCATTGCGTGAGCGGCGCGTCGTGGTTCTGCCCCGCCGCGCCATAGAGCGCGCTCAGCGGCTGCGCGTCGTCGGGCGCCTGCAGCGATGCGGGGGGCCAGCGGTTGCCCGCGCGCTGGTTCGGGTCGGCCCCGGCCTGCAGCAGCCAGCGCGCGCAGGCGTGCAGCCCGTCGCGGAACGCGGACAGGCGCAGCAGGCTGGAATGGGCCACGGCCACGAGCGGCGGCAGGTGCAGCGGGCCGCCCGCGCGGTGCAGCCAGAGCGGGTCGTGCGCGCTGGCGCGGCGCAGCGCGTCCAGGTCGCCCACGGCGCAGGCGAGCCAGGGGTCGCCGTCCAGCGGGGGCACCGCGCCTTCGGCCCACAGCCGGGCGGCGAGCTTGGGGCGCGCGGCATGGCTGCCGCCCGCGATGTCGCCCGCGTAGACGAGGCGCAGCCACTGCGCGAGAGCGTGCCGCGGGTCGTCGGCAAGCGCGCGGCGCGCCTGCACCAGGGCCTGCAGCTCGGCCCACGAGGCCAGGCCGTGCTCGCGCGCCAGGCAGGACTGCGCGTCGTGCAGGCGCAGGGCGGCCAGCGCCGCGTCGGGCAGGCCGCGCGCGGCCGGGAGCGCCGCGCGCAGGCGCGCCAGGGCGGCGGCGTCACCGGCGCGGCAGGCGGCGAGCAGCTCCTTGGCTTGTTTCTTCAGGTGGCCGATGTCGGGCCGGGGGGGAATGCGTTTCAAGGGAGGCCTCCGTGCATCCATGCCGACGGCCCGCAGATCCGGCTGCACAAAGGGGTGGAGCGTGGCGCTTCACGGTGGCGATGCAAGTGGGTTCAACCCTTCCCGCGGGCCCGGGCGCGGCTTGCACCGCGGGCGCCATGGTAAACGCAAACCGCGGTGTGCTGGTGCGGGGCCGCGGTCAGATGGCCTTGGCCTGGCGCAGCGCGGCGATGGCGGCGCTGTCCAGGCCCAGCCCGCGCAGCACCTCGTCGGTGTGCTGGCCGAGCGCGGGCGGTGCATGGCGGTAGGTGACGGGCGTGGCCGACAGGCGCAGGGGGCTGGCCACGCCGGCCACCGTGCCGATGCCGTCGCCGGCATCGCGCGGCAGCTCCACGCGCAGGCCGCGCGCGCGCACCTGCGGGTCGTCGAAGGCCTGGGCGATGGTGTTGATGGGGCCGCAGGGCACGGCCTTGTCTTCCAGCAGCGCGATCCACTCGGCCGTGGTGCGCGTGCGCAGCAGCGGCTCCATCAGCGCCAGCAGCGCGGGCCGGTTGCGCACGCGCGCGGTGTTGGTGGCGAAGCGCTCGTCCGCGGCCCAGGGGCCCTGGCCCGCGGCGGCGCAAAAGCGCGCGAACTGCCCGTCGTTGCCGATGGCGAGCAGCACGTTGCCGTCCTGCGTGGCGAAGTCCTGGTAGGGCGCGAGGCTGGGGTGGATGTTGCCCGCGCGCTGCGGCGCCACTCCCGTGGCGAGGAAGCCGCTAGCCTGGTTGGCGAGCACGGCCATGCCCACGTCGAGCAGGGCCAGGTCGATGTACTGGCCCTCGCCGGTGGCGGCGCGCGCGTGCAGCGCGGCCAGGATGGCGTTGCTCGCGTACAGCCCGGTGAAGATGTCCACCACCGCCACGCCCATGCGCAGCGGGCCGCCGCCGGGCGTGCCGTCGGCATGGCCGGTGATGCTCATGAGGCCGCACAGGGCCTGCACCATGAGGTCGTAGCCCGCGCGCTCGGCATAGGGCCCGTCCTGGCCGAAGCCGGTGATGGAGCAGTAGACGAGGCGCGGGTTCAGCGCCCGCAGGCTCTCGTAGTCGAGCCCGTACTGCGCGAGGCCCCCGGTCTTGAAGTTCTCGACCACCACGTCAGCCTGCAGCGCCATGCGGCGCAGCAGGGCCTGGCCCTCGGGGTGGGCCATGTCCACGGTGATGGAGCGCTTGTTGCGGTTGCAGGCCGCGAAGTAGCTGGCCTGGCGCGTGTCGTGGCCCGTGTCGTCCTTCAGGAAGGGAGGGCCCCAGTGGCGCGTGTCGTCGCCCGCTTCGGGGCGCTCCACCTTGACCACGTCGGCGCCCAGGTCGGCCAGGGTCTGGGTGCACCAGGGGCCGGCGAGCACGCGTGAGAGGTCGAGCACCTGGATGCCTGCCAGGGCGCCGGGAGTGGTGTTTTTCACAGTCAAATCGGCCTCCAGCGCTTATCCAGAGCGCGCAAGCAGCTACGGTTTCAGGAGTATCAGTTGGCGAACGCGGCCAGGCCCGTCTGCGCTCGGCCCAGGATGAGCGCGTGCACGTCGTGCGTGCCCTCGTAGGTGTTCACCACCTCCAGGTTCACGAGGTGGCGGGCCACGCCGAATTCGTCGCTGATGCCGTTGCCGCCCATCATGTCGCGCGCCATGCGGGCGATGTCCAGCGCCTTGCCGCAGTTGTTGCGCTTGATGATCGAGGTGCCTTCGACCGACGCGATGCCTTCGTCCTTCATGCGGCCGAAGCGCAGCGCGGCCTGCAGGCCCAGGGCGATCTCGGTCTGCATGTCGGCCAGCTTCTTCTGGATGAGCTGGTTGGCGGCCAGCGGGCGGCCGAACTGCTGGCGGTCCAGCGTGTACTGGCGCGCGGTGTGCCAGCAGAACTCGGCCGCGCCCATCGCGCCCCAGGCGATGCCGTAGCGCGCGCTGTTCAGGCAGGTGAACGGGCCCTTGAGGCCTTGCACCTCGGGGAAGGCGTTTTCCTCGGGCACGAACACGTCGTCCATCACGATCTCGCCGGTGATGCTGACGCGCAGGCCCACCTTGCCGTGGATGGCGGGGGCCGTGAGGCCCTTCATGCCCTTTTCGAGCACGAAGCCGCGGATGGGGCCCACGGTGCCGCCCTCGGACACTTCCTTGGCCCAGACCACGAATACGTCGGCGATGGGGCTGTTGGTGATCCACATTTTCGTGCCCTTGAGCCGGTAGCCGCCGGCCGTCTTGTAAGCGCGCGTGGCCATGCTGCCGGGGTCGGAGCCGTGGTCGGGTTCGGTCAGGCCGAAGCAGCCGATGAATTCGCCGCTGGCCAGCTTGGGCAGGTACTTCTGCTTCTGCGCCTCGGTGCCGAATTCATGGATGGGCACCATCACCAGCGACGACTGCACGCTGGCCATGGAGCGGTAGCCCGAGTCCACGCGCTCCACCTCGCGGGCGATCAGGCCGTAGGCCACGTAGTTCAGGCCCGGGCCGCCGTACTGCTCGGGGATGGTGGGGCCCAGCAGGCC
>Ga0206116_1000291_pt1 | contig 66159 bp, 64 predicted proteins | sample 3A1Ametagenome_FD_178000 | JGI IMG/M metagenome (GOLD analysis project Ga0206116, IMG submission 178000) | Enriched microbial communities from leaf-cutter ant dump, University of Wisconsin, Madison, United States - 3A1A | ecosystem: Environmental > Terrestrial > Nest > Insects nest > Nest dump...
GCATGGCCGAGATGGAAATGGTTGCCGTGGGCGTGCGGCAGGCCGGTGATCATGAAGCCACCCTCCTCGTCCTCGGCCGGCTTGTTCTCCAGGCGGGCGATCTCCTGCAGCAGGGTCAGGGTGCGCAGCTGCAGCGGGTTCAGGTTCAGCGGATTCTTCTTCGGGGGCATCGATCGTCCCATCGGTCCTGATGTGTCGCGGTCGCGCAGTAGACCGGCAGGGCGGATCGGCTGTCAAGCATGCGAACCGGTCGATGGATGCCTGTGGAAGGAGGCTGGCGCCCCAACCGCCGCTGGGGCATAAGACCGGCGGACCATCGTCACATAGGGTGTCGGACCATGACCATCCTCGTCACCGGGGCCGCCGGCTTCATCGGATCGCATGTCGCGGCTGCGCTGCTGGACCGCGGGGAGAGCGTGCTCGGCATCGACAACCTGAACGGCTATTACGCCGTGGCGCTGAAGGAGGCCCGGCTGGCCCGGCTGACCGGCCGGGACGGATTCCGCTTCATCAAGGCCGACATCTCCGACCGCGCGACGGTGGAGGGGTTGTGGCCGCAGTTCGAGGATGTGACGGGCGTCGTCCATCTGGCGGCGCAGCCGGGCGTGCGCTACTCCATCGAGAACCCATACGCCTATGTCGACGCCAACGTCACCGGTCAGGTGACGCTGCTGGAGGCAGCCCGGCGCATGCCGGGCCTGCGGCATTTCGTCTATGCCTCGACCTCGTCGGTCTATGGCGCCAACCGCAAGATGCCCTTCTCGGTGGAGGACCGCGTCGACAGCCCGGTGTCGGTCTATGCCGCCACCAAGAAGGCGGCGGAGATGCTGGCCTTCACCTACAGCCACCTTTATCAGCTGCCGATGACCGGCCTGCGCTTCTTCACCGTCTACGGCCCGTGGAGCCGCCCGGACATGGCGACATGGCTCTTCGCCGACGCCATCACCGCCGGCCGGCCGATTCGCGTCTTCAACGGCGGCGAGATGAAGCGCGACTTCACTTACATCGACGACATCGTCGCCGGGGTGCTGGCCGCCCTCGACCGCCCCGCCCCGGTGGATGCGGAAACCGGTGCCCCCCACCGCGTCTTCAACCTCGGCAACAACCGGTGCGAGGAGTTGATGCGCTTCATCGGCGTGCTTGAACAGGCCATGGGCCGCGAGGCGGTGAAGGTGATGGAGCCGATGCAGGCCGGCGACGTGCATGAGACCGCCGCCGACATCGAGCTGAGCCGCCAGTTGCTGGGCTTCGAACCGAAGACTCCCATCGAGATCGGCCTGCCTCGCTTCGTGGAGTGGTACAAGGGCTATCATAAGCTCTGACCTGCTCTTTCCTCTTCACCTTCCGAGCCGCCATGACCTCCACCGCCTATTCGACCGCGCTGATCGGCGTCTTCATTCTGTGTCTGGCCGTCGGCTGGTATCTGTCGACGCGGGTGCTGCGCTACCTCCTCGCCAGCAGCATCATGGACATCCCGAACGAACGGTCGAGCCATCAGGCCCCCACCCCGCGCGGTGGCGGATGGGCGGTGATGCTGACGGTGGTTCCCGTCTTCGCCATCGCCGGGTTCGCCTTCGGCAGGCCGCTGGAGACAGGGGCCGTGCTGCTGGGCACGCTGGCGCTGATGGGGGTGTCGTGGATGGACGACCGGCGCACCCTGTCGCCGCTGCTGCGGCTGGCGGTGCAGGCGCTCGCGGTGGCGTTCGGCCTGCTGGCTCTGCCGTCCGAACAGCTGGTCTGGCAGGGCTGGCTGCCCTGGGGGCTGGACCGGGCGGCGACGGCCTTCCTGTGGCTGTGGTTCGTCAACCTCTACAATTTCATGGACGGCATCGACGGGCTGGCCGGCAGCGAGACCATCCTGATCGGCGGCGGCGTGGCGCTGGTGTCGCTGGTCATGGGCGATTTCGGCCTGACCGGGGTTGCCGGGGCGGCTCTGGCCGGAGCCGCGGCGGGCTTCCTGACGCACAACTGGCGGCCGGCGCGCATGTTCATGGGCGATGTCGGCAGCATCCCGCTCGGCCATATCCTGGCCTTCCTGCTGGCCTCGCTGGCGGCGCGCGGCGATTGGGCGGCGGCTCTGATCCTGCCCGCTTACTACCTGACCGACGCCACCATCACGCTGTTGCGCCGCCTTCTGCGCGGCGAGAAGATCTGGCAGGCCCACCGCGAGCATTTCTATCAGAAGGCCGCCAAGGGCGTGGGCCGGCACGACCGTGTGGTGCTGACGATCATCGCCTACAGCCTCGTGCTGGTCGCCGCCGCGCTGGCCGCCGGCAGCTTTGGCGCCTGGACGCTGGCACCGGGGGCGGTCGCCGTAGCCCTGCTGCTGGCGACGCTGACCCGCATGGCAAAGGCATGATGCGATGAGCACGGCCTTCCTCGACCTGTCAGTCGTCCTGTACCATCCCGACCCGGACCTGCTTGCCCGCTCGCTCGACACCATCGGTGCCGCCGCCGACCGGCTGGCTAAGGGGGCCGGCGTTCAGACCCGGGTGTGGATCGTCGACAATGGAGCCCCAGAGGACGCCCGCGCGGGCAGCGACTCAGGCTCCAATCCGTTCCGGGCGCTGCTCGACCGCTATTCGGAGACCGGCCGGCCACCGGTGACGCTGATCGCCGGCCACGGCAATGTCGGCTACGGAGCCGGGCACAATCTGGCGATCCGGCAGGGCGACGCGCCCTATCACCTGATCCTGAACTACGACATCCTGCTGGAGCCGGACGCGCTGCTCGCCGGCTGGCGCTATATGGAGGCACATCCGCGCACCGTGCTGCTGACGCCCAAGGTGTTCGGCCCGTCGGGTGAACAGGAGTTTCTGTGCAAGCGGCGGCCGACCGTGCTGGATCTGGGTCTGCGCGCCTTCGCGCCAAGCTCCCTGAAGCGGATGTTCGCCAAGCGGCTCGACCGCTACGAAATGCGCGATGTCACCCGCGACGCCGTCGTGACCGGGTTGGAGCAGGTCAGCGGCGCCTTCATGCTGTTCCGGCGCGACGTACTGAGCCGGCTGGGCGGCTTCGACGACGGCTATTTCCTGTATTTCGAGGATTTCGACCTGTCGCGCCGGGCGATGGCCCTGGGCGAAATCGCTTATGTGCCGGATGTCCGCATGGTGCATTTCGGCGGCAAGGCGGCGCGCAAGGGCGGCGCGCACATCCGGATGTTCGCCCGCTCCGCCCTACGCTTTTTCAACACCCACGGCTGGCGGCTGGTCTGACCGGCGTGACAGCCGGCATCCCGGCCGGCCGCGCGTCTTCAGAAGCAGCGGGTTCCAGGCGATCATGCGGGCGACCTGCCCAAGCGTCGCCTTGCGGTCGTGCTGGATGGCCCGGCGTTTGGCGAGCATGCCCGGCAGTCCGCGCAGCGCGTCGCGGATGCCGCGGCCGATGGCGCCGGTGCGCCCGCTGCCCAGGCTGCGGAACACCAGATAGACCACCAGCAGCGAATGACCGAGGAAGGCCAGCGGCAGCAGCGGCAGCGGCATGTTCTTCACCATCGTCCACACCAGATTGCGGACGCCGTGATACTGGGCGAAGGTGCCGTACTGCTTGGACACGCCGCTGCTGACGTGCTCCACCACCGCGTCGCCGACCTGCACCGCCGGTCCGCCGCTGAGCCGGATCCGGAAGCCGAGGTCGACATCCTCGCAATAGCAGAAGAAATCCTCGTCGAAGCCGCCGACCGCCTCGAAATAATCGCGCCGGTACATCGCCGCCGCGGCGCAGGGCGAGAAGACCGCGCCACTGTAATAGGGCGGCTTCAGCATGCGGCGGTAGTTGACCCGCCAGGCGAAGCCAAAGATCGAATACTGGTCGCCCTCGCCGTCGATCATCCGGGGATCGTGCGAGAAAAGCTGTGTCGAGCCGAACATCGCCACATCGGGCTGCGCACGGGCGGCGGCCTGCAGGCGCTCCATCCAGTCGCGGCGCGGGAAGGCGTCGGGGTTCAGCGTGACGATCCAGGGGACGGTGGCGCCGGCCGCGCCGACATTGTTCGCTTTGGCGAAGCCGACATTCGTGTCCATCCGCACCATGCGGAACCGCGGATCGGCGGGCAAGGCGATGCCGTCGACATCCTTGGAGGCATTGTCGACGATCACCACCTCGAAGGCGGGATCGGTCTGGTCGAGCAGACAGCCAATGACGCGATTGACGAAGTCTGCGCAATTAAAGCTGACGATGATGATCCGGCTGTGCCGATCATTTGCACCGTCGACGGTGTGTGACATGTCTTGGTAGCGTCCTTATTCACGCGTCCCTCTCCAGCTTATAGCCATTCCGACACCCGACCGAAAGCTGGAAAAGGGTCTTGGGGCTTTGTGCCATGGCACCACCCGGCCAAACCGGATACTAAGGCATGCTTGACCGCACCAACCGAATCCAGCCCGGACCGTCCTTCCCATGCGCGTTCTCCTGACCGGCGCCACAGGCTTCGTCGGCCGCCACACCATCCCGCTTCTGACCGCCCGCGGACACGCGGTGCGCGCCGCCCTGCGCATCCCGCAGGACGGACCATGGGAGCAGGCGGCGGTCGGCGACATCGGCCCCGGCACAGACTGGACCGCGGCGCTGGCCGGCATCGACGCGGTGATCCATATGGCGGCCCGCGTCCATGTGATGCGCGACAAATCCGCCGACCCGCTGGCAGAGTTCCGACGCGTCAACACCGCCGGCACGATCCGGCTGGCGGAGCAGGCGGCGGCGGCAGGGGTGAAGCGCTTCGTCTTCCTCAGCAGCATCAAGGCGATGGTGGATGAAAGCCGCCCCGCCCCGCTGGACGAGGAGACGGTGCCCGATCCCCACAGCCCCTACGGCATCTCGAAGCTGGAGGCGGAACGCGGGCTGGCGGCGATCTCCGTCCGTACCGGCATGGAGGTGGCGGTGCTCCGCCCGCCGCTGGTCTACGGCCCTGGTGCCGCCGGCAACATGCGGGCCCTGGTGAAGCTGGTGGACACCGGCCTGCCGCTGCCTTTGGGCGGCATCCACAACCGGCGCAGCCTGATCTATGTCGGAAACCTCGCCGACGCTGTGGTGACGGTGCTGGAGCATCCCGATGCCGGCGGGCAAACCTTCCTGGTCCAGGACGGGGAGCCGGTTTCGACCGCCGATCTGGTACGCTCCATCGCGGAAGCGCTCGGCCGGCCGGCACGGCTGCTCCCGGTGCCGCGCGGGCTGCTGGCGTTGGGAGCGGCGTTGACCGGCACGCGGGCGGTGTTCGACCGGCTGGCCGGCACGCTGACGGTGGATGACGCGCCCATCCGCGAAAGGCTCGGCTGGCGCCCGCCCCATGACCTTGCGTCCGGGTTGCGCGCCACCGCGGAATGGTTCAAAGCTTCCCGCGGCTGATTTCCGGGCTGGAACGGCCATGGCCGGCTCCAGCCCGACGGTTTCCACAGCCGAACGAATGAACAAGGTTAAGCGGCATGCGCATCCCGTCCGCACGGGCCTCCCTGGTTTTCCTGCACGATCTGGTGATGACCGGGGTCGCCCTGGTCGTCGCCCTGTACCTGCGGGTGGGCGGCTCCGCCTTCGGCCTGTATTTCGACGCCCTGACCATCGCGCTGCCGGTGCTGGTCGGCGTGTCGGCGGCGGTCTTCCTGCTGTTCGGGCTGTATCGCGGCATCTGGCGCTACGCCTCCATTCCCGACCTGATGCAGGTGGTGCGCGCCGTCACGGTGGCGGTCCTGTGCTTCGTGCTGGCGATGTTCCTGCTGACGCGCGCCGAATTGCTGCCGCGGTCGCTGCCGCCGATCCTGTGGCTGGTGCAGATGCTTCTGCTCGGCGGGCCACGCTTCGCCTACCGCTTCCTGAAGGACCGCCGGTTCAGCTGGGCCGAGGCGGTGGAGGGCGTGCCGCGCATCCCCGTGCTGCTGCTGGGCGTCGGCGACGCGACCGAGCTGTTCATCCGCTCGCTCGACCAGCCGGGCCAGTCGGCCTACCGCGTGGTCGGCATTCTCGACGACAAGGGGCGCCGCGTCGGCCATGCGGTGCGCGGCGTGCCGGTGCTGGGCGGTCCCGACGATCTGGAGCAGGTGGTCCAGACGCTGGAGCGCAGGCATGAGCGGCCGCAGCGGCTGATCGTCACCAAGGGCAATGCGGAGCTGAAGGGGTCGACCCTGCGCAGCCTGCTCGACCGGGCGGAGGCGCTGGGGCTGGTCCTGTCGCGGCTGCCCAGCCTGACCGAATTCAAATCGGCGCTTGGCGAGGGCAAGGGCATCGAGGTGCGGCCCATCGCGCTGGAGGATCTGTTGGGCAGGCCGCAGGCGGTTCTGGACCGCAGCGCCATTTCCGGACTGGTCGGCGGGCGGCGGGTGATCGTCACCGGTGCCGGCGGCACCATCGGCAGCGAGCTGGTCCGCCAGATCGCCGCGTTGGGACCGGAACGCCTGATCCTGCTCGATGCCGGAGAGTTCAACCTCTACAGCATCGAGATGGAGGTGCGGGAGAAGTTCCCCGACCTCGACCCGCGTCCGGTGATCGCCGACGTACGCGACCGCGACCGCATCATGCGCCTGTTCCAGGAGGAACGCCCTGCCCTCGTCTTCCACGCAGCAGCGCTGAAGCATGTGCCGCTGGTGGAGGCCAACCCGTGCGAGGGCGCGCTGACCAACGTCATCGGCACCCGCAATGTGGCGGATGCGGCACGCGCCGCCGGCTGCCTCGCCATGGTGCTGATCTCCACCGACAAGGCGATCCGCCCGACCAGCGTGATGGGAGCGGCCAAGCGCTTCGCCGAGACCTATTGCCAGGCGCTGGACGTGTTGCCGCCGCGCGACGGCACGGAGCATGCCACCCGCTACATGACCGTGCGCTTCGGCAACGTGCTGGGCTCCTCGGGCTCGGTGGTGCCGCTGTTCACCCGTCAGCTGGCGAAGGGAGGCCCGCTGACCGTCACCCACCCCGACATGCGCCGCTATTTCATGACCGTGCGCGAAGCGGTGGAACTGGTTCTGCAGGCCTCCGCCCACGGCGCCACGCGGGCGGAGGATCGCGGCAAGATCCTGGTGCTGGACATGGGCGAGCCGGTGAAGATCGCCGACCTTGCCCGCCAGATGATCCGGCTGGCCGGCTACCGACCTGGTGTCGACATCGAGATCGCCTATACCGGCCTGCGTCCGGGCGAGAAGCTGTTCGAGGAAATCCTGACCGCCGCGGAGGCACCGAGCCGCACGGAGGCCGACGGCGTCTTCCTCGCCTCTCCGCGGCTGATCGACTATGCGCTGATCAACCGCGCCGTTGGCGAGCTGGAAGCGGCCGCACGAGCCGGCGACGGCGAGCGGGTTCTATCGATCCTCGGCACCGTCGTGCCCGATTTCCGCGCCGAAGCAGTGCTTCCGCCGGCCGCAACGCAGGCCTGATCCGCCCACCCGTTCCGGGCGCGAAAAAAAGTGAGCGACGAAGTGATTTTAAGCGCTTGCATCCCCAAAAAGCCTGTGGCATAACCCGCGCCACTTCGGGGGGCGGTCAAGCCTGAACGCCTCACCCGGACGCATCGCCTCAGCGATGATCGGTTATCGGGGCTGCCGTAGCTCAGTGGTAGAGCACTCCCTTGGTAAGGGAGAGGTCGAGAGTTCAATCCTCTCTGGCAGCACCATTCCTCCGATCTTGTCACAAGGCGCCTGCATCTGGCGCTGCCGTAGCTCAGTGGTAGAGCACTCCCTTGGTAAGGGAGAGGTCGAGAGTTCAATCCTCTCTGGCAGCACCATTCCCCTCTTTTGAAAACTCCCCCTCAAAAATCAGCGCATCGCTTCCTTGACCTTGCCGCCGAAAGGCCGCAAGAAACGCTCGCGTTTTCACAGGCTGTGAAATCATGGTTTCACACAGCGTGAACTTTCAAACGCGGGTTCGTTTCGGGAGGATGTCACCATGGCCGGCAACAGCTTCGGCACGCTTTTCCGCTTCACCACCTGGGGCGAAAGCCACGGCCCGGCCATCGGCGTCGTCGTGGACGGCTGCCCGTCGCTGCTCGACCTCGTGGCGGAAACGGACATCCAGCCCTGGATGGACAAGCGCCGTCCCGGCCAGTCTCGTTACACCACCCAGCGCCAGGAACCCGACCAGGTCAAGATCCTGTCCGGCGTGTTCGAGGGCAAGACGACCGGCACCCCGATCTCCCTCCTGATCGAGAACACCGACCAGCGCTCCAAGGACTACAGCGACATCGCCGGCAAATTCCGCCCCGGCCATGCCGACTACACCTACTGGCAGAAATACGGCATCCGCGATTACCGCGGCGGCGGCCGCTCCTCGGCGCGGGAAACCGCCTGCCGGGTCGCCGCGGGTGCCGTGGCGCGCAAGGTGCTGGGCTCATCCATCCAGGTGCGCGGCGCCCTGGTACAGGTCGGTCCGCACAAGATCGACCGCAGCCGCTGGGACTGGGCGGAGATCGACAACAACCCCTTCTTCTGCCCGGACCCGGTCGCCGCCACCCAATGGGCCGAGTATCTGGACGGCATCCGCAAGAGCGGCTCGTCGGTCGGCGCGGTGGTGGAACTGGTGGCGTCGGGTGTGCCGGTTGGGCTGGGCGACCCGCTCTATGACAAGCTCGACAGCGACCTCGCCTGCGCGATGATGACGATCAACGCGGTCAAGGGCGTCGAGATCGGCAACGGCTTCGCCGCCGCCGAACTGACCGGCGAGGACAACGCCGACCAGATGCGCATGGGACCGGACGGCCAGCCGCAGTTCCTGACCAACAACGCCGGCGGCATCCTGGGCGGCATCTCCACCGGGCAGGACATCGTCGTGCGTTTCGCGGTCAAGCCGACCAGTTCGATCCTGACGCCGCGCCAGACGGTCGACACCGCCGGCAACGACACCGACATCCTGACCAAGGGCCGTCACGACCCCTGCGTCGGCATCCGCGCCGTGCCGGTGGGCGAAGCGATGATGGCCTGCGTTCTGGCCGACCATCTGCTGCGCCGGCGGGCGGAACGGCGGGAGTGACCACCCGATGCCTGGCCAGATGCCCGGACGCCGCCACGGACAGCGCCTGATCCCAGCCATGGCGATGCTGGCCACCGCCATCTGCGCCACCGCTCCGGCGGCGCTGGCGGACGGCAAGCCGTTTCGGGAGTTCGACGAGAGCTTCAAGAGCTGGAAGCTCTACTGCCAGCTCTGGACCGGCACCCGGCAGGTCGAGTGCGAGCTGTCCGCGCGTGGCGTCAACGATCGCACCGCCCGGCTGGTCTGGCTGCGCTCGACCGACCGCTGGCGCGAGGGGCTGCGTTTCCGCGTTTCTCCCGAATCGCTGGATTTGGACAAGCTGGTCCGCGTCTGGGCCGATCGGGCGGTGTTCAAACCAGATTCCCCGTGCAAGCCTTTCCGCTTCGAGACCAACACCTGCGCCGTGACCGATCCCGACCTCAACCGCCGCATGGTGGAGAAGATCGCCCCGGCGCCGGAGGTTTCCATCGTCGGCCAGTCGCCGGCCGGGGAGAAGACGGAGGTCCGCTTCCCGCTGGCAGGATTTCGCGAAGCGCTGGACCGCAGCGACGCCATCCGCGCGATGGTCGGCAATCCCTGGGCGACAAGCCCCAGCGGCGATTGATCCCTATATAGCCATACCCGCGACAAGAACCGACGGATCCCCCGCCCAGTGACCGACAGCAATTTCCCCAGCAAGGACGCCATCCTCGCCTTCATCCGGTCCAGCACCACCCCCGTCGGCAAGCGCGAGATCGCCCGCGCCTTCAAGCTGTCCGGATCGGCCGACCGCGAGACGCTGAAGGATCTGCTGCGGGAACTGGAGGCGGACGGCACGGTGGAGCGCGGGCGCAACAAGCGCATGGCCCCGCCGCAGTCCCTGCCCGCCGTCGCGGTGCTGCTGGTCACCGGCGTCGATGCCGACGGCGAGCTTGCCGCCCGGCCGCTGACCTGGACCGGCGAGGGCAACCCGCCGCGCATCTTCCTGCTGCCGGAAAAGAAGTCGCGGGGGGAGGACAAGCCGCTGGCGATCGGCGACACGCTGCTGGCGAAGCTCGCCCGCATCAACGACCGGCTCTATGAGGCGCGCGTCATCCGCCGCATCGGCAATGGAGATGGGGGCGAGCGCGAGGGCCGCATCCTCGGCGTCTACCGGCCGAGCGCCGAAGGCGGGCGCATCCTCCCGACCGACCGCCGCCACAAGACCGAATTTCTGGTGCTGCCGCCCAACCGCGGCGATGCCGAGCCGGGCGACCTCGTCTTCGCCGACATCCTGCCGGCCGGTCGTGCCGGCCAGCCGCAGGCCCGCGTGGTCGAACGGCTGGGCTCCACCGACGAGCCGCGCGCCTTCAGCCTGATCGCCATCCACGCCCACGGTATCCCCACCGTCTTCCCGCACGCAGCCTTGCGCGAGGCGGAACTGGCGGCGGTGCCGGCGCTGATGCAGCGGGAGGATCTGCGCGACATCCCGCTGGTGACCATCGACGGTGCCGATGCCCGCGACTTCGACGATGCCGTGTGGGCGGAGGCCGACGGCGATCCGGAGAACCCGGCCGGCTGGCACCTGATCGTCGCCATCGCCGACGTGTCCTACTATGTACGCCCCGGATCGGCGCTGGACCGCACCGCCTACGAGCGCGGCAACTCCGTCTATTTCCCCGACCGCGTCGTGCCGATGCTGCCGGAGGCGCTGTCGAACGGCCTGTGTTCGCTGCGGCCGGGGGAGGACCGCGCCTGTCTGGCCTTCCACCTGTGGATCGACCGCAACGGTGTGCTGATCCGGCATCGTCTGGTGCGCGGACTCATGCGGTCGGCGGCGCGGCTGACCTATGAACAGGTGCAGGAGTGCCACGACGGACGGCCGGACGAGGTTACGGGGCCGCTCGCCGACAGCGTGATCGCCCCGCTTTTTGGCGCCTATGCCCGGCTCGCCGCCGCCCGTGCCAAGCGCGGCACACTGGAACTGGACCTGCCCGAGCGCCGCGTCCACATCGACGAACGCGGCCGGGTCGCCGAGATCGCCAGACGCGAGCGCCACGACAGCCATAGGCTGATCGAGGAGTTCATGATCGCCGCCAACGTCGCGGCGGCGGAGGTGCTGGAGCGGCGGACCATGCCCGGCCTCTACCGCATCCACGACCGCCCCTCGATGGAGAAGATGGAGGCGTTGCGCGGTTTCCTGGCCGGGATCGGCCACCCGCTGGCCAAGAGCGCCGACCTGACGCCCGACCACTTCACCCGCATCCTGCGCAAGGTGGACGGCACCTCGCACGCGCCGCTGGTCAGCGAGGTGATCCTGCGCGCCCAGGCACAGGCTGCCTACAGCCCGGACAACATCGGCCATTTCGGACTGGCGCTGCACCGCTACGCCCATTTCACCTCGCCGATCCGCCGCTATGCCGACCTGATCGTCCACCGCGCGCTGATCCGCACGCTGGGGTTGGGTGTCGGCGGTCTGGACGACGAGACGCTGGGCCGGCTGGCGGAGATCGGCGAGCATCTGTCCGGCACCGAACGCCGCGCCGCCACTGCCGAGCGCGATGCGGTGGACCGCTACACCGCCGCCTTCCTGGCCGACCGCATCGGGGAGCGCTTCAGTGGCCGCATCTCCGGCGTCAGCCGCTTCGGGCTGTTCGTGCGGCTGGACGAGAGCGGCGCCGACGGGCTGGTTCCGGCCAGCAGCCTGCCGGACGACCGGTACGACCATGACGAGTTTGCACATGCCCTGGTCGGGCAACGCACGGGGCGCACGTACCGCCTCAGCAGTCCGGTCAAGGTGGTGCTGGTGGAGGCCGATCCGGTCAGCGGCAGCACGCTTTTCCGGCTTGCCGACTAAGACCTGACAGAAGAGCCACACCGGAGCCGTTGCAGAATGGCAACGCTTGTGCCTGGACCCCGACCGGTAGCCGACTCGTGGTGAAGCCAAGGTTTCGTGACATCGCCACCATACAAGCGTGGCCTTGGCGACACAGAGCTGGACAATCCGCAACATTGTGGTGAAGCCCGCAATTTTGTCCCGCCTGCCCTCCTGAACGAAGGTGTATCTATCACCCATCCGGGATCGGGAACATCCTCCTCCGGTCCGGCTGCAGGAAAGGGAGGCCGCGGTTCGCCCCATGGCCCAGTTCGATCACAACGTGTGCGATCACGGCGTGTGCGACCAGAATGCACCGTCCCACGTGCCGTCTTTTCGGAACCCCGCCCTGTCGGGCGCCCTGATTTCGGGTTTGGCTCGCCGCCTTTTCCGCCCGATCCGCCATCTGGCCTTTCAGGCTTCCGCCGCAGCCCTCCTCGCCACCACCGCTCTCGCCGGAACTCCGCAGGCCGCGAACACCGCCCCGCAGCCGGTGACAGAGCAGGTTTTCTCCGTCGGTTTCGCGAAGATCTCCGAAGTCTACCTGGAGCCCGTGTCCTTCAACCGTCTGGGGATGGACGGGCTGAAGGGGCTGACTGCGCTCGATCCGTTGGTGACGGTGGAGCATGCCGGCAGCACCGTACGCCTGTATGTGTCGGGCGGCTTGGCAGCGGAGTACGGCACCGCTGCCGATGGCGACGCCGCCGGCTGGGCGGTACTGACCACCCGCATCATCGACCGCGCCCGCGCCTACTCCCCAATCCTGGCGAAAGCGACTCCGGAGCGGCTGTATCAGGTGGTGTTCGACGGCGTCACCGCCGACCTCGATGGCTATTCCCGCTACACCGGCGTCCAGCGCGCCAGCAACGAACGCGCCCAGCGCGAGGGATATGGCGGCGTCGGCCTGTCGCTCGACAGCGCTGCCAACGGCCGCATCACCGTGCATGACGTGATGCCGCACAGCCCGGCCGAGCGCGCGGGAATCGTCGACGGCGACCAGCTTCTGGCCATCGACGGCGATCTGACTGCGCGGATGAGCGCGGCGGACATGCGCGAGCGGCTGCGCGGCCCCACGGGCACGCTGGTCACGCTGACCGTCGCCCGCGACAACGGCGCGCCCCGGCGACTGCCGCTGCGCCGCGAGCGGGTGGTGCCGAACACCGTCACCTATTCGATGTCCGGCGACGTCGGCATCGTCAAGCTCGACCGCTTCAACGCCACCACGGCCTCCAGCCTGCGGTCGGCGGTGACGTCCATCCGGCAGGCGGCAGGGCCGACGCTGCAAGGCATGGTTCTCGACCTGCGCGGCAATCCGGGCGGGCTGCTTGACCAGGCGGTCGCGGTCGCCGACCTGTTCATCCGCCGTGGCCGGATCATCTCCACCGAAGGGCGCAACCCCGAAAGCCGCCAGCGCTTCGACGCCAACCCCGACGACCTGCTCGACGGTCTGCCGCTGGTGGTGCTGGTCGACGGCCGCTCCGCCTCCTCGGCGGAGGTGGTGGCGGCGGCTTTGCAGGACTCGGGCCGCGCGGTGGTGGTCGGCGCCTCCAGCTACGGCAAGGGCAGCGTCCAGACGGTCAACCGCCTTCCCAACGATGGCGAGCTGTTCCTGACCTGGAGCCGCATCTACACGCCGGCCGGCTACACCCTGCACCGCCAGGGCGTCCAGCCCACCGTCTGCACCAGCCGGGCCGGCCAGACCGATCCGGAGGTTCTGCTGTCCGACCTGCGCGAGGGGCGGCTGCGCCCGGCGCAGGTGGCGAGCTGGCGGTCCAAGGCGGCCGACGACGAGCATGCGCTGAGCGCCCTGCGCGAAGCCTGCCCATGGAAGGAACATGAGCCGGAACTCGACCTGAAGGTCGCCATGCGGCTGCTGGCCGAACCGGGACTGTACCAGCGCGCGGTCGCCACCGCCGTGGTCAACACTGTGGCGGAACGCTGACGCCTGTTTCGGCGCGTCGCTGTGGCAATTGCCATCCGACGCCGGATTCACCGCCCATAGGGCTTGACATTGCGGCGTCAGACGGTATTTTCCGCCGCTACGACGCCGCCCCCGCCGGGCCGGCGGGGCACGGATTTTTTGTCGGGATCGAGATCATGGCCAAGCAGAACACCGTCCTCATCAAGCTGGTGAGCACGGCTGACACCGGTTTCTTCTACGTGAAGAAGAAGAACCCCAAGAAGACCACCGAGAAGCTGTCGTTCCGCAAGTACGACCCGGTGGCGCGCAAGCACGTCGAGTTCAAGGAAGCCAAGATCAAGTAAGTCTTGTCCGACACTGAGCTGTGCTTCGAGTGAACAAGGCCGCCTTCCGGGCGGCCTTTTCGTTTTTGGGCCAAGCGATGACGCTGCTTCCGCAACTGCGGCGTCCGGTCGCAGCCGCTATTTGCGGTGACCGCTCCACCACGGATGCATGCATTCCAAAAGGAGCGCTCCGGGTGGACACTCTCCGATAAGATCAGGATCTCGGAGGGACCGCCCGTGCCCGACACACATCCCGTCCTGAGCGCAGGTCCGACCGCCGCGCAATCCCTCACCGAACGCCGGCAGTCCCTCGCCACCCGCTTCCAGAAGGCGCGTGCCCGCACCGCCGAACTGGTCGCCACCCTGTCGCCGGAAGACCAGATGGTGCAGACCGTTCCGGACGGCGCACCGGCGAAATGGCATCTCGCCCACACCAGCTGGCTGTTCGAGGTCGCGGTGCTGTTTCCCTTCAGTCCCGGCTACCGATCCGCAGACCCCGCCTTCCTTGATCTGTTCGCCACCCGCGGCAGCGATGGCGGCCCCTCGCAGCCCCGCGTTCTGTCACGCCCGACGGCGGCCGAGATCATGCGCCATCGCGATCAGATCAACGCCGCGGTGCTGCACCTGATCGACGGCATCGACGACGGGCTTTGGGATGGGGCCGAATCGGCACTGATGATGGCCATCGCCCACGAACGGCGCCACCAGGAACGCATGCTGCTGCATATCAAGCATGCCCTGTGGAGCAACCCGCTGCGTCCGGCCTACGAGCAGGCGCCCGACCACCCGCACCTGGGTGCCCCGCCCGATGGTTGGCTGGAGCGGCCAGGCGGCCTCGTCGAGGTCGGCCGGCCGACACCTTTGCCGGGGTTCGACCATGAGAGCCCGCGCCACCGCGTCTGGCTGGAGCCTTACCGGCTGGCCGCCCGCCCGGTGACCTGCGGCGATTATCTCGCCTTCATCGAGGCCGGCGGTTACGGCGACCGCTCCCTCTGGCTGTCCGACGGTTGGGAGACTGCAAAGGCCCAAGGTTGGAGCGCCCCGCTCTACTGGCAACGCGACCACTCCGAGTCAGGCAGCCGCTGGCAGGTCTTCACCCTCTATGGCATGCAGCCGCTCGATCCCGACGAGCCGGTCTGCCATGTCAGCTGGTACGAGGCCGACGCCTATGCCCGCTGGGCCGGAAAGCGCCTGCCGCGGGAGGCGGAATGGGAAGCGGTCGCCGCCGGCTGCGACAGCATGGGCAACCTGCTGGGCACCGGCCATCGCCATCCGCGCGCCGGCACCTGCCATGGAACCGGCCCCTGGCAGATGTGCGGCGACGTCTGGGAATGGACCGGCGACGCCTTCACGACTTATCCCGGCTACCACCGACCCCAGGCCGAGGACCGGACGGTTCTGGACGAGGCGGTCAATGGCCGGCTCGCCAGCAACCGCATGGTCTTGCGCGGCGGCAGCTGCCTCACCCCCTTCGACCATGCCGGTCCATGGACGCGTCACTATCTGCACCCGGAGACCCGGCTGTCGATGAGCGGGTTCAGGCTGGCGGAGGATGCACCGGCGACACCTGCGCGTCGCCGCCGGCGATCAGCGCCCGCGCCTGCCCCTGGGTGACGACGCCGCGCTCCGTCAGACGGGACAGCAGAGCGACGGCAAGCTCGGCCTGGGCCAGCGCCTCGCCCTGAGGACCATTGCGTGGATGGCGGGGCAAGGCGAAGGCCTCCGCCAGACGGTCGGGCGACACACCGGCCAGGGTTGGGTCCAGCGCTGCCGCCAGCGCACCGAGATCGAGGGCTGGCGGCATCCCCGGCTCGGCGATTCCGGCCTGCACCGCCGACCGTTCCAGCGCCGCGATCGCCGCGTCGACGCCGATCCCCACGGCGATGCAATTGTGCAGCGCCTCCTGTATCGCCGGCCAAACCGCAGCAAAGGGGCGTTCGCCTGCCACCATGTCGGTGCCGATGCCGTGACGGGCCGCCGCCTCGGCCGGCACCGGTTCGACGGGATCGATCAACAGGGCAAGCGACACCGTCCGAAAGATGCGTGACCCGACCAGTCGGACGGTGCCGACCGCGATCACCGGACCGCTGTCCGCCTCCACCCCCGCCGTCGCCACCCAAAGCGCAACGAACGGCAAGGCGGCCAGCGGCTCCTCATCGCCCAGGGGGGTGGCGGGCTGGGCCGGGCGCAGGCTGAGCGTGCGCTTGCCGCTGAGGCCGGCGGCGTGGGCCATGCCGCGGGAGGGGAAAGACAGCAGAACCCCGGCGTTGAGGCCCAAATCGACCACCCGCGCCGACAGTTCGCCCTCTTCGGTCCGGCGCAGAACGGCGGTGATGGCGACACCACCGCCCCGTGCCCGTTCCATGGCGCGAGCGAGATCGTCGCGGAACAGCGACTTGCCGATGTCCGCCCCCTCCTCAACCTCCAGCAGACGGGCCGCGGCAGGGTTCAGTTGCTCCACACGCCCTTGTTCGTCCAGAATCAGCAGAGGATCGTCGGATAGAGCCACAGCCGCCCGTAAGGCCCGATCGGCGCGCCCACCGCCCAGTGGACTATGAGCAAATGGTCCACTGCCCGCCGTCACCTCACCCAACCCGCGCTCGCCACTGCGGGCCAGACTGAGCGCATTGGCCAAACGTGCCAGTTCGCCGGACATCGGTTCGAGATCGACCCGGTTTCGGGCACCCGACAGCCGGTCGGACAGGCGGTCGAGGTCGCGGAAATGGCGCGACAGGCGTGAGAAGACGAACCACACCGACAGAAGGCCGAGCCCACAGATCGCCAGACCGCGGGTGAAAGCGGTCCGATCGTCCGCCGCCAACTGCGTGATCTCCACGCCGAGAAAGACCAGCGCAGCCGCAGCCACCGCCAGCCCCAGCATCACCACGCGCCAAACGCCGCCCTTCATCGGGCCGTCTCCCCATCGTTGCGCCGCGAGTCTAGCGGGCTGACGAGAAACGGAGAAGCCGCACGCGTGTTCAGTGCATCGGGAGAATGTTTCGGGCTCCCTCGACCTCGGTCATCAGGGCGGCCAGCGCGCCGCACACCTCGCCTGACAGGCCGATCGGCAGAAGCGCCACCACCGCAACGGCCAGCCCATCGTCCAGGAGGGATCGGGCCGGCCGGCGTCCGCCAGAACGGTCACCGGCAAAAGACGGAAAGAACGACATCGTCGGTTGCTCCGGCCTGGAATAGGCAGGATCTGCCCCAACCTACCGACGGCAATGACGAATGAGCCCTTAACGCAGCGCTGTACGGCCCCGCTTGACTCACCTTTTACACGGATCAACTCCGCTTCGCGGAGGTTTTTAAAGTCGAGATAACGCTTCCCGCCCGCTGCGGAGGGCTTTGCCCTTTGCCGGCGCGTCCGCGAATTTGGGTTACCGCCTTTGCGTAAAATACATAACAACTTGCGCCGCGATTTTTGCTGTCGCTCTGCTGCATTTCTTGGTTTGCCTGCTTGTCGGATGATGCTAAGAGTGATGCATCCAATCAAAACACTCCTTTCCGCATAGGCAATTGCTTGGGAGGCCGGCAATGACTTTGGTCTATCGTCCCCTGCCCTATGGCGGGCACGAAGACCGGCGGACGGGTCGCCACCTGCTTCTGGTGGTCGCCCTGATCCTTGCCATCCCGACCGCGTTGGGTGCCGGCTGCACCGTCGATGCCCTGCGCAGCTATGCGGTGGAAGCCCGGCTGTCACAGGCGGTCGATGCCGCCGCGCTGGCCGGTGGGCGCGTGATGTTCGACTCGCAGCGCGACGGACATATCCGCAGCTTCTTCGACAAGGCATTCCCCAACGGCTTCCTGGGATCGAACCTGTCGCCTTTGACGATTGCCGAGGATGCCGCCGCCGGCACCCTGACGGTCAGCGCCCACGCCACGGTCAACGCCATCTTCCTGCGCCTGTTCGGCAAAAAGGAAGTGACGGTGGAGGCGCAATCCATCGTCCGCCGCGGCCAGCACGTCCGCAGCAAGCTGCAATAGCTCCCACAGTTTCCGAACAGGACTCATCACCGATTCGCGGTGCTCGCATTCGCGGAATGCAGCCCGGTGACTTCGCAACTGCGGTAGAAGGGATGCAGCGTGCCCCTTCCACCGGAGACCGCGATGCTCGGAACCCTGACGCTCCTGCTGCTCTGCCAACTGGCCGGTGAACTGGCTGCCCGCCTGCTGCACCTGCCGGTCCCTGGCCCCGTGCTGGGCATGCTGCTGCTGTTCGCCGGTCTGCTGCTGCGCGGCGGCGTACCGGACACTGTGCAGGATACGGCGGGCGGGCTCCTGCGCCATCTGTCGTTGCTCTTTGTGCCGGCCGGTGTCGGGGTGATGGTCCATGTCACCCGCCTGGAGACCGAGGCTCTGCCCATCGTTGCCGCCCTATTCGGCAGCACGCTGTTCGGCATCGCAGTGACTGCGAAGCTGATGGCGTTCCTGCTGAGCCGCACCGATCCGCGGCTGGAGGAGGAGCCGGCCGCAAAAGACTTGCCGAAAGGAGACCGGGCATGAGCGCCGATCTCCATCAGATCTGGGTCTATCTGTCGGCAAGCCCGCTGGCCGGGCTGACGCTGACGCTGGTCGCCTATCAGATCGGCCTGTGGGTCTTCGAAAAGCTGGGACGGCGCCCTGTGCTGAACCCTGTGCTGATCGCCGTCGTCCTGATCGCCGGCACGCTCAGCCTGTCAGGCATCGACTACCGCACCTATTTCGACGGCGCGCAGTTCGTCCATTTCCTGCTCGGCCCGGCCACCGTGGCGCTCGCCATTCCGCTCTACAACCAGTTCCAGGAGGTCCGCCGCTCGGCCGTGGCGCTGGTGGTGGCGCTGCTGGTGGGGTCGGCCGCCTCGGCGCTGAGCGCCGTGGCGCTGGTCTGGGCGTTCGGCGGCAGCAAGGCGACCATCCTGTCGATGGCGCCGAAATCCGTCACCTCCCCCATCGCCATGGGCGTGTCGGAGCAGATCGGCGGCCTGCCGTCGCTGACCGCGGTGTTCGTCATCATCACCGGCATCGTCGCCGCCAGCCTCGGCACCTGGGTTCTCAACCTCGTGCGCGTGAAGGACTGGCGCGCCCGCGGCTTCGGCATGGGGGTGGCGGCACACGGCATCGGCACCGCCCGCGCCTTGCAGGTCAATGAGGTGGCGGGTGCCTTCGCCGGGTTGGGCATGGGGTTGAACGGGCTGGCGACGGCGTTGCTGCTGCCGACGCTGTATCATTTGTTTTGGGGCTGACGCCCCGGGCTGATCTGGGGCTGTTGCCCGGCGATGGTTGGTGCAGCCCGCAGTCCGTTTTTCGCCAATCCGGGCTTGACAGCCATGCCGCACCTGCGCACAGTGCGCCCCATGACCGCCATCGACCTGCAGAACGCCCTTCTTCGACTTCTCGGCCCGGCGCTTTAAGCGTCCGGGTTTGTCGCGTTCGCACACCATTTCCATCGGTCGAAGTGTCTGTTCCATGAGCGATGTTTACAAAGGCGCCCGCATCGGCGTCGCCCGGCCGGGGCCGGGACTGCGACTTACCGACGGTCGCTGAGCCACATCCGGCGGCTCCGCGGCCGTACCCCTCGCCGGTCCCTCCGCCTTTCAAAATCCGATCCGCCGCCCTCGCCCGCACAGACCGCCGGGCCCGGGGCCGCAACTGGAGCCGAACGACGTCATGAGCACCGCGACCCAAACCAACACCACGACCAATATTCCGGCCCTGCCGAAGTCCCCGTCCAAATACGCCCCCTTCCCCCAGGTGAAGCTGACCGACCGCCAGTGGCCGTCGCGCACCCTGGACAAGGCGCCGATGTGGTGCTCGGTGGACCTGCGCGACGGCAACCAGGCACTGATCGAGCCGATGGGGCCGGACCGCAAGCGCGCCATGTTCGACCTGCTGCTGCGCATGGGCTTCAAGGAGATCGAGGTCGGCTTCCCCGCCGCGTCGCAGACCGATTTCGACTTCTGCCGCGAAATCATCGACGGCAACAAGATCCCCGACGGCGTCACCATCCAGGTGCTGACCCAGGCGCGCGAGGAGCTGATCCGCCGTACCTTCGAAGGCATCAAGGGATCCAAGCGCGCCATCGTGCACCTGTACAACTCCACGTCGGAGCTGCAGCGCCGCGTGGTGTTCGGGTTGGACCGCCAGGGCATCATCGACATCGCCGTCCAGGGCGCCAAGCTGATCAAGCAGCTGGCCGACGAGACGCCGGAGACCGAGATCGTCCTGCAATACTCGCCGGAAAGCTTCACCGGCACCGAACTGGACTTCGCCGTGGAGATCTGTGAAGCGGTCATGGAGGTCTGGCAGCCGACGCCCGAGCGCAAGATCATCCTGAACCTGCCCTCGACGGTCGAAATGTCGATGCCGAACGTCCATGCCGACCAGATCGAATGGTTCTGCAAGACGATGAAGAACCGCGAGTCGGCGATCATTTCGCTGCACCCGCACAATGACCGCGGGACCGGCGTCGCCGCGGCCGAGCTGGGCCTGCTGGCCGGTGCCGACCGCGTCGAAGGCACCCTGTTCGGCAATGGCGAGCGCACCGGCAACGTCGATGTCGTCACGCTGGCGTTGAACATGTTCACCCAGGGTGTCGATCCGGAACTGAACATCGACGACATCAACGAGATCGTCCGCGTTTCCGAATACTGCACGCAGCTGCCGGTCCACCCGCGCCATCCCTATGCCGGCGAACTGGTCTTCACCGCCTTCTCCGGCTCGCACCAGGACGCGATCAACAAGGGGCTGAAGGCGCTGACCAAGTCCAACACCGGCAAGTGGGAGGTCCCGTACCTGCCCATCGACCCGCAGGATTTGGGCCGCAGCTATGAGGCGGTGATCCGCATCAACAGCCAGTCCGGCAAGGGCGGCATCGCCTATGTGCTGGAGAAGGACTACGGCCTGCAGATCCCGCGCCGCCTGCAGATCGAGTTCTCCAAGGTCGTGCAGCGCGTCGCCGACGAGACCGGCAAGGAACTGTCGCCCGCCGACATCCACGCCGCCTTCAAGGCCGAGTATCTGGACGCCGACAGCCCGCTGGAACTGGTCGAGCATTCGACCGAGCCGCGCGGTCCGAACTCCGGCGCCCGCGCCATGAGCGTGGTGATGCGCCGCAACGGCGAGATCATCACCACCAAGGGCAAGGGCAACGGACCGATCGACGCCTTCCTGGACGCCCTGCGCCAGGGCTGCGGCACCGACCTGCACGTCGTCGATTACCGCGAGCACGCCATCGGCTCCGGCGAAGATGCCCAGGCCTGCGCCTATGTCGAGGTGAAGACCGGCGAGACGACCCTGTTCGGCGTCGGCATCGACGCCGACATCGTGACCGCCTCGCTGCGGGCCCTGGTCAGCGCCGCTAACCGCGCGACGCGGTAAGGGCTTGTCACCGCGGCCCTCTCCTTCCTGCTCTTCCGGGCGGGCGGGAGAGGGCCATTAACTTGCCCCCACCGTCCCACCCGCCTATAAGTCCCCACGAAACGCGTCGAGCAACAGCGGACAGCGCTATGATCGTGGTCACCGGCGGGGCCGGCTTCATCGGGTCCAACCTTGTCGCGGCTCTGGCTGCGCGCGGCATCACCGACGTGGCGGTGGTCGACCGCTTCCGCGAGGGCGAGAAGTGGCAGAACCTCGCCAAGCGCGAGGTCGCGGCCCTGGTGCCGCCCGACCAGACGTTGGCCTTCCTCGACCAGCATGCCGCCGAGATCGACACAATTTTCCATCTCGGCGCCATCTCCGCCACCACCGAGCGGGACGTCGACAAGATCGTCGCCAACAATGTGGCGCTGACGCTGGATCTGTGGCGCTGGTGTTCCTGGCGCGGCTGCCGGCTGATCTACGCCTCCTCCGCCGCGACCTATGGCGACGGCTCCGCCGGCTTCGACGATGACGGCTCCTGCGACGGGCTGGCGCGGCTGCGGCCGCTGAACGCCTATGGCTGGTCCAAGCATCTGGTCGACCGCCGCATCGCCCGCGCCGTCGCCGGCGGCGACCTCGTGCCGCCGCAATGGGCCGGGCTGAAGTTCTTCAACGTCTATGGCCCCAACGAAGCCCACAAGGGCGACATGATGAGCGTGGTCGCCAAGCTGCATCCGCAGCTGACGGCCGGCCAGCCGGCACGCCTGTTCAAGTCGCACAAGGACGGCTTCGAGGACGGCGGCCAGCTGCGCGACTTCATCCATGTCGACGACTGCGTCGCGGTGATGCTGTGGCTGTACGACCATCCGGAGGTCAGCGGCCTGTTCAACGTCGGGACCGGCAAAGCCCGCAGCTTCAAGGATCTGGCGCTGGCGACCTTCGCCGCGCTGGGGCTGCCCCCCCGGATTGAGTACTTCGAGATGCCCGAGCATCTGCGCGGCAAATACCAATATTTCACGCAGGCGACGACGGATCGCCTGCGCGCCGCCGGGTTCGACCAGCCCTTCACCGAGCTGGAAGAGGGTGTCCGGCGCTATGTGCAGGATTTCCTGTCGCAGCCCGACCCGTATCGCTGACCGGAGTTCCTATGCTCGCCACCCTGCCTGTCGTGGCCTTTCCCACCATCGACCCGGTCGCCTTTTCCGTCGGCCCGGTCGTCGTCCGCTGGTACGCGTTGGCCTATCTGGCCGGCTTCGTGCTGGGCTGGCGCTATTGCCTGGGGCTGGCACGGCTCGATCCCGACCGCCGGCCGAATCCGGAGGAGTTCGACGACTTCCTGACCTGGGCGGTGATCGGCACCATCCTGGGCGGGCGGCTCGGCTATGTGCTGTTCTACAACCTGCCCTACTACCTGGAAAACCCGCTGGATGCGGTTCAGGTCTGGCATGGCGGCATGTCCTTCCACGGCGGCATGGTCGGCGTGCTGACGGCGATTGCGCTGTTCTGCTGGCGGCGCGGCATCTCGCCCTTCGTCTTCGGCGACATCATCGCCGCCTGCGCCCCAATCGGTCTGTTCTTCGGTCGCATCGCCAACTTCATCAATGGCGAGCTGTATGGGCGGCCGGCACCCGATTTCGCCTACGCCATGGTCTTCCCGCGCGATCCGCTTCAGGTGCCGCGCCACCCCAGCCAGCTTTACGAAGCTGCCCTGGAAGGCGTGGTTCTGTTCATCCTGCTGGCGATTGCCATCCGCAGCCCGGCGCTGCGCAACCGGCCGGGCACGGTCGGCGGGCTGTTTCTGATCGGCTACGGCTTGTCGCGCATCACGGTCGAGTTCTTCCGCGAACCCGACCCGCAGCTGGGGTTCCTGTTCGCCGGCGCCACGATGGGGCAACTGTTGTCGCTGCCGATGGTGGCCATCGGCCTGTGGCTGGTCCTGCGCGGCCGGCGCCACGCCATCCCGGCCTGACGCCATGGCGGAAGACAGCGCCGGTCCGGACACGCTGACCCATCTGCTGGCCCGCCGCATCGTGATGGACGGACCGATCAGCGTCGGCACCTTCATGGCGGAGGCGCTGGGCCATCCGCGCCTCGGCTATTACATGCGCCGCGACCCGTTCGGCAGCGGCGGCGATTTCACCACCGCACCGGAAATCAGCCAGATGTTCGGCGAGCTGGTCGGGCTCTGGTGCGTCGACAGCTGGGCACGGCTGGGCGGCCCCGGCCCCTTCCATCTGGTGGAGCTGGGTCCCGGCCGCGGCACGCTGATGGCCGACGTGCTGCGGGCGGCGGCGGTGCTGCCGCTGTTCCGTGACAACGCCACCGTCCATCTGGTGGAAACCAGCCCATCCCTGCGGGAGCGGCAGCGCCAGACATTGCACCCCATCCTGGGCGACGCGGTCCACTGGCACGACCGGCTGGAGGATGTGCCGGACGGCCCGACCATCCTGATCGCCAACGAGTTCTTCGACGCCCTGCCGATCCGTCAGGTGCAGAAGACCAACTACGGCTGGTTCGAGCGGCTGGTCGACGTCGAGCCCGACAGCACCGAGAACGATCCGCGCTTCCGCTTCGTGCTGGAGGCTTTCGGCAGTTCCGGAAACCGACTGGTGCCGGATGCCTTGCGTGAGGCGCCCGACGGCAGCGTGGTCGAGGTCTCCCCCGCTTCGCAGGCGGTGGCGCGGCTGATCGGCGCCCGGCTGGCGGCGGCGCCCGGTGCGGCGCTGGTGATCGACTACGGCTACGCCTACGGTCCGGCGATCGGCGACACGCTGCAAGCGATGCGACGCCATGCCTATGCCCCGGTGCTGGAGGCGCCGGGCGAAGCCGACCTGACCGCCCATGTCGATTTCGCCGCAATCGCCGCCGCGGCGCGGGAGGGCGGCGCCCAATCCTTCGGCGTGGTCGAACAGGGCGAATGGCTGACCCGGCTGGGTATCCGCCAACGCGCATCCGCCCTGACGGCCAAGGCAAGCCCGGTCCAGGCGCAGGACATCCGCGGCGCGCTGGACCGCTTGATCGATCCCGCGCAAATGGGCAGGCTGTTCAAACTGGTCGCGCTCGCCACGCCCGGAGCCTTCGCCGACTCTCCCCCGGCCGGCTTCTGACCGGCGGGCGCGGAAACCGGGTCAGAGACACCGCACCGTAACCGCCATAAACGCAATCCGGGCGGACCGTGCATAGCGCCCCCTGCCCTGTCGGGCATAATAGCCGGGCATGGGGGCCACAGAACAGGGAAGGACGGCGTTCGTGATCACACTCGGCGCGCTGAACGACATCACCCACATCAGACACGCCTTTTTCACCCGCACCGGCGGGGTCTCCACCGGGCTCTACGCCTCGCTGAACTGCGGACTGGGATCCAACGACTCGGCCGCTGCCGTGCATGAGAACCGTGCCCGCGCCGCCGCGCGCATGGAGGTGACGCCCGCCAACCTCATCACCTGCCATCAGGTCCACAGCCCGACCTGCGTGGTGGTGGAAGAGCCCTGGACTCCGGAAGCGGCACCGAAGGCGGATGCCATGGCGACCCGGCAGTCGGGGATCGCGCTGGGCATCCTGACCGCCGACTGCGCGCCCGTCCTGTTCGCCGACAGCAAGGCGCGGGTGATCGGCGCCGCCCATGCCGGCTGGAAGGGCGCCAAGGGCGGTGTCATCGAGGCGACCGTCGCCCGCATGGTCGAGCTGGGCGCCAAGCCGAACCGGATCGTCGCCTGCATCGGCCCCTGCATCGCCCAGCGCTCCTACGAGGTGGGGCCGGAATTCCCGACCCCGTTCGAGGAGGAGGACCCCCGCAACCGGGATTACTTCGCCCCGGCGCGCAAGCCCGGCCATTTCCTGTTCGATCTGGCGGCCTACGTCACCCGCCGGCTGGGCGACTCCGGCGTCACGGTGATCCAGCGCTGCCCCAACGACACGGTGGCCGAGGAGGACCGCTTCTTCAGCTACCGCCGCTCCTGCCTTAAGGGAGAGGCGGATTACGGCCGCGGTCTTTCGGCCATCGTCCTGCAGAACTGAGACGGCGCGAACGGGTGGGCGGGACAGCCACGGTCATGCCGCCCGCGCAGGGCGGCATTCCCCATTGGGGAAAGACCCGACCGTCATGGAACGTTTACATGGGGCCGACCCTTTGTTATGGTCCGCCCCGTTTTCAAGGGGCGCCGGCGCGCAAGCGGCGAACGTGCCTTGAGCCGTTTCCCTGCAAAGAGAGCCGACCCCGATGAAGGTGCTTGCCGGCAACAGCAACCGTCCGCTGGCCGAGGCGATCTCCACCTGTCTCGGCGTGCCGCTGACCAAAGCCAGCGTCCGCCGTTTCTCCGACATGGAGGTTTTCGTCGAGATCCTGGAGAACGTGCGCGGCGAGGACGTGTTCGTCGTCCAGTCGACCTCGTTCCCGGCCAACGACAACCTGATGGAACTGCTGGTGACGATCGATGCGCTTCGGCGCGGGTCGGCCCGGCGCATCACGGCGGTCATCCCCTACTACGGCTACGCCCGCCAGGATCGCAAGACCGGCCCGCGCACGCCGATCTCGGCCAAGCTGGTTGCCAACCTGATTACACAGGCCGGCGCCAACCGCGTGCTGACGATGGACCTGCACGCAGGCCAGATCCAGGGTTTCTTCGACATCCCCACCGACAACCTGATGGCCGCCCCGGTCTTCGAGAAGGACATCCGCCAGTCCTTCGAGAACATCGGCGAGGTCACCATCGTGTCGCCGGACGTCGGTGGCGTGGTGCGCGCCCGCGCGCTGGCCAAGCGCCTGGACGCCGATCTGGCGATCATCGACAAGCGGCGTGAGCGCGCCGGCGTGTCGGAGGTGATGAACATCATCGGCGATGCCGATGGCCGCCGCTGCATCCTGATCGACGATATCGTCGACTCGGGCGGCACGCTGTGCAACGCCGCCGTCGCCCTGATGGAAGCCGGTGCGAAGTCGGTCCACGCCTTCTGCACCCACGGCGTCCTGTCCGGGGGTGCGGTCGCCCGCGTCGCCGTCTCGCCGCTTGAGCAGCTGGTCACCACCGACAGCATCCAGGCGACCGAGGCGGTGCGCGTGTCGCGCAACATCCGCCAGCTGACCATCGCCCCCCTGCTCGCCGAGGCCATCATGCGCATCAGCGAAGAGCGGTCGGTGTCGAGCCTGTTCTCGTAAGAACGGCAGCGTTACAGGAAGGGCCCTTTCCCACCGGGAGAGGGCCTTTTTTGTTGCCAGCGCTCCAGTCCATCATCCGATCCCCCGCCCGTCACCCAGCCCATGGAAGTCGTTCGCCGTCACCTGTCCGCCGGTGGCGGCGGCGATGCGGGCCATCACGGCGGGGCGGGGAACGCGGCGGCCATGGCGGTAACGGTTCACCGTTGCCTGGCTCGTCCCGATCAGGGCGGCAAAGGCCTCTTCCTTGGTTGCGGTCCGGTTGAGCCAGTCGTCGAGCGTCATACCGCAATGGTTTAGACCACGCCGGCTTCTGCGCGCAACTGGATTTAATCCGTTCCGGTGGACTTTCCGAAGCCGTTTTGGTATGAACGGCTCATGACCACAATGCGCGAACTGCGGCAGGCCGCCGGGCTGAGCCAGGAAAAGCTGGCCGAGCTGGCCGGCACCTCCCAGCCACAGATCAACAAGCTGGAAACAGGCCAGCGCAAGTTGACAGTCGACTGGGCGGTCAAGCTGGCCGGGCCGCTGGGCGTCGAGCCTGCGGTCCTGCTCGGTCTCGACGGGCCGGCGCCGGCAATGGCTCAAACGGTTTCCATGCGCCCCGCCCGCCCGTCGCTTCCACCACTCCTCCGCACGGCACCGCTTCCGCAAGCGCAGGCCGCCGCTTCGATGCCGGTTCGGGCGGCGGCTCGTGGCGGCGTGGATCAGGAAATGTTTCTGGAAGACGGTCCCATCGACTGGATCGCACGGCCCGACTACTTGAAGAACGCCCGCGATCCATACGCCATGTATGTGGTCGGCGAATCGATGATGCCGCGTTTCCGCCCGGCGCAACTGCTGCACGTCAACCCGCACAAGCCGCCGGCAGCGGGATCCGGGGTGGTGGTCGTCAAATGCAATAAGGCTGTGCTGGTGAAGGAGTTCGTACGGCGCAGCCCCGACATGGTCATCCTGCGCGAATACCGACCGACCGACCGCGAGTTTCCCGTACCGCTGGAAGAGATCGACACTCTGCATACCGTGGTCGGCCTGCAGGAACCCTAAATACCATACCGCAATGGTATTAGTTTTTCCTGGCCTATATAATCCATATTGGACTATTCCTCGTTCTGGCGAAGCGACGGACATCTCCGGCGCATCGCAGCAGATCGAGGAGACAAGGCCATGCCCCAGCTTTATCCGCGCTTCCATCCCGGCCCGTCGGCCGGGCGGCTCGACAGCTTCAGCGAGCGCGGCGCCCGCGAACTGGCCCGCCGAATCCGCACCGCCTGGGCCAGCATCGGCTGGGACGTCGAGGTGCGGGTGGAGCGCATCGCCAGTGAAGAGTTGGGCGACGGCCGCAGCACCGCCCACTTCACCGTTCGCAGCGACCTGATCAATGGCCTGCCCCGGCGTCGCCTGTCCCAGCGCCGACCGGACGAGGCGGCACGGGCGCTGCCGCGCGCCGCCTGATGCGCCTCATTTCAGCCGCTCGTCCAACTCGACTTGATAGCCGACGGCAAGACGGTTGGTCTCGTTCGCCATGCCCACCACCGCCATCAGCTCGCCGAACTGCGCGTCGGTCATGCCCAGACGCCGCGCCGCTGCCTCGTGCGAGCGGATGCAATATTGGCAGTTGTTGGTGACGCTGACCGCGACGAAGATCATTTCCTTCACCAGCGGGTCCAGCGCACCGGGCGCCATCACTTCCTTCAGGCTTTCCCAGGTCCGGGCCAGGGTCGGCGGATGATGGGCGATCGCCTTCCAGAAATTGTTCACGTCGGGGACGTTGCGCGTCGTCTTGATGTCGTCGTAGACGGCGCGGACCTCCGGATTGGCGTCGGCCTGTTCGATCAGTGGAAGCGGCATGGCGGCGGGGACTCCTGTGAGGGACAGTGACTTGCGATAAGGAAGGACATCGTGTCGCAAGGCAACAGCCAGTCAACGTCTTTCCCCCGTCCATCGGCCAAGTTGACCAATGCTTGTCCCGCTGGTAGTAGAGACTTGCAACAGATCGCGCAAACGTTCGGACGAACACTCGGCCCGGAAGCCGCGGCGTTGGAAAAATTCACAAGACACGAAATTCATTCGTGCAGCGTTCCCATGCGGCCCGGCCCCGGCACATGTCCGATCCGGCCCGAATGCCGGGAGGAACAGCGTGGACAGCACGGTTCTAGAGGCCGCCTCGCCATCCCATCATGAGGACGGCCATCATGAGGATGATGCCGGCGTCGCAAGTGCCCTTATTCCCGGCACCCTCGATCTGGCCGCCTCCTCCCGGGGGCTGCGCCTTCTCATTCGCCTGCATGCCGAAGAACCGACCGCCGCCTTGCTGGAGACGTTGCGGCGCGAACCGGTCGGCCGCGGTCCGCTGGCGCTCGACCGTGACGACTCCCAGCAGGCGGCAGCCCTGGTGGACGAAGTGGTGAGCGATCTGCCCGAACGGATCACCCGCCGCAGCCTCGCCCCGCTGGTCGCCGATTTCGCCGACATCTACGTCAACGGCGGGCTGCGGGCCTGTCCGACCGAAGGTCCTTGGCTGGAGGAGAATTTGCGGGGCGATGCCAATGCCTCCCTGCTGCGCTGGCGCACCGGTCTGGAGGCGGAACTGCGCCTGCCGCCGCTGAACCGGCTGGCGGACGACCATGTCGCTGCGGAACTGGCCGTTCTGGCCGCCCTGCTAGACCGCGGGCACACGCTCGACGCCGTCCGTTTCCTTGACCGCCACCCGCTGCGCTGGGTGCCCGATTTCTGCAGCCGCGTCGCAACCCGTTGCCGCGAACCCTTCTTCGCCGGCATTGCCATTCTCACCAATGCCCATCTCGACGATCTGCGGGACAGGTTGGGCGATCTGTGCGGACTGCCCCGCCCGCCCGATGACGGTTCCGATGTCCGCCGCCGCCGCCGCTGGACCGAGGGACGCTTTCCCCGCGCCTGCACCTGCGATCCGTAAACGGTCGAACTGCGCTCCGCCATCGCCGCCCTGCCTTAAAGTCAGAGTTGCCCACTCTTCGATGCTTCGGCCATGGTGACCCGACCGGGGTCCGACCGGCGGTCTGCCCCGTGCTGCCGATGGCCGGCAAGGTTCCTTTTCCTGGCAATGGTTGGTGATGCCCGTTCGCAACCTCGACAGTCGGACCGACCGCAAGGGAGCCCTGCGTCTTCTACGCCTGCTGCTGGCCGTATCGGTTGCGCTGCCGCTCGTGCTGTTCGCCGGCATCGGCTGGCGCGAGCGGTGGGAGGCCCAGGACGAGGCCGAGCGGAACAGCCGCAAGAACGCCCTGATCTTGCACGAGCATGTGCTGAAGGTGTTCGACACCATGTCCCAGGTGCTGGACCGGGTGGACGAGCGCATCCATGGACGCAGCTGGCGCGAGATCGCCGAGTCGGAGCCGCTGCATCGCTATCTGAAGACCCTGGAAGGCGAGCTTGAGCAAATCGGCGCCATCGGGCTGACCGATCCCGATGGATTTGTGCGCAACTCCAGCCTCGTGTTCCCCGCACGCAAAAGCTATGTCGGCGACCGTGCGGATTTCCGGGAGCAACGGCTGCAGGATTCCGGCCTGCTCATCGCCGGCCCCGTCGTCGACCCCACCAGCGGCAAGCCCAGCTTCGGCATCAGCCGGCGCCGCAGCGGCCCCGGCGGCCCTGACGGCAGTTTCGACGGTATGATCGCCGCCATTGTCGATCCTGACTATTTCGCCAGCTTCTACCGGCGGATCATCGGCATGGAGGGGGAATCCATCGCACTGATCCGCGACGACGGCGCGATGTTGATGCGCTTCCCGACCCTGGACCCGACCCGGCCGAACGCAACGCTGCCAACCCTGCCGGCCGACCGCGGCCTGCGCGCCGAAATCCGCCGCCAGCCGGACGAGGGAATCTTCCGCACCGGCAACAGCGTTGTTCAGGGCCTGGAGCGCGTCTTCGCCTACAAGCGGGTCGGCGCCTTTCCGATCTATGTCGTCTATGGGCTGGATGGGACGCAGATCACCCGGTCCTGGTGGCGGAACATGGCTCTGGACGCTGCCTTCGTCGCTCCGGCAACGCTGGCACTGGCGCTGATCGCCTGGCTCGCCTACAGCCGCGCCGCCTCCGAAAACGACGCGGTCCGGCGCTGGGCGGAGGAGGTGCGCAACCGCGAAAGGCTGGAAGAGGCGTTGCGCCAGAGCCAGAAGATGGAGGCGCTGGGCCAGTTGACCGGCGGGGTGGCGCACGACTTCAACAACCTGCTGACCGCAGCACTCGCCAACCTGCATCTGCTGGCCCGCCATCTGCCGGCCGATGGCCAGCGCTTCCTGGCCGGGGCGCGGACCGCGCTGGAGCGGGCGGAGAAGTTGACCCGGCAATTGCTGTCCTTCTCGCGCCAGGATGCCGTCAACCCGACGGTGGTCGATCTGGGCGACAGCGTGCGCCGGATGGGCGATCTGCTGGAACGTTCGATCCGGGCGGATATCGTGCTGGAGTTGGACATCGCCCCGGTGCCGATGGCGGTCGCCATCGATCAGGTGCAGTTGGAAATGGCCGTGCTGAACCTCGTGTTGAACGCACGCGATGCCATGCCCGGCGGCGGACGCATCCGCATCGCCGCTGCGCCCGGTCCAGAGCCGCGCACCGCCCGCATTGGGGTTTCCGATTCCGGTGCCGGAATGCCGCCGGAGGTGATGGCCCGCGCCTTCGACCCATTCTTCACCACCAAGGGGGTCGGCAAGGGGACGGGGCTCGGCCTGTCGATGGTCTATGGATTCGCCCGCCAGTCCGGCGGCAGCGCCACCATCGACAGCCGGCCCGGCGAAGGCACGCATGTGTGCATCGACCTGCCGCTGACCGACGCCCGGCCGGAGCAGCCGGCCCCCGTCCCGGCGGCCCCGGTCGCGGACATCCGCCCGCTGCGCGTCCTGGTGGTGGAGGACAATCCGCTGGTGCTGATGGCCACGGTGGAAGGGCTGACCCAGGAAGGATTCTCGGTCGAGACCGCGGAGGACGGCGTCACGGCGCTCGCTCTGCTGGAGACCGACCGCAACTTCGATCTTGTTGTGTCGGACGTCGTGATGCCGGGCGGTGTATCCGGAATCGACCTTGCCCGCCATATCCGCGAACACTGGCCACAGCTGCGGGTCCTGCTGGCCTCCGGCTACAGCCCCGAATCGCTGGCCACGATGGGCGCCGACACCGCATCGGTGCTGGCGAAGCCCTTCACCCCCGATCAGTTGGCAGCGCGAATCCGGTCGCTGGCCCGGACCGGACCGGATGGCGGTGCGGCGGACGGGATCAGGTAAGCGCGCTGACGAACATCGGCGTCCACAGCGCCATGCACCACACCAGGCCAAGGCACAGGCCGCGAGTCAGATCGTCGAAGGTCGGCTGCTCCAGGCGGTTCAGCTTCCACATCGCATTGACTTCTCCCGGCGTCAGCGGCCGGTCGTCGGACTCGGTGTCCAGAACGGAATCGGGGCGAAGGGCCCGGCGATCGGTCTGCTCACGGCTGGCGGATGCGCGCCGTTCGGGGTCGCGTGACAGCATGGCTGGGGCCTCGCATCGATAGCGGAATGCCCAACAAGTTTGTGCCCGCCGCCACCGGCGACCAGCCTTTCTTCCGTCGACACGGAAATTTTGTCGACATACGAAAAAAGGCCGCCATCCGCTGGACGGATGCGGCCTTTTCGCCAAGCGTCCGGCCGGATCGGCCGGAAGGACTCACTTGCCGGGACGGATCACCGGGGTGAGCTGGTCGCCCCAGTTGCCGGTCTCGTTGTGGTAGCGGGCGGTGCGCATCAGCTCGACCGTCACGCCGGCCTCGACCGCCTTGACGACGGCGTCGTTCAGGCGATGCAGGTTGTTGGCGACGATGCGGATGGCGCTTTCCTGCTCCGGCGACAGTTCCGACCGGTCATCCGGCGGCGCGTCCTTGAAACCCGACATGCGTTGTTCCTTCCCCTGGATTGGGACCGCCCCGGCGGGACCGGCTGCGGTCCAGAACTTGATCATGATCTTGACCGGCGTTGCCTGCCGGTTTCCATCATGTAGCACATTGTGTGCGCCGCGACAAAGAGCACGACGCGCCAAGCGCTTGCGACCATTGGCCTCTTGCAACCGGCAAACCGATGCCGGGACCGGGACAAACCTTCCGTCGGTCTACGCCCCAACGTTGCGACGGTATCGGCCTGCAAAAGGCCACCCCCATACCCACGCGCCGCCAAAGGTTGTTTTCTTACAAACGAAAGAAATAATGCTTCAGTGTTGCAACAAACTCTTGGATTAACTCAATGGTTGACGATCCTCGATTGTGATGCGCAGATTTCACTACGATTGAATTTTCCCCCTACGGAGATCATCTTGAAGAACGTTGCTGCCAAGGCCCTGCTCGTTGCCTCCTCGCTGTTTCTGATGCATGGCGCGGCGTTTGCCGGCCAGCAGGACTTCACGATCGTCAACAAGACCGGCTACCCGCTGAAGCACATCTATGTTTCGGAAAACAACAACAACAGCTGGGATGAGGATATCCTCGGCCGCGACGTCCTGGATGACGGCGAGTACTTCGAGGTTGCCTTTGCCAAGGCCGAGAAGACCTGCAAGTGGGACATGAAGGTCGTCTATGACGATGGCGAGTCGGCGGTGTGGCAGGGGCTGAACCTTTGCCAGCTCTCCAAGCTGACGCTGAAGTGGAACAAGAACACCGGCGTCACCTCGGCCCAGACCGAGTAATCCGTCACCGGAAATTGTCGGTGCTGCGGTTCATCAGATGGATGAAGACGTCTTCCAGCGTCGGTTCCGTCGTGGTGATCCGCAGCTCCGGCTGCCCCATCCAGGGGGCGAGCGCCCGGTCCAGGGCTGAGGCGTCGGTTCCGCTGACATGCAGGCGGCTGCCGAAAACCGCCACCATCTCCACGCCCGGCTGATTTTCCAGCGCCGAGGCAATGCGGCGCAGCTCATTGCCCGCGACCAGACGGGTGTGCAGGCCCGAGCCGGCAATCACCTCGTCGACCGTTCCGTGCGTCATCAGCGTGCCGTAGGCGATGTAGGCGATGCGGTGACAGCGCTCCGCCTCGTCCATGTAATGGGTGCTGACCAGAACCGTCAGACCCTCGCCGGCCAGCCGGTGAATCTCATCCCAGAATTCACGCCTTGCCTTGGGATCGACACCCGCCGTCGGTTCGTCGAGCAGCAGCAGCTTCGGCTCGTGCAGGATGCAGGCGGCCAGTGCCAGACGCTGTTTCCAGCCGCCGGACAATTCACCCGCCAGCTGTGTGCGGCGGTTGGACAGGCCCAACCGGTCAAGCGCCTCCGCCACCCGCCGCCGCCGGTCGGGCAGGCCATACATGCGGGCGACGAAGTCCAGATTCTCGGCGATGCTCAGATCCTCCCAGAAGCTGAACTTCTGGGTCATGTAGCCGACCTGTCGCTTGATCGCAGCACTCTGCCGCCGGATGTCGAGGCCAAGGCAGGTGCCCTCCCCCGCATCGGGGGTCAACAGGCCGCACAGCAACCGGATCGTCGTGGTCTTGCCCGACCCGTTGGGGCCGAGAAAGCCGTAGATCTCACCGGTTTCCACCCTGATCGACACATCGTCGACCACGGTCTTGCTGCCGAAGCGCTTGACCAGACCGCGCACGTCGATGGCCGGGCCGGCATTGGCCGCCGAGCCTCCCACCGTCATCGCCCCACCCCGGCCGGCCGGACATCCGCCAACCAGACATCGACCGGCAGCCCTGGGTTCAGCGGGCGGCCCGATGCCCTTTCCATCCGGGCCTCCACCCGGAAGACCAGCTTCTCCCGGCTGCCGACGCTGTAAATCACCGGAGGGGTGTATTCAGCCTGCGAGGCAATCCGTGTCACCCGTGCGGACAGGCCGGATGGGCAGCCGTCACAGCGGACCGACAGGGCGCCGCCCGGCACCACCGCCGCCAGCGCGGGTTCCGGGACGAACAGCACCAGCTTCACCCGCTCTGGCGGCAGGAGGGACACCACCGGGGAACCGGCCGGCACCCACTCGCCCGGATTGTACAGCGTGTCCTCTACCAAGGCCGCCGCCGGCGCGACGGGAGCCAGATCGGCCAGCCGCCGTTCCGCCTGGGCAAGCGCCGCCTCTGCCTGACTCACCGCCTCGTCGGCGGCACGCAACTGTTCGGGCCGGGCCGGCAATGCGGCGACCGCCAGCTGGGCATCAGCCTCCGCCAACTGGCCACGGTCGCGGTCGAAGGCTGCGCGTGCCTGATCAAGTTTGTCCGGGGAAGAAACCTTGCGGGCGACCAACTCCTGCTGGCGGGCGAGCTCGGCGGTGGAATAACGCAGCGCCGCCTCTGCCCGCGCCTTCTGCGCGGTCAGCACCGCCACCTCTTGCGCCCGCTTGCCCGTGGCGAGATCGGCGCGCTGTGCCCGAGCCTGGGCCAGCGCCGCGGCAAGCCGGTCGCGCTCGGCGCTGGCGGTGGCACGGTCGATGGCGAACAGCGGTGCTCCCGCCTCCACTTGCGCCCCGCGGGCGACCGACAGGCTTTCCAGCATACCGGCACTGGGGGCGGCGATGCGCAGATACTCCCCTTCGACATAGCCATGGGCGAGTGGCGGCGTCCCGCCGGCCGCGATGGGAAGCCCCACCGCCAGAGCGATGGCCGTGAGCCCATCCAGGACGCTTCCGAGAAATCCGCTCATGGCGCATCCTCCCATGCTCCCGCCGGCCCTGTTTTTTGCGCCGCGTCGCTCAGCAGCACCCGGCGCAGGTTGCCGATGTGCATCTCCACCAGCGCCGCCACGTCCATGGGCGGTTCGCCGTCGACACCGTCGAAGGAGGTTCGCCACACGGCGCTCATCAGCAGCGGTGCGACGATCAGACGCACACTGGGATCGATCTCCATCGGACGGAACTCTCCGCTCTCCATGCCCCGCCGCAGCAGGCCCCCGAGCACACCGAAGCCGCGGCGGATCACCTCGCGGTGGTAGAAGGCGGCAAGTTCGGGAAAATTGCCGGCCTCGGCGATCACCAGCCGCGGGATCATCGCCATGCGTGTCGTGGCGATCAGCCGCGCCACCATGCGCAGCAACCGCTCCAGCACCGGAAAACACGGCCCGCCGGCCGAGGCGGCCAGCGCTTCGGCCTGTTGCAGGTTCGGCAGGATGGCGGCGCGGATCACCGCCTTGAACAGCTCCTCCTTGCTGGAAAAGTAGAGATAGAGCGTGCCCTTGCTGACGCCGGCGCGGGCCGCCACCTCCTCCAGCCGTGCGGCGGCGAAGCCGCGGCCGGCGAAGACCTCTATCGCGGCGGCGACGATCTCCTGCGGCCGCGCTTCCTTGCGGCGGCGCCAGCGTGGCGGTTCGCCGGACGTAAGGGCGTCAGGGGGAGGATTGGACGGTGGATCGGATTTGCGGGAGGGCAAGGAGCGCCTCTCTTTCTAACTGACCAGTCAGTTATTAACACGGAAAAGCCATTCCACCAATGGCTAAGGTCATTGTGCGGCGCAGCAGAATCTATGCAAAAGGTCTTGCCTTTCGGCGAGCAGTCACGGACACTTTCTACCGGCTGGCAGCGTACGAACGGAGTCGCGGCCATGCCCGGCCTGGAAGACGGGCTCCAAAACAGGACAGGAACGGCATGGTCGGACCAACGGCCGCCGCGGTTTTCGGGAGGTACGGATCAAGGCGCTGACGCCGGGACCCGACGGCTTGCGATAGCTGGACTCTACCGTCCGGCATTGGCCCGGGTCCCCAGCCGAGCGAGGGGATCGAACATGCCGAGTGCCGCCCAGTCCGCGTCATCCTCCAGCCTGGAGCTGCTGACGATCTACGAGGTCAGCAAGATCCTCGGGTCGTCGCTGGATCTGGAACAGACCCTGCGCGAGGTGCTGCGGGCGCTGTCCTACCAGTTGCAGATGCATCGCGGCCGCGTCTACCTCCAGGGCGAAGACGCGGCTCTGCGGCTCGTCGCCGCGCAAGGCTTGCCGAAGGACTCGCCGGCGCAGGAGATAGACTACAACCAGGGCGAAGGCATCAGCGGCCGCATCCTGAAGACCGGCATGCCGGCCGTCGTGCCCAACCTCGCCGAGGAGCCGCTATTCAACAACCGCTCCGGCGGGCGCGACGATCTGGACGAACAGGTGGCGTCGCTGGTCGGCGTGCCGATCAAGGCCGCCGGTGCCGTCATCGGCGTGCTGACCATCGACCGCATCTCCGACGACGGCCCCAGCGGCCATTTCGGTTCCGATGTCCGTTTCCTGACCATGGTCGCCAACCTGATCGGCCAGACCGTGCGCCTACACCGCACGGTGGCGGAGGAGCGGCGCTTCATGATGCGCGAGACCTTCCGCGTCCAGAAGGAGTTGCGGCCGGTGGTGGCGCCGGTCAACGACGTGGTCTGCACCAGCCCCAACATGGTCGACGTGCTGGCCCAGGTGCACCGGGTGGCGCCCTTCAAGTCGACCGTGCTGATCCGCGGCGAGAGTGGCACCGGCAAGGAACTGATCGCGCGCGCCATCCACAACCTGTCGCCGCGCAAGGATGCCCCCTTCATCCGCGTCAACTGCGCAGCCCTGCCCGAATCGCTTCTGGAGTCGGAGCTGTTCGGCCACGAGAAGGGGTCCTTCACCGGTGCTCAGAAGGACCACAAGGGCCGGTTCGAGCTGGCATCCGGCGGCACGCTGTTCCTGGACGAAATCGGCGACATCTCCTCCAACTTCCAGGCCAAGCTGCTGCGCGTGCTGCAGGAGCAGGAGTTCGAACGGGTTGGCGGATCGAAGACGATCAAGACCGACGTGCGGCTGATCTGCGCCACCAACCTGAACCTCGAGGAGGCGGTCGGCCACGGCAAGTTCCGCGCCGATCTGTATTTCCGCATCAACGTGGTGACCATCCACCTGCCGCCGCTGCGCGAGCGGCGCGGCGACATCGCCATGCTGGCCAAGCATTTCGTCGGCAAGTTCGGCCGCGACAACGGCCTCAATCTGGACATCGCTCCGGACGCACTGGAGGTGCTGAACCGCTGCACCTGGCCCGGCAATGTCCGCGAACTGGAGAACTGCATCGAGCGCGCGGCGACCCAATGCCGCAACGGCACCATCCGCGTGCCCGACCTGTCCTGCAGCATGAATCTCTGCAACTCGTCGGTTCTGTTCCAATACCGCACCATGGGCGCCGCCGTCGGCGGGCTGGCCCCGTCGATGAGCGGAACGCCGACCAATCCGTCGGTCGCCCCTCCTGCGCCGGGGCGTCCTCAGACGCCTGCCATGCCGCCAGGGATGCCGCCAGCGATGCCGGCCCCCAACGGAACCGTGAATGGAGCCGCGAACGGAACACAGTGGCCGGCCTGCGCGTCGGGCTGTGGCGCCGGACCGATGCCGGTCTGCGGCGCCTCGAAACCGCTGCCAGCCTCGGCCATCGCCCCCCTGCCCACCCCCCAGCCAGCGGTATCCGCCCCGGCCGTCCCCTCCGCCCCCTCCGCCCCCGCTCCGCAGCCGGCGCCGACCGGGCCCGACCTGCCGCTGGACGAGCCGGAGTCGGGTCCGCTGCGCGACCGCCTGATCTGGGCGATGGAACGGACGGGCTGGGTCCAGGCCAAGGCCGCCCGCCTGCTGGGCATGACGACGCGTCAGGTAAGCTACGCGCTGCGCAAGTACAACATCGAGATCAAAAGGTTCTAAGTCCGGGAGCCGGGGATGGGAATTCGCCCGGCGGCCGCCCCGGTCGCGCACCCTGCGGTTTCGTGTTACCCTAGTGGGCCTTCGGTTCGATGGCGTGCTCCCCGGTCGAACGGATCTCCGTCTTGCCTGCGCTTGAGAAGCCCCTCGCCCTGCTGTTCGTCGACATCGCCGACAGCACGATGCTGTACGAGCGCGTCGGCAACGTCCCGGCTGCGGCGCTGACGCAGCGGGTGCTGGCCCATCTGCGCCGGCTGGTGGATGAGAATCGGGGCGGCGTCATCAAGAGTTTGGGCGACGGGCTGCTCGCCGCCTTCCCGCTCCGCGACGACAGCGCACGGACCGCCTGCGCGATGATCGGTATCGAGGAGCAGTACGGGCTGCGGCTGCGCATAGGCATCCATTTCGGCGCCGTGATCGAAGGTGTCGGCGACCTGTATGGCGACGCCTGCAACGTCGCGGCACGGGTGCAGCAGATTGCCCGGCCCGGCGAGATCCTGGCCACCCAGGCTCTGGTGGACGGCCTGTCGCCCGACCTGCGCAGCCGGACCAAGCCGTTGAGCAACGTCGCGATGAAGGGCAAGGCGGCACCGATCCCCGTCCACCAAATCCGCACCGGCGAGGATGCGGAGGACGCCGTCGACAACACAACGCTCGGCTTCTCGCTGGTGCCGGAGGTCGGCCGCAGAACGGTGACGCTGCACCTCGCCTACCGCGGGCAGGATATCACGCTGAGCCAAGCCCTTCCCCGCGTCACCATCGGGCGCGAGGACAGCAGCGGCCTGCGCATCGCATCGCGTCAGACCTCTCGCCAGCATGCGGTGGTCGACTTCACCCGCGAGAGCTTCCTGCTGACCGACCATTCCACCAACGGCACCTTCATCCGCAGCGGCGGGTCGCCGCCGCTGCTGCTGCGCCGGGATGCGACCAAGCTGGTCGGCAGCGGCCTGATCGGCTTCGGAGCGGAAGCACGCGACGAAGGACAGGACCATGTCGTTGCCTTCCGCGCCGAACTGGCCTGACCGGTTTGTCGGCACCCCGACAAAGCCCTCCGCCCACCCCGCCATTGTCGCAATGACGACAGCGTCCGCACCCCCGACAAATCCAGACAAGTCTTTGTAATTCCACCGTTTCTGTTTTTGGCCCCGAACTTGCTTTTCATCGTTCCGTCCAACGGTGTCGTCCGGCACGGCAGGGAAGGAGTCGATGATGAGCAACGTGGTTTCGCTCGACAGCATCTTCGGGCTGGGGGAACTGGCCCCGCCGGCCGTGATGCCGGCAGCACCCGAGGCGGCGTCCGGCTGTTTGTCGTCGTCCTGTGGTTCTTCCGATGGTCCGGCCGACATGGACCCGGCGGTGTGGGAAAAGGTGAAGAACCATCCCTGCTACTCGGAAGAGGCGCATCACTATTTCGCCCGCATGCATGTCGCGGTCGCCCCGGCCTGCAACATCCAGTGCAACTACTGCAACCGCAAATACGATTGCTCGAACGAGAGCCGGCCGGGCGTGGTCTCGGAAAAGCTGACCCCCGATCAGGCGCTCAAGAAGATCCTCGCCGTCGCCCAGGAAATCCCGCAGCTGTCGGTGATCGGCATTGCCGGCCCCGGCGACAGTCTGGCGGCCGCCGGCAAGAACACCTTCGCCACCTTCGAAATGCTGCAGAAGAAGGCGCCGGATCTGAAGCTGTGCCTGTCCACCAACGGTCTGGCCCTGCCCGATCATGTAGACACCATCGCGCAATACAACATCGACCACGTCACCATCACCATCAACATGGTCGATCCGGAGGTCGGCGCGCAGATCTACCCGTGGATCTTCTACAAGCACAAGCGCTGGACCGGGCTGGACGCCGCCAGGATCCTGCACGAGCAGCAGATGCTTGGGCTGGAGATGCTGACCTCGCGCGGCATCCTGGTGAAGGTGAACTCGGTCATGATCCCCGGGGTCAACGACGAGCATCTGCTGGAGGTGAACAAGGCGGTGAAGAGCCGCGGCGCCTTCCTGCACAACATCATGCCGCTGATTTCCGACCCCGCCCACGGCACCTGGTTCGGCCTGAACGGCCAGCGCGGCCCCACCGCGCAGGAGCTGAAGGTGGTGCAGGACGCCTGCGAGGGCGGAGCGAAGCTGATGCGCCACTGCCGCCAGTGCCGCGCCGACGCCGTCGGCCTGCTGGGCGAGGACCGCGGCGAGGAGTTCACCGCCGACAAGATCGAGGCGATGGGCTTCGTCGACTATGACGACGAGGCCCGTCGTACCTACCGCGAGCATGTCGAATCCGAGCGCGCCGGCCGCAACGCTTCCAAGGCCGCGGCCCAGGCCGATGTCCGCGACAGCGTCGGCACCACGGCCGATCCGATCCTGATCGCCGTCGCCACCAAGGGCGGCGAGCGCATCAACGAGCATTTTGGCCACGCCAAGGAATTCCAGATTTACGAGGTCGGACCGGCCGGCGCCAAGTTCGTCGGTCACCGCCGCGTCGACCAGTATTGCGAGGGCGGTTCCGGCGACGTCGACACGCTGGACGGCGTGCTGGCCGCCATCAACGACTGCACCGCGGTGTTCGTCGCCAAGATCGGCGGCTGCCCGTCCAAGTCGCTGGCCGACGCCGGGATCGAGCCGGTCGACCGCTTCGCCTTCGACTACATCGAGGAATCGGCGCTGGCCTACTTCAAGGACTACGCCGAGCGGCTCGGCCAGGGCGCCGTCCGGTCCCGTGCCGGCCAGGATGCGGTGATCCGCACCGGGGCGCTGACTGCACGCCGCGCCTGACAGTCTTTCCCCCTCCACAGCCATCCCATCACCGAAGGAGAGAGCCATGGCCTACAAGATCAAGTCCGCCGAATGCACCGTTTGCGGCGCCTGCGAAGCCGAGTGCCCGAACATCGCCATCAGCCTGAAAAAGGGCACTTACGTCATCGACCCGGCCAAATGCACGGAATGCCAGGGCCAGTTCGACAGCCCGCAATGCGCCGCCGTCTGCCCCGCCGACTGCTGCGTCCCGGCGTGATGTGCCCCCCTCTTCCCTTGGGGGAGAGGGGAAACCCAGGAGCACCGCGCCATGCTGGACGAGGTGGATGAGGACTGGCTCGCCCGCCGCTACTACGGCGGGGATCTTCCGCCCGAGGCGGAACGCTGCCTGCATCTGGCCGCCGCCAGCTATGCCGACAGCGAAGCGGCGCTCGTCCATCTCGCCCGCGCGGCGGAGGTCGCCCCCGGCCATCGCCTCGTCGATCTCGGCCACTACAAGTTCCACTTCTACAAGGCCAACCTCGATCGGGCGCTGGTCTATGGCGAGCGCATGCTCGGCCATGCGATGGCGGCACTCGGCGTCAACCATACCGACTGGCGCAGCATCACACCGGCCACCGCCGACTTCCGCGGGCTGGAACCGGCGCCCCGCCTGTTCCTGTTCGCCCTGGTCGCCATCGGCTACCTGCTGCTGCGCACCGGCCGGCTCGACGCCGGGCGGGAGGCGCTGACCAAGGTCCGCACCCTCGACCCCGACGACCGGTTCGGTGCCGCCCGCCTGATCGCCGTCGCCGACCGCCGCGAGCTTGAAGACGAGCTTGAGGAGGCCGGCGCATGACCGACGACATCCTCGAAGCCCTGGACTGGCGCGGCGAACCGATAGACTGCACCGCCTGCGTCCACCGTGACCGCCGGCTCGACCCGGCAAGCACTGTCCTGCCCCCCGGCGGAAAGCTGCCCGGTCACTGCCTGCCGCTGAAGACCTGCGTCGAGGACCGCTACGCCAAGCGCATCCAGCGCTTCTTCGAATGGAACCCGGATCTGTCGGCCGGTTATCTCGACCATCCCTATTTCGAGGTCCGGGCGAATGCGGCGCGCTTTGCCCCGATCTTCCAGCTTCCCCGGCTGATGGACGATCCGGACGAAACGGTCCGCTCCGTCCTGGCCCGCCGGCTGCCGCGCCGGCTGCTGCTGAAGCTGCGCGACGATCCCGACCGCGAGGTGCGGATCGCCGTCGCCGCCCGGCTGGAGGACGCCGACCTCGCCCCGCTGATGCGCGACCCCGACTGTTCCGTCCGGCTGCGGGTGGTGCGGCGGATTCCCGACGGCATGCTGCCGGCAATGATGCATGACGAGGACCCGGAGGTCCGGGTCGAGGTCGCCCGCCGCTTGTCAATGGACTGGCTGCCCAGCCTCGCCTGGGACGACAGCCCGCGGGTGCGGCTGGTGGTGGCGCAGCGGCTGCCGGCATCGAAGCTGCACATCCTGCTGCAGGATGCCGACTGGATGGTCCGCCTCGCCGTCGCCGGGCGCATCGATGCCGGACAGTTGGGCCCCCTGCTCGACGACCCGGAGGAGGAGGTGCGGGCCATCGCCCGCCAGCGCGCCGCCGGTCTCGCCGCCGGGCTCACAATCGCCAACGACCTCCCGCCCCTCTAGCGGCCCCTCAACGGACGGAGCACCCCGCGCCATGACCGACACCGAAGCAGCCACCCCGTACCGCCGCGAGCGCGCCCGCAGCGCCGAGGACGCCAACGAGCTGGTCGGCCCGCCGGTGCTGGAGCAGGGGTTCAAGGTCAAGGCGCTGCGCGACGTGCGCAATGACGGGACCTATCCCGGCCGGCCGGTGGGCGACTTCCTGATCCGCGAGGGCGATGTCGGCTATGTCATCTCCATCGGGACCTATCTGCAGATGTACTACATCTATGCCGTTGATTTCTTTGAGAAACGGGTCGTGGTCGGCATGCGTGCGCGCGAGCTTCAGGTGATCGACTCCCATTGCAACGACCCCCAGTGAACCCAGCCCGGAAGCCCCAGGGCCAAACCAACTGGTCCCCACCGATAAGGAGCCTCGCGATGTCCGACGTCGACGCCGCCGCCAAGCCCGGTTTCATCCCGCCGCGCGAACCGCTGTACGACTGGGGCCTGCGGGTCACGGTGCAGGAGGACCTGTTCAACGACGGCAGCCACCCGCAGGTGCCGGACGGCGCGCTGCTGGCACCCAAGGGCACGCCCGGCACCATTGTCCGCGTCGGCCGCACCGAGGAAGGCAGCCTCCCGGTCTATCTGGTGGAGTTCCCCGGCGGCACCGTCGTCGGTTGCCTGGAGGAGGAGATCGTCCCGGCCGACGGGTCGCGGCGCGGCGTGCCCGGCGTGATGTGATGGGGGATGATGCAATGACCGTCTATCTCGACAACAATGCCACCACTTCCCTGGCTGCGGAGGTGCGCGAGGCGATGCTGCCGCATCTGTTCGGCGAGTTCGCCAACCCGTCCAGCCCGCATTCCGCCGGCATGGCCGCCCGCCGCGCGGTCAGCGAGGCCAAGGCGCAGGTCGCCGCATTGATCGGCGCCAAGCCAGCCGATCTGGTAATGACCGGCAGCGCCACCGAGGCGACCCACGCCGCCATCCTGGGTGCCTTGCGCGTGATCGAGGAAGCCGACCACCGCCGCGACCACATCGTCACCACGGCGGTGGAGCATCCGGCGACGCTGGCCCTGTTCGACGACCTGCGACAGCGCGGCTGGCGCGTCACCATACTGCCGGTGAACCGCGACGGCCTGCCCTCCCTGGTCGATCTCGCCGCCGAAGTGACGGAGGCGACGGCGCTGGTCTCCATGATGTGGGCCAACAACGAGACCGGCGTGCTGATGCCGGTCGAAGGGGCCTCCGCCATCGCCCATGCCCATGGCGCGCTGTTCCACAGCGACGCGGTCCAGGCGGCCGGCCGGGTGCCGGTCGATTGCGGCATCGCCGACTACCTCACCCTGTCCGCCCACAAGATGCATGGGCCGAAGGGTGTCGGGGCGCTCTATGTCCGCAAGGGCGCGCCCTTCCACGCGCTGATCCATGGCCATCAGGAACGCCGTCGGCGCGGTGGGACCGAGAATGTGCCGGGCATCGTCGGCTTCGGCGCCGCGGCCTCGCTGGCATCCCTCTGGCTGGACGAGACCGACCTGACGGCCTTCCTGCGCGACCGGCTGGAACAGGGCATCCTCGCCCGCTGGCCGGGTGCGGTGGTGAACGGCGCCGGCGCCGCCCGGCTGCCCAACACCAGCAACATCCGCTTCGCCGACGGCCGCGGCCATCCGGTCGATGCGGAGGAACTGCTGATGCGGCTCGACCGCGCCGGCATCGCCGTGTCGATGGGGGCTGCCTGTTCCTCCGGCGGCAACGAGCCAAGCCATGTGCTGACCGCGATGGGCATGAACGGCGCCGAGGCCGCCGCCAGCCTGCGCTTCTCGCTGAGCCGCTACACCACGGCGGCGGAGGTGGACGCCGTCCTGTCGGAACTGCCGGCCCTGCACGCCCGGCTGGTCGCAGCCTGAAAATACAAGCAAAGCAACAGGATGGAGTGTCGATGATGAAGGTGATGATCCGCAAGTCGTCCGAGCAGTACACGATCTACGTCGCCAAGAAGGACCTGGAGGAGCCCATCGTCGAGATGGAAAAGCCGGGCCTGTGGGGCGGCTGGGTCAAGGTCGCCAACGGCTGGACGCTCGATCTGCCGGAGATGCCGGCGGAAACCCGCCTGCCGATCACCGTGGAAGCCAAAAAACGCGGCACGGAGTAACGCCCATGGCCCTGTCTCCCGAGCGCATCGACAGCATCGCCACGCTGGCCGGCCGGCTGTTCGCCGGGGGCGGCAGGCTCGACGCTGTGGTCCGCGGCGTGCGCGAGGCCAACCCGGACCTGAAGACCGTCACCGGCGCGATGGCCGCGGTGATGGCGGAGGATCCCTTCCGGGAGGGTGCGGGCTTCGACCTGCATCTGGTGGACGGCAACAACCACTGCTGGCTCATCACCGACAAGCCGGAGCTTGCCACCGGCGTCGTGATCGCCCAACGGGACGAGGACGAGTGAATGAGCGAAGCCGCCGCCGCATGGGATCCCGCCCCCTCCGACGATGACGGGCTGGACGACTACATCCTGCTGACCGATCCGGACATTTCCGGTGCCGAGGTCGAAATGCTCGGCCGCCTGCTGTCCTCCGGGGCCTTGAGCGACGGGCGGATGGTGCGGGCGTTCGAGGATGCCTTCGCCGCCTATGTCGGCCGCGACCATGCGGTGGCGGTGTCCAGCGGCACCATGGCCACGCTGCTGATGCTGAAGGGCTATGGCATCGGCGAGGGGGACGAGGTGCTGTGCAGCCCGTTCGGCTGGCATCAGGTGCAGCATGCGGTGGCGCTGTCCGGCGCCACGCCGGTGCTGGTCGACATCGACTATTGGCAGCACACCATCAACCCGGAGAAGGCGGCTGCGCTGATCACGCCGCGGACCAAGGCGATCCTGGCCGCCAACGTCAACGGCCACCCCGCCCATTGGGACGAGCTGCGTGCTCTGGCCGATGCCAAGGGGCTGATCCTGCTGGAGGATTCGACCGAAGCCATCGGCTCGACCTACAAGGGGCAGATGGTCGGAACCTTCGGCGACGCGGCGGTCTTCGACTTTTCCGAACCCAGCATCCTGCTGGCCGGCGAGGGCGGCATGATCGTCACCGACGACCACGACCTCGCCCACCGGCTGCGCTACATGCGCCGGCGCGAGACGGAGCACCGCAACACGGTGGTGATCACCCGCACCCTGCCCTGGCAGGCGGGGATGAGCGACCTGAACGCGGCACTCGCCCTGGTCCAGTTGAAACGCCTGCCGGAGATTCTGACCCGCCGCAACCTGGTCATCGCCTATTACGACGCGGCGATGGCGAGCTTCGAGGGGATCAAGCCACCCTATCGCGGGCCGGGGGCCGAGGTGGTCAACCCGATGGTCTATTGCGTCCATCTCGGCACCCGCTTCAGCGCGTCGGGCCGCCGGTCGATCATCGAGGATCTGGACACCCACGACATCGACGCCAGCGACTACGGCCAGCCGCTGCACACCCAGCAATATTACATCGAAGCGCTCGGCGAAGATCGGGCTGGCCGCGGCGCCTGTCCGGTCTGCACCAAGACGGCCGACCGCGTGCTGGCCCTGCCGCTGCACCGCAAGATCACCCGCGATCAGGTCGCCTTCATCGTGGAAACGCTGAAGGACGCCAGCGTCAACACCGGCGCCGGCGCCGCGATCTATCTGTGAAGCCCCGAAGAGAGGAGGCATCCATGACCGTCACCACGCTTGCAACCGATTCCGACTCCGTCACGGTTCCGGACGCCGCCGCGGCGCTGGCCGACATCGCCTCGGCGTTGGCGGCACGGCAGGTGGTGCCCTATCTCGGCCCCGGCGCCTTCGACCTGCTGCCGCCCGACCAATGCCCGATCCCGCGCAACTCGGCGGAACTGGTGCAGCGCCTGAACGCCAAGGTCGCCTCCCCCGGCCGAATCCGCGCCAACCTGACCGCCGTCGCCCAGTTCATCGAGACGCGCAAGCACCGCAAGACATTGGAGACCATCCTCACCGAGATCTTCCGCCAGACCGTGCCGGCCACCCCGGTCCATGCCCTGCTGGCGGCGATTCCGGCCCCGCCGCTGCTGGTCGATGTCTGGTACGACAGCGTGCTGGACAGCCTGCTGAGCGCCGCCGCCGACCGGACCTGGGGCCAGATCCAGGGGGTGTCGCACCCGCAATCGACTGGCGAATGGGTGCGCTATTATGCCCCCGACGGCGCCGAAACCTCAGCGGAGGCGGCCGCCGGCTGGGACACCGTGCTGTACAAGCCGTCGGGGGCGGTGACGCCCGCCGGCAACTACCTGATCTCCGACAGCGATTATGTCGAGATCCTGACGGAGATCGACATCCAGACCCCGATCCCCGCCATCGTCCAGGACCGCCGTGCCGGCCGCCATTTCCTGTTCCTGGGGTGCCGCTTCGACCATGAGATTCAGCGCACCTTCGCCCGCCAGATCGCCAAGCGCTCCTCCGACAGTCACTGGGCGGTGATCCCGGGTGAATTGTCGAAGAACGAAGCGCGTTTCCTGGCGCTGCATGGCATCAAGCGCATCGACATGACGCTGGAGGAGGCGGTGGAGGGATTGCGGACGCGCATGTAAAGGTGCGGGGGCACCCTCGATCGAGGCACCGCCCCTACTCCCAAAGAGGCCGCACCGCAGCGCAACACACTCCCCCTCCATCCGTTATCTCGCGAAACGGATGGAGCGTGCCGGAATGGTGATGAAGAGCGGCCCCGCCGTGGCCGCGGCATTTGCGACCCTGCTGCTGACCGCGACGGCGGGCATATCTGTGGCAAACGCGCAGGAGACCACCCCTCCCCCCGGCGATGAGCCTGCGACCTCCGGCCCGGCCATCGGTTTCTGGATCGACAACGACCTGTTCGGCGGCGGGACCGACCGTTACTACACGAACGGGTTCCAGTTCTATTACTTCTCCGGGGCGCGGCCGACCTACGGCAACATCGACTGGCTGGCGAACATCGTGCCCTGGATCGAGCCTGGCGGGGTGCGCCGTTACGGCTTCGCCTTCGGCCAGAACATCTATACGCCGAGCGACCTGACCGCCCGCAACCCGAACCCCAAGGACCGGCCCTATGCCGGCTGGCTCTATGGCCGCGTGTCGGTGCTGAACGAGGCGCCGCGGGCGGTGGACCGCATCGACCTCGACCTCGGCATGGTCGGCCCGGCCTCGCTGGCGGAGCAGACTCAGAAGACGGTCCACAAGATCGTCGACGGCGCCACCTACCCGGAGGGTTGGAACTACCAGCTGCACGACGAGCCGGGCGTGGTGCTGAGCTACGAGCACGTCTGGCGCGACGAGACACCCAACAGCCTCGGCCCGCTGGAATGGGATTTCAGCCCGCATGTCGCCGGCAGCGTCGGCAACGTGCTGACCTTCGCCGGGGCGGGGGCCACCGTCCGGCTCGGCGGAAACATGCCGCCGCCGGTGGGCGCGCTGGTGACGCGCCCGACCTCCAGCATCCCCTACCAGGACAATCCCTATTCGGAACGGCCGGGGCGCTTTTCCTGGTACGTCTATGCCAGCGCCGAAGGCCGGGCGGTGGCGCGCAACATCTTCCTGGACGGCAACAGCTTCCGCGAAAGCCGGTCGGTCGCCAAGCACCCGCTGGTCGGCAGCATGCAGGCAGGCCTGACGCTGCGCTACGGCCGTTATGGCCTGACCTACGCGCAGACCTTGCAGACGCCGGAATTCCAAGGCCAGAAGTCGCTGACCAACTATGGTTCCCTGCGTCTGTCGGCCCAGTTCTGAGAGATCAGAGGAATGGCAGCGGCAGGATCAGCGTGAAGCCGTCCACCGCCATCAGCACGCCGGCCGCCGCCAACGCGCGGCTGGCCCACAAGATGAAGCCGCGGTTGGTGATGGCGAAGACCGATGCCAGCACGATGGCCAGCTGCAACATCCCCTCGGCGAAGTCGAAATAGGGATCCTGTGCCGCGGCATGGTCGCGCCGCAGCTCCGCAGCCTTGGCCTTGTTCAACAGATCCTTGCGGCTGTTCTTGCCCTCGTCGGCCTCCATCCGGTCGGCCGACTGGCGGTATTCGGTGGAGCGTTGCAAGGCCTTGGCCTGGGCATCGGCCGGCATGCCGGCGGACAGCAGTTCCAGTTCGTCGGCGGCGAGACGCAGGCTGATCTGACGCTGGGTCTTGGACTGGTAATAGGCAAAGCTGTCCGATGCCTCGATGGCACTGGCCATCAATTCCTTGCCGGCATTGGAACCGGCGACGCTGACGATGGCCAGCACCGCCGCCAGGACGGAGATGTAGATGGCGGTGGACATCTTCACCCCATGCCCACCCTCGTCTTTCTCTTCGGCATGGTGGTGTCCCGCGGGGCGGTGCTTGGCCCGTTCCCGCTCGTGGGCTTCGTCGATCAGGTCCTTCACCTCGGCGGCTTCCATGGTCCCCTGCCCTTCGTCCGGTCCCCCGCCGTTCGGCGGATGACGAAAGAGTTAGCGAAACACTCGACGCGAGAAAAGCCCCGCTCGCGTTCCGTCGCCGGGGACCGAGCGATGTCACCGCCACATTTTCCTTTTCATGGGCGGGGGGTGTGCTCCCGAATGTCCCGCACGTCACATTCGCCCCTTTCATGGGCGACCGGTTCGGGCTATGTCAGGGACCATGAACCAGTTCGCACGCCTGGCGATCGAGGCCGGCCCGCTCGCCGCCTTCTTCGTTGCCAATTCACAGGCCGGCATCATGACCGGCACTGCGGTCTTCATGGTCGCCATCACCATCGCGCTCGCGGTGTCCTGGCGGCTGGAGCGGCGCATCCCGATCATGCCGGTGGTCGGCGCCGGGTTCGTGCTGCTGTTCGGCGGCCTGACGCTGTGGCTTCAGGACGACCTGTTCATCAAGATCAAGCCGACCCTGGTCAACCTTCTGTTCGCCATCGTCCTGTTCGTTGCTCATGCGACGCGGCGCAACGTGATGAAGCGTCTGCTGGGCACGGTTCTGAACCTGTCGGAGGAGGGGTGGCGCACGCTGGGCATCCGCTGGGCATGGTTCTTCCTGCTGCTGGCCGTGCTCAACGAGGTGGTGTGGCGGAACTTCACCACCGACATGTGGGTCAACTTCAAGGTGTTCGGCATCATGCCGCTGACCCTGCTGTTCAGCGCCTTCCAGGCCCCGCTGATCATGCGCCACCAGCTGCCGGAGGAGCCGGCGGAAAGCGGCCCGGCAGCCTGACGGCACCGCCTTTGTCACGGTTCCTGGCCTCGTCCCTCTTGTGCGGCGCGGAAGGGGCACTCACATTGGTGGCGACCGCGACGACATCCGTTTCGACCGTTTTTCAGAGGTATTGATCGATGGGCAGTTTCAGCATCTGGCACTGGTTGATCGTTCTGGTCATCGTGCTTCTCCTGTTCGGCGCCGGCAAGCTGCCCAACGTGATGGGCGACATCGCAAAGGGCGTGAAGGCCTTCAAGGCCGGACTGAAGGACGAGGACGAGGCCCAGCCGCCCGCCGCGACCACCGCCCAGACGCCGGCCCAGGCTCCTCCGGCCGCGATCAACCCGGCACCAGCGCAGCCGGCCGCACCTCAGCCTGCGCCGACCGCCACCACGACGACCACCGCCCAGCCGGTCGACCCGACCCGGCCGCACCAAGGCTGAGGTCCCTTCTTTTGTGCCGCCCGACTGCCGGGCGCGACCGCATGGCGGTTTGAAGGGGCGGCAAAATACGATAAAGAGAAGGGGCTTTCCGCAGCCGGTCCGTGTTCCGCGGTCCCGGCGCCCGGAGGGCCCCTTTTTCTGCTTTCAGCCGGCCCGCCATGACGGGCAAGCGCAGGTCGACCGTGACGCTCAAGCCACCGCACCGGCAGGCTCCCACCCTGACGACACCGACTTTCAAGGACGAGATGAAGGCCAACGGCAAACCTTCCGACACTCCGCCGCCGGAGAACGAGGACATCGCCAAGCTGCTTCGCGCCTTGAACGAAGATCTGCGGGCCGATCCGCAGGACGACGACGTGGAGTATGAGGAGGAGGAGCCGGCAGCCCGCAGCCGCCTGCCGCTGGGCAAGATCGCGCTGGCGCTGGTGGCTGCCGGCGGCATTGCCGTCGGCGTGGTCTATTTCGGCTCGGGCGATCCGGCGCCGGTGACGACGGCCGCCAACAGCGGGGCACCGATGGTGCCCGCCCCCGCCATCACCCGCGCCCCATCCAACCAGGCGCCTGCCAGCACGGGAACCGGTGCCGTGTCGCCCGCGACCGGAAACCTGCCGACACCGGCGACCATGCCGCCGGCCGCCGCGACGCAGGCTCCTCCGGCGCAGCCCGCGCCGACGCTGACGGCCCCCTCCGCCGCACCAACGCCGCCGGTCGCCGCTTTGCCCGCCAGCCCGCCGCCGGTCCTGAAAGTGCCGGAGCCGCCGTCCGTTCCGGCCACCGCACCCGCCGCAGCTCCGAAGCCACGCGCCACGGCCCCGGCGGAAAGCGCCCCCGCCGTCCAGAAGCCGGAGTCGCCGAAGCCTGAAGCGCCCAGGCAGGAAACACCGAGGCAGGAAGCTCCGGCGGACACCGGCTCGTTGCAGGCGATGCTGGCGCCGCCCAAGGAGGCGGCGAAGCGTCCACCCACGGCGACACCGGCAGCCCCCGCGACGCCGCCCGCCGCATCCTCCGGCAATGGCGAACCCAGGCAGGCGGCCAAGGCCGCCGTTCCGTCCGCCCCCACCGCCCAGGCGCCGGCCGGGCGCTACACCGTGCAGGTCGGCAGCTTCTCGGTGACGGGGAATGCCGATGCGCTGGTTCAACGGCTTCAGGGCAACGGGTTCCAGGCCTACACGGTGGACTGGACCGACGGTTCGAACCGGTCCTGGCGAGCGGTGCGCGTCGGCGGCTACCCCGATCCGGCCGCCGCCAAGCGGGAGGCCGAGCAGTTGAAATCGAAGATGGGGCTCAACCCCGTCGTCGTGACGACACGCTGACCCACGGCCGGACCGGCGGCGGCAGCCGAACGGTTCCGACCCCTGCGACACTGTGTCATACAAGCGAAAGCCCGGCGGCGACATTTGGTCGCGGCCGGGCTTTTTCTTTCGGCCTTCACCCCGTTCTTTGGTCGGGGGAGCCGGGAGTGCCGCTTGATCCCCGCTTCTCTTTGCTCGTACCATGGACATTCCAGGGCACGAACGCATTGCCCCGGCCGCAAATTGGGAAGCCGGCACAAGACCGGCGCACCGGAGGACGCCCCGCCATGAAGCCGACCATCCTGGTTGTCGACGACGAGCCCAGCATCGTCCTGTCGCTCCAGGTTCTCATGCAGCGCGCCGGGTTCGACGTGCGCATCGCCCGCGACGGGGACGAAGCGCTGCGCTCGGTGGAGACCTTCACCCCCGACCTGATCCTGCTCGACGCGATGATGCCGAAGCGCGACGGCTTCGACGTCTGCCAGACCCTGCGGACCAACCCGGCCTGGAAGACACTGCCGATCATCATGCTGACGGCGCGCAGCCGCGACGTCGAACGGCAGAAGGGGCTGGCGCTGGGCGCCACCGACTACATCACCAAACCCTTCTCGACCCGTGACCTGCTGACCACCGTCCGCCGCCATCTGGGCCTGACCGCGACCGGCAGCGTGGAGCCGGCGCCATGACCGCCCCGGCGCTGGATGAACCATGCCCGGACCGGAAGAGCGGCGGCGCTCCTCCGCACGCCCGCCTGCCCCGCCGCATGATCCCGCTGGCCTTCCGCGCCGTCGGCATCGGTCTGGTGGCGCTGGCGGTCGGGCTGGCGGCGGCGGTGCGCGGGTCGGACGCGTCGGACCCGTTGCTGACCTATGCCGTGGTGATGACGGCGGCCTGCGCCGCCGCGGTGTGGGGGCTGTGGCTGGCGGTCGACCGCTACCTGCTGCGCGCCGCAGAGACCCTGAGCCGCGAGGCCGGGCTGATCGCCCACGGCAATGCCGAGGGAGCGGTCGGCGGTCGGGTACCGCTGGCCCGCTATGGAGACCTGCTGCCCATCGCCCGTGCGGTGAACGATCTGTCGGACAAGCTGGCCCAGGTCCGCCGCGACATCGCCCGCGCCGTCGCCGACTCCACCGCCAAGGCCGAAGAACAGAAGACGCAGCTCGCCGCCGTGCTGCGCGACCTGCACGAAGGCGTGCTGGTCTGCAACACCCGGCACCAGATCCTGCTCTACAACCAGACCGCCCTCGACATCCTGCACCTGACCGGGGAGCTTGGGCTGGGCCGCTCGCTGCTGCATTTCGTGGTCGCGGAGCCGGTGACCCACACGCTGGAGCGGCTGACCCTGCGGGTGCGCGAAGGGCGGCACGTCAATCACGAGCATGGCACCACCGCCCAGTTCGTCGGCGCCACCACCGACGGCCGCATCCTGCTGGAAGGGCGGATGAGCGCCATCCTGCAGGACCCCGGCCCGGCGTCTGACAAGACACCGGCCATCACCGGATACGTTCTGACACTGTCCGACGCCACCAGCGAACTGGCGGCGCTTGGCCAGCGCGACTCCCTGCTGCGCGAGGCGACGGAAGGGTTCCGCGCGCCCATCGCCAATCTGCGGGCGGCGGTGGAGACACTGTACGACGCACCCGACCTCGGACCCGGCGAGCGCGCCGCCTTCGAAAGCGCGATGCTGGAATCGTGCGACAGCCTGTCGCAAAGGCTGGAGCGGGTGACGAATGCCTACCGCAATGTCGTCACCGGCAGCTGGCCGATGAGCGACATCCATTCCAACAACCTGATCACCCTTGTCGCCCGCCGGGTGGGGGCCGAGTCCGCGACCACAGTGACGCTGACCGGCCTGCCGCAATGGGTGCACGGCGACAGCCACAGCCTCGTCCTGCTGTTCGCCTATCTGATCGGACGGGTGCAGGCGCTGACCGGCGCGACCACCTTCGATCTGGAGGCTGCCGGCCCGCAGGACGGTGACCGCTGGATCTATCTCGACCTCGTCTGGCAGGGACCGGCGGTGTCCAGCGCCACGCTCGACGGTTGGCTGGACCAGACCTTGCCCGACGGTCTGGGCGGCCTCAGCGCCGGCGATGTCCTCCAGCACCACCGCAGCACCGCCTGGAGCGAGCCGCTGCCCAAGGACGGCGCCAACGACGACGCCCGCTCCCGGTTGCGCGTGCCCTTGCCTCCGGCACAGTCGCCACGCACCGTCCAGCCGCGGCCGAAGGCCGGCGCCCGGCCGGAATTCTTCGATTTCGGGCTGCTGCACCAACCGCTGGCAACCAGCGAGCTTGGCCGCACGCCGCTGGACCGGCTGCATTACGTGGTGTTCGACACCGAGACCACCGGCCTGTCGCCCAGCACCGGCGACGAGATCATCCAGATCGCCGCGGTCCGCGTCGTCGGCGGGCGCATCCTGACCGGTGAGACCTTCAACACGCTGGTCGATCCGAAACGGCCGATCCCGCCGGAATCGGTCCCCTTCCATGGCATCACCGACGGGATGGTGTCGGGCAAACCGACCATCGACGCCGTGCTTCCGCAATTCCGCGGCTTCGTTTCTGGCGCCGTGCTGGTGGCGCACAATGCGGCCTTCGACCTGAAATTCCTGAAGATGAAGGAACGGGCCGCGGGGGTGGCCTTCGACTGTCCGGTTCTCGACACCATGCTGCTGTCGCGCATGCTGCTGGGCAATGACGGCGACCACACGCTGGACGGCATCGCCGAACGGCTGGGCATCGAGGTGGTGGACCGCCACACCGCGCTGGGCGACAGCCTGGTCACCGCCGCGGTGTTCCTGCGGATGATCGAGATGCTGCGCGAGCGGGATGTGCGGACGCTGGACGATGCCATCCTCGGCGCCAACATGCTGGTCGAACTCGCCGCGCGGGAACGCGCCTTTTGAGCGCGCCAGAGCCGACACCGGGCCATGAGGCGGGCTCCGGCCGCTACCGCGACCGCATGATCGGGCTGTTCCTGCTGGCGGCCGCCCTGTTCAACCCGCCGCTGCTCGGCCTGTTCGGCGTGAAAGGGACCGTCCTGGGGGTGCCGGCGCTCTATGGCTGGGTGTTCGGCATCTGGGCGGCGGTGATCGCGCTGGCGGCGGTCGCCGGCCGGACACGCTAGGAGGACGGCATGGAGGCCGGGCTGGATTGGGCCGCCGTCCTGATCGCCGCGCTGCTCTACCTCTCCGCCCTGTTCGCCATCGCCCATTGGGCCGACCGGCGGGAGGCGGCGGGGCGCAGCGTCATCGCCTCCCCGACCGTCTTCGCCCTGTCGCTCGGGGTCTATTGCACAACCTGGACCTTCTATGGGTCGGTGGGGAGGGCGGCAACGCTGGGCATCGGCTTCCTGCCGGTCTATCTCGGCCCCACCCTGCTGATGCTGCTGTCACCGCTGCTGTTGCGCAAGATCCTGCGCATCGCCAAGGCGCAGCGCATCACCTCCATCGCCGACTTCCTGGCCAGCCGCTACGGCCACAGCCCCGTGCTGGGCGGGCTGGTGGCATTGACCGCCACGGTGGGGGTGACACCCTACATCGCCCTTCAGCTCAAGGCGGTCGCCGTCAGCTTCGACGCGCTGACCGGCGGCGGGCTGGAAAAGTCCGCCGAGCCATTTCTCGACCAGGGCTTCCTGATCGCCACCGTGATGGCGCTGTTCGCCATCGTCTTCGGCACCCGCCAGATCGACGCAGCGGAACACCACCCCGGCATGGTCGCCGCCATCGCGCTCGAATCGCTGGTGAAGCTGATCGCCTTCCTGGCGGTCGGCGTCTTCGTGGTCTGGGGCCTGCACGGTGGGCTCGACAGCCTGTTCGCCATGGCGGCCACCCGCCCGGATCTCGCCCGCCTGCTGGGCAGCGAGGCGGCACTTGGCGATGCCACGGCCGGCGGCGGTCCATGGGGCGCCTGGGTCGCCACGACCATCCTGTCTGCTGCGGCGATGCTGTGCCTGCCGCGCCAGTTCCAGGTACTGGTGATCGAATCGACGGACGAACGCCATCTCGACAGGGCGATCTGGCTGTTCCCGCTCTATCTCCTGCTGATCAACCTGTTCGTTTTGCCGGTGACGCTGTCGGGGCTGCTGACCTTCGGCGGACGGCTGGACCCGGATCTGTTCATGGTCGCCCTGCCCCTGAACGGCGGTGCGGGATGGCTGGCCCTGCTGGCCTTCCTGGGCGGACTGTCGGCGGCGGCGGGGATGATCGTGGTCGAGACGGTGGCGCTCTCCACCATGCTGTGCAACGACCTGGTGATGCCGATCCTGCTGCGCACCCGGCCGCGGGCACTGGCGCGTTCGGCCGATCTGGCACCGCTCCTGCTGGCGGTGCGGCGCATCGCCATCGTTGCGATCCTGCTGTTCGGCTACGGCTATTTCCGGCTGGCGGGCTCGGCCTACGCGCTGGTGTCGATCGGACTGATCTCTTTCGCCGCGGTCGCACAGTTCGCCCCGGCGCTGATCGGCGGCCTTTACTGGCGGGGAGCGACCCGGCGAGGCGCCATCGGCGGCGTGGCAGCGGGCGCTCTGGTCTGGGCCTATACCCTGCTGCTGCCCAGCTTCGCGCGTTCGGGCTGGTTGCCGGCCAGCTTCATCGCCGACGGACCCTGGGGGATCGCCGCCCTGAGGCCCTATGCGCTGTTCGGGCTGGAGGGATGGGACTCGCTGGCCCATTCGCTGTTCTGGTCCGCGCTCGCCAACATCGGCGCCTATGCCGGCCTGTCGCTGTTCAACCGGCAAGGCGCTTCGGAGCGGGCGCAGGCCGCCGCCTTCGTCGATGTCTTCCAGTCTGCGCCGGACGCCGCCCCGCGGGGAGATGGGTCACCGGACTGGCGCAACGCCGCCAGTGTCGGCGACCTCACCCGCGTGGTCGCCCGCTTCCTCGGCCCCCAGCGGGCCGAGCGGGCCTTCACCGGCACCGATCCGGACGAGCCGGCCGGGCCGGAGCGGCTGCGGCTGGCTGAACGGCTGCTGGCCGGCGCCATCGGCGGGGCGTCCGCCCGCGTCGCGCTGGCCTCTTCCGTCCTGGCGGGTGCCGTGGAGGCGGCGGAGCTTCTGCGGATGCTGGACGAAACCAGCGACGTCATCGCCCACAGCCGTGAGTTGGAACGCAAGACAGCGGAGCTGGAACGCGCCACCGACGCCCTGCGCGCCGCCAATGAGCGGCTGACCGAGCTGGACCGGCTGAAGGACGATTTCCTGTCCACAGTCACCCACGAGCTGCGCACGCCGCTGACGTCTATCCGCGCGCTGAGCGAGATTCTGCACGACGACCCGGAACTGGCCCCTGACCAGCGGCAGGAGTTCCTGGCCGTCATCATCAAGGAGAGCGAGCGGCTGACCCGCCTGATCAATCAGGTGCTGGACATGGCAAAAATCGAGGCCGGCGCGCTGGACTGGCGAATCGGGACCATCGACCCCGGACGGGCTCTGACCGAGGCGGTCGCCGCGACGGAGGCGCTGTTCCGCGAGCGCGGCATCGCCCTGTCGGTCGAGATGCCGGAACTGCTGCCGCCGGTGCAAGGCGACGTGGATCGGGTGATCCAGGTCGTCGTCAATCTGCTGTCCAACGCGGCCAAATTCACCCCGCCCGGCGGCCGGACCCGGTTGGTCGCCCGGCTGGAGGACGGGGGCCTGCGGGTGGCGGTGATCGACAGCGGCCCCGGCGTGCCGGCAAAGGACCGCGAGTTCGTGTTCGACCGCTTCCGCCAGTCCGGCGACGCGCTGACCGGCAAGCCCGCCGGTACCGGGCTGGGACTGGCCATTGCCAAACGGATCGTCGAGCATCTGGGCGGCCGGATCGGGGTGGAGGATGCCCCGGCCGGACCTTGTGCCGAGTCGGGCACCGGGGCGGCCTTCTGGTTCACCCTGCCGCTCGCAATGTCGGGGTTCGCCGACGATGCCGGAGAGCCGCCGGTCACGGATCGAAAGATTGATTAGACTCTAATCGTTTACAATCGTCTGGCCGTGCTGCGATCCCGTGTTATCCTTTCCGGCATGTGCGTTCCACAAGGATCAGGGGATTTCCGCTTGCGATCCGGCTCGGCCATGCGTCCATCGCGGCATACAACCGATGGGGCGCCATACGCTACGGCCCTTCCCGTTCGGGCGATGCGCGCTTATGGTGAGGCCCACGGATCGGCGTATGACGCGGTTCCGACGGAACGGCCCGCCTGTGTTGCGGGTTGGCGGTAGGAAGGCGGGATGGGCAAGATACTGGTTGTCGACGACGAGCGGGACGTCCAAACGCTGATCTTGCAGCGCTTCCGCCGCGCCGTCCGTACCGGCGAACTGGAGTTCCTGTTCGCCCATGACGGGCAGGAGGCGCTGGCGACCCTGCGCGCCCGGCCCGACATCGACATGGTGCTGAGCGACATCAACATGCCCGGCATGGACGGGCTGACCCTGCTGGATCATCTCCCCCAGGTTAATTCCGACATCCGCGCGGTCATGGTGTCGGCCTATGGCGATCTGGGCAACGTGCGCGCCGCGATGAACCGCGGCGCTTTCGACTTCATCATCAAGCCCATCGACTTCGCCGACCTGGAAGCCACCATTCACAAGACGCTGGAAGCCTGCCAGGCCGTGCGCCGGCTGCGGGACGCGCTGCAGGAAACCCGCACGGCGGAGGCGGCGTCGCGCGCCCAGGCCGCCCGCATGCGCCGGGTCCTGGACGGCAGCCCAATCGGTGTCGCCATCATCACCGAAGCCGGCGATCTGGTCTATTGCAACCAGCGCTGCACCGACCTGTTCGGCGTCCCCGCCGATACGCTCCAGCAGCACTGCGCCCCCACCCTGTTCCGCCATGTCCAGGAACGCCTGCCGAATCGGGCGTCGGGGATGGACGCCTTATCGGTCTCGGACGAAATCCATTACATGCGCGAGGACGGGCGCACAGTGTGGATGGCGATGTCCGTCGACCGCACCAGCTACGAAAACCAGCCGGTCTTCATCGTCTGGCTCTACGATATCACCGAACGAAAGGTTCAAGCCGAAGCGCTGCGCCGGGCCAAGGATTCGGCGGAACAGGCGCTGGCCGACCTGGAGCGCATGCAATCCGACCTGATCCGGGCCGAGAAGATGGCGGTGATCGCCCAGCTGATCGCCGCGGTCGCACATGAGATCAACACCCCCGTCGGCATCGCCCTGACCGCAGCCACCCACCTGCAGACGGCGTCGGAGGGGATCATCATGACCTTCAACGGCGGCCAGCTGCGCAAGAGCGATTTCCAGGATTATGTCGGCACCGCCAGCGAGGTCTCCACCCTGCTGGTCGCCAACATCGAACGCGCAGCCGCCCTGATCCAGAGCCTGAAGCTGGTGACGGAGGGCAAGGCCAGTTCGCCGCGCAGCCGCGTCGGCCTGCGCGACTACCTGTCGGACATCGTGCTGGCGGTACAGGTGCAGCCGGCCGCTGCCGGTCATGAGCTGGTGCTGGAATGCCCGGACGGATTGGCGCTGGACACCTATCCCGGCGCGTTGACCGAGGTGCTGCTGGCCCTGCTGACCAATGCCTTCGCCCATGCCTTCGAAGCCGCGCCGGCCCCCGTCGGCTTCGATGATGACGAGGACGGGCAGCCGGAGGACAGCATCCGCCGTCCGGGAAAGGTTACGGTTTCGGTCCGGATGCTGGGCGACGACCGGGTGGAGCTGCGCGTCTCCGACAATGGCCGGGGCATTCCGGCCGAGATCCAGCCGCGGCTTTTCCAGCCCTTCACCACCACCCGCCGCGGCGCCGGCAGCATGGGGTTGGGGCTGTATGCCGTGTTCAATCTCGTGACCGGCAAGCTTGGCGGCGAGATCGACATCGACAGCGAGATCGGCCGCGGAACCTGCGTGATCCTGCGGCTGCCACTGGACGCCCCCTGACCCTTTCCGGATCAGCAGCAGAGCCCTGCGGACGACATCTTCGGGACCCACTCATGGACGACAAAGCCGATCTGCTGCGAGCCCTGCCCCCGCTGTCGTCCTACTCCCCGGAGGAGTCGGTCGTGGCCTCGCTGGACCGGGCACAGACCTATCATGACCAACTGGTCGCGGCGATGCCGGGCATGATCGTCCACCGTGACGGCGTGATTCTCCATTGCAGCGGCACGCTTGCCCGTCTGCTGGGTTACGAGTCGGTTGAGCAGGTGATGGCCCTGCCCGACATCATGGCGCTGATACCGGAAGACGCCCGGCTGGCGGAGCGCAACGCCTATGCCCGCTGCCAGCAGGGCCCCATCCAACCGCTGGCCCGCCGCATCAAGCGCCACCGGGCCGATACCAGCATCCAGTGGTTCGACCAGCTGCTGGAACCGGTGGACTGGGGCGGCGCGCCCGCGGTGATGGAGATGCTGACCCAGATGCGCCCGCAGGCGGCCAACGCCGAGATACCGCATCAGGGGCAGCTGCTGCAGGCGGCTATCGACGCCATGCCCAACGGCGTTCTGATGCTGGACCGCAACCTCAGACTGGAAGGCGCCAACAGCGAGTATTTCCGGCTTTGGGACTATCCCCCCGGCATGTTCCCGCCCGGCACACCGGTGGCTGAAACCCTTCATTACAATCACCGGCGCGGCGATTACGGCGATGTCCCCTGCGAGGAGACCGTGGCGGAACTGTGCACCCGTTTCCTGGTCAAGGGCGTCATCAATTCCGAGCGGCAAGTGCCCTCGAACGGCCGCATCCTGGACATCCGCACGGCTCCCCGGGCGGATGGCGGCTATGTGATCACCCACCACGACATCACCGACCGCAAGCGCATCGAGGACGAGCTTCGCCAAGCCAAGGAACGGGCCGAGGCGATCCTGAAGGAGCTGCGCGAGACCCAGCAGCAGCTGATCGTCCAGGAGAAGATGGCCTCGCTCGGCCAGTTGACCGCCGGCATCGCCCACGAACTGAAGAATCCCCTGAACTTCGTCAACAACTTCGCCGAACTGTCCGGGGAGCTGCTGGACGAGTTGCTGGAACTGCTGGAGCCGCTGAACGATCATCTGGAGGGAGAGACCCGTACCGACGTGGACGAGTTGGTCGACAGCCTGCAAAGCAATCTGCGCAAGATCGCAGACCATGGCCGGCGGGCCGACAACATCGTCAAGAGCATGCTGGCACATTCCCGCGGCGGCGGCGGCGAATGGCAAACCACCGATCTGAATGCCCTGGTGGAGGAGGCTCTGGCCCTGTCCTACCATGCCGTGCGCGCCCAGGACCGCAGCTTCAACGCGACCCTGGACCGCCGATTCGACGGGGCGGTGGGTGAGGTGAAGCTGGTTCCACAGGATATCTCCCGTGTGCTCGTCAATTTGTTTACGAACAGCTTTTACGCCGTCCGTAAAAAGCAGCTCACCTGCGGCAATCCTGCATACGAACCGGCATTGATCGTCGCAACCGAAGCGCGAGAATTGGACGTTTCAATAAGAATTCGCGACAATGGCATCGGCATGACTACCGCAGTGATCGAAAAGCTTTTTACGCCTTTCTTCACCACGAAGCCCACCGGTGAGGGAACCGGCTTAGGACTTTCACTCAGCTATGACATCGTGGTACATCAGCACAGGGGCCGTTTCGATGTGTCCAGCATCGAGAACGAGCATGCCGAGTTCACGATCACGCTGCCACGAACCGTGACGGCGATGTCGTTGGGGGAGCGCCGAAAGACATGACCTTGGGAATCCTTGTCGTCGATGACGAACCGGATATCGAGGATCTGTTCCGTCAGCGCTTTCGCGCAGAGTTACGCCGTGGAGAATTGGTGCTTCATTTTGCCTCTTCCGGGGAAGAGGCACTCGAAAGCTTGAACGGCGGGCTGCAACCGGAAGCTGTTCTTGTCCTCAGCGATATCAATATGCCGGGAATGAGCGGCCTTGACTTCCTACGGCGCCTTCGTGCGGATGCACCGCATGTGCCGGTCATCATGGTCACTGCCTATGGCGACAGCGAAAACCGTCGCCGCGCGCTGGACATCGGTGCGACTGAACTGGTCACCAAGCCCGTCGATTTCGTTGCCCTGAAGAAGCTGGTCCAGAGCGTCATCGTTCAGAAGACGGCGGCTTAACACCCTGCCCCACTGCCGGCCGACCACAGGCCGGTCCGATTGCGGGACGGGACACAGGCCGCCGCTCTCCGTCAGCCAGAACACACCGCTGCGATGTCGCTCAATTCCGCATGCGCGCCGGCCGAACAGGACGGGCAATCCGGATCGGCCGGAACCGCGATCTCGCTGAACTCACCGCGCAAGCCGTCATAGAGCAGCAGCCGGCCGGCCAGCGGTTCGCCGAGACCGAGCAGCAGCTTGATCGTCTCGGCAGCCATGATGGTTCCGATCACGCCGGGCAGCACGCCCAGAACGCCGGCTTCGGCGCAGGACGGTGCGTATTCAGCCGGCGGCGGTTCCGGGAACAGGCAACGGTAACAGGGCCGCACGCCCGGCGCCGCCCCGCCGAACACCGACACCTGCCCCTCGAAGCGGAAGATGGCGCCATAGATGTTCGGCACGCCCAGCCGCAGGCAGGCGTCGTTGACCAGATAGCGCGTCGGCAGATTGTCCGACCCATCGACCACCACATCGTGCCCGGCCAGCAGCTCCAGCACATTGGCCGCCTCCAGCCGCGTGTCGTGCGACACCACCTCGATCGTCGGGTTGAGATCGAGCAGGGCAGTACGGCCACTCTCCACCTTGCGCTGCCCCAGCCGGCTTTCAGCATGCAGGATCTGGCGCTGAAGGTTGCTGCGTTCCACCCGGTCGTCGTCGATCAGGGTCAGGCGCCCGACCCCGGCAGCGGCAAGATAGAGTGCGATGGGCGAGCCCAGCCCGCCGGCGCCGATCAGGGCGACGCGGCTGCGCAGCAGTCTGTGCTGCCCGGCCTCTCCCACCTCCGGCATGGTCAGGTGGCGGCGGTAGCGCTCGCGCTGGGCGGCGTCGAGCTGCGGCGGCACCTCCACCGGCAGGCCGCCGGCCTTCCAGCCGGAAAAGCCGCCGGCGACCGACCGCACGTCGCGATAGCCCAGCCGCAGCAAATCCTCCGCCGCGAACAGCGACCGGGTGCCGCCGGCACACATCAGCAGGAGAGGACGCGCCGGGTCGGGCGCCTTCTCTTCGATCCGCAACTCCAGGAAGCCGCGCGGCAGGCGCAGCGCACCGGCCGGGCTGCCGGTCGCCGTCTCCTCATCCTCGCGGACATCGACCAGCAGGGCACCGTCCCGTTGCAGGGCCAGCGCGTCGGCGGCGGAGACTTCCGCGATGCGGGAACGCAGTTCGGCGAGTCGCCGGTCCTTCAGGCTCATGACGCGAGGCTCCTCAACCGCCGGCCAGGGCGACCATCAGGGTCAGGGTGGCGCCGGCAGGCAAGGCTGCTTCCAGCCCGCCCAACCGACGGACATCGTCGCGGCCGAGATAGACATTCACGAAGCGGCGCAGGTCACCCTCGGCGGTGAACAGCCGGTCGCGGAAGGCATCCTGCCCGGCGGTCAAAGCCGCCAGCGCCTCCCGCACCGTGGCACCCGGCACCGTCACCTGATCGCGCCCGCCGACGAAGCCGCGCAACGGGGTCGGCACGCGGATGGTCACCTCGGTGTTCGTCACGTCAGCATCTCCTCTTCCGGCATCGCCTCTCCAGAGGTCTCCTGCGTCGCCGTCTGGACGAGCGCCGCCTCCGCCTCCACCGCCAGCTGGCGGAACAGGTCGCGCACCTGCTTGGCGCGCATCAGGTCGATGCGCAGGTCGAGCAGATCCTTGAAGCCATATTCATAGGACCAGACGTCGGCGGGGGCATCAACCCGGCAGGCGGTGCTGGCGACATGCTCGGCCAGCAACTGCTCCACCGTTTCCTTGGGCTGGCGGCTTGCGTCGCCAAAATGCAGCTCCATCACCCGTTCGACCAGCGCCGCCTCTTCGGCGGTGGACTCATAGAGTCCGCGCAGGCGCAGCTCGTTCAGCACCGGCTTCGTCGTCCGCGCCAGGAAGCGGCGCGGGACCAGCCAGAGCCGCATCGCCCGCTCAATGGCCAGCTCGGTCATCAGCTCGCTGAATTCGTCATCGGTCAGGTCGTTGCGGCGGCACCAGTCGGCCAGCGCCTCCGCTCCCACGAGGCCGCGCATGGCGCAGAACCGCCGGGTTTCCGTCCGCACCGCCGCCTCGTCCACCGTGACGCCCATGACCTCCGCGAACTGGCGGATCAGCAGGCGGCCGAGTGCGGCATTGTTGATTTCCGCGAAGTCCGGCCGGTGCAGGGCAGCGTGAGAGGCGATCTCCGACAGGGGCACGGTATTGCCGCCATGGCAGACGCGGCGGTCGCGCTCGTACAGGACGTCGAAATAATGGGACGCATTGAAGTCGAACGGCGCCGGCCTTGGCGGCATGATGAGGCTGCCGAGATGGCTGAGCAGCACCTCCGCATCGCGGCGCTTCTGGTCGATTGCACCACCGTCCAGGAAGCGCTCGAGCCGGTCCGTCTCCTCTCCGCTCAATTCGGCTTCGGCGAAGATGCGGTCGCGGGTGCGTTCTGTGAAGTACAGCCCCTTGGCCGCGGCGATCACCCGGTCGTGCAGGGCACGGTCCGCCGCCCCGGCAGCCAGTGCCGCCGCCATGCTGGCGCGCAGGTTCACCAGCGGCTCCGACAGCGGGAACCAGCCGTCTTCCGGCCCGGCATGGGCCAGAGCCACCTCGTCGTCGCCGGTCAGCCGGCCGTCGACATAGCCGCGCGCGACTTCGCCGACAGGCACCATGCCGAAGGGGTGGCATTCGGCAGCCCGCAAGGCGCCCATGCTGGACGCGCCGTAGACCGCCACGCCCTTGTGCAGGGCATAGAGGATTTCCTTATGCCAGACCGACAGCGACTGGCCGAACACGCCGTCTATCAGGGCAATCACGTCCGGCCGGTGGATGGTCATGGCGCTGATGATGTCGGCCTGTGCCGCCGGCGGCAGGAACACCGCATCCGGCAGGATCGCGCGGGCATCCTCCACCGGCATGGTGGGGCCCAGGAACACACAGATCTTCATGCGACCGATCCCATTTGAGGCGCCGCCTGCGCCTGGAGCGCATGCGCCTTCAGAGCGTCCGCGAAAGCCAGCGGCCGGGCACCCGGAGTGTAGAAGTCGAACTGGTAGCCTTCCAGACCCGGCACCAGAATCCGCACCACCGGAATGCCGATCTCCGGCAGGGTCAGGTCGAAAACGAGCGCCTGCTCGATCCCGGCACGGTGCAGGACGGTCAGCAGAACGGTGATGTCGCCCTCGAAAGTCGGGGTGGCATGGTTCCGGTGACGCCGCCCGTCGGTGTTGATCGGCGTCGCCTCCAGCGCCGCGATCTCGGCATTGCCGTCGGCATTCTGGTTGCGGACCAGGTCGCGGCGGAAGAAATCGTCGCGCGAGCCGGCGATCAGGACCAGCCGCGACTGCACAGCCTCGGTCAGGGCGCGGCACATGGCGACAGCTGGCTCCAGGTGGCTGCCATAGCCGCGGTTCATGCCGGTCTTGCGCATCTCGCGGTCATAGACGATCGCCATATAGCTCGGCACGCCCAGGTCCGTCGTGACGTCGAACAGCAGCGGACGGATGCCGGCCTGCTCGAACCGGTGCAGCAGGTCGCGCACGGTCGGCGCGTCGATGCTGTCCAGATCGACCCGCGGCGTCGGCCAGCTGAGCCGGTCTCCGGCATAGCGCCAGCAGGCGACGGAATCGCGCTCGATCACTTCGTAGAGACCGGCGGCGACCGCTTCCAGGATATGGTTGCCGCTGGCCAGCCCGTTGGTGCCCATGGCGTAGAAACTGCGGGCCCCCGGCTTGGTCCCTGGCGGCATGCTGTGCAGCCCGACCGAGGTCCAGGGCGCGGCGACCGGACGGCCGTTTATGAGATCCCAGCCCCAGGTCCAGATCTCCGGCCGGTCGGGACGGAAGGAGCCGTGTTTGGTTCCCGGCAGCCGGTCCAGCGGGATGCGTCCGTCGGCCGGCAGGTCGTTCCACGCCGCCTCGACATGCGGCAGGCGCAGATGCTCGGCGTGATGGAACTCGATCGCCTCCATCGCGGCGGAGACCGTCGCGGCGGCGAGGCTGAAGCCCTTGCCGGCACTACCCGACAGGGTCGGACTGTTCGGCCGGTGCCCGATGACCGTGTGGATGCCCAACCGGTCCAGTCCGGTCACATCGGCCAGCCGTGTGATGCCGCAGCGGGCGAAATGGGGCGAGATGCGGGCCAGCGTCTCTTCCGGCGTCGCCGTGCGGTGGGTGCCGATGAAGAAGCGCTTGGCGGCGCGGTGGACGGTGTCGCCCAGGCGGATGCCGGGGAACTCCGGATAGACGGTGTCGGGCGATGCGCTGTCAGCCATGGGATGGGTCAGGACTCGCAGTTTCCGGCCGGTTCAGGAGGGATATGGACCGCCGCCATGCAGGCGGCGGGAAGCGTAAGGGCAACTAAGGGGCTGACCCTCCCCCGAAAGGTCGGCCAGCCCCGTTGAGATTACGCCTCGGTCTTGGGATCGTCGCCAGCCGATGCGGGGCCCTGCGATGCGGAAGCCGACGCCCCGGGAGTGGCCGCAGCGGAGGTTGCCGAAGCGGACTGCGCTGCGGCGGACGTGGCAGACGCGGATGTTGCCGAAGCCGACATCGCCGACGCGGAGTGAGCGGAGGCCGGAGCGGCGACCGCCGAGAAGGCCGGAGCCGGAACCGCAGACGCGGACTGCGCGGCAGCCGAGAACGCCGAAGCCGGAGCGGCGACTGCCGAGAAGGCCGGGGCCGGAACCGCAGACGCGGACTGCGCGGCGGCCGAGAACGCCGAAGCCGGG
>Ga0206116_1000292_pt1 | contig 66033 bp, 61 predicted proteins | sample 3A1Ametagenome_FD_178000 | JGI IMG/M metagenome (GOLD analysis project Ga0206116, IMG submission 178000) | Enriched microbial communities from leaf-cutter ant dump, University of Wisconsin, Madison, United States - 3A1A | ecosystem: Environmental > Terrestrial > Nest > Insects nest > Nest dump...
GGACGGCACCGACGCCGTGAGCGACTGGCCGCTGCTCAACGCGCTGCTCAACACCGCGGGCGGCGCCACCTGGGTCAGCCTGCACCATGGCGGCGGCGTGGGCATGGGCTATTCGCAGCACGCGGGCGTGGTGATCGTGGCCGACGGCACCGACGCCGCCGCCCAGCGCCTGTCGCGCGTGCTGTGGAACGACCCCGCCACGGGCGTGATGCGCCATGCCGATGCGGGCTATGGCATCGCCGTGGCGGCCTCCAAGCGCCATGGCCTGAACCTGCCGATGGTCAAGTAAGGGAGGGCGAAGCGATGCGTGCCATGACCACCCCCTCCATCGCCCAGCGCGTGACAGAACGTGTGACGGATGCCCTGGTGGCCGACTTCGCGCGCGACGGCGCCGTGTGCATTCGCCAACTGCTCACCCCCGATGAAGTGGCGCTGCTGCGCGAGGGCATCGACGCCAACCTGGCCACGCCCAGCCCGCGCGCCAAGGTGGCGAGCCGGCCGGACGACCCGGGCCGCTTCTTCGAGGACTTCTGCAACTGGCAGGACATCGCGCCATTCGGCCGCTTCGTGCGCGAGGCGCCCGTGGCGCTGGCCGCGCAGCGGCTCATGCAGTCGCCCACCGTGCGGCTGTACCACTACCACGTGCTGGTCAAGGAGCCGGGCACGCGCCAGCGCACGCCGTGGCACCAGGACCAGCCGTACTACAACATCGACGGGCGGCAGAACATCAGCATGTGGATTCCGGTGGACCCGGTGCCGCGGCCTTCCACGCTGGAGTTCGTGGCGGGGTCGCACCTTGGGCCCTGGCTGATGCCGCGCACGTTCATGGACAACCAGGCGAAGTGGTTTCCGGAGGGGAGCCTGCAGGACCTGCCCGACATCGAGGCGGACCGGGCGGCGCATCCCATCCTGGGGTGGGCCGTGGAGCCGGGGGATGTGGTGTGTTTTCAGATGCTGACCCTGCATGGGGCGGGTGGGTTCGAGGGGCCGGGGAGGAGGCGCGTGTTTTCGGTGCGCTTCATGGGGGAGGACACGCGGCATGCGCCGCGTGGGTGGAAGACTTCGCCGGAGTTTCCGGGGCTGGCGGATGAGCTGGCTGCGGGGGCTGTGATGGAGCATCCGCTGTTTCCTCTGCTGGTTGGGTAAGTCAGGGGGCTTGGCGTGGGTTGTGGGGTGTTTTCATGTGGCTGGCCGGGGTGTGCGCCCGGCGGCGCAGTGACTTTCTTTTTGCGCAAAAAGAAAGTCACCAAAGAAAAGGCGCCCCGCAGTCTGCGACCCCTTTGCTGCGCAAAGGGGCAAACCTGTGGCGGGAGGCTTGCGGGGTGCGCTGCGGAACTCACTACGCGCTGGCGCGCTGCGTTCGAACAACCGCAGCGAGTCAGTTCACGAAGCATGGGCGCTTCGACGCCCATGCCCACCCCGCAAGCCCCCCGCCCCAGGCGCAGCCAGAAGGGGGTGGAGACCACTCGGGCCATCGCTGCGCTCGGCCCCAAACGTGCAGGTGCTGCGCGCCGCAAAGGCCAGGCCGAGCGCAGCGATGGCCCGAGTGGCGGGTTCCCTTCTGTCCGTGCCGAGGAGCGCAGGAGCCGGGGTGGCATGGGCGTCGAAGCGCCCATGCTTCGTGAACTGACTTGCCGCGTTTGTTCGAACGGAGCGCCGCAGGCGCGCAGTGAGTTACGCGGCACACCCCGGCTTCGAGCACCGCAGGTTGCCCGCAGCGAAGCGGAGGGACATGGACAGCAGGGTCGCCCTTTCTTTGGTGACTTTCTTTCGGCGAGACGAAAGAAAGTTACTGCGCCGCCGGGCGCACATCCCGGCCGACAACATCAACCCAAACTGCAGAGACTCAAAAAAGATAGCTGCCCACGCAAGCCACATAGGCGCCACAGCCCAATGAACCGCTTCGACCTCTCCACCACCCCCTCCACCCCGTGGAAAAACGGCGGCGGCTCCACCCGCGAACTCGCCTGTCACCCCCCGGGCGCAGGCATGGACCGCTTCGAATGGCGCATCAGCGTAGCCACCATCGCCCACCCCGGCCCGTTCTCCGTCTTCCCCGGCATCGCCCGCCAGATCATGCTGCTCAGCGGCGACGGCGTGCACCTGCGCGGCCCCGCCATCAGCCACGCCCTGGCCCGGCGCTGGCAGCCCTTCGCATTCGATGGCGCCGCCGCCGTGGACTGCACCTTGCTCGGCGGCACATCCACCGACTTCAACCTCATGCTCCGCCGCGGCTGCTGGCAAGGCGCCATCGAGACCGTGCGCGATGCCCGCCACCCTGGCAGCACCCCAGCGGGCCTGTGCATGGTGCTCGCGGGCCGCTGGCACTGGGGCGATGCGGTGCTCGCCGCAGGCCAGGGCTGCTGGTGGAGCGCTCCCGAAGCCGGCCCCGCGCTCATGCCGCAGGCGGGGCAGGGCGGCGAAGCCCCCGTGCTTGCCTGGGTGGGGCTCGCCCCGGTTTTGGAATGAAACAGGCCTCCAGCCCTTGATGGGCAGGCGCAAGCAGCTATCTTTCAAATAGCAAACCATGCATACGATCCCTCCCTTCCAAGCCCCCAGCGCCGACGGCGTGTGGGGCCCTCTGCGCCTCGCCCCCGGCCTCGCGCATGCCGATGTGCCCGTGGCGGACGATGCCCCCGCCAGCGTGGTGGTGCAGGGCGGCATGCTGCGCTGGGCCGGCCCCACGGCCGCCGTGCCCGCCAGCTACGCCAGCCTGCCGCGCCACGACGCGGGCGGCGCGCTTGCCACGCCGGGGCTGGTGGACTGTCACACGCACCTGGTCTACGGCGGCCAGCGCGCCAATGAATTCGCCCTGCGGCTCGCGGGTGCCACGTACGAGGAGGTGGCGCGCGCGGGCGGCGGCATCGCCTCGTCCGTCAAGGCCACGCGCGAGGCCAGCGAGGACGCGCTGCTTGCCCAGGCCCTGCCGCGCCTGCAAAGCCTGCTGGCCGAGGGCGTGTGCGCCATCGAGATCAAGTCCGGCTACGGCCTGGCGCTGGCGCACGAGCGCAAGCAGCTGCGCGTGGCCCGCCGGCTAGGCGAAGCCTGCGGTGTCACGGTGCGCACCACCTTCCTCGGCGCGCATGCGCTGCCGCCCGAATATGCGGGGCGCAGCCAGGACTACATCGACGCGGTGTGCAACGAGATGCTCCCCGCGCTCGCCGCCGAAGGGCTGGTGGATGCGGTGGACGTGTTCTGCGAGCGCATCGCGTTCTCGCTGGCCGAGACGCAGCAGGTGTTCCAGGCCGCGCAAAAGCTGGGCATCCCGGTCAAGCTGCATGCCGAGCAGCTGTCCGACATGGGCGGCGCTGCATTGGCTGCACGCTACGGCGCGCTCTCGTGCGACCACATCGAGCACCTGTCGCAAGCGGGCATCGATGCCATGAAGGCCGCGGGCACCGTGGCCGTGCTGCTGCCCGGCGCCTACTACACGCTGCGCGACACGCACCTGCCGCCCATCGCGCGGCTGCGCGCGGCGGGCGTGCCCATGGCCGTATCGACCGACCACAACCCCGGCACCTCGCCCGCATTGAGCTTGCTGCTCATGGCCAACATGGCCTGCACGCTGTTTCGCCTCACGGTGCCCGAGGCGCTCGCGGGCATCACCACCCACGCTGCGCGTGCGCTGGGCCTGCACGCAACGCACGGCCTCATCGCCGCAGGCCGCCCCGCCAACTTCGTGCTCTGGCGGGTGCGCGAGACGGCGGAGCTGGCCTACTGGTTCGGCCACAACCCGGCCCGCACCATCGTTCGCCAGGGCCGCATCTACGAAAGCCTGGCATGAACCAGATCTTCGCCGCCGACGCCCTGCTGCCCACGGGCTGGGCGCGCCATGTGCTCATCGAGTGGGATGGGGCGGGGCGCATTACCGCCGTGACTCCGAACGCATTGCCCCATGGAGCCGCCCATGCACCGGGCCCGGTGATCCCGGGCATGCCCAACCTGCACTCGCACGCCTTCCAGCGTGCGTTCGCGGGCCTCACGGAATACCGCGCCGAGGCGCAGGACAGCTTCTGGAGCTGGCGCGACCTCATGTACCGCTTTGCCGCGCGGATCACGCCCGAGTCGCTCGAAGCCATTGCCACCTGGCTCTACGTGGAGATGCTGGAAGCGGGCTACACCTCGGTCTGCGAATTCCACTACGTGCACCACGGCCAGGGCGGGCAGCCCTATGCGGATGACGCCACGCTGTCCCTCGCGCTGCTGCGCGCGGCGCAGCGCGCGGGCATCGGCATCACGCTGCTGCCGGTGCTCTACCAGGCCAGCGGCTTCGGCGGCAGGCCGCCGCGGGCCGACCAGGCGCGGTTCATCCGCAGTACCGACAGCATGCTCTCTTTATTGGAGCGCCTCGCGCCCGCCACACGGGCGCAAGCGGCCGTTTTGGGCCTGGCCCCGCATTCGCTGCGCGCCGTGCCGCCCGACAGCCTGCGCGCGGCCGTGCAGGGCCTTACGGCGCTCGATGCGCACGCGCCCATCCACATCCACATCGCCGAGCAGACGCAGGAAGTAGACGACTGCGTGGCCTGGAGCGGCCAGCGCCCCGTGCAGTGGCTGCTGGAGCACGCGCCCGTGGACGCGCGCTGGTGCCTGGTGCACGCCACGCACATGACGCAGGCCGAGTACGCCGCCGCCGCGCGCACCGGCGCCGTGGCGGGCATCTGCCCCACGACCGAGGCGAACCTGGGTGACGGCATCTTCGACATGCCCCTGTGGCAGCAGCACGGCGGCCGCTGGGGCGTGGGCTCGGACAGCCATGCCTGCGTGAACGCGGCCGAGGAGCTGCTCATGCTCGAATACAGCCAGCGCCTGCACCTGCGCCAGCGCAACGTGCTCGCCACCGGCGCGCAGCCCCAGGTGGGCACGGCGATGTGGCTGGCCGCGGTGCAGGGCGGGGCGCAGGCGGCGGGCCGCCCCGCGGGGGGGCTGGCGGCGGGCCAGCAGGCCGACTTCGCCGTGCTCGACGCGGGCCACGTCGCCCTGGCGAGGCTGCCCGTCCAGGCCATGCTCTCGGCCCACGTCTTCGGCAGCCACCGCACCAGCGCGCTGTACGGTATCTGGACAGGCGGCGTGCAGCGCGTGGCCGCCGGGCGCCATGCGCTGCACGACGGCGCGGCCCAGGCCTTCATCGCCGCGCGCGCGGCCACCATGGCATCCTGAACACCATGACGACCATCACCACCCCACCCGCATTCACCTTCCACCAGGGCACGGCGCCGCTGCTGATCTCCATGCCCCACGTGGGCACCTACGTGCCGCCCGCCATCGCCGCGCGCCTGACCGATGAGGCCCGCCACGTGCCCGATACCGACTGGCACCTGGAGCGCCTCTACGGCTTCGCCAGGGAATTGGGCGCCTCCATCCTCGTGGCCACGCATTCGCGCTACGTGGTGGACCTGAACCGCCCGCCCGACGGCGCCAGCCTCTACCCCGGCCAGAGCGTGACGGGCCTGTGCCCCGTGGACACCTTCGACGACACGCCCCTCTACGCCGCGGGCGATGTGCCCGGCGACGCCGAGATCGCCGCGCGCCGCGAGGCCGTGTGGGCGCCCTACCACACGCAACTGCGTGCCGAGCTGGAGCGCATCCGCGCCGCGCACGGCGTGGCCATGCTGTGGGATGCGCACTCCATCCGCTCGGTGCTGCCGCGCTTCTTCGAGGGCAAGCTGCCCGACCTGAACCTGGGCACCGGCCAGGGCACGAGCTGCGCCCCGGCCCTGGCCCAGGAACTGCTCGCCATCGCCAAGGCGGCCACAGGCTATACGGCGGTGCTCAACGGCCGCTTCACGGGCGGCTACATCACGCGCCACTACGGCGAGCCCGCGCGCAACATCCACGCCGTGCAACTGGAGATGACGCAGTGCAGCTACATGCAGGAGGCCCCGCCGTTCGGCTACCTGCCCGAGGCGGCCGCGCGCGTGCAGCCGCACCTGCGCAAACTGATCGAGGCCCTGCTGGCCTTTGCGCAGGCCCACAGAGCGGCCTGAAAACGGCTTGGCTACGGGGTTGGCGAGCGCAGGGCCATGCTCTGTCCCAGCCGCACGGGGTGGGCGGGGCCCCAGGCCTCGTTGAAGCGCAGCGGCCCCTTCGGGAACAGCAGCACCACGGTGGAGCCGAGCAGGAAGCGGCCCATCTCCTCGCCCTGCCGCAGCGTGGTGGCGCCCGGGGCGTAGTCCCAGCTGCGCAGCGCGCCCGTGCGCGGCGGGTTCACCTGGCCGTGCCACACCGTGGCCATGCTGCCCACGATGGTCGCGCCCACCAGCACCATCACGAACGGCCCCTCCTGCGCATCGAACACGCAGACCACGCGCTCGTTGCGCGCGAACAGCCCCGGCACGCCGCGCGCCGTGGCGGGGTTGACCGAGAACAGGTCGCCTGGCACGTGCACCATGCGCCGCAGCGTGCCCGTGCAGGGCATGTGGATGCGGTGGTAGTCGCGCGGGCTCAGGTAGATGGTGGCGAAGTGCCCGTCCTGGAACTGCGCGGCCAGTTGCGCGTCGCCCCCGAGCAGGGCGGCGGTGGAGTAATGGTGGCCCTTGGCCTGGAAGATCTGGTCGCGCTCGATGGCGCCGAACTGGCTCACGGCGCCGTCCACGGGGCAGATCAGGTCGGCCGCCGCCAGCGGCCGCGCGCCGTGGCGCAGTGCGCGCGTGAAGAAATCGTTGAAGGTGGCGTAGGCGGCCGGGTCGGGCTGGGTGGCCTCGGCCATGTCCACGCCGTAGCGGGCGATGAAGCGGCGGATCACCGCCGTGGTCCAGCGCCCCCCGCGCAGCCCGGCCAGGCGCCCCATGAGGGTGGTGAGGGCCTGCTTGGGCAGGAGGTACTGCAAAAAAACGGCAAGGCGGTCGGGCACGGGTGGTATTTATGGTGGGGAGAAAGAGGGCGAGGTTACTAGATACTGGCGCACAGCCCACGCACCCAGGCAACATGCGCTGCAACGCGATACAATCGACGGGCTTTGTGCACGGCGCAATGGCCTGTCCGCCCAAAGCCGTCTCCCCCCGGCCTTCGTCCCATCTGCGCCCCGGGTGCAGAGACTCCCACCGCCCGCACGCCCCGTGCTCCGGTCCTCCCGCAGGACGGCGCCGCCCGTTGCGAGTGCCCTGGCTGACCAGGCGCCGAGACCCGAACATTTGTACATTGAGAGATTGAAATGGCCAAAGAAGAACTGATCGAAATGCAGGGCTCCGTCACGGAAGTCCTGCCCGACTCGCGCTTTCGTGTGACGCTGGACAACGGGCACCAACTGATCGCCTACACCGGCGGCAAGATGCGCAAGCACCACATCCGCATCCTGGCGGGCGACAAGGTGTCGCTCGAAATGTCGCCCTACGACCTGACCAAGGGCCGCATCACCTTCCGCCACCTTGCCGGCCGCGGCCCGGGCCCCGGCCCGTCCTCGCGCTGATCCAGGTGGGCAAATATCCCGCGCGAAGCCCGGAGGGCGGTGTGGCGCGGGTTAGAATGCCAGCTGTCGGAGCGTAGCGCAGCCTGGTAGCGCATCTGCTTTGGGAGCAGAGGGTCGCGAGTTCGAATCCCGCCGCTCCGACCAATGAAATCAAGGGCTTAGCTTCGAAAGGAGCTAAGCCCTTTCTGTTTTGGCCACACTTGCCGGTTCGGACGGGCAGCCCGCGCATTCCATGGCTGCTATATATTGATTGGCGTCACAGACCCTCCAAGAGGACCGCATGTCGATCAAATCCATTCTGAAATCCACCGTGGCGGCACTGGCGATCGCGGCTGGTGGGCCGCTTTTCGCGCAGGGCACGCCCATCGATGCAGCGGCGTTCGATACGCTGGTGGCGCAGGGCCCTGTCGCCGACGCCGCGGCTATTCGCGCGAGCACCTGGGCCAGCAAGATCCAGCAGGCCGGCACGCTGCGCCTGGGCGGCACGCAAACCTCGAACCTGTTCTCGCTGCTCAACGAGAAGGACGGCAAGGCCCGCGGCTTCGACGCAGGCCTGGCCCAGCTCATCACGCGCTACATCCTGGGCGATGGGGCCAAGGCCCGGTTCACGCAGGTGACCTCGTCCACGCGCGAGCAGGTGCTCATCAACGACCAGGTGGACATGGTGCTCGCCACCTACTCCATCACCCCCGCGCGTGCCGAGAAGATCTCGTTCGCCGGCCCTTACTACACCTCGCAGGCCGGGGTGCTGGTCAAGGCGAACAACAAGGCGATCCAGTCGTACAACGACCTGGCCGGCAAGAAGGCCGCCACGCAGGCCGGCTCCACGGGACCCGCGATCCTGGCGCAGTACGCGCCCAAGGCGGCCGTGCAGGAATTCCAGACGCACCAGGAAGCTCTCGACGCGCTGCGCCAGGGGCGCGTGGACGCCTATGTGACCGACTACACGCTGCTGCTCAACGCCCTGAGCCTCGGCACCGGCGACGCGCGGCTGGCGGGTGCGCCCTTTGGCGCGCAGGACCCCTACGGCATCGGGCTGCCCAAGGGCTCGGACGGCGTGGCCTTCATCAATGCCTTCCTGAAGAAGCTGGAAGCCGACGGCACCTGGGCCAAGCTCTGGACCATCTCCATCGGGCAGCGCACCGGCAGCACCGCCGTGCCGGCGCCGCCCGCCATTCCGTAACCGATGGGCGAGGTTTCCAGGCTCCTGGCCAGCTATGGGCCTGCCTTCGGGCAGGCCCTCTTTCTGACCTGGAAGCTCACGCTCGTGTCGTTCGTGCCCGGCTTCCTGCTGGGCATGGCCGTGACGGTGCTGCGGCTTTTGCCGCTGCCGCCGCTGCGCTTCGTCCTGACCGGCTATGTCGAGATCTTCCGCAACATTCCCAGCGTCGCGCTGCTGATCTTCATCGTGTTTGCGCTGCCCGATCTCGACGTCGTGATCGACTATGAGCCCAGCGTGATCCTGACGCTGGCGCTGGTGTGCTCCGCGTTCACGGCGGACTACCTGCGCGCGGGCATCAACACCATCCCCGGCGGCCAGATCGAGGCCGCGCTCAGCCTGGGGCTGCGACCGCTGAGCGTCATCACGGCGGTGGTGTTACCGCAGGCGCTGCGCGCGGTGGTGCAGCCGATGACCTCGCTGCTCATCGCGCTGATGCTGTCCACCTCGCTGGCGTCGCAGGTGCCGTTTCCGGGCCGGGAGCTCACCGCGCTCGTGTCCAAGATCGCCACCGACTCCGCCGCCGGCATTCCCGCGTTCGCGGTGGCCGCCGCGATGTACGTGGCGACGGGGCTGCTCATCGCCTGGGCTGGCGCTGCCCTGGAAAAGAAGGTGCGGATACTGCGATGAGCCGCCCCCTGGAAGACATTCTGTTCGGTGCGCCAAGCCCCCAGGCCCGGGCCGTCACACGGGCGGTGAGCGGGATCGCGGCGGCGGGGCTGCTCCTGCTGGCGGCGGGCATTGTGTTCCGGTTCCATGCCGCAGGGCAGCTCGACGCCCGGTTCTGGGAATTCTTCGCCTGGCCGACGACCTGGGCCTTCCTGGGCAAAGGCCTGCTCGGCACGCTGGCTTCGTCGGCGATGGCGGCCGCCATCGCGCTAGCCCTCGGGCTGGTGCTGCTGGTGGGGCGCCTGGCGCGGCCGCGGCTCGTGCGCTGGCCGAGCGTCGCGCTCATCGAGTTCCTGCGCGGCACGCCGACGCTGCTGCTCATCTACGTATGCTTTCTGGTGCTGCCGTCGGCCGGGATCAAGCTGAGCACCTACTGGATGCTGACCTTGCCCATCAGCCTCTCCACCGCCGCCGTGGTGGCCGAGGTCTACCGCGCGGGCGTGCTCGCCGTTCCGCGCGGCCAGACCGATGCCGCGCGCAGCCTGGGGCTGACCGAGGCCCAGGTGTTCTTCCTCGTCGTATTCCCCCAGGCCCTGCGCTACATCATCCCGGCGCTGGTCGCGCAACTGGTCATCGTGGTCAAGGACACCACCTTCGGCTACGTCGTCACCTACGGTGAACTCATGCAGAACGCCAAGGTGCTCATCGCCAACTACCACGCGCTGGTGCCCGTGTACCTCGTCGTCGCGGCGCTTTACTGTCTTGTGAACTACGCGATATCCAGGGCGAGCAAACGGCTCGGCGCGCCGGTGCATTGACCCTCACCAGGCTGCTCGTGTTTCAGCGCAGCCGTCCGCAGGCATCGCCTTCCTTCATGCACACTGTGCGCATGCCTATCGACCAGTCCGCTGACACCCCGGCCCTGTTCAAGAACGCCAAGGCGTTTGAAACCTGGTTGGCGCAGCACCATGCCGCGTCCCCAGGCCTTTGGCTCAAGATCGCCAAGCGCGATGCCGGCGAAGCCAGCGTCACCTACAGGGAAGCGGTGGAGATCGCGCTTTGCTGGGGCTGGATCGACGGCCAGAAGAAGGGCCTGGACGAGCGCCATTTCCTCCAGCGGTTCACGCCCAGGCGTGCCCGCAGCGTATGGTCGAAGGTCAATGTCGACAAGGTGGCGGCGCTCATTGAGGCGGGCCGCATGCAGGCGCCGGGCCTTGCGCAGGTCGAGGCCGCAAAGGCCGACGGCCGATGGGCCCGGGCGTACGACGGCGCGCGCACGGCCGTGGTGCCCGAAGACCTGGCCGCGGCGCTCGGCGCCGCCCCGGAGGCGAAAGCGTTCTTCTCGACGCTCAATGCCGCGAATCGCTACGCGGTCTTGTGGCGCATCCAAACGGCCGTGAAAGCCGAGACGCGCGCGCGGCGGATCGCCCAGCTCGTGGAGATGCTCGCGCGCGGCGAGACCCTCCATATCTTCAAACCCAAGGCCAGGGACTGACACCTGCCCGCGCTCGCGCAGCGCCTTAGAATGCGCGCTCCGCCGAAAGAACCGTCATGGCCGAGGCCATGAAAGGCTTTCATTCTTGAAACCCAACGGGGTGAAGATGAACAAGCCTTTCGTTTTCCTGTGTCCGGAGATCACCCGGGCCAACGCGCTGACACTGATGGACTGGCTGGAAGACGAAGACGTGACGCGCTACCTGAGCGATTCGCGCCATGTCTCCCGGTTCATCGGGCAGGCCATCGGCCGGGTCCAGCTGCCGACACTGACCCATCTGTTCAACCAGGGCGGCCGGTTCTTCATGGCCTGCGACCGGCACGACGTACCCGTGGGCTTCGTGCGCCTTGTCAAGAAGGGCCCGGACTGCGAAATGGTCCTGGCCATTGGCCACCGCGACAACTGGGGCCGCAGGCTCGGTGCCAGCACGATCCGCGAAGGCATGAAGCTCGCCTTCTTCGACATGCGGGCCGAGAGGCTCATCGCCAAAATCCACCCGGACAACGCGCGATCGCTCAAGGCTTTCCTGCGCAGCGGCTTCTCGCTGGAGAGCGAAACGCCCGCGCTGAAGTCTTTCGCCATGCATTCGGAGCGCTATCTGCGGCTCCTGCGCGAAAACCCCGCGGCCGACACCTGCGGCATCCACATCACCGAGATCGACCAGGCCCGGCTCAGGAGCCTGGTCGCGTTCGAGCAGGGCGCGGATGTCTTTGAGCTGGAGCACGAGATCGAACGCGCCATCGTCGTCGATCCACGGCAGGTGGCAGAGGATGTCGTCACGATGAACTCCAGGGCCTTGCTGGAGGTGGACGACGAGGAGGTGCGCGTTGCGCTGGTCTACCCGGAGGATGCGGACGACGGTGCCGGGAAGCTATCGGTCTGCTCCGGCATCGGCACTGCGATCCTGGGCTACAGGGAGGGCGATGCCTTCGACTGGCGGATCCCGAACCGCACCTGCCATATCCGGATCAGGAAGGTGCTTTACCAGCCGGAGGCCGCGGGCGATTTCCACCTGTAGGCCATGTTCTGCGCGTGACTACTTCGGCGTGAGCCGGTACAAGCCGCCCTCGTGGCTGTCCTCGATCAGCCACAGCGCGCCATCTGGCGCCTGCGCGACGTCGCGGACGCGAAAGCCGACCGTCCAGTGCTCGGCCGGCGTCGCGGCCGCGCCGTGCACCTCGATCCGGTGCAGGGCTCGGCTGACGAGGCCGGCCGCGAATGCCGAGCCCTGCCACTGCGGAAACATCGCGCCGCTGTAGAACATCAGGTTGCCGGGCGCGAGGACCGGCGTCCAGTAGATCACGGGCCTGGCGAGATCGGGGCGCGTGTCGGGGCTGGCGATGGGCACGCCGTCGTAGTTCACCGCATACGAGACCAGCGGCCAGCCATAGTTCTTGCCCGGCTCGATCAGGTTGAGCTCGTCGCCGCCGCGCGGCCCATGCTCGAGTTCCCACAGGCGCCCGTCCGGCGCGAACGCAAGGCCGTAGGGCGTGCGGTGCCCCGTGGTCCAGGTCTCGGACGGCGTCAGATTGGGGCCGTCGAAGACAAAAGTGCGCACGGCCGGCGCGGTCTTGGCGGCCTCCGTATCCCGTGGCGGATCGATCACCGGGACCGACCGTGCGCCGGTCTTGCCCTCCATGGGGTTGCCGGGCGCGGGCTTGCCGTCCAGGGTCAGCCGCAGGATCTTGCCGGCCGGCTGGTTCGGGTCCTGGGCGGGGGTGAAGCGCTGCCGGTCGCCGGCCGTGAGGAAGAGAAACCTCTGGTCCGGCGAAAAGGCCACGGCCGCGCCGACCTGGCCCCCCTTGCCCTTGACCGGGTCGCGCCAGACGACCTTCAGGCCCTCCAGCGCGGCGGTGCCGGTGCCGAGCTTGAGCGCCGCGCGGGCGAGCGCCAGGCCCGAAGTGCCCGGGATCGGGCCGGGTTCCGAATAGGTCAGGTAGATCGCCCCGTCGCTCGCATAGGACGGGGCCAGGTAGACGCCGAGCAGGCCGTTCTGATTTTCGTACAGCACCGGCGGCACGCCGGTGACTTCGAGCTTCTGCCCCGATGGGGTCGCGAGGAAGAGCTTGCCGGTCTTCTCGGTGACCAGCATGCGGCCGTCCGGCAGGAAGGCCATGCGCCATGGCAGATCGAACTGCGCGACCTTCGTGAGCTGGAACGGTGGCGATGGGGAGGGGGGCAGCGTTCCGGCGTTGATCTGCGCAGCCACGGGCGCTGCGCCAAGGAGCAACCAGGGGATGAGGCCGAACTTCGGGAATGGCATGCTGGGCTCGTCAGTGGGTGGTCTGAATAGTATTCCTTGCCTGGAAAGCCCACGCTGGCTTTGCGTTGTCCTCATTCGTTGCGCTATGAATGAGCCTGCTGGACAGAGTTTGATGCAAATGATATTATTACAAATGAAATAATATCAACCATGAGCATCGAATCCCGACGACAACGCCTGCTCGCAGGCAGGCCGCAGCCCTTGCGCGATGCGGCCACCGCGTCCCGCGAGCTTTTGCACGCGGCCCATCTGCTGGAGCAGTGCATCGACGCCGCGCTGGCGCCCTGCGGCCTGCACATGCGCGAATACTTGGCGCTGCGCCTGCTGTCGGACAGTGTGCACGAGCCCTTGCGGCCCACATCGCTGAGCGTGGCGCTGAATGCCACGCGCACGCAGATCACCCGCCTGCTCGACGCACTGGAGGCCAAGGGCCTGGTGGAACGCAACCTGCACGCGCACGACCGCCGCAGCCTGCAGATCGGGCTGACGGCGGCGGGCGCTAACGCGCTGGCGCAGGCCGTGCCGCGGGTGGAGGCCGCCTACGCGCATGCCTGGGCGCCGCTGGGCGAGGGCGTGCAGGCCATGGCGCAGCAACTGGGGCAGGTGCATGCGCACCTGCGGCGGGGTGAGTCGCCATGACCGCCCCGGGATCCGCCAGGTGGCGGCAACTGCTGCACCGGGAAAAGCAGCGCCTGCTGATCGCGCTGATCTGCGGCATGGTGAGCATGGAGTTTCTCGAAAACGGCATGTTCGTCTTCGCGGCATCGCACATCCTGGGGGCCATTGGCGCGGCGCCGCAGGAGTTCGCGCTGGCGCAGATGGCCTATGCCGTGGGCAATATGCTGATGGTGGCCCTGCAGCAGTGGATGACGCGGCATTTCGGCTACCGCCACTACCTCCTGATCGCGTTGCTGCTGTTCGGCCTGGGCGACGTGGGCTGCGCGCTGGCCACCAACCTGCCCGAGCTGGTGGCCGCGCGCATGCTCGAAGGCCTGGGCGGCGGGGCGTTCTTTCTCAGCACGCGGGTGCTGATTCCCCTGCTGTTCGCGCCCGCGCTGCGCCCGCTGGCATCGCGCCGCTTTCTGCTGTCGATCTTCGCGGTGGGCATGGTGGCGCCGGTGTTGTCGGCCACGCTGGTGGAAGGGTGGGGCTGGCAATGGGTGTTCTGGATCGTGCTGCCCGTGGCGGTGCTCCTGGCCGCGGGCGTGTACCGGCTGATGCCCAGGCACCTGGGCAAGAGCGCGCAGCCGGTGCGCTGGTCGCTCGTCCCCATTGTGTGGTTCCTGCTGGCCGTGGGCTCGGTGCAGTGGGCGTTTTCCGAGGCGCGCTACGAGCTGTTCGACCGGCCCGAGCAACTGGCGCTGGCCATTTTGGCGGGGGCCACGCTGCTGGGCCTGTTCAGCCTGCACCAGTGGCGGCACGACGAGCCCCTGCTGCACCTGCGCGACCTCACCAACCCCGCGTTCCTGGCGGGGCTGGGGCTGTATGCGGCGTACTACTTCATCGTCAACCTCAGCAACTACCTGTTCCCCCAGTATGCGCAGCAGGGGCTGGGTATCCCCGTGGTCACGACGGGCTGGCTCAACAGCTTCGCGGGTGCCGTCACCTTCGCCGCCGTGCTGGTCTACACTCGCTACGCGGCCCGGGTGGCCAACAAGCGGCTGCTGATGATGGCTGGCTGCCTGTGCATGGCCGCCGCGGCGTGGTGGATGGCGTCGCTGCCGCCCGACGCGCCCCTGTCGGCGCTCTATGGCGCGCTGGCCATCAAGGGCCTGTTTGGCGTGCTGATGATCCTGCCGGTGGCCGCGCTCACGTGGCGGGCGCTGGATGCCGACCACTTCGCCAAGGGCTACCAGACCAAGAACGTCCTGCGGCAGATGATGGTGTCGCTGGCCTCCGCCGTGGGCGCCGTCGCGCTGCAGAACGGCCGCGTGGCGCAGTACGGCGAGCTGGCCAGCCGCATCAACCCCGGCAACCCCGCCGCCACGCAGTGGCTGGACACGGCGCAGCGCCACTTCGAGCAACTGGGCCTGACCGCCGCCCAGGCCCACCAGGCCGCCATGGCGCAACTGGCCTCCCTGGTGAGTACGCAGGCGGTCTTTGCGGCCAGCCAGCAGCTGTACCGATGGGTCGCGGTGATCGCCGTGGCGGCCGCGGTGGTGGTGGCGGTGCAAAAGCGGCTGCGCTGACGGCGCCGCAGGCCCGGGCTATTCCCCGCCTTCCCCCGGCGCGGCGCCGAGCTCGGCCAGGTCGCGCTCCAGCAGCGCCGGGTCGCCCAACTGCAGCTCGATGAGGCGGCGCAGGTGCGTCACGCTGTCCAGGTCGATCGCGCGGCAGCGCAGCCCCACGTGGCGGCCCTCGGTGTGGGCCACCTCAGCCGACATGGCGATGTGGTTGTGGTCCGCCAGTTGCACGGTGAGCTGGCACGGCATGCCGCTGGCCAGCTGGTCGGGCGCCGAGGCCAGCAGCAGCGCCCCCTTGAGCGATAGATCGAGCACCTGCACGCTTTGCACGCCGTGGCCCGAGGTCAGCAGGGCGGGCGTGTCGAACTGGACACGGATGAAATGGCGGCGCTCGTACGGCATGGTGGTTCCTGAAGGTCGGCCGGTGGTGGCCCCATGCTACCGCCTGTGCGGCAGCGCGAACAGCAGGTTCCTGGGCTCAGGCTTGGCCCAACTGGGCCAGGGCGGCCTGCAGGCCCGCCAGGCCGCCGACGCGCTGGTCGTTGATGAAGATCTGGGGCATCTGCCGCACGGAGGGGCCGCACTTGGCGTAGAAGGCCAGGCGCTCGGCCTCGTCGTCGATCTTGACCTCGGTGAAATCAAGGGCGCGCGACTGGAGCAGCTTCTTGGCCGATTCGCATTGGGGGCAGGCGGATTTGGAGTAGACGACGATCTGCAGTGGCATGGGCGGGAGTGTACGGTGCGCCGCCCAGGCCCGCTGCCATCGCGCGTCAGTCGCGGACCACGAGCACGGGCACGTGCGCCACGCCCAGCACGCGCTGCGTGACGCTGCCGAGCACCAGCTTTTCCAGGCCGCGGCGGCCGTGCGAGCCCATCACCACCAGGTCGGCGCCGGAGCTCTGGAGCACGCGCGCGATGCCTTCGTGCACCGCATGGCCCTCGCCCACCAGGGTATCCACCGGCTGCACGCCGGCCGCCTCCAGCGTTTTCTTGGCATCGCCCAGGGCCTGCGCAGCCTCGGCCGTGGCCGCGCTCAGGTACTGGGCCTGGCCGTAGGCGAGGTCGGTGCCCACGCCGGTGAACGGGTAGGGGTCGATCACGTACAGCACCGTGACCGCGCTGCCGAAGGCCTTGGCGAGGCCTGCCGCCTTGGCGACGGCCTTGGACGAGGTTTCGGAACCGTCCACGGGAACCAGGATGTGCTTGAACATGGCTTTTCTCCTTTGAAGCAATGGCAAACAGTGTGGCCGCCTTGTGGGCGGGCCGTCTTGAGCCGCGTCAAAACAGCATGCCTTGCCCGGCTATTCATCGCCCTGGAAGGCGACCTTGCGGCAGGTCACCACCAGGGTGTCGCGGCAGCCGCCGGGCGCGGCGGGCTGGATGGGGGTAGTCTCGTGGATCATGCGCGCGTCGTCCAGCAGCAGCACCGACCAGGGCTCGGTCAGCGTGAAGCGCTGGCCGCTCGGGCCCGCGGCCTCGAACACGCGCGTTTCGCCGCCCTTGACGCCCTCGCGCCCCACGAGGAACACGGCCACCAGGTCCACGCCGTCGCGGTGCGCGCCCTCGGGCGTGGGGCGGCCGATGCCGTCGGTGGTGTCGATGCGGAACTGGTGCGCCTCCAGGTACCAGGGCACGCTGCCCCCGGGTGCGCCGGGCGCGAACACCGCGTCGGACACCCGCGCCAGCGCCGCCAGCAGGTGCTGCCACGCGGGCTGAGCCACCGTGGCGTCGAGCATGGGCGCGAACCAGCGCTGCATGCCGCCGTGCAGCGCGTTGTATTCCACGGGCTGCCAGTGCGCGCGGTGGGGCACCTGTCGCACGGCGCTGCCCTCGGCCACGAAGCACGAGTGGCGGCGGCGGCGGTAGCGCCCGCCGTCCTTGAGGAAATCGTCCGGCGGCAGGCCGGCCCAGTCCGCGTTGAGCGCCAGCAGCTGGGGCAGGCTGGCGCCGGTCCAGGCCGCCACGTCCTGCGGCCGCAGCACGGCGTAGCCTGCGTCGCGCAGTGCCTGGACCGCCTGTTGCGGCGGGGTGTAGGGCGGGGGGAAGGTGACGTTGGACATAGCCTTGTAGCTTAGCGCGCATGCACCCGCGATTACTTCGAAAAAAATGCCAGCCGGCATGCAGCGGGCTGGCATGGATGCGGCGCGGGTTTTGTGCTACTCGATCCTGGCGCCCGAGGCCTCGACGATGCCCTTCCACTTGGCGTAGTCGGTCTTGAGCAGCGTGCCGAACTGCGCGGCCGTCATGGCCTCGGGCTCGGCGCCCTGGGCCTGGATGGCGGCCTTCACGTCGGGCAGGGCCAGCAGCTTGTTGACCGCTGTGTTGAGCGTGGAGACCACGCCGGCGGGCGTGCCCGCCGGGGCGAGGATGCCGTACCAGGTGCTCACGTCGAAGCCCGGAAAGCCCGATTCGGCCACGGTGGGCACGCCGGGCAGTGAGGAGCTGCGCTTGACCGAGGTGACGGCCAGCGGGCGCAGCTTGCCCGCCTTGATCTGCCCCATGGCCGAGGGCAGGGACGAGACCAGCAGGTCCACGTTGCCCGCCAGTGCGTCCATGAGCGCGGGGTTCGAGCCCTTGTAGGGCACGTGCACCAGCTTCACGCCCGCGGCCTTCTCGAACAGGTCGCCCGCGAGGTGGATGGAGGTGCCGTTGCCCGGCGAGCCGTAGGTGAGCTTGCCCGGCGCGGCGCGCGCGGCCGCCACCACGTCGGCCAGGGTCTTGAACTTGGAGCTGGCGGCGGTGGCGATCACCACGGGCGTGTAGGCCACGTGGGCCACGGCCACGAGGTCGCGGGTCGGGTCCCAGGGCAGGTTCTTGTAGAGCCAGGGGCCGATGACGAGGTTGTCCTTCTGGCCCATCACGATGTCGTAGCCCGTGGGCGCGGCCTTGGTGGCCTCGGTGATGCCGATGGTGCCGCCCGCGCCGGCCTTGTTGTCGGGCACCACGGTCCATTGGTTGACTTCGGTGAGCTTGGTGGCCACCAGGCGCGCGAGGATGTCGGTGCCGCCGCCGGGCGGGAAGGGCACGATCAGCCGCACGGGCTTGGTGCCCGGGTAGGCGGGGGCGGCCGTCTGGGCCTGGGCGGCCGTGCCCAGGCCGAGCGACAGGGCCAGGGCCGTGAAGGAAATCAGTTGGCGAAACATGGGAAGGCGTCTCCGTAGGATTGGGGGGCCGCGCTGGGTGCGGACGCCACGGATGATCGCCCAGGCGCCGCCGCCCCACCGTGCCAAAGCGGGGGGGCGGCATCGCGGCTGGCGATGGCGGCGCGGGCGCGCGCCGGGGTTCAGAGGCGCTCGAAGATCGCCGCGATGCCCTGGCCGCCGCCGATGCACATGGTCACCAGCGCATAGCGGCCCTGCACGCGCTGCAGCTCGTGCAGCGCCTTCACCGTGATGAGCGCGCCCGTGGCGCCGATGGGGTGGCCCAGCGAGATGCCCGAGCCGTTGGGGTTGACCTTGGCCGGGTCCAGCCCCAGGTCCTTGCTCACGGCGCAGGCCTGCGCGGCGAAGGCCTCGTTGGCCTCGATCACGTCGAGGTCGTTCACCGTGAGGCCAGCCTTCTTCAGCGCGAGCTGCGTGGCGGGCACGGGGCCGATGCCCATGTACTTCGGGTCCACGCCCGCGTGGGCGTAGGCCACCAGGCGCGCCAGGGGCTTGGCGCCGCGTGCCTGGGCGGTCTTGGCTTCCATCAGCACCACGGCGGCGGCGGCGTCGTTGATGCCCGAGGCGTTGCCCGCCGTCACCGTGCCGTTCTCCTTCACGAACACGGGCTTGAGCTTGGCCAGGTCCTCCAGCGTGCAGCCGGGGCGGAAGTGCTCGTCGGTGGCGTACTGCATGTCGCCCTTCTTGGACTTGAGGGTGACGGGCACGATCTGGTCCTTGAAGCGGCCCTCGGCCGTGGCGCGCTCGGCGCGGTTGTGGCTTTCGACGGCCAGGCGGTCCTGGTCCTCGCGCGTGATGCCCCACTTGGCCGCGATGTTCTCGGCCGTCACGCCCATGTGGATGGCGTGGAAGGGGTCGTGCAGCGCGCCGATCATCATGTCGATCATCTTGGTGTCGCCCATGCGCGCGCCCCAGCGGCTCGCGAGGCTGGCGTAGGGCGCGCGGCTCATGTTCTCGGCGCCCGCTCCGATGGCGACGTCGGCGTCGCCCAGCAGGATGGACTGGCCCGCGCTCACGATGGCCTGCAGGCCCGAGCCGCACAGGCGGTTCACGTTGAACGCGGGCGTGCCCTCGGCGCAGCCGCCGTTGATGGCGGCCACGCGCGAGAGGTACATGTCCTTGGGCTCGGTGTTCACCACGTGGCCGAACACCACGTGGCCCACGTCCTTGCCTTCCACGCTGGCGCGGGCCAGCGATTCGCGCACGACGAGCGCGCCCAGCTCGGTGGGCGGCACGTCCTTGAGGCTACCGCCAAAGGTGCCGATGGCGGTACGCACGGCGGAAACGACGACGACTTCACGGGTCATGATGGACATCCTTTCAGGGTTTGAATGAAAAACGGCTCTGGCGCTTATGGGGTGGGCGCAAGAAGCTATGGGAAATGGAGCAATCAGGCATCGCGCACATCGGCCACCGGGTTGGCGCCGAAGTCCGCGCGCTCCAGCCAGGCGAGCACGCGCGCGGCCGCAGCGGCGGGCGAGGCGAGCATGCCGCCCGATTGGAGGTTGGCGAAGTTCTGCAGGTCGGGGAAGGCGGCCGGATCGGCGCCGCGTAGCTGCGCCTGCATATCGGTGTCGATCACGCCCGGCGCCAGCGAGCACAGCCGGGCGCCGTTGGGCTTGGCCGCTTCGTCGAGCGCCGCGCAGCGCGTGAAGTGGTCCATGCCCGCCTTGGACGCGCAGTAGGCCGCCTGCGAGGCCATGGCGCGCCGCCCCAGGCCCGAGGAGATGTTGAGCACCTTGCGCGGCACGGCCCAGCCGCTGGTGGCGCCGAGGAAGGCCGCCGTGAGCTGCAGGGGCGCCTCGAGCCCCACGCGCAGCGCGTGGGCGAGGTCGGCCGGGTCGCTGTCCGACAGGGGGGCGATGCGCGGGATCACGCCCGCGTTGTTGATCAGCGTGGCGCTTGTGAAGGCGCCCGCGGGCTGCGCGGCCAGCCACGCGCGCAGGCGCTCGGCCGCCGTGGCGCCATCGGCGAGGTCCAGCGTCCACTGCTCCAGCGTGCCGCCGGCCGGTGCCGCGAGCGCGGGGCTGGCGCTGCGCGCCATGCAGATGAGGGTGCGGCCCGGCTGCAACAGCTGCTGCGCCATGGCCAGGCCCATGCCGCGCGAGCCGCCGGTGAGGATGGTGAGGTGGGAGGTCATGGGGCTATGGTAGCCAGTCTGGCGGTGGTGCCCGGTTGCTGCGAAATAAATAGCTGCTTGCGCTTGATGGACGGGCGCTAGAGGCCGATTTGATTTAAAAATTCTGCGGGCGCCCGGAACACGCATTCCCCCCCATGCCCCGGGTGCGCGAAGCGCAGCCCGCTCGCATGCAGCAGCAGCCGCGGCGCCAGGGCCTGCGTGGCCTCGCCGGCGTAGAGAGCGTCGCCCAGGATGGGGTGGCCGATGGCGGCCAGGTGCACGCGCAACTGGTGCGTGCGGCCGGTGAGGGGCTGCAGCTCGAGCAGGGTGGCATCGCGGGCGGCGTCGTGGCGCAGGGGGCGCCACAGGGTCTGGCTGGGCTTGCCGTCTGCCAGGTTGACCTTTTGCAGCGGGCGGCGCGGCCAGTCGGCGGACAGGGGGAGGTCGATGAGGTTCCATTCCTCTGGGGCGGCGGGCTGGCCGCGCACGATGGCGTGGTAGCGCTTGTCCACGCGGCGCTGCGCGAAGGCGTCGCTCAAGAGCCGCTGGGCGGCCGGGTGGCGCGCCATGAGAACGAGGCCCGAGGTGGCCTGGTCGAGGCGGTGGACGATGAGCGCGCCGGGCCAGCGGGCTTGGGCGCGGGTGCTCAGGGCGTCCTGCTTGCCGGGGCCGCGGCCGGGCACGCACAGCAGGCCGCTGGGCTTGGCGAGGACGAGCAGGTCGCCGTCGGCATGCAGGCAGTCCAACTCATCCATGGACGAGCTGGTCCACCGTGGCGCAGAGCTCTTCCACGTCGTTGGGCTTGTGGATCAGCGCGCGGGCGCCTTCGGCGAGCGCGGCCTGCTCGATCTCGGAGGTGACGTAGCCCGAGGCCAGCGCCACGGGCAGGCTGGGGCGGATGGCGCGCGCGGCGCGCACGAGGTCGATGCCCGAGTAGCCGGGCATGTTGTAGTCGGTCACGAGCAGGTCGTAGCGCTGCGGGTCGGCGCGCAGGGCGCTGGTGGCCTCGTGCGGATCGGTGAAGCCGCTGACCTCGTAGCCCCGGCGGCGCAGCAGGCGCTGCACGAGGAAGACCAGGGCCTGGTCGTCGTCCACGTACATCACGTGGCGCGGGCGGGTGTCCGGGGGGGGCGCGGCGGGGGCGGCGGCGGGCGGGGGGGCCGCGGTCCCGGCTCCGGCCGCGGCGGGCGCCGGGGCTTGCGCCGCTTCGGCCACGGGGAAGTAGAGGGTGAAGCGGCTGCCGTGGCCGCCATGCCCTTGGGCGCTGCTCACGTCCACCGCGCCGCCGTGCGTGCGCATCACGCCGTGCACCACGGCCAGGCCCAGGCCGGTGCCCTGGCCCACGGGCTTGGTGGTGAAGAAGGGCTCGAAGATGCGCTGCTGCGTGGCGCCGTCCATGCCCGGGCCGTTGTCGCGCACGACCAGGGCCACGTAGTTGCCCAGGGGCAGGCCCAGGCGGTCGCACAGGCGCTGTTCGGGCTGCAGGGCGTGGGCTTCCATGTGCACGGCGCCGCGCTCCTCGCCGATGGCGTGGACGGCGTTGGTGCACAGGTTGAGCAGCGCCTGCTCGACCTGCGTGGCGTCGGCCAGCACGGGGGGCAGGCCCTCGGGGGCGTGCACGTGCAGCTCGATGGCGGGCGGCAGCGTCACGCGCAGCAGGCGCTCGGTGTCGTGCATCACCTCGGCCATGTGCACGGCGCCGCGCTTGGGCGGCTCGTTGCGGCTGAAGGTGAGGATCTGGCGCACGAGGTCGCGCGCGCGGCGGCCGGCCTTCTCGATCTCGCGCAGGCTCTCCAGCACGGGGGAGTCGGGGCCGAGCGCCTGGGCGTCGGCCTTGGCCAGCTCCACGTTGCCGAGGATGGCGCCCAGGATGTTGTTGAAGTCGTGCGCGATGCCGCCCGCCATGGTGCCCACGGCCTGCATCTTGTGCGACTCGCGCAGTTGCGCCTCCAGCTCGCTGCGGTGCGCCTCGGCCTTCTTGCGGCCGGTGAGGTCGCGCGCAAAGACGGTAGTGGTCTCGCCCTCGGCATGGCGCTCGAACGAGACGCTGACCTCCACCGACAGCTCGCGCCCGGTGGCGGTGCGCGCGGTCATCTCGCCCAGCACGGCTTGCGTGGTGAGCTGGGCGAAGGCCAGGGCCTGGGCGGCCTCGGGCAGGAAGCGCTCGAGCGGGCTGCCGAGCGCGTCGCTGGTGGAGCACAGGAACAGCGCGGCGGCCGTGGGGTTGAACACGGTGATGCGCTGGTGCTGGTCCACGCAGATGATGGCGTCGAGCGAGGAGTTGATCACCGCCTCGAGCCGCCGCTCGCTGGCGTGCAACTGCTCGTGGCGCTGTTGCAGCGTCTGGCGCTCGGCGATCAGCGGGCCCTGGTCGATCACGGCGCACAGGTACTGGCGCAGGGGGGCTGCGCCCTCGGGGCCGGCGGCCTGGGCCTCGATGCAGGCGATGTGCAAGTCGCCGGTGATGCGGCCCGCCGCGCCAATGGCGAAGACGACCTCGGTGCTCTCGCTGCGGCCGTTGGCGCGCGCGGTGGCGAAGGCGCGGCGCACGCGCCCGGTGTGGGCCGCGCTCACGAAGGGCATGAGGGCGGTGAGCGGCCGGTCGGACTCGGTGGGCTGGAACGAGCGGTGCGCCATGGCGTTGGCCTGCACCACCATGTCGTGCTCGTCGAGCACCATGAGCGCGAGCGGCACGCTGGAAAAGAGCGCCTCGAAGCGCTCGGACGCGCTCTCGGCCGCGGCCTGGCTGTAGCGCAGCACCTTGTTCTGCGCCTCCAGCTCGGCCTGGTAGCTGCGCAGCTCGGCGATCAGCCCGGCCATGGGGCCTTCGGGCCGCTGGGTGGTGCGGCGTTCCGGTGCGGGGGTGGCCGGGCGCCGGGGCTCGTCGGGGTCTTCCGGGAACAGAAAGGACAGGTCGGGGAGGCTCATGGCGGTGGGCATGGGGCGGCGCTGCCCCTAACCGGCCAGTGTAAGCCGCTTCACCGTGGTGCTGCTGGCGCCGCCTGCGCATCCCGCATGCCGCGCATGGGCGTGGCCACGAAGGCCAGGGCGGCGAGCGCCACCAGCGCCGCGCCGCTGCCCAGGAAGAGCTGGCTGGGTGTGACGGCCTGCAGTAGCCACCCGGCCGCCGCGGCCGCCACGGGCTGCAGGCCCATGAAGATGAACATGAACAGCCCCATGGTGCGCCCCAGCAGCAGGGGCGGCACGCGCTGCTGGATCCAGGTGAACACGCTCACCTGCATGAAGCCGCCCAGCAGCCCCACCGTGCCCATGAGCAGCGCGCCCTGCCACACGGCCGTGATGTGGCCCAGCGGCATGAGGAGCAGGCCGATCACCGCGTCCACCGCCAGCAGCGTGGCGCCCAGGCTGCCCAGCCGCAGGCGCGGCAGCACGCCCGAGGCGGCCATGCCCGCGAGCGTGCCCGCGCCGTTCGCGCCCACCAGCGTGCCGAAGGCCGAGGCGCCCCACTGCGGCGCGCCGTGCACCATCACGGGCAGCGCGATGTAGACCGGCCCCGTCACCAGGACGGCCAGCAGGCCCCAGTACAGGAAGCAGGCGCGCAGCGGGCCGTCGCCCCATGCATGGGCCAGCCCCTGGGCCACCGAGGCGAGCACGGCGCGGGCCGTGGCGGGGCCTTGCGCCATGGCGCTGGCGTGCATGCGCACGTGCCGGAGCATCCAGGCGGACACCGCGAAGCTCAGCGCATCCAGGCCGAAGGCCAGCCCGATGCCCGTGCGGTTGGCCTGCTGTGCGCCCGCATCGGCAAAGCCCGCGATCAGCAGCCCCGCGAGCAGCGGGCCGATGAACATGCTGAGCTGGCGCAGCCCCATGCCGATGCCGTTGGCCGCGTGCAACTGGTCGCGCGGCACCACGCGCGGCGTGACGGAGGTGGCGGCGGGAATGCTGAAGGCCGACGCGACGCCAATGGCGAGCGACAGCGCGTACAGGGCCCACAGCGGGCAGTGGCCGGAGAGCACCAGCGCGGCCAGCAGGCCCAGCAGCACGGCGTTGACGCAGCGCGTGCGCCGCATCACCAGGAGCGGCGAATACCGGTCCACGATGGCGCCGCCCACGAGGATGAACACCGCGCGCGGCACGCTCATCAACGCCATCACGGTGCCCAGCACGCGCGTGTCGCTGGTCATTTGCAGCACCAGCCACGGCATGGCGATGAGCGAGAACTGGTCGCCCAGCATGGAGAGCGCCGAGCTCGCGGTGAGCCAGCAGAAGTTGCGGTCGCGCAGCAACGGGCCGCCAAGCGCGGGGGAAAGAGGTGTTTTGTCGGCTTGCATGGGCCCGACTATGAAGCCTCACGTTGCGTGAGGGTCAAGTGGGCGGATTGCAGATAGCCGCGCACTGGCGCGGAGAGGGGCAGGCCTGCCCGGAGCAGCGGTTCCTGGGCCGATGCGGCGGCCAGCTTGGCCTGCAGCGCGAGGTCGTTTTGCGTCAGCGTGTTGAAGAGCGCGCGCCAGCGCCGGGCCGCAGCCAGGGCCTGGCGGCTGGACGGCGGTATGCCGCAGCCGATGAGTCGCTGCACGTCCCGCTCCAGTGCCACCCACTGGGCATGGGGCACATAGCCCATCTTGCGCACATCCGCCTTGTCCATGTACTTGGCGATTGCATCCTGGCGCAACTGGATGGCGGCCTCGATGAAGGCGATCATGTCGCCCGGCGGCGCGTGGTGGCGGCCCTGCGTGCTGGGCTCGGTGCGGAACATATGGCCCCAGCGCTCAAGCAGGTCCAGGTCGTTGTCCATCCAGTGCAGCATCAGCGCCATCCAGCGGTAGGCCAGGGCCTGGACTTCGGGGGCGTGCGCGGGCAGGCCGCGGTCCATGGCGCCGCGCACCAAGCCGCGCAGCACGGCCAGGTCGGCCTCGATGCGCTTCCAGTGGCCGAAGATGCGCTTGAGCTCCGCCGCGCTGAAGTATTTGCCGTAGGTGGTCATCAGCGCCAGGGTGTCGAGCCAGTGGCCCGTGTCGGGCACGGCCCCGGCCGCCAGACCGCTTTGCAGCAGGGCCAGGCGCCCGCGCAGCTCAGTGGCCTGGGCAATCTGCTGGTCGAGCGCACGGATCTGCTGCGCGATGATGCGCTCGGGCTCCACGCCGCCGTCCGCGAGCAGCCCGGCGATGTCGGCCAGCGCCAGGCCCAGGTGGCGCAGCGTCTGGATGGCGTGCAGGCGCTGCACGTCGGCCTGGCTATAGAGGCGGTAGCCCGATGCGCTGCGGCCCGAGGGCTGGAGCAGGCCGATTTCGTCGTAGTGGTGCAGCGTGCGCACCGTGAGGCCCGCACGCCGGGCCAGTTCGCCGACCCGCAGCAGCATGCCGTTATCGGTGCACGGAGATCAGCTCGATCTCGAAGTTGAGCGTGGCGTTGGGCGGGATCACGCCGCCCGCGCCGCGTGCGCCGTAGGCGATGGCGGGCGGGCAGGTCAGCTTGGCCTTGCCGCCCGGCTTCATGCGCTGCACGCCTTCCGTCCAGCAGGGGATCACGCGGTTGAGCGGGAATTCGGTGGGCTCGCCGCGCTTGTAGGAGCTGTCGAACTCCTTGCCGTCGAGGAAGGTGCCGCGGTAGTGCACCTTGACGGTGTCGGTGGCCTTGGGCGGCTCGCCGCTGCCTTCCTTGATGGATTCATAGACGAGGCCGCTGGCGGTGGTGACGGGCTGGGCCGTGGCGGCGGCCGTGAAGAGCAGCGAGGCGAGCAGGGCGAAAGCGATGCGCATGGGGTGTTCCCGAAAAAGACAAAGGCCCGATGGTAGGGCCTTTGGGAAGAGGAGGAAGAAAGGGTCAGCCCAGCTCACTCACCGGCACGCAACTGCAGAACAGGTTGCGGTCGCCGTAGACGTTGTCCACGCGGCCCACGGGGCTCCAGTACTTGGTCTGGCGCAGCGCGGCCACGGGGTAGGCGGCGACCTCGCGCGTGTAGGGGTGGCTCCACTCGGCGGCCAGCAGGCTTTCGGCCGTGTGCGGGGCGTTCTTGAGCGGGTTGTCGTCCTGGGGCAGGGCGCCGGCCTCGATCTGGCGGATCTCGCCCCGGATGGCGATCATCGCGTCGATGAAGCGGTCGAGCTCGGCCAGCGTCTCGCTCTCGGTGGGCTCCACCATGAGCGTGTTGGCCACGGGGAAGCTCAGCGTGGGCGCGTGGAAGCCGTAGTCGATCAGGCGCTTGGCCACGTCCTCGGCCATCACGCCGCTGGTTTCCTTGAGCTGGCGCAGGTCCAGGATGCACTCGTGCGCCACGTGGCCGTTGGCCGAGGCGTAGAGCGTGGGGTAGTGGTCCTTCAGGCGCGCGCTGATGTAGTTGGCGCTCAGGATGGCGGCCTCGGTGGCGGCCGTGAGGCCTGCGGCGCCCATCATGCGGACGTACATCCACGAGATGGGCAGCACGGCCGCGTTGCCCAGCGGCGCGGCGCTCACGGCGCCGGTGCCGCCCGCGAGGCCCGCGGTGGCGTGGCCGGGCAGGTAGGGCACGAGGTCCTCGACCACGCACACCGGGCCCACGCCGGGGCCGCCGCCGCCGTGGGGGATGCAGAAGGTCTTGTGCAGGTTCAGGTGGCTCACGTCGCCGCCGAACTCGCCGGGCGCGGCCACGCCGACCAGGGCGTTCATGTTGGCGCCGTCCACGTACACGCGGCCGCCGTGGCTATGCACCAGGGCGCATAGCTCCTTCACCTGGGTCTCGAACACGCCGTGCGTGCTGGGGTAGGTGATCATCATGCAGGCCAGGTGGGCACTGTGCTTCTCGCACTGGGCCTTCAGGTCGGCCATGTCCACGTTGCCGTTCTCGTCGCACTTGGTGACGACCACCTGCATGCCCACCATCTGCGCGCTGGCGGGGTTGGTGCCGTGCGCGCTGCTGGGGATCAGGCAGATGTTGCGCTGCGGCTGGCCCTGCGCCGCGTGGTAGGCCTTGATGGCCAGCAGGCCCGCGTATTCGCCCTGGCTGCCCGCGTTGGGCTGCAGGCTGATGCCCGCGTAGCCCGTGGCCTGGCACAGCCAGGCGCGCAGCTGCTCGTCGAGCAGGCGGTAGCCCTCGAGCTGGCTGGCGGGCGCGAAGGGGTGCACGTGGGCGAACTCGGGCCAGGTGATGGGGATCATCTCGCTGGTGGCGTTGAGCTTCATGGTGCAACTGCCCAGCGGGATCATGGAGCGGTCGAGCGCCAGGTCCTTGTCGCTCAAGGCGCGCAGGTAGCGCAGCATGCCCGTCTCGCTGTGGTGCGTGTTGAACACCGGGTGCGTCAGGTAGGGGCTCGCGCGGCGCAGCCCGGCGGGGATGAGGTCGCCGCCGTCATCGAGCGCCTCGATGGAGGGGAGCGGCTGGCCGTCCCGGGCGAAGATCTTCCAGAGCAGCTCCACGTCGGCGCGCGTGGTGGTTTCGTCGAGCGAGATGCACAGGTAGTCGTTCCAGGCTTTTCGCAGGTTGGCGCCCATGGAGACTGCGCGGGCAGCTATTGAATCGGTAGCGCCATCGGTCTTGATGCACAGCGTGTCGAAGGCCGTGCCGTGGTGGCGCGCGGTGTGGCCGAGCTGGTCCAGGCCCCGGCCCAGGATGGCGGTGAGGCGCGCCACGCGCCGGGCGATGCGCGCGAGGCCCTCGGGCCCGTGGTAGACCGCGTACATGCTGGCGACGACGGCGGGCAGCACCTGCGCGGTGCAGATGTTGCTGGTGGCCTTCTCGCGGCGGATGTGCTGCTCGCGCGTCTGCAGCGCGAGGCGGTAGGCGGGCTTGCCGTGCGCATCCACGCTCACGCCGACGAGGCGGCCGGGCATGCTGCGCTTGAACTCGTCGCGGCAGGCCATGTAGGCGGCGTGCGGGCCGCCCGCGCCCATGGGCATGCCCAGGCGCTGCGTGCTGCCCACGACGATGTCGGCGCCCATTTCGCCTGGCGCTTTGAGCAGCGTGAGCGCGAGCAGGTCGGCGGCCAGGATCAGCGCGGCGTTCTTCGCGTGGATGGCCCCGGCGCTTTGCGTCCAGTCGGCCAGCCAGCCGCTGCTGGCGGGGTACTGGTTGAGCGCGGCGAAGTAGTCGTCGCCGTTGATGGCGGCGATCCACGCCTCGGCGCTCTGAATGATCTTCACGGTGATGCCCAGCGGCGCGGCGCGCGTCTGGATCACCTCGATGGTCTGCGGGTGGCAGTCGCCCGAGACGATGAACACGTTGCCCTTGGCCTTGACGGAGCGCTTGGCCAGCGTCATGGCCTCGGCGGCGGCCGTGGCCTCGTCGAGCATGGAGGCGTTGGCGATCGGCATGGCCGTGAGGTCGCACACCATGGTCTGGAAGTTGAGCAGCGCCTCCATGCGGCCCTGCGAGATCTCGGCCTGGTAGGGCGTGTAGGCGGTGTACCAGGCGGGGTTCTCTAGCACGTTGCGCAGGATCACGCCGGGCGTGTGCGTGCCGTAGTAGCCCTGGCCGATGAAGCTCTTGAACACCTGGTTCCTGCCCGCGATGGCCCGCAGCTCGGCCAGGGCCGCGGCTTCGGTCACGGGGGCGGGCAGGTCCATCGCGCGGCCGCGCGCGATGGAGCGCGGCACGATGGAGTCGATCAGGGCGCGGCGCGAGGCCTCGCCGATCACGGAGAGCATGCGCGCTTCGTCGGCGGCGTCGATGCCGATGTGGCGCGGTTGGAACTCGCCGGCGTTTTCCAGGGCTTCAAGGGTGGGCATGGCGTTTATCAGAGAAATTGGCCGCCAGCGCCCATATGGAGGGCGCGAGCAGCTATCCATTTAGGAGTTGGCCGCGAAGTCGTTGTAGGCGGTTTCGTCGAGCAGGGCGGCGAGCTGGCCCGCGTCGCTGAGCTTGACCTTGAAGAACCAGCCCGCGCCCAGCGGGTCGGAGTTGGCGAGCGACGGGTCGGCGCGCAGGGCTTCGTTCACCTCGACGATCTCGCCCGCCACGGGCATGTACACGTCGGCGGCGGCCTTCACGGACTCGACCACGCCGGCCACCTCGCCCTGGGCGAAGAGCGCGCCGACTTCGGGCAGGTCGACGAACACCACGTCGCCCAGCGCATCCTGCGCGTGCACGGTGATACCGACGACGGCGGCGTTGGCGTCAGCGGCGTTGATCCATTCGTGGTCTTTGGAGAACTTGAGGGTCATGGTGGTGAGGCTCCTGAAAAAAGGGAGGAAATGGGGAAATCAGCCGCGATAGTAGTTGGCGGGCGTGAAGGGCGTGGCGCGTACCTCCATGGGCACGGCCTTGCCGCGCACGATGGCATTCACGCGCGTGCCGATGGCGGCGAAGGCGGGCGCCACGTAGCCCAGGGCCACAGGCTCGTTCACCGTGGGGCCGAGCAGGCCGCTGGTCACCTCGCCGATCTTCTGGCCGCCCTCGCTTTGCAGCTCGGTGTGCTCGCGCACGGGCACGCGCTCCAGCGCCACCAGGCCCACACGCTTTTTCGCCAGGCTGGCGGGGTTGTCGATCTGCGCCAGCACCTTGTCCGCGCCCGGAAAGCCGCCCGCGCGCGCGCCGCCGGTGCGGCGCACCTTCTGGATGGCCCAGTTGAGCGCGGCCTCGGGCGGGGTGGTGGTGGTGTCGATGTCGTTGCCGTACAGGCACAGGCCCGCTTCGAGGCGCAGCGAGTTGCGCGCGCCCAGGCCGATGGGCTTCACCTCGGGCTGGGCGAGCAGCGCGCGCGCCAGGGCTTCGGCCTGGGTGCCGGGCACGGAGATCTCGAAACCGTCCTCGCCGGTGTAGCCGCTGCGCGTGATGAACAGGTCCGTGCCCTGCCAGTCGAACGCGCCGCCGGTCATGAACACCAGCTTGTCCACGCCCGGCACCAGGCGCGCGAGCGCCGCGGCCGCCTGCGGGCCTTGCAGCGCGAGCAGGGCGCACTCGGGCATGGGGATGACCTCGCAGCGCTGGCCGATGCGCGCCTGGATGTGGGCGATGTCGCCCGCCTTGCACGCGCCGTTGACGATCACGAAGATGTCGGCCCCGCGGTTGAAGAACATCAGGTCGTCGATGATCGTGCCCTCGTCGGTCAGCAGCAGGCCGTAGCGCTGCTTGCCCACGGGCAGGTCAATCACGTCCACGGGCATCAGCGTCTCGAAGGCGGCAGCGGCGTCGGGCCCCACGAGGCGCAACTGGCCCATGTGCGAAACGTCGAACAGGCCCGCGCCACTGCGCGTGTGCTGGTGCTCGGCCATCAGGCCGGTGGGGTACTGCACGGGCATGGAGTAGCCCGCGAAGGGCACCATGCGGGCACCGAGTTCCAGGTGCAGGGCGTTGAGCGGGGTGGTGAGCAGGGCGTCGGACATGGCGGACATGGAAGTGGGCAAGGGCAAATGGCGAAACGGTCTTTCGACCCCGTATTTGCCCCGCTGTCCGCTTTACCTGAGAGATTCACCGCCCGATGGCGGCTTGCTCCTTCGGTGGGCGCCATGGCGGCGCCTCTCTCCAGCAAGGGGAACGCCCGCATCCCTGCGGGCGTTTCGCCAGTCCTTTTGCCTGAGCGTTCGGCTGGTGCCTGCGCCTTCGGCGGCTTCCCGGGGAAGCGCTCTCCTGACGGGTTTGGATTCTAACTACTTTGCGTACACCAGATCGCGCAGGAACAGCGAGAGCGAGGGCACGTAGGTGATGACCATCAGGCACGCGAGGATCACGCACACGAAGGGCAGCAGGTGGCGGACGATGCGGTCGAGCGAGATGCGCGCCACCGTGCAGGCCGCGAACAGGTTCACGCCGAAGGGCGGGGTGATCATGCCCAGCGCGAGGTTCACCACCATGATGAGCCCGAAGTGCACCGGGTCCACGCCGAAGTGCTGCGCCACGGGCGCGAGGATGGGCGCGAGCACGATGATGGCCGCGCTGGTCTCGATGAACATGCCGATGACGAACAGCGCCGCGTTCACTCCGAGCAGGAACATGCCGGGCGACTGCAGCACCCGCTCCAGCCAGTGGCCGATGGCCTCGGGCACGCCCGCGCGCGTGATGAGGAAGGCGAACAGCCCCGCGTTGGCGATGATGAACATGATCACCGCCGACGAGATGGCCGACTTGCGCAGGATGGCGTAGAGGTCCTTCAAGCCGATCTCGCGGTAGACCAGCGTGCCCACCACCAGCGCATAGAACACCGCCACGGCCGAGGCCTCAGTGGGCGTGAACACGCCGCCGTAGATGCCGCCCAGGATGATGACGGGCATCAGCAGCGCCCAGCCCGCCTGCAGAAGGGCCTTGCCGAAGGGCATGCGCCCGTCGCCGTCGTGCTTGCCCCAGCCCTTGATCTTGCAATACACCCACACGAAGCCCATGAGCGCCAGGCTGATCAGGATGCCGGGGCCGAAGCCCGCGATGAACAGCTCGCCGATCGACACCTCGGCCGAGACGCCGTAGAGGATCATGGGGATGGACGGCGGGATGATCACGCCCAGCTCCGCGCTCGTGGCCTGCAGCGCGGCCGCGTAGCTCGTGGGGTAGCCGTGCTTGATGAGCGCGGGGATCAGGATGGCGCCGATGGCGAAGGTGGTGGCCACCGACGAGCCCGACACGGCCGCGAAGATCATGCAGGTGAGCACGCAGGTCATGGGCAGGCCGCCCTGCACGCCGCCCACGATGCTCTTGGCGAACTCGACCAGGCGCCGCGAGATGCCGCCCGTCTCCATCAGGTTGCCCGCGAGGATGAAGAAGGGGATGGCCGCGAGCGGAAACTTGTTGATCGCGCCGAACATCTCCTTCACGGAGATCAGCATGTTGGCGTTGGACACCTGGATGCCAACGATGGAGGCCAGCCCGATGGAGACGGCCACGGAGACGGTGAGTGCGAAGCACAGCACCATGGTGGAAATCATCGCACTGGTCATTGAGCGGTCTCCAGTTCCAGGCGCTTGGGATCGAACAAATTGCCCAGGATGCCGATGGCGCTGAACAGCCCGCCCACGGGCATGGCCAGGTAGGCCCAGAACATCGAGACCGACTCCAGCCCCGCCATGGTCTGCACGCCGCCGCGCTGCGTGTAGTCCCAGCCCCACCAGACGATGACGGCGATGAGCGCGAGCGCGGCCAGGCTCACCATCCAGTCGAGCACGCGCTGAAAGCGCGGCGGGCTCCAGCGGTACAGCACGTCCACGCTGACCATGGCGCCCTGGCGGAAGGCCGTGGGGATGGCGAGGAACACCATCCAAATCAGGCTGAAGCGGATCAGCACCTCGGTCCATTCGGCGGGCTGCTCCAGCACGAAGCGCATGAGGATCTGGAACATGCCCAGCGCCGAGGCCAGCGCCAGCATGGCGCAGGCGCCTGCCATGGCCAGGCCCGAGGCGTAGCGCTCCAGGGTGAGGAAGGTGTTTTTCATAAGCAAAAAAGCCCGCTGGCGCTTTACCAGCGGGCGCTAGCAGCTATCGAATTGAAAGCAAGCGCAAGGTTACTTGTAGTTGCGGATCTTGTCGAGATTGGCCTTGCCGAACTGCTTCTCGAACTCGGCGTTCACGGGCGCGAGCGCTGCGACGAACTTGGCCTTGTCGATCTGGTCGATCACGGTCATGCCCTTGGCGCGCAGGTCGGCAACGCCCTTGGCGTCGTCCTCGTCCACGCGCGCACGGTTGGCCTTGGTGCCTTCCTTGGCGGCGTCGATGAAGGCCTGCTTGTCGGCTGCCGAGAGCTTGTCGAACGCGGCCTTGTTCATCACGAAGATGCAGGGCGAGTACACGTGGCCCGTGAGCGTGAGGTGCTTTTGCACCTGGTCGAACTTGGCCGAGATGATGACGGGCAGCGGGTTCTCCTGCCCGTCCACCGTGCCTTGCTGCAGCGCCGTGAACACCTCGGGGAAGGCCATGGGCGTGGTGATGATGCCGAACGCCTTGTAGGCCTGGATGTGCACCGGGTTCTCCATGGTGCGCATCTTCAGGCCCTTGAGGTCGTCGGGCGTCTTCACGTCGCGCTTGCTGTTGGTCATGTGGCGAAAACCGTTCTCCGCCCAGGCCAGGGCCTTGAAGCCCTTGGCATCGAACTTGGTGAGCAGTTCCTGGCCGATGGGCCCGTCGAGCACGGCGCGCGCATGGGCCTTGTCGCGGAACAGGAAGGGCACGTCGAGGATCTTGGTCTCGGGCACGAAGTTGGGGATGGGGCCCGTGGAACTGAAGGCCAGTTCCTGCGTGCCAAGCTGCACGGCCTCGATGGATTCGCGCTCGCCGCCCAGGGAGCCGTTGTAGAAGGTCTGGATCTTGTATCGCCCATTGGTGCGCTTTTCGACCTCCTTGGCGAAGGTGTCGATGGCCACGCCCTGGTGCGAGTTCTGCGCCACCGAAATGCTGATGCGCATGGTGGTTTGCGCCGCGGCGCCGGCCATCAGCCCGAACGCCAGTCCCATGCCCAGTACGAGTCGGCTCAGTTGCATGCTCTCTCTCCTTGAATGCGGGTTCCGTAACCAAAAAATTATGGTGGCGTGGCACCGTGGCGGCATCCGGGTTTGTGCGGGGCGCGGCGGTCGCATGGGAGACAGGGGCGCGCAGGGCGCGGAGCCTGTGGGCCAAGCCCCCCGGGCGGGCGGTAACCCGCCGGGGTCTTGCCATGTCGTGCGCTCCGGTAAGAGCGCCTTGGTTGAAAGAGAGTATGGCCCGCAGGGTGCAGGTGCATTTGCTGAATTTCCACCAAAAATCCGACGTAGCGGAAAAATTTTCTGCATCGGCGGAAATTGAAGAACAATACAGCCCATGGATCGCCTGGACAGGAAAATTCTCTCGGTACTGCAGCACAACGCGCGCGCCAGCCTGCAGGAGATCGGCCAGGCCGTGGGCTTGAGCCCCTCGCCGTGCTGGGCGCGCATCCGGAAGATGGAGGAAGCGGGCGTGATCGAGGGCTACACCGTGCGCCTCAATCCGCTCGCGCTGGGGCTCTCCGACACGGTGCTGGTCATGGTCACGCTCGACAGCCATTCCGACAACACTCTGGAGAAGTTCGGCGAGGTGCTGGCCACCATCCCCGAGGTGGTGGAGGCGCACCTGGTCTCGGGCGAGTACGACTACCTGTTGCGCGTGGTGGTGAAGGACACGCGCGACTACGAGCGCCTGCTGCGCGAGAAGCTCTACAAGATCAAGGGTATACGGCACAGCCAGTCGAGCTTCGTGCTGCGCACGCTCAAGCGGGCCGACCTGCCGCTGGGCGGCTGAACCCGGCGCGCCGGAGGGTCAGCCCAGCAGCAGCGCGTCGTCGGCGAGCTTTTCGCCGCGCACCTTCTCGAACATCTGCAGCAGGTCCGGCACGTCCAGGCGCTTGCGCTCCTCGCCGCTCACGTCCAGCACCACCTGGCCCTGGTGCAGCATCACGGTGCGGTCGCCCACGTCCAGCGCCTGGCGCATGCTGTGCGTGACCATCATGGTGGTGAGCCGGGCCTCGCTCACGATGCGCGAGGTGAGCTGCAGCACGAACTCGGCCGTGCGCGGGTCCAGTGCCGCCGTGTGCTCGTCCAGCAGCAGGATGCGCGAGGGCTGCAGCGCGGCCATCAGCAGGCTCACGGCCTGGCGCTGGCCGCCCGAGAGCAGGCCGATGCGGTCCGTGAGGCGGTTTTCCAGCCCCAGGCCCAGCCGGGCCAGGCGCTCGCGGTACAGCGCGCGGTGGGCGCCCTTCACGGCGCGCTTGAGGCCGCGGAAGTTGCCGCGCTCGTGCGCCAGGGCCATGTTCTCCTCGATGGACAGGTCTTCGCAGGTGCCCGCCATCGGGTCCTGGAACACGCGCGCCACGCGCGAGGCGCGCTCCCACACGGGCTTCTTGGTCATGTCCTCGCCGTCGATGACGATGGAGCCGCTGTCCACCAGCAGGTCGCCCGAGATGGCGTTCAGGAAGGTGGACTTGCCCGCGCCGTTGGTGCCGATGACGGTGACGAACTGGCCCGCGGGAATCTGCAGCGACGCGCCGCGCAGGGCGCGGGTCTCGATGGGCGTGCCGGGGTTGAAGGTGATCTGGAGGTCTTTGGCGTTCAGCATCGCGTGGGCTCCGTTTTATTTCTTGCTGAAGCGGCGCTTGAGCTGCGGCACCACGAGCGCGATGGTCACGAGCACGGCGGTGACCAGGTTCAGGTCCTGCGCCTGCAGGCCGATGAAGTCGCTGTTGAGCGCCAGCGCGATGAAGAAGCGGTAGACGATGGCCCCCACGATCACGGCCAGCGTGGTCATGACCAGGCGGCGCGAGGGCAGGATGGCCTCGCCCACGATCACGGCGGCCAGGCCGATCACGATGGTGCCGATGCCCATGGAGATGTCGGAGCCGCCCTGCGTCTGCGCGAACAGCGCGCCCGCCAGCGCCACGAGGGCGTTGGAGATCGCCATGCCCAGCAGCACCATGGCGCCGGTGTTCACGCCCTGGGCGCGCGCCATGCGCGCGTTGGTGCCGGTGGCGCGGATGGCCAGGCCGCGCTCGGTCAGGAAGAACCAGTCCATGGCCAGCTTGGCGATCAGCACGATGACCGCGAGCAGCAGGGGGCGGAAGGCGTAGTCGGTGATCGACGCGGGCTGCAGCTGGTTGAACAGTGTGGGGTCGTTGATGAGCGGCACGTTGGGGCCGCCCATGATGCGCAGGTTGACCGAGTACAGCGCGATCATCATCAGGATGGACGCCAGCAGGTCCATGATCTTGAGCTTGACGTTGAGCCAGCCCGTGACGAAGCCCGCGAACGCGCCTGCGGCCATCGCGCAGATGGTGGCCAGCGCCGGGCTATGGCCGCCCGCGATCACTACTGCGCAGACGGCGCCGCCGAGCGGGAAGCTGCCGTCCACCGTGAGGTCGGGAAAGCGCAGCAGCCGGAAGGAGATGAAGACCCCCAGCGCCACCAGGCTGAAGATCAGGCCGATTTCGACGGCACCGAGCAGGGAGAAAAGGGACATGGGGCGTGGGGCCTTTGGGTCGAAAACAAAGCAGGAGCCCATGGGCTCCTGCGGGATGCGGCCAGTATGCGGGTTACTGGACGACTTGGGCGGCCGATTTGACCAGCGCCTCGGAGAGCTTCACGCCCTGCTTTTCGGCGGCGCCCGGGTTCACGAACAGTTCCATCTTGGTGCTGACCTCGGGCTTGATGGCGCCGGGCTTCTCGCCCTTGAGGATGCGCACCACCATGCGGCCGGTCTGCTCGCCCAGGTCGCGGTAGTTGATGCCGAAGGCGGCGATGGCGCCGCGCTTGACGCTGTCGGTGTCGGAGGCCACGAGCGGGATCTTGGCGTCCTGGCCCACCTTCACGAGCGACTCGTAGGCCGAGACCACGTTGTTGTCGGTGTTGGTGTAGATCACGTCCACCTTGCCGACCAGGCTGCGCGCGGCGCTGCCCACGTCCACGGAGCGCGGCGCGGCGGCCGTCACCAGCGTCCAGCCCAGCTTGGGCAGGAGCTTCTCGAGTTCCTTGACCACGACGACGGAATTGGCCTCGCCGGGGTTGTAGACCATGCCCACGCGCTTGGCGCCGGGCACCACTTGCTTGACCAGGTCCATCTGCTTGTCGAGCGCGAGCAGGTCGGACACGCCGGTCACGTTGGTCTTGGAAGGCTCCCAGTTCGGCACCAGCTTGGCGGCCACGGGGTCGGTCACGGCGGAGAACACCACGGGCACGGTCTTGGTGGCGGCCACCACGGCCTGGGCCGAGGGCGTGGCGATGGCGACGATGGCGTCGGGCTGGTCGCCCACGAACTTGCGCGCGATCTGCGCGGCCGTGCCGGTGTTGCCCTGGGCGCTCTGGTACTGCCACTTGAGGTTCTTGCCCGACTCGTAGCCCGCTTCCTTGAGCGCGGCCTGCACGCCGTCGCGCACCGCGTCGAGCGCGGGGTGCTCCACGATGGCCGTCACTGCCACGGACTTCTGCTGTGCGCTGGCCGGTGCCACCGCCGCCACGGCCAAGGCCAGGGCACCCATCGTCATCCACGGCAATTTCTTCATCTGCATTTCCAAACGGTCCTTTTCGATTCCTGGGTGTATCGTGCCGGCGCCGTGCAGGAACGACGCGGCGCAGCTTGGCGAGTGTACTTTTTTACATGCCCGAGTAGTTCGGGCCGCCGCCGCCCTCGGGCGTGACCCAGACGATGTTCTGCGTCGGGTCCTTGATGTCGCAGGTCTTGCAGTGCACGCAGTTCTGCGCGTTGATCTGCAGGCGCTGGGCATTGCCGCCCGCCGCCTCGTCGGGCACGAACTCGTACACGCCGGCCGGGCAGTAGCGGCTCTCGGGGCCCGCGTACTTCGCCAGGTTCACGTGCACGGGCACCGACGCATCCTTGAGCGTGAGGTGCGAGGGCTGGTTCTCGGCGTGGTTGGTGTTGCTGATGAACACGCTGGACAGGCGGTCGAAGGTGAGCTTGCCGTCGGGCTTGGGGTACTCGATGGGCTTGCACTCGGCCGCGGGCTTGAGGCAGGCGTGGTCGGGCTTGTCGCGGTGCAGCGTCCAGGGGATGTGCCCGCGCAGCACGAACTGCTCGAAGCCGTTGGCCAGCGTGGCCGCCACCAGGCCCTTCTTGAACCAGTTCTTGAAGTTGCGGTCCTTGTTGAGCTCGGCGTGCAGCCAGCTCTTCTCGAAGGCCTCGGGGTAGGCTGCGAGCTCGTCGTGCTGGCGGCCCGCGGCGATGGCGTCGAATGCCGCGTCGGCGGCCAGCATGCCGGTCTTGATGGCGGCGTGGCTGCCCTTGATGCGGCCCACGTTGAGGTAGCCCGCGTCGCAGCCGATCAGCGCGCCGCCCGGGAACACGGTCTTGGGCAGGGCGGACAGGCCGCTGGCGTTGATGGCGCGCGCGCCGTACGACAGGCGCTTGCCGTGCTGGATGCCCTTGGCCTCGTCGCCTTCGAGGTAGTAGCGGATGTTGGGGTGCGTCTTCCAGCGCTGGAATTCCTCGAACGGGCTCAGGTAGGGGTTTTGGTAGCCCAGGCCGGTGATGAAGCCCAGCGCGACGAGGTTGTCGTCCAGATGGTAGAGGAAGGCGCCGCCGTAGGTGTCGTTGTCGAGCGGCCAGCCCGCGCTGTGCAGCACCAGGCCGGGCTCGTGGCGCTTGGGGTCGATCTCCCACAGCTCCTTGATGCCGATGCCGAAGCTCTGCGGGTCGCGGCCCGCGTCGAGGTGGTAGCGCGCGATGAGCTGGCGGCCCAGGTGGCCGCGCGCGCCCTCGGCGAAGATGGTGTACTTGGCGTGCAGCTCCATGCCGAGCTGGAAGTCGCCCGTGGGCTCGCCGTCCTTGCCCACGCCCATGTTGCCCGTGGCCACGCCCTTGACGGAGCCGTCCTCGTTGTAGAGCACCTCGGCGGCGGCGAAGCCCGGGAAGATCTCCACGCCCAGGCCTTCGGCTTGCTCGGCCATCCACTTGGTGACGTTGCCCAGGCGCACGATGTAGTTGCCGTGGTTCTGGAAGTTGGGCGGCAGCAGGAAGTTGGGCACGCGAAAGCCCGAGCGCTCCGACAGGAACATGAAGGCGTCGTCCGTCACCCGCTGCGTGAGCGGCGCGCCCTTTTCCTTCCAGTCGGGGATCAGTTCGGTGAGCGCCTTGGGGTCCATGATGGCGCCCGAGAGGATGTGCGCGCCCGGCTCGGAGCCTTTTTCGAGCACCACGACCGAGAGCTCCTGGCCCTTCTCTGCGGCCAGTTGCTTCAAGCGGATGGCCGTGGCCAGGCCGCCGGGGCCGCCGCCCACGACCACCACGTCGTATTCCATGGCTTCGCGGGGGCCGTATTGGGCAAGGATTTCTTCGTGGGTCATGACGGTCTCATCGGGCGTTTGATAATGGCAAATTCTCGAAGGACGCGCCCCGTGGCGGCTGTCCTGCGCGCGACCGATTGTATGCATGCGCGGGGCAACAATCGAACGATCGTTCTATTTTTATCCGTGGGGAGACTCTAAATGGCATACACCATCGACCTGTCGGGCCGCATCGCCCTGGTGACCGGCGCTTCCAGCGGCCTGGGCGCGCAGTTCGCCCGCACCTTGGCGCGCGCCGGGGCCGGCGTGGTGCTGGCGAGCCGCCGCGTGGAGAAACTCAAGGACCTGCGCGCGCGCATCGAAGGCGAGGGCGGCGCGGCCCACGTGGTGGAGCTCGACGTGACCGACGTGGCCTCGGTCAAGGCCGCCGTGGCCCATGCCGAGACGGAGATGGGCTCCATCGACATCCTGGTGAACAACTCCGGCGTCTCCACCACGCAGCGCCTGGTGGACGTGACGGAGGCCGACTACGACTTCGTCTTCGACACCAACACCAAGGGCGCCTTCTTCGTGGCACAGGAGGTGGCCAAGCGCATGATCGCGCGCTCGCGCGGGGCCGCGCCCGGCAGCTTCACGGGCGGGCGTATCGTCAACATCGCCTCCATGGCGGGGCTCAAGGTGCTGCCCCAGATCGGCGCCTACTGCATGAGCAAGGCCGCCGTGGTGCAGATGACGAAGGCCATGGCGCTCGAATGGGGGCGCTTCGGCATCAACGTGAACGCGCTGTGCCCGGGCTATATCGACACCGAGATCAACCACCAGCACTGGCAGACGGAGCAGGGCCAGAAGCTCATGGCCATGCTGCCGCGCAAGCGCGTGGGCCAGCCGCAGGACCTGGATGCGCTCATCGTCATGCTGGCCAGCGACCAAAGCCATTTCGTGAACGGCGCGGTCATCGCGGCGGACGATGGCTTTGCGGTCTGACGCGGCGCACCATCCGGGCATCACCACCGGCATCCTCGCGGGGCTGGGCGCGGGCGCGCTCTGGGGCCTGTCGTTCGTCGCGCCGCGCATGCTCGGCGGCTTTGCCGCGCTCGACGTCACGGCGGGGCGCTTCATCACCTACGGGCTGGTGGCCCTGGCCATGATGGGCTGGGGCCTGCGCACGCGGCCCCTGCCCACGGCCCGCCAGGCGCTGGCCGCGCTGGGCCTGAGCGTGCTGGGCTTCACGGGCTACTACCTGCTGCTGGTGCTGGCGATCCGCGACCTGGGCGTGGCGCTGCCCGCGCTCATCATCGGCACCATTCCCGTGTGGGTCATGCTGCTGGGCAAGCCGCACGGGCTGCGCTGGGCGGCGCTGGCGCCGGGCCTGGTGCTCACCGTCGCGGGGCTGGTGCTGATGGCCGACCTGCATGGCGGCGGAAGCGGTGCGGCGCCCCCGCACTTCGGGCGCGGGCTGGTGTTCGCCGCGGGCGCGCTCGTGAGCTGGACGGTGTTCGCGCTGGCCAACGCGGCCTGGCTGCGGCGCCACCCCGGGGTGCGCGCGGGCGACTGGGCCAACTGGCTGGGCGTGGCCACGGGGCTGGGCGGGCTGCTGCTGTGGCTGGCCCGGGGCACGCCCGCCACCACCCTGGCCGCCACGCCGGGCGTGGGCTGGTTCGTGCTGCTCAGTTGCGCGATCGGCTTCGGGTCGAGCTGGCTCGCCACCGTGCTGTGGAACGTGGCGAGCCAGCGCCTGTCCGCCAGCCTGTGCGGCCAGCTCATCGTGAGCGAGACGCTGTTCGCGCTGCTCTACGCGTTCCTGTGGGACGCCCGCTGGCCCACGCCCGCGCAAGGGGCGGCCGTGGTGCTGTTCACGCTGGGCATCCTGGCATCCATCAAGGCGCATCGGTGAAGAGCGCAATCCCTGAGTGCGCAAAACCGGCCCGCGCGATACGCTGCGCCGTATGTAGCTAGCCGGCCTCAGAGCAGCCGGGGGCGCATGGCATTGAATGGAGTAGGAGGGTACGCGATGAAATCAGGTGCAGGTTCCGGATACTCTCTTTTCAAGGCCATTGGTTTTCTGGTTTTTCTATTCGCCTCGGGCTCCGGTTTCGCTTTAACGACGCTCACCGTCACGATCGGCTCGGACAACAACCCGGGCGGCATGGGAGAGCCGGGTGACCTGAGGTATGCCCTGAATGCCATGAACCAAAGCCTGGCCATGGCGCCCGATGACTATGCCGTGGTCTTTGCATTGCCGATGACGATTCAACTCAACGGTATTTTGCCCGTTGTCAATGACTCCCCCAACCCGGTCAACATCACCATCGGTAATCCGGGCGCCGCGCCTTCGGTCACGCTGGACGGTAATAGCGGCGCTTACCGTGGATTTTTCATTCCCATGGGGAATGTGACGATCCAGAACATGGTCTTCCAAAACATGGCCGCGAAAGGCGGCGATGGGGGCCATGGAATATCGGGCGGCGGCGGGGGCCTGGGGGCCGGAGGCGCTATTTATGTCCCTCAGGCTTTCCTGAATGGCTCGAATCCATCCGTTACCTTGGTGAATGTGTCCATTAATAACTCATCCGCCGTCGGCGGCAATGGGGGAAGCTATTCAAGTTTCTCTCTGACCGGCGATGGGGGCGGCGGCGGTGGCGGCGGCTTTGGCGGAAATGGCGGTTCTATCCTGACCGCAGGGCCCACCGGGGGCGCCGGCGGCGGCGGTTTTGGCGGGGATGGCGGCAACGTCACTTTCTCCGCGAACGATCCGCTGGGCGGCGGGGGAGGCGGCGGCGGTGGGCTCGGGTCCCGCGCCGCCATTGGCGTGCTCATGAATCTCGGGAACGGGGGTTCCGATCAAGAGGCCGGATGGGATGGCAATGACTATGGCCTGGGGATTACCGCCGGCTCCGGTGGCGGAGGCTATGGCGGGGGAAGCGGTGCCGGAGGAGGAGGCGGTGGCGGCGCGGTGGGTGGGCCCATGCTTTCCGGCGGAGGCGGGGGCGGCAGCTCCGGGGCGAATGGAGCGGTGCCTCAAGGCGCAATTCCCCGCCGCCTCAGCAAGACCGCGGTGCCTTCCGGGGGTAATGGGGGCGATGGCGGCGGCGGTGGCGGCGGCGGCATCGTTTCCACGGCGATTTCCAACGATATTGGCGGCCAGGCAGGCAGTGGCGGCTATGGCGGGGGCGGTGGCGGCGGTGCGGGCGGCGGTGCCTACGATGTCGGCTACGCCGTTCAAGGAGGCTCCGGCGGGCTGGGCGGCGGCGGTGGGGGCGGCGGGGTCAACGAATCAGGCGTGACGCCTGCGGATGGCGGCAATTCGCTGGGCGGCGGCGGTGGTGGCGGCGGCCCCACGAGCGGGGCCAATGCTTTGGGCGGGGCGGATATCGGAAGCCTCGGCGGCGGCGCGGGCGGAGCGGGTGCCGATGTCGTTGGCATGGGCTTCGGCGGCGGCGGGGGCGGTGGCGGAAGCGGCCTGGGCGGTGCGGTCTTCGTGGACAGCAACGTGAACTTCACCCTCCGGGCGCTGCCGGGTGTCGCGACCGCCTTCAACACACAGGGCACCACGGTGCAAGCGGGAGTCCATGGAACCGGCGGCCCGGGAGGCTCCGATGGGCTGGACGGATCGGCCCTGGGCAACAGCATCTTCCTGCGCACGGGCTCTTCGCTCACGCTCCTGGCGAACGATGCGGGCGATCTCCTGACCCTGGGCGCTGGAGTCGCATTTACCGACGACACCGCCTTCGGCGTGGGAGGAACCAATGTGTTGGTCAACGGCAATGGAACGGTTGTTTACGGCGGAACGACCGATTACCAAGGGAGCGTCCTGATCAGGAACGCGAACTTCAAAGTGAATGGGCGGATCGACAACGCCTTCGTTCTCGTGGACCGGAACAGCGGCTTCAGTCCGCAAAAAGGAACGCTGAGCGGCTCTGGCGTATTGACGGGCAACGTCTTTGTCAACACCGGAGAAATTGCCCCCGATGCAGGGGCGGCGCTTACCCTGGGGGGCCTGACCTTGGCGGGCTCGGACAGTGCCGTCCGTATTCCGGTCAATGCCGGTGGTGCGTCCCTGGTCAGCGTCAGCGGGGCCGCCTCGTTGGCGGGCGCCTTGCAGGTCGATTTCGATCCAACGGCGCCTGACTCCGGCGCGTACACGGTGCTTTCCTCGTCTGGTGTGAGCGGCACCTTTGGCTCCGTCGTATTTACCGGGGGCACTCCGGCGAGCTACACCCTTTCTTACCTGCCGGCGGGCGCGCCGACGTACGTGCAATTGAATTTTGCCGGCCTGCGGGCCGCGGGGGGCGGTGCGGTGCAGCCGGTGCCGGCACTCGGCCGCTGGGCGCTGATGGTGCTTTGCTGCCTCATCGGCGCAGCGTCCTGGGGGCGCATACGCCCCTCCTGAAGCGATCGGGGGTTTTTACTGAAATTGGCCTCTAGGCCAAGCTGGTAGCGCGCAAGCAGCTATAAAGAGTAGAGCGTATGCCGCATGGCCCCGGCATCAGGGGTGCCAGTGGCTGGCGCGCGCGGCCGCCGGTGCGGCGGTGCTGCCCGCGAGGGCATACGACAGGCGGTTGGCCGCCGCGATCACCACCTGCGCCAGCGCTTCGAGCTTGGGCGGCGGCAGGCGCGACGCGGGCCCCGAGATGCACACCGAGCCCTGCAGCCGCCAGTGCATGCCGAACACGGGCGCCGACACCGTGGCCACACCCTGCTCGCGCTCGCCGATGGACCAGTGGTAGCCGCGCTGGCGGATGGCCTCGTACTCCGCGCCGGGCTCGCCCGAGAAGGCCAGGATCACGCGGCCCGGCGAGCCCTTGTCGAGCGGCAGGCCCTCGCCCATGCGCGCGTGGTGGCGCAGCGCCTGCGGCCCTTCCACGCGCACGATGCAGGTGCGCGTGTTGCCCTCGCGCACGTAGAAGGCCGCGCTCTCGCCGCTGGCCTGGGTGAGCTCGCGCAGCGCGGGCTCCAGCACGTTCTGCACGTCGAAGCCCGCCTGGTAGCGCGCGCCCAGCCAGCCCGCGGCCGGGCCCAGGCGCCATTCGCCATCCTCGCGCTGCACCAGGTAGCCCGACTGCGCCAGCGTGCGCGCCAGGCGCAGCACCGTGGTCTTGTGCAGGCCCACGCGGCGGCTCAGCTCGGCCAGCGAGAGCTTGGCCTCGGCCAGCGCGAAGGCATCCAGCAGCTGCAGCGCGCGGGTGACGGCGGTGACTCCGCCGTCGCGCGCGGAGGCGGTTTCCGTGGGCGGGCCAGGGGGAGTGGAAGGGGCAGGGGTGGTTCTCATGGTGCAATGGGTTGCGTTGTGCGAAACAGAATTGTATGGAATGAAACGACTGCCTACAGTCCGCTCCACTGCGAAGGCCGCGAGCGGCCATTTCGCAGCCACCCGGCCCCCAGAAACAGGAGACACATCCATGACCATCCGCACGCTTGCACGTTCCATGTGCGCTGCCGCCATCGGCCTTGCCGCCGCCGCTGCCTCGGTCGGCGCGCTGGCGCAGTCCTATCCCACCAAGCCGATCCGGCTGATCGTGCCGTTCCCGCCCGGCGGCGGCACGGACATGATCGCCCGCACCGTGGCCCAGCAGGTGGCCGATGCCAACAAGTGGAACGTGATCGTGGACAACCGCCCCGGCGCGGGCGGCAACCTGGGCGTGGACGCCGCCGCCAAGGCCGCGCCCGACGGCTACACCCTCGTCATGGGCCAGACCAGCAACCTGGCGATCAACCCCACGCTCTATTCCAAGCTGCCCTACGACCCGCTCAAGGACCTGGTGCCCGTGGCGCTGGTGTCGTCCTCGCCCATCGTGATGGCCGCGCCGGTGAATTCGCCCTTCAAGACCTTCGCCGACGTGGTCGCCGCCGCCAAGAAGCAGCCCGACGCGGTCACGCTCGGCTACTCGGGCAACGGCACGGTGGCGCACCTGGCGGGCGAGCTGGCCGAGAACGCCGCAGGCATCCAGCTGCGCCACGTGCCCTACAAGGGCGCGGCCCAGGCCATGACGGACCTGATGGGCGGCAACATCGACCTGTACATGTCCTCCGTGCCCACGCTGCTGGGCCACGTGCGCAACGGCAAGCTGCGCGCCATCGCCATCACCTCGGCCAAGCGCGCGGCCCAGCTGCCTGATACGCAGACGCTGGCCGAGGCGGGCTACAAGGGCTTCGACGCGGTGACGTGGTTCGGCATCCTCGCGCCCGCGGGCACGCCCGCGCCCATCGTGGCCCAGCTCAACAAGGCCATCAACGCGGCGCTGAAGCTGCCCGACGTGGCCGAGAAGCTGCGTTCCGAAGGCGGCGACGTGCTCGGCGGCACGCCGGAGCAGTTCAGCCAACTGCTGCGCTCCGAAGTGCCGCGCTGGGGCAAGATCGTCAAGGCCTCGGGCGCGAGCCTGGATTGACGCCCGCCGCTGGTGCAACGGCCATGGAGCCCGTGCCCTTCTCCGCCGGCCTGCAGCGGCCCGGTGCCGCGGTGCCGCCCGGCGCCTGCGATTGCCATGTGCACGTCTACGACAGCCGCTATCCCGCCGCCCCGGGCGCTAAGCTGCTGCCGCCCGATGCGCTGGCGCGGGATTACCAGGCATTGCAGCGGCGCATCGGCACCACGCGCGCGGTGCTGGTCACCCCATCCACCTACGGCACGGACAACCGCTGCATGCTGGACGGCCTTGCCGCCCTGGGGCCCGAGGCCCGGGGCGTGGCGGTGATCGACGGCCGCGAAAGCGACGCCGAGCTGCGCCGCCTGCAGGCCCTGGGCGTGTGCGGCGTGCGGCTGAACCTTTCGCTGGGCGTCACGGGCTCGGCGGACATGCTGGAGCCGCTGGCGCGCCGCATCGCGCCGCTCGGATGGCACCTGCAACTGCTGATGGCGCCGGAGCTGCTGGCGGCGCGGGGCGAGGTGCTGCGGCGCCTGCCCGTGCCGTTGGTGTTCGACCACTTCGGCCGCATCGCGCCTGGCGGTGCAGGGCAGGCGGCGCATGCGCTGCTGCTCGATCTGCTACAGCGCGGCCGGGCGTGGATCAAGCTCTCCGGCGGCTACCTCGTGAGCGCGCGGTGCACGGTGGAAGACCCCGCGCTCGACACGCTGGCCGCGAGCTACCTGCGCTGCGCGCCCGGGCGCGTGGTGTGGGGCAGCGACTGGCCCCATGCCACCGCGTCGGCGGGCCTGCAGCCCCTGCCGGACGACGCACGGCAGATCGACCGCCTGCACGGCTGGGTGCGGCTGGCAGGCGTCCCGCCGCGGCGCGTGCTGGTGGACAACCCGCAGGCGCTCTACGGCTTTCCCTCCCTTTGAACCGAACAGGAGATCCTTCCATGAACGCACAACCCTTCTGTGCCGGGCGCCGCCGCCTGCTGGCCGCGCTGGCGGCATCCGGCGCCACGCTTGCCGCGGGCCCTGCGCTGGCGCAGGAATGGCCCGGCGGCAAGGTCATCACCTACGTGGTGCCTTACCCGCCCGGCGGCAGCACCGACGTGCTGGGCCGCAACATCGCGCAGCGCCTGGGCCCGGCCCTGGGCACCAACGTGATCGTGGACAACAAGCCCGGTGCCACGGGCACCATCGGCGCGGCCTTCGTCGCGCGCGCCCAGCCCGACGGGCTCACGCTGCTGGGCACCACCATCGGCCCGCAGGCCATCGCGCCGCACCTCATGGGCAAGCTGCCCTACGACCCCATCGCCGGTTTCGAGCCGGTGATCACCATCGGCACCATCCCGCACATCCTCGTGGTGGGCGCGGGCCAGCCGTTCAAGACCGTGGCCGACCTGGTCGCGGCGGGCAAGGCGCAGCCGGGCACGCTGGCCTTTGCCTCGGGCGGCAACGGCACCATCCTGCAGATGCAGGGCGAGCTGCTCCAGCAGCAAAGCGGCGCCCGCTTCATCCACGTGCCCTACAAGGGCGACACCCCGGCGCTGCAGGACACGCTGGCCGGGCAGGTGCAGTTCATGTTCGCGCCTGCCGCGGCGGCGCTGCCGCACGTGCAGGCGGGCAAGCTGCGCGCGCTGGCCGTCACCTCCGCACAGCGCCTGCCGATGCTGCCGCAGATGCCGACGATGGGCGAGGCGGGGCTGCACGACTTCGTGGTCGAGCAGTGGCACGGCGTATTCGCGCCGGCCAAGACCCCGGCCGCCATCGTGCAGCGCCTGAACCGGGAAATCGCCAAGGTGCTGAAGGACCCGGCCGTCGCCGCGCTGGCCGAAAAGCTCGGCATCACGATCACGGGCGGAACGCCCGAGCAGCTCGCGCGGCTGCAACGGGCCGACTCCGCCAAGTGGGCCCAGGTCATCCGCGACGGCCACATCAAGATCGACTGAACCCCTCCCTCTCTCCCCTCCAAGGACCCACCATGAGCCAACTTCCCGAAGTCATCCGCAGCATCGAGCGCGTGAGCGCCGACGTCGTGGCCCAGGCCGCTACCTTCCAGGCCGCCATCCTGGCCGATGTGGCCGGCCGCCGCGGCACCCTGCACGCCCGCGTGGCCCCGGTGCACGAGCGCATGAAGCTCGCGGGCCCGGCGTTCACCGTCGAGGTGCGCCCGGGCGACAACCTGATGATCCACGCCGCCATGGCGCTCGCGCAGCCGGGCGACATCCTCGTCATCGACGGTAAGGGCGACCGGACGGCGGCCCTCATGGGCACGCTGATGCTCAGTGCCTGCAAGAAGCTGCGCCTGGGCGGCGTGGTCGTGGACGGCGCCATCCGCGACAAGCTCGAACTGCTGGAGCTGGACTTCCCCGTGTTCAGCGCGGGCTTCAACCCGGCGGGCCCGACCAAGTTCGTGCCCGGGCGCATCAACCACCCCATTTCCTGCGGCGGCGCCACGGTCAGCCCGGGCGACCTGGTGGTGGGCGATGCCGACGGCGTCGTGGTCATCGAGCGCGCCAAGGCGCCCGCGATGATGGCGCTGGCCGTGAAGAAGGTGGCCGACGAGGCCGCGCGTATCGAGGCGATCGCACGCGGCGACACGGCCTCCAAGTGGCTGCCCGCCGCGCTGCGCGCCGCCGGCGTGCTGAAAGAGGGAGAGGCGCTGTGAGCCGCGGCGCCATCCTCATCACCGCGGCCGACCTCGCGCCGCAGGCGCTCGCGCTGCTGACCGATTACGACATCGTCTACGCGGGCAAGACGCCGACGGAAGACGATATCGCCGCCCTGTGCCGCCAGCACAACCCCGTGGCCATCATCGTGCGCTACAGCAAGGTGGGCGCGGCCGCCATGGACGCGGCGCCCGCGCTCAAGGTCATCTCCAAGCACGGCAGCGGCACGGACACCATCGACAAGGCGGCCGCCCAGGCGCGCGGCATCGAGGTGGTGGCCGCCGTGGGCGCCAACGCCGCCGCCGTGGCCGAGCAGGCGCTGGCGCTGCTGCTGGCCTGCGCCAAGTCGGTGCCGCAGCTCAACGAACGCATGCACGCGGGCCATTGGGACAAGGCCACGCACAAGAGCCAGGAGCTCTCCGGCCGCACCATCGGCCTCGTGGGCCTGGGCGCCATCGGCCTGCGCTTCGCGAAGATGGTGCAGGGGCTGGGCATGCGCGTGCTCGGCTTCGACCCCTTCGCCAAGAACCTGCCCGAATACGTGCAGCCCGCCGATCTGGAAACGATCTGGCGCGAGAGCGACGCGATTTCGCTGCACTGCCCCCTGACCGCCGACAACCGCCACCTGCTGGGCGCCGAAACGCTGGCGCGCTGCAAGCGGGGCGTGATCGTGGTGAACACCGCGCGCGGCGGCCTGATCGACGAGGCCGCGCTGCTCGCCGCCGTGCACAGCGGCCAGGTGCGCATGGCCGGGCTGGACAGCTTCGCCGTCGAGCCCATGACCGCCGGCCACCCATTCCAGCACCAGCCGGGGTTCATCCTGAGCCCGCACATCGGCGGCGTGACGAGCGACGCCTACGTGAACATGGGCCTGGGCGCCGCGCGCAATGCGCTGGCGGTGCTGGAGCGCTGACCGGCGAGGGTTCCCAAGGAGACCAACATGCAATTCCATAAAAATCGGGGCCTGGCGCTTATCCAGCAAGCGCTGGCAGCTACCGTACTGATAGCGTCCGGGGCCTGCTGCGCACAGGCCGGCGGCTACCCCGCCAAGCCCGTGCGCCTCGTGGTGGGCTTCGCCGCGGGCGGGCCGACCGACGTGGTGGCCCGCGCCTTCGCCGACCATGCGGCACGCGCGCTGGGCCAGCCTTTCGTGGTGGAGAACAAGCCCGGCGCCAACACCATCCTGGCCGCGCAGGCGGTGGCCGCGGCGCCGGCCGATGGCTACACGCTGCTGTTCGGCGCCACCAACCACACGATGATCCCCGCGCTCTACGGCGGCCGCGTGAAGTTCGACGCCGTGAAATCCTTCCAGCCCATATGCACCGTCGCCACCAGCCCCACGGTGCTGGTGGTGGGGCCTGCGATGCAGGCGCGCACGCTGGGCGCCTACGTGGCCCAGGCGCGCGCCGAGCCTGGGCACGTGACGGCGGGCACGCCCGGCGTGGGCAGCTCGGGCCACTTCGCCACCGAGATGTTCGCGCGCGCCAACGGCCTGAAGCTCAACCACGTGCCCTACAAGGGCGCAGCCCCGGTGGTCAGCGACCTGCTGGGCGGGCAGCTCGACAGCTCGTTCGCCACGCTGGGCTCGGTGCTGCCGCAGGTGGAGAGCGGCAAGCTCACGGCGCTGGCTGTGGCATCGCTCAGGCGCTCGGCGCTGCTGCCGCAGGTGCCCACCTTTGCCGAGGCCGGCGGCGGCGACTTCTCCGCCGATGCCTGGTACGGCGTGCTGGCCCCGGCGGGCGTACCCGCTTCCGTCGTGCAGGCGCTCGAAGGCGCGGCCACGGCTTTCGCCAGGAGCCAGGCCACGGCCGACAAGCTGCGCGGCCTGGGCCTGGAGGCCGCGTCGCTGTGCGGTGCACCGTTCGCCGAGCAGGTGCGCCGCGAGGCGGCCACCTACACCCGCATCGCGCGGGAGCTCGACCTCAAGGCCGATTGACGGCCGCTGCCCTTTGCTTTCATTCACGGAGACTCCATGAAATCCCTCAAGAAATACCTGCTGGCCGCCTGCGCCTGTGTTGCCCTGGCCGCGCACGCCGCGTTCCCCGAGCGGCCCATCACCATCGTCGTGCCCTACGCACCGGGCGGCGCGGCCGATGCCGTGGCCCGCGTGATCGCCAGCCGCATGGGCGCCAAGCTCGGCGGCAGCGTGATCGTGGACAACAAGGCCGGCGCGAGCGGCACCATCGGTGCGTCCTACGTGGCCAAAGCGCAGGCCGACGGCTACACCATGCTCTACGACGCCACGCCGTACTCCATCAACCCGCACCTGTTCCCCCGGATGCCGTACGCGGCCGACGCACTGCAGCCGCTGTCGCTGGTGCTGCTGGCGCCCAACATGCTGATCGTGCCCGCCAGCTCGCCGTTCAAGAACGTGGGCGAGCTGATCGCCAAGGCCAAGGCCGAGCCGGGCAAGCTCAACTTCGCCTCGGGCGGCAGCGGTACGGTGCAGCGCCTGGCCTCCGAGCTGTTCCGCCAGAAGCTCGGCCTCGACATGGTACACGTGCCCTACAAGAGCGGCGGCCCGGCCATCGCCGACGTGATGGGCGGGCAGGTGGATTTCATGTTCAGCACCATCGCCGCGTCGTACCCGCTGGTGGCATCGGGCAAGCTGCGCGCGCTGGCAATGTCGTCGCCCGAGCGCTCCAAGCGCCTGCCCGGCGTGCCCACGGTGGCCGAGGCCGCGATCCCCGGCTACGAAGCCTATGAGTGGAACGGCGTGTTCGTGCCCGCGGGCACGCCGGCCGACATCGCATCCAAGCTGCAGAAAGCCTTGGTCGACGTACTGCAGGAGGACGAGGTGAAGCAGCGCCTGGCCGACCTGGGCGCGCAGCCCATCGGCTCCACGCCGGCCGAGTTCTCCGCCTTCCTCAAGAAGGAAGACGCCAAGTGGGGCGAGGTGGTGCGCAAGGGCCACATCAAGCTGGACTGAGCTTCCATGGCACAGCCCCCGCTCCCCGCGCCCGTGCCGCATTCCGTGGGCCTGAACCGGCCCGCGCGCACGCTGCCGCCGTTGGCGTGCGACAGCCACATGCACGTCTTCGACCCGCGCTTCGCCCCGTCACCGCACTGGACGCGCACGCCGCCCGATGCACCCGTGGCCGCCTACCGGCAGTTGCAGCAGCGCCTGGGAACGCAGCGCGCGGTGGTGGTCACGCCATCGACCTATGGCACCGGCAACGCCTGCACGCTCGATGCGCTCGACCAGCTCGGCGACGGCGCGCGCGGCGTGGCCGTGGTGGCGCAGGACGTGGGCGATGCCGAGCTCGACCGCCTGGCCGCGCGCCGCGTGCGCGGGCTGCGCGTGAACTTCGTCACGCCGCAATCCTGGGGCGAGACCACGCCGCAGATGCTGGCCACGCTGGCGCGCAAGGCCGCTCGCCTGGGCTGGCACGTCCAGGTCTTCATGCACCCGGAGCAGATCGTGGCCCTGGAAAGCGTGCTCGCCGCGCTGCCCGTGCCGCTGGTGATCGACCACCTGGGCCGCATGGCCCCGGCCGAGGGTCCATCAGCCGAGGCCTGCGGCGTGCTGCGCCGGCTGCTCGACGGCGGCAACACCTGGGTCAAGCTCTCGGGCGCGTACATGCGCTCGGCCGCGCCCGGGTATGCGGACACGCTGCCGCTCGCCCAGGCGCTGGTGCGGGCCGCGCCCGAGCGCCTGGTATGGGGCAGCGACTGGCCGCATACCACCGAGGCGCTGGGCACGGTGAACGATGCCGGCCTGGTGGACCTGCTGCGCGCCTGGGCCGGCTCGGACGCGGTGATGGACCGCATCCTTGTGGACAACCCGGCGCGGCTCTACGGCTTCGGCGGCGGGGAGGGCGGCCATGGAGCAGCTTGACTGCGTCGTCATCGGTGCGGGCGTGGTGGGCCTGGCGGCCGCGCGCGCGCTCGCGCTGGCGGGGCGCGAGGTGCTGATCCTCGAATCCGAAGGCGCCTTCGGCACGCACACCAGCGCGCGCAATTCCGAGGTCATCCACGCGGGCCTGTCGTACGCGCCGGGTTCGCTCAAGGCGCTTCTCAGCCGGCGCGGGCGCGACCTGCTCTACGCCTACGCGGCCGAGCGCGGCATCGGGCACCGGCGCATCGGCAAGCTCATCGTCGCGGTGACCGAGGACGAGGTGGCGGGCCTGCGCAAGTACCAGGCGCTGGCCGCCGCCAACGGCGTGCACGACCTGGCGCTGCTCGACGCGGCCGGCGTGCGCGCGCTGGAGCCCGGGGTGCGCGCCGTGGCGGGCCTGCATTCGCCCTCCACGGGCATCGTGGACAGCCATGGCCTGATGCTCGCCTGCCTGGGCGACGCCGAGCGCGCGGGCGCCACGCTGGTGCTGCACAGCCCCGTGACGGGCGGCGCGGCGGCGGGGCAGGGCGTCGAGCTGGCCGTGGGCGGCGCGCTGCCCATGCGGGTGCGCGCCCGCACGGTGGTCAACGCGGCGGGGCTGTGGGCGCACACGGTGGCGCGCGGCATCGACGGCATGCCGCACGCGCTGGTGCCGCGGGTCCACTACGCCATCGGCCACTACTACACGCTCGCCGGGCGTTCGCCGTTCCAGCGGCTGGTCTACCCCATCGCGCGCGAGGCCGCGCTGCGCGTGCACGTGACGATCGACCTGGGCGGGCAGTGCAAGTTCGGCCCGGACATCGACTGGCGCGGCGGCGTGGACTACCGCTTCGACGAACGCTCGGCCGAACGCTTCTACGCGGGCATCCGGCGCTTCTGGCCCGCTTTGCACGACGGCGCGCTGCAGCCGGGCTACACGGGCATCCGCCCGCGCCTGGCGGGGCCCGAGTCGCTGCACAACGCGGGCACGGACTTCATCATCCAGGGCCCGCGCGAGCATGGCGTCGCGGGCCTGGTGAACCTGTTCGGCATCGAATCGCCGGGCCTGACCTCGTCGCTCGCCATCGGCGAACATGTGGCCGCGCTGCTGGCCTGAACCCCCACGAAGGAGCCTTCCATATGTTTCTGCTGCAAGCCCCCGAAATCCGCGAACTGGAGCCGTTCACCTCCATGCCCGAATCGCTGCGCCGCCGCGAGCGCAGCGCCTGGGCCGATGCCAACCGCGGCGGCGCGGTGGCCGACTCGTTCCTCGAAGGCCCGGTGTTCGACGGCGCGGGCAACCTCTACGTGACCGACATCCCCTGGGGCCGCATCCTGCGCATCGACCCGCAGGGCGCGTGGACGCTGGTGGCCGAGTACGACGGCGAGCCCAACGGCATGAAGTTCCTCGATGAACGCACGCTGCTCATCACCGACTACAAGAACGGCCTGATGCGCCTGGATGTGGCGAGCGGCGCGGTCACGCCGTACCTGGAGCGCCGCAACAGCGAGCGCTTCAAGGGCGTGAACGACCTGGTGTTCGACAGCCAGGGCAACCTGTACTTCACCGACCAGGGGCAAAGTGGGCTGCACGACCCGAGCGGGCGCCTGTATCGCCTGCGCCCGAACGGCCAGCTCGACCTGCTGCTGGCCAACGTGCCCAGCCCCAACGGCGTGGCGCTGTCGCCCGACGAGCGCGTGCTCTACCTTGCCGTCACGCGCGGCAACTGTGTGTGGCGCGTGCCGCTGCTGCCCGACGGCAGCGTAGCCAAGGTGGGCCAGTTCTTCACCTCCTACGGCTCGAGCGGCCCGGACGGGCTGGCGGTGGATGCCGAGGGCCGCGTGCTCGTCGCCAACCCGGGCCTGGGCTACGTCTGGGTGCTCAATGGCCGCGCGGAGCCCGTGCTGGTGCTGCGCGGCGCGTCGGGCAGCTCCACCACCAACCTGGCCTTCGGCGGCGAGGGGCGGCGCACGCTCTACGTGACCGACTCCACCCATGGCCGCATCCTGCGCGCCGTGCTGGACGTGCCGGGGCTGCCGCTGCACCGGCCGGTGCGCTGAGGTCAGCCCGCCACGAGCTTGTGCACGAGGTCGGCGGCCGTCGATGCGCCGTACTTGCGCATGAGCCGCGCGCGGTAGATCTCCACCGTGCGGTGGCTGATCTCCAGGGCCTTGCCGATCTCCTTGGAGGTCAGGCCTTCGAGCAGGCGCGCCGCCACCTCGCGCTCGCGGCCCGTGAGCTCGGCCTTCACGGGGCGCTGGGCGCTCAGGTCCTCGAAGCTCCAGATGCCTGCGGCGTGCGGGTCTTCGCGGTGCAGCGAGCGGCCCGAGACGTGGCACCAGAACACCTCGCCGTTGGCGCGCTTCATGATGCGGTTGTCGCTGTAGTGGCCCTTGGCGTTGAGGATGGGCGCCATGCGCGCGCCCAGCCGCTCGTACTCGTCGGCACTGGGGTACAGGACCTGGAACGACTGGCCGATCAGCACCTCGCGCGAGGCGCCGAACATCTCGCACAGGTGGCGGTTGCAGTCCACCATGGTGCGGTTGCGCGACAGCACGAGCCCCACGGGGGCCATGTCGAACGCCAGTCGGTAATCAATCTCCATAGTGCAAATCTTTACGAGAAACTACTTAGTACCATACGTAGTATCGTAGCGTATTCCCATCCAGTAGAAGGAGACATTCCCGTGAAAAAGCTTTATCCCTCCGCGGCCGAAGCGCTCAAGGGCGTGGTCGCCGATGGCCAGTTGCTGGCCGTGGGCGGCTTTGGCCTGTGCGGCATCCCCGAGGCGCTCATCGAGGCGCTCAAGAACAGCGGCGTGACGAACCTCACCTGCATTTCCAACAACGCGGGCGTGGACGGCTTCGGCCTGGGCAAGCTGCTGGAGACGCGCCAGATCAAGAAGATGATCGCCAGCTACGTGGGCGAGAACAAGGAGTTCGAGCGCCAGTTCCTCGCGGGCGAGCTGGAGCTGGAGTTCACGCCCCAGGGCACGCTGGCCGAGAAGCTGCGCGCGGGCGGCGCGGGCATCCCGGCCTTCTTCACCAAGACTGGCGTGGGCACCATCGTGGCCGAGGGCAAGGAGCTGCGCGAGTTCGACGGCGAGACCTACGTGATGGAGCGCTCCCTGGTGCCCGACGTGTCCCTGGTCAAGGCCGACGTGGCCGACAAGAGCGGCAACCTGCGCTTCAACCTCACGGCGCGCAACTTCAACCCGGCCGCGGCCACTGCGGGCAAGATCTGCATCGTGGAAGTGGAGAAGATCGTGGAAGTGGGCGAACTCGCGCCCGACGACATCCACCTGCCCGGCATCTACGTGCACCGCATCGTGCACAACCCGAACCCTGAGAAGCGCATCGAGAAGCGCACGATCACTGAAAAAGCAGGAGCCTGACCATGCCGTGGACCCAAGACCAGATGGCCGCCCGCGCGGCCCAAGAACTCGAAGACGGTTTCTACGTGAACCTCGGCATCGGCATCCCCACGCTCGTGGCCAACCACACGGGCGACAAGGAGGTGTGGCTGCAGTCCGAGAATGGCATGCTGGGCATCGGCCCGTTCCCCACCGATGACAAGGTCAACCCCGACCTGATCAACGCGGGCAAGCAGACCGTCACCACCATCCCCGGCTCGGCCATCTTCGGCTCGGACCAGTCGTTCGCCATGATTCGCGGCGGCAAGATCAACCTCTCCATCCTCGGCGCCATGCAGGTGAGCGAGAAGGGCGACCTGGCCAACTGGATGATCCCCGGCAAGATGGTCAAGGGCATGGGCGGCGCGATGGACCTCGTCGCGGGCGTCAAGCGCGTGATCGTGCTCATGGAGCACGTGGCCCGCAAGAAGGACGGCACCGAGGACCTCAAGATCCTGCCCGCCTGCACGCTGCCGCTCACGGGCGTGGGCGTGGTGGACCGCATCATCACCGACCTGGGCGTGATGGACGTGACGCCCCAGGGCCTCAAGCTCGTGGAGCTGGCACCCGGCGTTTCGTTCGAGACCATCCAGGCCAAGACCGGCGTGGCGCTGATCCGGTAAGCCGCACGGCGCCCCAAGAAAATGGCCCGCTTGAAAGCGGGCCATTTTCTTGGGTCGGTGAGCGGGTGGAACGGTTACCAGACCTTCCACCACGGGCCGCTGCGCGTCTGGAAGCCGTCCTTCATGTAGCTGCTCTGGGGGTACGAGGCCGTCATCACGCGCTGCGCGTCGTCGCGCAGCTGGGTCATGCCCAGCGCGTCATAGGAGCGGATCAGGATGTACAGCGCCTCTTCGGTGGCAGGTACGTTCTGGTAGTCGCTGATGGCCTGCTGCGCCCGGCCGATGGCGGCCACGTAGGCGCCGCGCTGGAAGTAGTAGCGGGCCACGTGCACCTCGTACTGCGCGAGCGAGTTGACGATGTAGGTCATGCGCTGCGCCGCGTCCTTGGCGTACTTGGAGTCGGGAAAGCGCGTGGTCAGCTCGCGGAACGACTCGAACGAATCCTTGGCGGCCTTCTGGTCGCGCTCCGACAGGTCCTGGCGCGCCAGCCACGAGAACATGCCCAGGTTGTCGTTGAAGTTCACCAAGCCCTTGAGGTACAGCGCGTAGTCGGCCGCGGGGCTGGCGGGGTGCAGCTTCAGGAAGCGGTCCAGCGTGGCGATGGCCTGGGCCTTCTCGCCGCCCTTGTACTGGGCGTAGGCCTTGTCGAGCTGGGCCTGCTGGGCCAGGGGCGTGCCCGCGGCGCGGCCCTCGAGCTTCTCGAACAGCGGCACGGCCTTGTCGTAGCTGCCGCCCTTGAGCTCGTCGCTGGCCTCGGCGTAGAGCTTGTCGGTGCTCCAGCCCGCCGTCCTGTCCTCGGAGGTGCTGGAGCAGCCCGCGAGCAAACCCACGGTCAGCACAGATGCCAGCAGGGCCGAAAGGAGGGGCGAGGGAACACGCAGCATGGCGAACAGCTTTTCTCGGGCCAAAAGGGGGCATTGTACCGGCCTGCCATGGCGGCCGAACCGGGTTTCTACAATGCGGGGATGTTTGCCCATTTGCGCCTGCACACCGAATTTTCCGTCGTTGACGGCACCACCCGCATCGACGAACTGGCCAAGGCGGCCGCGGCCGACGGCCAGCCCGCGATGGCCATCACCGACCTCAACAACCTGTTCGGCGCCATCAAGTTCTACAAGGAAAACCGCGGCAAGGGCGTCAAGCCCGTGCTGGGGGCCGAAATCTGCCTGGAGGACCCCGCAGGCGGCGGCACGCCCTCGCGCATGCTGCTGCTGGTGCAGGGGCGGCAGGGCTACCTGAACCTCTCCGAACTGCTCGCGCGGGCCTGGACGCGCAACGTGGTCAAGAACCTGGCCGTGTGCACCTGGGATTGGCTGGAGGAGCTGAACGAAGGGCTGATCGCCCTCGCGGGCGCGCAGGCCGGCCCTGTGGGGCAGGCGCTGGCGCGCGGCGACGATGCGGGCGCGGCCGCGCTGGCGCTGCGGCTCGCGGGCCTGTTCCCGCACCGCTTCTACATCGAGCTGCAGCGCGCAGGCCGGCCCGACGACGAGGCCCACGTGGCCGCCGCCGTGCAACTGGCCGCGCGCCTGCAACTGCCCGTGGTGGCCACGCACCCGGTGCAGTTCGCCACCGAGGATGACTACGAGGCCCACGAGGCGCGCGTGTGCATCGCCGAGGGCGAGATCCTCGCCAACCCGCGCCGCGTGCGGCGCTTCACGCGCGAGCAGTATTTCAAGAGCAGCGCGCAGATGCAGGCGCTGTTCGCCGACGTGCCTTCGGCCCTCGAGAACACGGTGGAGATCGCGCGGCGCTGCAACCTCACGCTGGTGCTGGGCAAACCGCGCCTGCCGGACTTTCCGACGCCGGGCGGCATGTCCATCGACGAGTATTTCCGCGTGGCATCGCTGGAGGGGCTGGAGGAGCGGCTTGCGCACCTGTACCCCGATCCGCAGGAGCGCGCGCGCCAGCATCCGCGCTACCTGGAGCGGCTGGAGTTCGAGCTGGGCACCATCCTCAAGATGGGCTTTCCGGGCTACTTCCTCATCGTGGGCGACTTCATCCAGTGGGCCAAGGCCAACGGCTGCCCCGTGGGGCCGGGCCGGGGCTCGGGCGCGGGCTCGCTCGTGGCCTATGCGCTCAAGATCACCGACCTCGATCCGCTGCAGTACAACCTGCTGTTCGAGCGCTTCCTGAACCCCGAGCGCGTGTCGATGCCCGACTTCGACATCGACTTCTGCCAGGGAAACCGCGACCGCGTGATCGACTACGTGAAGGAGAAGTACGGCAAGGACGCCGTGAGCCAGATCGCTACCTTCGGCACCATGGCCGCCAAGGCCGCCATCCGCGACGTGGGCCGCGTGATGGACATGAGCTACACGTTCTGCGATGGCATCTCCAAGCTGGTGCCCGGCAAGCCCGGCCAGACCTACACGCTGGCCTACCCGCCCGAGCAGAAGAAGGAAGGCGACAAGAACAACTACGCGCTGGAGCTCGAGCCCATGCTCTACGAGCGCGTGCGCAAGGAAGAGGACGTCAAGACCATCATCGAGATGGCGCAGAAGCTCGAAGGCATGACGCGCAACATCGGCATGCACGCCGGGGGCGTGCTGATCGCGCCGGGCAAGCTCACCGATTTCTGCCCGCTCTACCAGCAGCCCGGCAGCGAATCGGCCGTGAGCCAGTACGACAAGGACGACGTGGAGGCCATCGGCCTCGTGAAGTTCGACTTTCTGGGCCTGGCCACGCTGACCATCCTCGAGATCGCGCGCGAGTTCATCCAGAAGCGCCACAAGGGTCAGGAGAACTTCGCGTTCGAGAACATCCCGCTCGACGACGGGCCGACCTACCGGCTGTTCTCCGAGGGCAAGACCGAGGCCGTGTTCCAGTTTGAAAGCCGCGGCATGCAGGGCATGCTGCGCGAGGCCAAGCCCAGCCGCCTGGAAGACCTGATCGCCCTGAACGCGCTGTACCGCCCGGGCCCCATGGACCTGATCCCGAGCTTCGTGAACCGCAAGCACGGCAAGGAGCCCGTGGAGTACCCGCACCCCGCCGTGGCCGATATGCTCAGCGAGACCTACGGCATCATGGTCTACCAGGAACAGGTGATGCAGACCGCGCAGATTCTGGGCGGCTACAGCCTGGGTGGCGCCGACCTGCTGCGCCGCGCCATGGGCAAGAAGAAGGCCGAGGAAATGGCCGAGCACCGCGAGAAGTTCCGCGCCGGTGCGCTCAAGACCCACGGCATCGACCAGGACAAGGCCGACGAGGTGTTCGACCTGATGGAGAAGTTCGCGGGCTACGGCTTCAACAAGTCGCACGCCGCCGCCTACTCGCTGCTGGCCTACCACACGGGCTGGCTCAAGGTGCATTACACGGCCGAGTTCTTCTGCGCGAACATGACCGTGGAAATGGACGACACCGACAAGCTCAAGGTGCTGTTCGAGGATGCGCACAAGATGGGCCTGTCGTTCGAGCCGCCCGACGTGAACCGCGGCGTGTACCGCTTCGAACCCGTGACCGACAAGGTCATCCGCTACGGCCTGGGCGCCGTCAAGGGCACGGGCCAGCAGGCCATCGAGGCCATCGTCGCGGCGCGCGAAGGGCAGGGCGTGGGGCCGCGCGGACACGAGAAGGGGCCGTTCACGAGCCTGTTCGACTTCTGCGTGCGCGTGGATCGCCAGCGCATCAACAAGCGCACCGTCGAAGCGCTGGTCAAGGCCGGTGCCTTCGATGCACTCCATATGAACCGCGCCGCGCTCGTGGCGTCGATCGACCGGGCCTTCGACTTCGCCAACGCCCAGCTCGCCAACGCCAACCAGGGCGGGCTGTTCGACATGATGGGCGACGACGCGCACGGCTCCAGCACGCAGGAGCCCGATCTGGTCGAGGCCTTGCCCTGGGGTGTGAAGGAGCGCCTCACGCAGGAGAAGACGGCCGTGGGCTTCTACCTCTCGGGCCATTTGTTCGACGAGGTGGAGGGCGAGGTGCGCCGCTTCGTGCGCACGCGCATCGACGAACTGCAAGACAGCCGCGAGCCCCAGCTGCTCGCGGGCATCATCAGCGACTTCCGCGTGATCAACGGCCAGCGCGGCAAGCTCGCGCTGTTCAAGCTCGACGACAAGTCGCGCGCCATCGAGGCCTCGGCTGACGAGAACCTCATCAACGCGCACCGCGACCTGCTCAAGGAGGATGAGTTCGTCGTGGTCAGCGGCCGCCTGCAGCTCGACCACTTCAGCGGCGGGCTGCGCGTGAAGGTGCAGCAGGTGTGGAGCCTGGCCGCCGCGCGCTGCAAGTTCGGCCGCTACCTGCAGGTGGGCGCGGGCAGCAAGGTGCCCGACGTGGAGCGGCTGCTGCGGGAGTTTCCGGCCCAGCGCGAGGTCACGGAGCACGGCGAGCTGCTGCACGGCCTGCGCGTGCGCCTGGGCCTGCGCTGCGAATCGCCCCAGGGCGCGGCGACGGCCGAACTGCAACTGGGTGAAACGAGCCGTTTCTTCCCCTCCGACGCCGCGCTGGCGGCCTGGTCCGCCCAGGCGGGCAGCGGCGTAGCCGCCGTGGTTTATGACTGAACGGCCATCGCTTGAAAAACGGCCCCGCGCCGCCACCTTTTCCGGAGAGCGCGGCCTTCACGGCTCGCTAGAATGAATTTCATGGCAACCAAACCCCCCGCGCCCCCGCCCGCACCCCGTGTCCCTTCCTGGGACGAGGGGGGCTCGGTGGTGCTCGAGCGGCGTACCCAGAAGACGCAGCCGCCCCAGATGTACCAGGTGGTCATGCTCAACGACGACTACACGCCCATGGAGTTCGTGGTCGTTGTGCTGCAGGAGTTCTTCAGCAAGGACCGCGAGGCGGCCACGCAGATCATGCTCAAGATCCACCTGGACGGCAAAGGCATCTGCGGCGTCTACACGCGCGACGTGGCGGCCACCAAGGTGGAGCAGGTGCTCGACGCTGCGCACAAGGCGGGGCACCCGCTGCAGTGCCTGAGCGAGCCCCTGGAGTGAGCCCCGAATGCCTGTTGAATAAAAGGCCTTTGCTCCCGATCTACAGTCATCCCAATCCCGCAAGCACAAAGGAGTTCTCAAAATGATCGCCCAAGAACTGGAAGTCAGCTTGCACATGGCCTTCGTCGAGGCCCGCCAGCAGCGCCACGAGTTCATCACCGTGGAGCATCTGTTGCTTGCACTGCTCGATAACCCCAGCGCTGCCGAGGTGCTGCGCGCCTGCGCCGCCAACATCGACGACCTGCGCGCCTCGCTGTCCAACTTCATCAAGGACAACACGCCCCAGGTGGCCGGCACCGACGAGGTGGACACCCAGCCCACGCTGGGCTTCCAGCGCGTGATCCAGCGCGCCATCATGCACGTGCAGTCCACCGGCAACGGCAAGAAGGAAGTCACGGGCGCGAACGTGCTCGTCGCCATCTTCGGCGAGAAGGACTCGCATGCCGTGTACTACCTGCACCAGCAGGGCGTCACAAGGCTGGACGTGGTCAACTACATCGCCCACGGCATCAAGAAGGGCGAGCCGCCCGAGCCCGCCAAGGCCGAAAACCCCGCGGACAGCGAGGAGGGCGGCAGTGGCGGCGAGCGCAACGAGAAAGCCTCACCGCTCGAGCAGTACACGCAGAACCTCAACCAGGCGGCCAAGGATGGCAAGATCGACCCGCTGATCGGCCGCCAGTACGAGGTAGAGCGCACCATCCAGATCCTGTGCCGCCGCCGCAAGAACAACCCGCTGCTGGTCGGCGAGGCCGGCGTTGGCAAGACCGCGATTGCCGAGGGCCTGGCCTGGCGCATCACGCAGAACGACGTGCCCGAGATTCTGGCCGAGGCCACGGTGTACTCGCTGGACATGGGCGCGCTGCTCGCGGGCACCAAGTACCGGGGCGATTTCGAGCAGCGCCTGAAGGGCGTGCTCAAGAGCCTGAAGGACAAGCCCAACGCGATCCTGTTCATCGACGAGATCCACACGCTGATCGGCGCGGGCGCGGCCTCGGGCGGCACGCTGGATGCATCCAACTTGCTCAAGCCCGCGCTGTCGTCGGGCCAGCTCAAGTGCATCGGCGCGACCACGTTCACGGAATACCGCGGCATCTTCGAGAAGGATGCCGCGCTGTCGCGCCGCTTCCAGAAGGTGGACGTGGTGGAGCCCACCGTGGCCGAGACCATCGACATCCTCAAGGGCCTCAAGAGCCGCTTCGAGGAGCACCACAGCGTGAAGTACGCAGCCGCCGCGCTGCAGGCCGCCGCCGAGCTGAGCGCCAAGTACATCAACGACCGCCATCTGCCCGACAAGGCCATCGACGTGATCGACGAGGCCGGCGCGGCGCAGCGCATCCTCGTCGCCAGCAAGCGCAAGAAGACCATCGGCAAGGCCGAGATCGAGGAAATCGTCGCCAAGATCGCGCGCATCCCGCCCGCGAACGTGAGCAACGACGACCGCGGCAAGCTGCAGACGCTGGAGCGCGACCTGAAGAGCGTGGTGTTCGGCCAGGACAAGGCGCTCGAAGTGTTGGCTTCGGCCGTCAAGATGGCGCGTTCGGGCCTGGGCAAGGGCGACAAGCCCATCGGCTCGTTCCTGTTCAGTGGCCCCACGGGCGTAGGCAAGACCGAAGCGGCCAAGCAGCTCGCCTACATCATGGGCATTGAGCTGATCCGTTTCGACATGTCTGAGTACATGGAGCGCCACGCTGTGAGCCGACTGATCGGCGCGCCCCCGGGCTACGTGGGCTTCGACCAGGGTGGGCTCTTGACCGAGGCCATCACCAAGAAGCCGCATGCCGTGCTGCTGCTCGACGAAATCGAGAAGGCGCACCCGGACATCTTCAACGTGCTGCTGCAGGTGATGGACCACGGCACGCTGACGGACAACAACGGGCGCAAGGCCGACTTCCGCAACGTCATCATCATCATGACGACGAACGCGGGCGCCGAGACCATGAACAAAGCCACCATCGGCTTCACCAACCCGCGCCAGGCGGGCGACGAAATGGGCGACATCAAGCGCCTGTTCACGCCCGAATTCCGCAACCGCCTGGACGCCATCGTCAGCTTCAAGGCGCTCGATGAGCAGATCATCCTGCGCGTGGTGGACAAGTTCCTGCTGCAGCTGGAAACCCAACTGGCCGAGAAGAAGGTCGAGGTGACCTTCACCGACGCCATCCGCAAGCATCTGGCCAAGAAGGGGTTCGATCCGCTGATGGGCGCGCGCCCGATGCAGCGCCTGATCCAGGACACCATCCGCAAGGCGCTGGCCGACGAATTGCTGTTCGGCCGCCTGCAGGACGGCGGACGCCTGACGGTGGACATCAAGCTGGGTACGGACGAAAAGGGAGCCGAGACGGCCGAGGTGCTGCTCGATATTCAGCCCTTGCCCAAGAAGGAACGCGGTGCGCGCTCCGAGCCCGCCGAGCCCGAGGAGGCCACGGCCGATTGATGAGAGGCACGTTGCCGTCGCCGGAAAAAACCGCGGTCAAAGCCGCGGTTTTTTTCTGCCTGTGAAGGCAGTGCGTCAGCCAGCAAGTTCCTGCAACTGCTCCGATAGTTCCAGCCAGCGCTCTTCCAACTGCTCGATCTCGTCGCTGCAGGCTTTCAGGCGCCGGCCGCATTCAGCGATCTCCTGCGCGGGCAGGCCTGGTTCCAGCAGCCGTTCTTCCTGGCTGGTGCGCTCTTGCGCCAGTGCAGCCAGGCGGGCGTCGATTTGTTCCAGTGCGCGCTTGATCGGGCGGGTTTTTTCGGCCAACTGCTGGCGCGCCTGCGCCTGCAGGCGGCGTTGCTCGCGTCCGTCCACTGCAGGGGCGGCGGCAACTGGCGACGGCGGCGCCTGGGCGGCGCGGGCCTGCTCGCGCAGGCGGCGCGACTCGTCGAGCAGGTAGCGCTGGTAGTCGTCCAGGTCGCCGTCGAACGGGCCCACGCCGCCGCGCCCGACCAGCCAGAAGTCGTCGCACACGGCGCGTAGCAGCGCGCGGTCGTGGCTGACCAGCATGACGGTGCCATCGAAGTCGTTCAGCGCCATAGCCAGGGCTTCGCGCGTGGCCAGATCCAGGTGGTTGGTCGGCTCGTCGAGCAACAGCAGGTTGGGGCGCTGCCAGACGATCATGGCCAGCACCAGACGGGCCTTTTCGCCGCCGCTCATGCTGCCCACGGTCTGGCTGACCATGTCCCCGCTGAAGTTGAAGCCTCCGAGCCAGTTGCGCAGATCCTGTTCGCGGCTGGGTTCGCGCGCCTCGGCGCCCAGTTCGCGTGCCAGGCGGGTCATGTGCTGCAGGGGATTCTCATCGGGGCGCAGCACGTCCAGTTCCTGCTGGGCAAAGTAGCCAATGTTCAAACCCTTGCCCTCGGTCACCTTGCCGTCCAGCGGCGCCATGGCGCGTGCAATTGTCTTGACCAGGGTGGACTTGCCCTGGCCGTTGGCGCCCAGGATACCGATGCGCTGGCCGGCCAGTACCGTGCGGCTGACGCCCTGCAAGATGGTGGTGCGCGCGCCGGCGGCGTCCTGGTAGCCGAATGCGGCGTCGGTAATGGCCAGCATGGGGTTGGGCAGGCTGGCCGGCTCCTTGAACTCAAAGCCGAAGTCGGCGCTGGCCAGCACCGGGGCGATTTTCTCCATGCGCTCGATCTGCTTGACCCGGCTTTGCGCCTGGCGGGCCTTGGTGGCCTTGGCCTTGAAGCGGTCGATGAATTTCTGCAGGTGCGCGATCTTGTCCTGCTGGCGCGCGTACGCCGCTTGCTGCAGCACGATCTGCTGGGCGCGCAGTTCCTCGAACTGGCTGTAGTTGCCGCCGTAGCGCGTGAGCTGCGTGTTGTCGATGTGCAGCGTGACCTGGGTGACGGCGTCCAGGAATTCGCGGTCGTGGCTGATAACGATGAGTGTGCCAGCGTAGCGCTTGAGCCAGGCTTCGAGCCACACCAGCGCGTCCAGATCCAGGTGATTGGTCGGCTCGTCGAGCAGCAGCAGGTCGGATGGGCACATCAGCGCCCGCGCCAGCTGCAGGCGCATGCGCCAGCCGCCCGAGAAACTGTTGACGGGGCTATCCAGCTGCCCGACCTGGAAGCCCAGGCCCAGGATCAGGGCCTGCGCACGCGCCAGCGCGTCGTGCACGCCGGCGTCGTGCAGGTCGGCGTGCAGCTGGGCAATCTGCATGCCGTCGCCAGCGGCCTCGGCCATGGCCAGCTGCGCCTGCAGTTCTGCCAGGCGCGTGTCGCCGGCCAGCACGAAGGCGCTGGCGGACTCGTCGGTCTCGGGCATGTGCTGCGCCACCTGGGCCATGCGCCACTGCGGCGCAATGAAAAAGCTGCCGCCGTCCTCGTGCAGGCTGCCGCACAGCAGGGCGAACAGCGAGGATTTGCCGGCGCCGTTGCGGCCCACCAGGCCCACATGCTCGCCGGGGTTGATGGTGGCGCTGACGTTGTCCAGCACGACCTTGGCGCTGCGGCGCAAGGTCACGTTCTTCAAGGTGATCATCAGGGTTGGAGGAACTCGGCCAGCGCCTGGCGGGTGATGAGCAGCACTTGGTCGTCGCCCGCGCTGGTCATGAGCCAGAACACCGGCAATTGGGGAAAGGCCGCTTCGAAGTGCGCGCGTTCGTTGCCGATTTCCAGCACCAGCACGGCGTCTTCGCTCATGCGTGCGGGGGCGTCGTGCAGCAGGCGGCGGATGAAGTCCATGCCGTCGGCGCCGCCGGCCAGGGCCAGTTCGGGCTCGGCGCGATATTCGGCAGGCAGCTCGGCCATGCTCTGTGCGTTGACGTAGGGCGGATTGCACAGGATCAGATCCCAGGGGCCGGGACAGGCGGCCAAGCCGTCGGATTCGATCAGTTGCACGCGTTCGGCCAGGCCGTGTCGGTCAACGTTGATGCGGGCCACGGCCAGGGCGTCTGGCGAGAGGTCGGCGCCGGTTACCTCTACCTCGGGCCAGGCCATGGCGGCAAGCACCGCCAGGCTGCCGTTGCCGGTGCACAGGTCGAGCACACGGCGGGTCTGGTCGCTGAGAAAGCCGTCGATGCTGCCATCGGCCAGCAGTTCGGCAATGAGGCTGCGCGGCACGATGGCGCGCTCGTCCACGTAGAAGGGCACGCCGACCAGCCAGGCTTCCTGCGTGAGGTAGGCCGCAGGCTTGCGCGAAGCGATGCGCTCATTGAAAACAATAGCTATCTGCGCTTTCTGGTCGGGCGTTACGGC
>Ga0206116_1000299_pt1 | contig 64882 bp, 60 predicted proteins | sample 3A1Ametagenome_FD_178000 | JGI IMG/M metagenome (GOLD analysis project Ga0206116, IMG submission 178000) | Enriched microbial communities from leaf-cutter ant dump, University of Wisconsin, Madison, United States - 3A1A | ecosystem: Environmental > Terrestrial > Nest > Insects nest > Nest dump...
GCTCGCCGGACAGCCTAGGCCTGTACTTCACCTACGCGCCGCGGGTCGGCCTCAACGACGCCTACCGCAACTGCATCTCCAACGTGCGCCTGGAGGGGCTCAGCTACGGCATGGCCACCTTCCGCCTGATGTACCTGATGCGTGAGGCCTGTCGCCGGCAACTGTCCGGAGTGGATCTCAAAGACGAGGCGGAAGTCCCCACCCTCGAAGGCGGCGGCCCAGGAAACTTCCTGCTGCCACCGCTGCATGACTGAGGCGCTTCAGCGCGCCTCGATGCGAAAGCCCAGGCGTGGGAAATGCACGTGCACCACGCCGGCACGCTCGTCCTCGCGACGCAGGATCAACTCTTCACGACCGGCGAATACCAATTCGCCCTCGACCGGGTCGACGCCATAGTCGATGGCCGCAATGGCCACGCGCTGACCAGCGCTGAAACCGTTGGGCTCGCTGAACACCTCGTCCGGCAAGGCCGCCGGCTTAGCATCGCGGGCAGTGGCGATGGCCTGCTCACTGCTCATCTCGCTGAGCGCTCCATGGCCGAAGCCCAGTACCCGCGCCAACCAGGCCGCCACGTCCGGATAATCGTCGACCAGCGGCGCGGTGACCGGCGTAGCGCGCAGGAACCACAGCGGATGGGCAACAGCGAAGTCGGCAATCGAGGGCTCGCCAAACAGAAAATCCCCCCCGCCCTGCTGCAGTTGCTGCTGCAAACGCCCCATCAGCACCGGCCATTGGTGGCGCGCCTGCTCCAGCGGCAAACGGCTGGCTGTGCCACCCGAGAACAGCGCCGCGCGATCGGCGGCGAAAGCCTTGGCGAATTCCGGCGGCACCTTGGCGAAGCGCACAGCCATGGACTCGGGGGCGAACACCAGCGACACCGCATGCTGGAACAACACCGAATCAGCCCACTGCGCGAGTGTGGAGACATTGAAACCCTGCCCTTCCGGGAACAGTGACGGCGTGTTCTTTTCCGCTTCCAGGCGACGGGCGATCAGAGCTGTATCGCAGTAGATGTCAGCGCCGATCTGCAGCACCGGGGTTTTACGGTAACCCCCCGTCAACGCGGTCAGGTCGGGCTTGGGCATCACCGGCGGAATCATCACCGAACGCCAGGACAGTTGCTTGAAGCCCAGCAGCAGGCGGGCCTTCTCGGCAAACGGCGAGGTCGGATAGTGGTGCAGGATCAGCTCGTGCATGGCGCGCTCCGCGTCAATTCGAAAGCGCCCAGCTTACCCGTAGGGCCGTGATGCGCACACCGCCTCAGGCTGATGAATCGCCATCAACGGCCAGAATGAGCGCTTCTTTGGCGGTTTTACTCAGGCGCTTGATCGCACGCTCACGACGCAGGGCATCGCCCTTGCCGGCACAGGCTTCGACATAGGCCAATGCCAGCGCCGGGCTGGTGTGAAAGAAACGCGCGCCCTTGCCGCTCTGGTGCTGGGCGAAACGCCGCTGCGGGTCATCGCTGATGCCGCAATACAGCGCACCATTGGCGGTGCGCACCAGATAGACGAACCAGGGCTTGTCCAGTGCAGCCGTCATCCGCGCGCCGGGAACCACTCACGCGCCGAGCGCCACAGGCACATACCGACGAAATAGGCCGAAGCCAGCCACCAGAGCGCCAGCAGCCAAGGCTGGCTAACGGGGTACTGCAGGATCAGCAGGGCACTGCTGAGCATCCAGACGAAGGTCACCAGAATGTTCAGCGGCATGAACTGACGCACGCGGAACGGGTGCAGGAATTTCATCCTGGTCAGAGTCAGGCCCGCCAGCAGAACGATGATGCCAAGCGTCACCCAGGGATGGATGTCGAGGATGTAGAAATACAGCACCACCACGTTCCAGGCTGCCGGGAAGCCAACGAAGTAGTTGTCCTTGCTCTTCATGTTCAGGTTGCAGAAGCAGAACAGCGACGACACCAGAATCAGGCCGACGGCGAACAGCGGGGTGTATTCAGGCAACGGGATGAAGCGGTAAAGGAAGATCGCCGGGATGAACACATAGGTCAGGTAGTCGATGACCAGATCCAGGGTCGAGCCATCGAAATGTGGCAGCACACCCTTGACGTCGTAACGCCGCGCCAGGGAGCCATCCAGGCCATCGACCAGCAGCGCCAGTCCCAGCCACATCAGACACTGTTTGGGCTGGCCGTCGAGCACGGCGAGCAACGCCAGCAGCGCAAGGATCACACCACTGGCAGTGACGGCATGCACCCCCCAGGCCTTGGCCTGTTTTACGGCTACGATCAGTTCGGTCACGGCAGGTCTCGATTGGCAGTGGAGATGCGGCACCCCATGTGCGCACTCTCTTATTGAAGGCTATGACCGGCTAGCCTACCACTGCGTTCCTTCGCCTGCCTTAGCGCGCCGTCCGAAACTGGGCCAGTCCACGGGCCGCTTGCCGACGAATGGCAGCCTGAACCGGCGGCGCCCAGCCCAGCAACAGCCCTTTGGCCCCTAGCGCCTGGCGAGCCCAGCGCCACAGGTCGAAATGATCACGGTGCTCGACGATCAAGCCATCACGGAAGACGAAGCGGGCCTGGATATGATTGACCACCTGCCGCCCCGTGGCGCTGAAACGGTACGTGGCGACCCAGCGGGCGCTACCGGCATGGTCATCGGCATGCACCGAGTCGAAGGTCAGCGAGAAGTCCTCGGCACGGCTGCACAGCATGCGCCACATGTCCCCTGCCTCCGCGCCCTGCAGACCGACGAAAACCGGGTCGGAGAAACGCACATCCGCCGCATAGCAGGCGGCCATGGCCTCGGCGTCAAGCTTCTGGAAAGCGCTGTAGAAGCGCTGGATCAGATCGGCATTGGGATGGCTCATGAAGGGCTCCTACAGGCTTTTCATTACATAGGGTACGTGTCACGGCGCCGCTCACTGCTGCGCACAGCGCACCCTACACGTTCGCAAGGATGGTTCACTCCAGTCTGTTCGTCCGGCGGGGACGTGGCGATTGGCTATAACGACAACTTTGTGTCAATAATCGCCAACCTCAATCGAGAGCACTCCCATGCTGCGCATCGCGCTGTACGTCTGCCCGCAAACCGTCTGCTCCAGCCTGAGCATGGCGCAGGATGCCTTCAGCCTGGCCAATCGCCTGGCGGGCACGGCCTGTTTTCTGGTTCAGCGCTTCAGCCTGGACGGAGAACCGGTGCAACTGGATTTCGCCCAGATACAGGTCGATGGCGGCCTACCGCTGGCCGAGCAGGCCGACCTACTGATCGTGCCTGCCACCGGCAGTGCCATCAGCCGCACGCTGGAGAACAACGCCAGGCTGCTGCCCTGGCTGGCCCAACGTGGAGAGCAACAGGTGGCGAGCCTGTGCAGCAGCGCCTTCCTGTTGGCAGCAGCCGGCCTGCTCGATGGACGCCAGGCGACCACTCATTGGGCATTGGCCGAAGCCTTCGCCCGGCACTATCCCCAGGTGAACCTGCGCAGCGACCTGCTGCTGACCGAAGACGGCCCGCTGTTCTGCTCCGGCGGCGCCCAGGCCGGGCTCGATCTGTGCCTGCACCTGATTGCCCTGCATGCGGGCGAATGGCTGGCCCAGCAGGTGGCCAGCGCCATGGTGATCGAACGCCAGCGCGGCACGCAGACGCGTTTCGCCCCTCTGTTGCCCACCACCGATGACAGCACACTGCTGCCGGTACTGACCTGGCTACGCGAGCATCACGCCGAAGCGATCGACCTGAACCGTCTTGCGCAACAGGCACACTGCTCGCCCCGCACCCTGCTGCGCCGTTTCAAGCACACCACCGGACTGACGCCAGGCGACTACCTGCAACGCCTGCGCATCAGCCTGGCGCAGCAGGCGCTGGCAAGCTCAGGCCAGTCACTGGAACAGATCGCCAACCAGATCGGCTTCGCCGACCGCGCCACCTTCGCCAAGCGCTTCAAACAGATCTGTGGCGAAACACCCGGGGCTTTTCGCAAACGTATGCAGCGTAGCGTTTAGATAACGAGAACCTTTCCACCCAAAGCGTTTCGCGCTGTCGTCCCGACAAAAAAGCCCGCCGATTGGCGGGCCTCGTTAGCTGCACGATTCGGTCAATGACCGTCGAGATAGCGCTCGACATCCAGCGCCGCCATGCAACCGGCACCGGCCGAGGTAATCGCCTGGCGATAGACCGAATCAGCCACGTCGCCAGCGGCGAACACGCCAGGAATGCTGGTCGCGGTGGCATTGCCTTCGCGCCCGCCGTTGACCACCAGATAGCCGTCCTTCAGCTCCAGCTGACCTTCGAACAGGCTGGTGTTGGGGGTGTGGCCAATGGCGACGAACAGCCCTTCGACACTCAGCTCACGGTAGGCGCCACCGTACTGTTTCAAACGCACACCGGTGACGCCACTGGCATCGCCCAGCACCTCGTCCACCTCGGCATTCAGTTGCAGCTCGATCTTGCCTTCGGCGATACGCGCGCGCAGTTTGTCCTGCAGGATTTTCTCGGCCCGGAAGGTCTCGCGACGATGGACCAGGGTCACCTTGCTGGCGATATTGGCCAGGTACAGCGCCTCCTCCACAGCCGTGTTACCACCACCGACCACCGCGACCTCGCGACCGCGGTAGAAGAAACCGTCGCAGGTTGCGCACGCCGAAACACCGCGCCCCATGAACGCCTCTTCACTGGGCAGCCCCAGGTAACGCGCACTGGCGCCGGTGGCGATGATCAGCGCATCGCAGCTATAGGTGCCGCTGTCGCCAACCAGGGTAAAGGGTTTGCCGGCCAGATCCACGGCGTTGATATGGTCGAAGACGATCTCGGTATCGAAGCGCTCGGCATGTTCCTGCATACGCTGCATCAGCGCCGGGCCAGTAAGCCCATGGGCATCGCCCGGCCAGTTGTCCACCTCGGTGGTGGTAGTGAGCTGACCACCGGCCTGAATGCCGGTGATCAACAGCGGCTTCAGGTTGGCACGCGCCGCATAGACCGCAGCGCTATAACCGGCGGGGCCGGAACCCAGGATGATGACGCGGGCATGACGAACGGCAGACATCGCTATCTCCTCGCAGGCCCACAGGGCCAGCAGGCCAGAATAAAAAGGGACTCTCGAAGCGCTAGGGGAAGGCTTGAAAGGATGAGAGCCCCGCAAAGGGAAACTGTGCGCAAGGCTATCGATGCTGCTGACGAAGCGGAAATATCCATTGCCAATTTGCGGCATAGAGCGGCCCTATCGCCTGGCCAATCCCACCCCCTGACTATACTGGGCGCAATGTTTTCAGGGACGAAGGCCCGCCATGACCCTGCGCAAACGCCTGTTCTCGCTATTCGTTCCGCTACTGCTGCTGACGCTGCTGATCGTTCAGGTGTTGTCCAACAAACTCCTGCTCAGCCGCTTCGACATGCAGGACGACATGCGCTTGAAGGAGGCAGCGATAAAGGCGCACACCATCCTTCACAACCATATCGATCAGACCACAGGATTGCTGCACAGCTATGCCTGGTGGGATCCCAGCTACGAACTGGTTCAGGGGCGGGGCGACAGGAGCACCTACCTGCGGCAGAACCTCGATGCCCTGCAACTGGCCAACTACGACTTCGACTTCATGGCCATGTTCGATGACACCGGCAAGCTGGTGCTGGAGCAATGGGCTCCGCCCGATCTATTGGACATGCTCCCGGTCGGCCATGACAAACCCCGCAGCATCCGCAGCCTGCGCAATGACATCTACAGCCGCAGCCAACGCTTGAAGCTACTGCAGCACAATGGCGACCCACAGTATCGCTCGGGGCAGTTTCTGCTCATCCAGGGCGTTCCTGTGCTGCTGGTCACCAGCGCCATCAGCAACAGCCAGGGCACCGCCGATGCAGTCGGCACGCTGCTGGCAGGACGTTTTCTCGATGGTCAGCGCCTGCAGATGCTCAACCAGCAGCTTCCGGCCAAGCTACGCCTGCTCCCGGCAGGGGGTGCTCCACAAGATTGGCGGTCACTGCCGAACGATGATTCGCTGGAGGCCGAACTCAGTCCGCGTCATCTGCTCGACGACGATCAGCAACAGATAGAGCTGCTGCTCAACGACAGCGCCGGAGACCCGGAGCTACGCCTGCAGCTGACCTCACAGCGCATCAACTACCGCAAGGGCAAGGAGGCCATTCACTTCTTTCTCGGGGTCAGCTTCCTGATCGCCCTGGCCGCTGCCGGCCTGGTCTATATCGGCCTGGAGTTCTGGGTGCTGCGCCGTCTGGAACGCCTCAATCGAGAGGTCGGCAATATCGGCGAGCAGCCCCGCCTGCCCCGCGTCAGCAGTTTGGGCAATGACGAGCTGGGCGACCTGAGCAGCTCGCTGAACCAGATGCTCGCGCGACTCGACCAGAGCGAGGCGCGCGACCGGGCGATACTCGAATCGATTCAGGACGGCTATTTCGAGGTCGACATCAATGGCCAGTTCACTCGCGTCAACCCCGGCATGGCACAGTTGCTAGGTTATCGCCTGGAGGAGCTGCAGGGGATGAACTTCACCCGCCTGCTGGAGGCCGAACGGGTCGAGGCGGCACAGTCCGCATTCCTCCTGGCCCGTGACGGCAGCAGCCTCACCAGCTTCAACGCGCAACTGCGCCGTGCCGACAGCAGCCTGGGAGACTTCGAGGGACGCATTTCGCTGATCCATGCACTCGATGGCGAGTTCACCGGCTATCGCGGCATTCTGCGCGATGTGTCAGAGCGCGCCGCCCAGCAGCGCCACCTGCATGACCTCGCTTACCGCGATGCGCTGACCGGCCTTGGCAACCGTAAGGCCTTCCACGAGCAACTGCAGGCGGATATCGAGCAGACGCTGCATAGCGGCGAGCCCCTGGCTCTGTTCTTCATCGATCTCGATCACTTCAAGCAGGTCAACGACCAGTACGGCCACGACGCAGGTGACACCCTGCTCTGCGCCATCGCAGCCCGCCTGCAACATGGCCTGCGCAACCCTGGCAGGCTGTACCGGCTTGGCGGGGACGAATTCACCCTGCTTATGCCGCAAGCCAGTATCGGCAGTGCCAGCGCGCTGGGCGAGCGCTTGCTGGCCAGCCTCAGCACACCGTTCGAGATCATCGGCAGCACCATCGACTTCGTCACCCCGAGTATCGGCATCGCCTTCTGCCCGCTGCATGCGCTCGACAACGAGGCACTGATCAAGGCCGCCGACAGCGCCATGTACCTGGCCAAACGCAAGCGCAATCAGGTGGTGGTGTTCGATCCAGACAAGGCCGACGCTTCCGCTTGAATGCGCTGAACTTTCGCCGCGCCAGCGAAGTCGGTATGGTCGCGCGCATCAACCACTCAGGAGACCGCCATGCCTGCCGCTCCCGTCCTGTCCGGCCCGCAATACCTGCGAGAAGGCCTGAAGCTGGTACTCAGCCCAGGCCTGCGCCTGTTCGTGCTACTGCCGTTGGCGGTCAACCTGATCCTGTTCGTCGTCATGATCAGCTTTGCCGTGCAGCAGTTCAGCGGTTGGGTCGACACCTTCATGCCCACCCTGCCGAGTTGGCTGAGCTTTCTCCAGTACATCCTCTGGCCACTGTTCGTGGTGCTGGTGCTACTGATGGTGTTCTTCACCTTCACGATGCTGGCCAACATCATCGCCGCGCCATTCAACGGTTTTCTCGCGGAGAAGGTCGAGGTGGTGGCGCGCGGCGAGGATCACTTTCCGCCATTCAGCTGGGGGGAATTGGTCGCCATGGTGCCACGCACCATGGGCCGCGAGATGCGCAAGCTGGCCTACTTTCTGCCACGAGCCATCGGCCTGCTGATCCTCAGTTTCATCCCGGTGGTGAATCTGGTCGCTGCGCCACTGTGGCTACTGTTCGGCGTGTGGATGATGGCCGTGCAGTACATCGACTACCCGGCGGACAACAACAAGATGAGCTGGCAGGACATGCTCGCCTGGCTGCGCGAAAAACGCTGGCAGAGCCTGAGCTTCGGCGGCATCACCTACGCTGCGCTGCTGGTGCCGGGGCTGAACATCCTGATGATGCCGGCGGCAGTAGCCGGTGCCACCTTATTCTGGGTGCACGAGCGCGGTGAATCAGCCAACGGTGTTCAGGACGTTTCGACGGCCCGTTGACCACGAATGAAGTGCCCTTTCCCAGCCGACTGATACACATGGCTGGTACACATGGCACTTATCGCTCAACCATTTCGGCATCCTGATTCGGGAATTTACTACCTTCGACGCAGGGTGCCGGATGACCTCAGATCAATCCTCGGTAAGACCGAAATTCGTCGGTCGCTGAACACACGAAATCACCAACAGGCCAAGGCAGCCTTTGCCCTTGCCTATACAGATTCAGAGCGGCTGTTCGATGAGGCCCGTAAGGGGCTCTACAAAGCACACAGATGCGACGAGAGCCTATTACCACCCTCACCCACCACCCCCATCACAGAACCGCCTGTAACGCTTTCTGTTGCCCTTCAGTGCTATGCCCAAGCCCTCCCCCTATCGGGCAAACCGGAACACGTTCTACGCCGCCACGCGGTTGATTACAGTCGGGCGGTTAACCGGTTCATCAAGCACATGGGCGATTGCAACCTACAAGCAATCCAACCATCCGACATCCACGAATTTGCCAGTATCTTGATCACCCCCACCAATGCCAGAGATAGACCACTGGCTACCTCATCGGCCCGCCTTCTGCTGGCACGGCTGTCATCTGTGCTGGCCTTTGCTGTGGATTCGGGGTTGATGCAATCCAATCCCGTTGTCACCTCCCGAATTCATAAGCGACTTGGGCCTGCCAAGCTAAAACGCACTCTTGGGAACGACAAAGGTTATTCGTGGAAGGAGCTGATTTGCCTCTTCAGCAATCCGAGTTTTCAAGCGCAACGGAACGCCACTGGAAGACCGGGCAACGCTGTATTTTGGGTTCCATTAATCGCGGCCTACACCGGCGCCCGGCGTGAAGAAATAGCTCAGCTCTACGTTACGGATATCCAGCAACACGATTCCGGGCAATGGTTCATCCGAATCATTGATGACCGACCAGACAAGTCACTGAAAACCCACAGCAGTCGAAGGGATGTGCCAATCCATAATGATCTGATCAAGCTTGGAATTTTGGAATTGGTACAGGGCCGGCCTAGCGACGCCAGGATATTCCCCCAATTGATCAAAGTATCGGATGGATTTGCAGGAATCGTGTCGAAGGCATGGCGTCCATTAACCCAGCAATGCGGTGTCTACCGTCAAGGGCGTCATCCACTGCATGCGTTCCGACACACTTGGAAGACCCTGGCCAGAGAACATGGAATACCCAAGGAGGTGAGCGATTGGATCACCGGCCATTCGTCAGGGAACGTCGGTGATGACTACGGGATCAACCCACTTTCTCGTATGGCCGCAGAAATGAAGAAACTTCCTAGCATTGCAATGGCGGCAGGTCTAATCCAATAGCATTCACATGCGAGAAATTTTCTATTGTGTTTAGAATCACAGCCCTATTCTGGTAGAATAAAAGTATATACCCGCATGGTCGTGAATTAATCAAAACACAAAAACGATTATTTTCTTTTCAGACCTACCCCAAGAGTTTTCTAGCTCATAGCCTGAAAATGGCCATGCAAACTCCCCCTTTAAAGACCAAGGACTGAAGCGTTTCTCAAGAGAGAATCCTTGTCCTTTATTATTTTTTTCAAAAAACCTAAAAACCTCAAAAAATCATAATCAACACATATAAATACATATAGCAATACAAAACGATAGAAAGATAAAATCGATTAAAATGACCCTAACGGGCAGACCATTCCTAGGCGACGGGAATGCAATCTGTGAAAAAGATCGCCAACACAGCAGGTTGGGTAATAACCGCTGACAATCCCTATGACATAACCCCAAGAGGCGAAAACTATGCGCTGGATGTGGGGGTCATACATTAATGCTGATAAAACCGGTCTGTCAATGAAGTTGGAGTTGAACAGGTCAACAGCCTCTAGTGGGGAATCTCAAACAAAATTACTCTCCGACAGGATGATGGCTCTGTGAAACAGATACAACCATCGACACTCAAGAATTGGTCATGTTCGATCTTGAGCTGTTCCGCTACGAACCGAAAGCAGACTTAAAGCCGACAGCGTAACCCCGGCTACCCTTTTCAAAAGGTTGTCTAACATGATTGTGGGCGATGGCGTCAGTCAAACCGTTTCCAGTGACTTTCCGTGACAGGAAAGTTGCGTCTCCAACATCTGTCAATAATTATAAAAGCTTTCGAAAAATCTTCTAACCCCCTTCGGGAGTTGATTGGCTTCCTTCGTCGCCAATCACATCCAACCAATATGCAATGCGTCGTGTAGCGAAGCGAAACAGCATTGCCATGCGAAGCATGAATCGAATCACCTAAATAATTATTGACAACTCAAAAAGCATCCAAACAACCAAAAACATTACAGAGATTACCATGAAACACTCAATAACTCTTAAATGCATCATTCTTTCGACAGCTTTAGGGATTGGATTGTTCTATCTACTGTCATTTATGGCTTAGAACCAAAACCCTCTTAAAGCCCTCTACAAGCCTCATAGCACCACCCAAACATCAACCACATAAACCCCAAGCGACAAACCAAAACATCGCTACAAACGCAGCACATAAGATTTAATCATAATAAAGCCCGCATTGCGCGGGCTTTTTTCAATCGTAGGATTTGGCTATCTCTGCTGGGATTACTATGCAGTCAACAATATAGTCAGGCATGGCAGACTTGCATCCTAAGTAAAATTCCTGACCCGGCTCATGGTCTGCCGCATATTCAAGAGTTGTAACCGCCTCTTCCGGTATCCACTTACCATCTGTCGTTCTCTTCCAGTGATGGAGCTGATATGGATACAGAATAGCAGTTATCTCTTTTCCATTTCCGGCATCAAGAACCAGATCACCGTCGGAATTATTCCGTACATCAACACGTTTCAAAACCCCATGAAAAGCATTCGGTTTGCCATATTTGATTGTGGCCCTTGCAGGATTTGCATGCCAATCAGGCTTGATTGATCTGACATCAATCGAATCTCGGTATCCCGGTAGTTCTCTGTCTTCATCCAAACGGTTTGCCAGCATTTGCCATTCATCCTGGCCAACAGCAAAAGCACTGGTGAAAAAAATGGTAGCAAGCAGACCGAAGATCAAATGTCTCATTACAGCCACCGTTATGAGGCGAACAGATTAATAACGACAATGGTAACCACCACGGCCACCAGACCGATCAGTGACCATTTCAAAGCTGACAGGAATTCCGATCCACTGGCATCACCACCCTGAAGCCCGAACCACCAGATACGCCACTTATTGGACGCGTATGCGAGTACCACCAAGCAAATGCCGAACAACACAAAAGCGAAGGTTTCACCGGGTTTGGACTCGCTGGCGCTGGCCCATGCTGGCTGGGCATAAATACCAAGCAGTGCCAAAACAACCAGAAAATTTCTCATCTGCTGTTTTCCGCCTGTGGGTTTTCGTCGGATTTTGGCTTTGCAACCAACCCAGACATGAAAACGAAAAATCCCAGACCAAGCAGAACGGCAGCCGTATTGGTCGCAACGTCGATTGCATCCGGAAAGCTAACCCCATAGACCCTCCTGAACGCGAAGCTGCCAGCAATCAACGCCATTGGAGCGGCCGATACGGCCAGGAACAGACCTGCAAACATTCTTTTCATTTTCTGACTCCCAAATTTGTGGCTAAGCGGCCAACCCGCCAGCACATGATGCCCAATCCAGCACAGAATTCACAATATATTGTGAAGACCGAAGCTCACCAGTAGCCGAAAGTCCCCTGGTCAGACACAGGGGCGCGCTTCTTGGAAATTGGTTTAGCTTTCGGAAAGGTATTGCGTCAAAAGCGCAAGGAAGCTGGGTTGACCCAAGAGGCTCTGGCTCTCGAAGCCGGCGTTCAAAGAAACTACGTCAGCCTGATTGAACGAGGCATCAACCAGCCAACAGTTGTTGTGTTGTTCAAGCTTGCCAGGGCGCTTGGAGGCCAACCATCCCAGCTAATTGCCGAAGTCGAGCAAATTCTGGGACAGAATTACCAAAGCACTGATTGACAGTGGATCACAACGAATCACCAACCAGAGCAGCCCGCCCCTTGTCACCATCGCCCCCAGACGGAGACGCCCAATTCAAGACCGCCGTCTTTCCATCAAAGAGACGACCAATCTCCGTTCCAAGCACCCTGCCATGGCACCCTCAACCTCTAAGGCCGACTCATCTCACCGAACAACCCGGTAATTGAATACCCGGGCTTCGATGTCTTCGCCAGTTGCATGATGAAGGATCGTCGCTACGGCCTCACTGCATGTGCCGTGGTAACGACTACAGCGAATTTCGACAGCATTGGTTCAGGAGTTTGGTAACCCTCAGCCGTCCTCCAACCGCCCCATAAGGTCAGCTCGCCTTAATCCTGCTTGAAGATCAGCGGCGGAATGGTTGTATTTTCGAGGAGTGATGGCTTAGCCATAGAACTGTATACGTGCTGACTAAGGCAGATGCCAGGGTAATCAACAGATAATTGATGTAACGCATGCAGAATCCTTTCTGTGATGGCCATCTTGGTCGGGCAATGAAACGGCAGAACTGAATTACGTCACATAAGATATGAATCAGAGCCGAAAGCCACCTTGCACCGTCTCGTCTTGTCGAGCATTACTGACAGTAGCTTTCCCTACAATCCGCAAGAATGCTTCCTTGCTGGATGTTGCCTCTTCAAGTAGGCCTCGCTTGTGCAGAGAAATGTAAAGAGCGACTGAATAAGCTTGGCAATTGATCGAACGCTCAGGGTTGAACTCGATGTCAGTGAACGCTGAATAGTCTGTTAGCTGCTCAATGATGCAGGCCTGCTTCTTCAAAGCATTGATGTAAAGCCAATCGTAAAAGGCAGTCTGCGGTTCTAGCCCCCAGTCAGTACCAAAGAATTGGAACCCGATCAGGCGACCAGACGAGCGCAGTCGTTCGTCCTTCTTCGCTTCTCGTGAGGTCAAACCAAAGATATCGATGAATGGGCCGCCAAACTCGAATACCTTGCTCCCCTGAAATGCGCACTCAACGCTGAATGTTCGGTGGTGCCTAACAGTGGTGAACGTGAGATTGAAGGCGCTAAGCGCAACCCCCAACTCTTCACGGGACTTACTGGATACCTCCAGCACTTTGTCGATGCCCGACAACTTGCACGCTGCAGCATGTAACGAGTCGATGGACTTTTGCTTCTGCGACACTGCCATGCCAGGGAACCACTGAAACGAAACATGCTTCGTCCTGACTAGGGCAGGCCCTTCTACGCTAGGAATGAATAGAGGTCGTTCGGCCATTGGATTGCTCTACGAGTACAGTCGGGAATAGCTGCGAGTCCCGAACAGCCCTTTGCTCTTCGGATGCACCCATGCTTTTTGATCTACGGACAGAAGGTGTAAGTAAGCGTCTTTCGCCTCCTTTGAATTGAAAGCGATGCCCCGGATGTATGGCGGTTCAATGACATCGAAAACCATCACCTCAGCCTGTACGTCCGTAGGATCGCATGGCTTCAGCTTCTGATCACCCCGTGCGGCCAAACCTTCGATCTCGTCAAACATGCCTCTAAACGCTGCTTCCGTTACCAGCGCCTCCACTGGTTGGCGACTAATACGTGCATCCGCCGCGTTGTGACGGCAAAACGCACATTCCTTTTGCCATAGAACAGAGCTATCAATCACCAAAACCGCCCAGTCGACGGACTCATCCTCCATTCGATACTTGTAAAGCATCTGGCAATTCGGGTGGGCAATTGAAATAGACGTGCCACTCAGACGCCCATCCAAGCGGTGCTGATCGTTGATCTCCGGCTCAGCGTCGATTTCGCCCATCCGCGCCATGGGATAAATACCGTGCTTCATGATAGAAGAGAGGTTCGCCGCTCGTGTGAAGTGCAGCAGGTAAGGAATTTCACGTTCGATCGCAAACTGATGAATGGCCTGCCGTGGCATGGAACCTCCTCTGCCGCATCACTGACATACAGCGCCTATAGTGCCTACTTTTCTCTTCTAGAAGATAGCTCCAGATTTCGGCCCTGAAGTCGCCGACCATAAACGTCCGTTTCTGATACCAACGGAGAAACCATGCCGGAGCGGCGTCAAAAATTGGGGATTGAAATTTTGAACCCATCACCCATAATGACACTACCTTTTTGAAACCAAGGTTTCAGCTATGAGCCGTGTCTTCCTGTATGCCCGTGTATCGACAGCCGATCAAACCACCGCGAACCAGTTGCACGAGGTGAAAGCTGCCGGGTTCGACATCAAGCCAGCCAGGGTTGTCGAAGAACAGATCAGCGGCAGCGTCCCAACATCCGAACGGAAGGGTTTTCAAAGCCTGTTGGCCAAGATGGAAGATGATGATGTTCTGGTCGTCACCAAGCTTGACCGGTTGGGGCGAAACGCTATGGACGTGCGCTCAACCGTCGAGACGCTGCATTCCAAAGGCATCAAGGTTCACTGTCTCGCCCTCGGTGGCGTCGACCTGACATCGGCAGCGGGGAAAATGACGATGCAGGTACTGGGGGCCGTGGCAGAGTTTGAACGTGATCTATTGATCGAGCGAACCCAAGCAGGCCTGCAACGAGCCAAAGCTACAGGAACGAAGCTTGGCCGCCCGAAAGCTACATCAGCAGAAACTGTGCAAAAACTGAAGACGGATGGACTTTCCCAATCAACGGTTGCCAACCAGTTGGGAGTTAGCCTCTCGACCGTGAAGCGTTTGTGGTAAATAACGAGAGTTCATTAAAATGCATGAAAATGACATAGCAGACAGATTACATACTCACCTGCATGCTCGATTCAAACTGCTGGGCGCAGATGCATTAAGAAAACAAAGAATCTATTTAGACACTAAATTCTGGGCCCTTCTTCGCGACCAGATAATCGGTATCCGCGAAAGCAATCCAGACCTCGTGAAACTACTTGAAATTCTACGTCACCGCGTAAAGTCCGGCGAGTCCATCTGCACTTTCAGCGGGCATACCCTGACAGAGATCATGGGGCACGCATGCCCAGACACAAAAAATGCAACTGCAGAGCTTATGGATGAACTTAGCCAGGGTTATTGCATTGCGAATCAAGACCGTCTGTTAGCAAACGAAATTGCACACTGGTTCTTCAGCTGGATGCAGCCAGAAAAAGAGCGAATTCCACTTCATCAATTAGCATGGTCAAAACCCTTCTACCTTCATCTTGACTACTTACCTCCCACCATACCGAATATAACCCCACAGGAACAGTGGGATATCGCCACAAAATTCATTGAATTCACTTGGTCGATGCCAATGACCAAGATAATGCTACAACTTCAGAACAGTGAAAAACCTTACCCTTTGTCAGACTGGAACAAACGGGCCGCAGAAAATATCAACGCCGAAGTCAGAAATTTTGACCATGAAAACTCAAGCAGAGCAGAACTATATCTAAGCGAACTCACTGGATTACTTGATGCAATAACACCAGAACTAGTAGAAACATACGTCCAAGTTGCATCACAAACAGGCTTCCTTCTGCCAAAAACATCAAAAGATATAGAGGATTGCGGCGACGTTATCATACGCTCTGTTCGGGCAGTCGCAATAGATAAAGGGATAGCCCATGCACTCCCAGGAATGCACATTCGTACAGCGCTTCATACCGCCATACGCTGGGATACTCGAAGAAAAATCAAACCAAATGACCTGATTGATATGGAACATGCTCAATCAGCTCTTCCAAATTGCAATGTTTTTCTGACGGACAAGCCGCATGTACAACTCATACGATCAATGAAACTGGACGAGACATACAACTGCACAACCATCGGCGACCCAGCCTTGGCTATCGCAGCCCTTAGCAACGATTAATCTATTAGCACTTGGCGTGCGGGTATCGGACTATCGACCTTGCAACGGGCAATGCAGGCGCGGTAATCCCTGCCACCGGGATGGGGGACTGATGATTTTGAATGGTACCTAGATGGTAATTAGTTGGACGGGAACCCGGCTGGCTATCTTTATGTATTACGCGCAGGGAAAGGGTCTGGGACATTTTCAGCGTTATTAACGATCATTAGGAAAAGGCAGAGCTAAAAATTGCAAAATTGGTCGCCATCGATGATAGATGTTTTCGGTCTCCTTGCTGACAAAATGCAGTCATATTTCGACCGCACTAAAAGACTTGTTGGTAGACCAGATGAAAAAGGCATACCCCGAGAAGAAGTTGCACTAGAATTCTTTAAAGAATTCATGCCAAACAATATTGGAGTATCAAAAGGCTACATCATAAACCTAAACGGGGGCCACTCCAAAGAATGCGACATCATACTTCACAGAAAGAATAACTCACCAATATTAAAGATTTCACCAACTCAAAACTTACACATCATCCCTATTGAAGATGTATATGGCGTGATCGAGGTGAAATCAAAGCTCACAATAAAAGAAATTGAGAACTGCAAAGATAAGCAACAATCTCTTTTTTTTTGCAACCAACAAAGAATCATTGATGAAACCGAACACTACCATCTCCCGCCCTACGAGGCCGAGGAAGTACCTGCGGCAACCCCACCTTTCTTCGCAGTATTCTGTTATGGAATTGATAATCGCGGAATGGATGACTTTATTGTAGAACTACATGAGCGCGCCGGCTTCGATGCTATCTACTGCCTGGAAGAAGGGGCCTATACGCGCATAACAGACAGCACAACAATCAGACATTATTCCTTGCAAAAGGGCATCACAGGCAACGCAAGCTCATGCAATAGCGATTCACTAAACGATATAACAGCAAGATTCTGTATGTCGGAATATTATGCAAGAAGCTATTCAGATTACAACTTTGACGCAGCCAAGGGCGGCGAGCTTCTTATGGTCATGTATGCATACATAAATGATCACATAGAAACCGCTGAACTGAGCAATTACTCAATATCTGACTATATCGCCTTATGGAAGAACAGAAGAGATAAAAGCTAGAGCGATCTCTACAGAAAGTTAGACACAAATCTCAAGGCCTCAGTCCTTTTGAAACTGAGGCCTTTGCACTCATCAATCAGCAGACCGCCAGTGATCTGGATTTCCTTTATTTGTAATACGCACGCGGGCCACCAAAGGATTGAAACCAAGCTCATGGGCAGTATCAATTGCTTCTTTCTGTGTGCTGTAACGCAAATTTGTAACCGGCTGATTATTCGCATACTCCAATACATAATGCGTTATGGCTGCACCCTCTTCGCGAGCTAGAGGGCGGGGTTCAATATATACATTGCTCATGTTTTTTCCTTCGTGTGGCCGACATTGGCCTTTAGCTAGCTGGGGGTGGTTAGGGCTGATTTCAAGCTGAAGATTGCTTGGTTAGTAGAGGACTGGCTCAGATGTCCACTGGACTGGTACATTCCGTGCTGAACCCTTGGGAAAGGGACGCGGATTCCGTGGCTTTCGGCCCGCATATGACGCTTGTGAAGGACATCGACTACCCGGCCGACAACAACAAGATGAGCTGGCAGGACATGCTCGCCTGGCTGCGCGAAAAGCGCTGGCAGAGCCTGAGCTTCGGCGGCATCACCTACGCAGCCTTGCTGGTGCCGGGGCTGAATATCCTGATGATGCCGGCTGCTGTTGCCGGGGCGACGCTGTTCTGGGTGCGCGAGCGTGGCGAGCAGGCACTAGCCTCGTCGCGCAAGGACATCGTGTAACGCCTGCATCGACGCCTGCGACTCGCGCTCGATGCGCCTGCGCATGAACAGGCGATTGTCCAGACGCATCAGCAGGCCATCGAAGCCGTACTCGAGGGTGCGCACGAACTCGCAGCCACCCTCCACCTCCACACACTCATAGGTGAGCAGCAGTTGCAGGCCATGATCACCCTGCGCACTGGCCTGCCAGCGCCGGGCTGGGCGGTAGTCAATCACGTCCCAGCGCAGATGCCCGGCACGGCCACCGGCATGAATGTCCTCTTCGAATCGCTCGCCCGCGAACAACGCACCCTCGCGGCCATAAATACGCAGTGACGACGGGTGCCACTGCGGCCAGTGACTCGGCGCCGCGGCGTACTCCAGCACGCGTTCGGCAGGCTGGGCGATGCGGATTCGGTGCTGCTGGCGGTTCTGCTGATGAATCACCTCCGGCTCCCAGTGCAGGGTGCCGTACAGCCAGTCCATCAGCGGATGGACGATACCGAAGTTGCGCGAATGCATCAGCTCACGGCGATGGTGCAGCGCATGCAGACGGCGCATCTGGCGAATCCACGGCAAGCGTGAAACCGGGTGCCCATCAGGCAGATGTTCGCAGGCATGCACCACTTCGTAACTCATGTAGCCCAGCAGCATGCTGATAGCGAACAGCGCGGCGAGGTTACCGTCGAGCTGAGACAGCAGCCACCAGGCGGCGAACGTAGGCAGACTGAACAGCACGATAAGCCAGGCCGGGAACAGGATCACGCGCCAGTCGCGCGCCGTTTCGTAAGGCATCAGCGTCTCGACGAAGAAGCTGTGGTGGTCGCCGGTGTGGCGTTTGTAAAAGAGTTTGCCGAAGCGCGTCTTGTTGTGGCCGAGCCGTTTGTGCACCTGGTATTCGCCCCAACTGAAGAACACCAGCGTGGCCGGCACCAGCAGCCATTGCCAGGGCGCCACGGCCTCCAATGTGCTCCAGAGCAAGCCGATGCAGAGCAGCCCGTAGGCCAGCACGAACGCGGCGTGCAGCCAGGGATTGTACCGCGGATGAATGGCAGCCCGGTAATCGCTGCGAAAAGCCTGGGCATTGTCGTTGTTGTAGGCCATGGCGCTCTCCTGTGGATTGACAGCAGTCTAGGCCCGGCCAAATCATTCGAATAATGGATAGTTGAAAAGAGCATTATCCGTGATAAAGAATTTGCGCCAGCTCGACCTCAACCTGCTGCTGGTCTTCGACGCCCTGATGCAGGAAGGCAATCTGACCCGCGCGGCCCAGCGCCTGCACCTGAGCCAGTCGACCGTGAGCAACGCCCTCGCCCGCCTGCGCCAGCAACTGGGCGAGGAGCTGTTCCAGCGCACCGCGCGCGGCATGACGCCGACCGCACGTGCCCAGACGCTTTACCCGCCCGTGCGCCAGGCGTTGCAGCTGCTGCTGGCTGGCCTCGGCCCCGCGGAACCCTTCAATGTGCAGGCCGCGCACGTGTTCAACCTGTCGCTCAACGACTACGCCCAGGCTGCATTGCTGCCGATGCTGCAAACACATCTGGCCCGCGTCGCGCCGCAGGTAGAACTGGTGGCGCACAGCGACAACGCCGACAACCTGCTGCCGCGCCTGGAGAGTGGTGCCCTGGACATTGCCATCGACTACCTGCATTTCGACTCGCCTGACCTGCGCTATTCGCCCCTGCGTGAAGAGGCGCTGGTGGTGATCGGGCGCAAGGATCACCCGGCGTTCGTCGGAGGCCTGAGTCTCATGGATTACCAGCAGGCCCGCCATGTAATCGTGACGCCGCGTGCAGGACGTGGCTCACCACTGGAGATCGTCCTGGGCTCGGCCAAGGTCAGGCGTCAGGCAGCGCTGCACCTGCCCAATTACCTGCCGATTCCCGCCATCGTCGCCCAGACCGACTTGCTCGGCACCGTGCCAGCACGCCTGGCAGAAGCGTTTGCGCCGATGTTCGCGCTGCAGGTGGCGCCGCTGCCCTTCGACATGCCTGCCGTGCAGATCAGCCTGATCTGGCATCGCCAGCAGCAACATGACCCTGCGCACAGCTGGCTGCGTGAACAACTGCACGGCCTGCTCACCTGACACATAAGCGCAATCGAAACGTCATGTTCACTACATGACCAGGACAGAGACTGCGTATATGAACGCACCCTCTCTGCATATCGCGCTGGTCAGCGAAACCTTCCCGCCGGAAATCAACGGCGTAGCCAATACCCTCGGCCGCCTGGTCGATGGCCTGCGTGGTCGTGGTCATCACGTACAGCTGGTACGACCACGCCAGGAGGTCGACCAGGAGCAGGACACGGGCAATGAGCTGCTGCTCACCCGCGGCTGGCCGCTACCCGGTTATCCGGGCCTGCAATGGGGCCAGTCGTCATTGCACAAACTGCTCAGGCGCTGGCAGCGGCAACGCCCGGATGTGCTCTATATCGCCACCGAAGGCCCACTGGGCCTGTCCGCACTGCGCGCCGCCAGGCGCCTGGCAATCCCGGTGGTCAGCGGTTTTCACACCAACTTCCAGCAGTACACCGGGCACTACGGCATCGGCCTGCTGACACGGGCGATGACCAACTACCTGCGCTGGTTCCACAACCGCACGCAGCTCACGCTGGTGCCGAGCATCGGCCAGAAGGTCGATCTCGAACGCCGTGATTTCGAACGCCTGGCCCTGCTCGCTCGGGGTGTCGACAGCCAGCTGTTCCACCCACGCAGACGCAGCGACGCCCTGCGCGAAAGCTGGGGCCTGGGGCCGGATGATCTGGCCGTGCTGCATGTCGGTCGCCTGGCGGCAGAGAAGAACCTCGGTCTGCTGGTAAAAGCCTTCCACGCCCTGCAGACGGCCCATCCACAGCGCCGTATGCGGTTGATTCTGGTTGGCGACGGGCCACTGCGCGCCAGCCTGCAGACGCAATTGCCGGATGCGCAGTTCTGTGGCCTGCAGCGCAGTGAGACGCTGGCCATGCACTATGCCTCTGGCGATCTGTTCCTGTTTCCCAGCCTCTCGGAAACCTTCGGCAACGTGGTGCTGGAGGCTCTGGCATCGAGCCTCGGCGTGGTGGCGTTCGACCAGGCTGCAGCCGCTCAGCATATCCATCACAGGCACAACGGCATGCTTGCCCGCCCTGGCGACGAGGCCGGCTTCTGCGAAGCTGCCTGCGAGCTGTTGGAAGATGCAGAGGTACTGCGCCGCATCCGCCTCAATGCCCGCCGACATGCCAGCCACCTGAGTTGGGATGGCATCGTCGCGCAGTTCGAGCAACACCTGCGCAGCGCGATGCAGCCACGCCCGAGGATCGCCAATGTCGGTAGCCCGGATGAAATCCGGGGCGAGATGCAGGATGGCTAAAACGTAGGTCGGGTGAAACCCGCCATTGGTAAAGGGCTGGCGGGTTGCACCCGCCCTACGGGGCCACGTAGCAGCGGACGTAAAAAAGCCCCGATGTGCCGGGGCTGAAACGGGGCGCCGGATCGCGACGCCCGATAGAAACGGACTCAGACCAGTGTGGTCAGCGCATCACGGCTGAACGGCAGAATGTCCTGCTCGCGGCCTTCACGCACCTTCAGCGCCCAGTCCGGGTCGACCAGCAGCGCACGGCCCACAGCGACCAGATCGAACTCCTCCTTGTTCAGGCGCTCGAGCAGGTTCTCCAGACTGGCCGGCTCGGCCACCTTGTCGGTCTTGACCATGAACTGCAGGAACTCGCCATCCAGGCCGACGCTGCCGACGGTGATGGTCGGCTTGCCGGTCAGCTTGCGCGTCCAGCCGGCCAGGTTGAGGTCACTGCCTTCGAACTCCGGCTCCCAGAAGCGGCGGGTCGAGCAGTGGAAGATGTCCACGCCGGCTTCGGACAGCGGCTTGAGGAAGGCCTCCAGTTGTTCCGGGGTCTGCACCAGGCGTGCGGTATAGTCCTGCTGCTTCCACTGCGAGTAACGCAGGATGATCGGGAAGTCCGAACCGACCGCCGCGCGCACGGCCTGGATCAGCTCGATGGCGAAACGCGAACGTGCCGCCAGGTCGCCACCATACTGGTCGGTGCGCTGATTGCTGCCTTCCCAGAAGAACTGGTCGATCAGGTAACCGTGGGCGCCGTGGATCTCCACACCGTCCATGCCGATGGCCTTGGCATCGCGTGCAGCCTGGGCGAAAGCGGCGATTACCTCATCGATATCGGCCTGGGTCATACCGTGTACGACCACCTGGCCATCCTTGACCTTCTCCATCGGGCCATAACCGGGCACGCTGGCATCCGGTTCGGTGCCCAACTTGCGCACATTACCCACGTGCCAGAGCTGCGGGACGATCTTGCCGCCTTCGGCATGCACGGCGTCGACCACCTGCTTCCAGCCGGCCAGGGCATCTTCGCCGTAGAAACGCGGCACGTTCGGATAGCCGTTGGAAGCCTTGTGCCCGACCGTGGTGCCCTCGGTGACGATCAGGCCCACGCCTGCGGCAGCGCGACGACGGTAGTACTCGACGACCTTGGCGTTGGGTACGCCACCGGGCGAGAAGGAGCGGGTCATCGGCGCCATGACCACACGGGTCGGCAGCTCCAGGTTACCGAGGCGGAACGGGGCGAACAGGGCTTGAACGGGAGCGCTCATGATCTTTCCTCTGGGGTTGAACGGTAATCAGGCCTGCAGCAAACGCTCCAGGCGGGTGACAAAAGCTTCCAGCGGCTGCAAGTTGCGGCCCACCTTGAGGCGGGCGAGCACGCCCTGCCAGGCGTCGCTGATGAAGGTGGCGAGGTTGCTACAGTCCTCGTCAGCGGGCAGTTCACCGGCGGCCTGCGCCTGCTCCAGGCAGTCGCGCAGAATCTCCACAGACGCCTGCTGAATGGCCGCGACCTCAGCGCCGATCGCCGGCAGCATCTCGCTCATCTCGAAACTCAGGCTACCAATGAAGCAGTGGTACTGCGGCGTCTCCTGCCGGGCGAAGTGCGCCAGCAGATCACGGTAGTAAGCGAGGATGCGCGCACGCGGGCTTAACGCCGGATCATTCAGCGCCTGGGCATAACGCGCCAGGCGCGGGCGGTAGATGAACGCCAACGCCTGCAGGGCGAAGTCTTCTTTGCTGGCGAAGTAGTGATAGAAGCTGCCCTTGGGAATCCCGGCCGCCTGGACGATCTCCAGCACGCCGGTGCCGTGGTAGCCGCGACGCGTCATCACCGCCGAGCCTTTGCTCAGGATCAGATCGCGCTTGTCGAGTCGAATGCTGTTCATGGCGCCGAGCATATGACCGGTCGTCTCGCCCAGCCCAGCACTATTGATATTGGTGATTAAGGACTAGAACACGCAGGGCGGGTGCAACCCGCCGCTAGCCAATCTGGCGGGTTTCACCCGCCCTACTTCAAGCTCAGCCCTGCAACCAGATCAGCGAAGCGAAACGCCCGGTGCGGGCACTGCGGCGATAGGAGTAGAAACGCGGGTCGTTGTAGGTGCACAGCCCACCGCCGCTGACCGCGGTCACGCCGATGGCAGCCAGGCGAATGCGCGCCAGCTGGTAAATATCGGCCATGAACTTGCCGGCATTGGCACTGGGCACGAATGCGCTGGCAGCCTCGGCATGCTGTCGCACGAAGGCCTCGCGCACTTCTGCTCCCACCTCGAACGCAGCCGGGCCGATGGCCGGACCGAGCCAGACCAGCAGCTCCTGCGGTGCGGCGTCGAGCGCCTGCACGGTCGCCTCCAGCACGCCACCGGCCAACCCGCGCCAACCGGCATGGGCCGCTGCCACGCGGGTACCCGCGCGGTCGCAGAACAGGGCAGGCAGGCAGTCGGCCGTCATCGCCGTGCAGGCAATACCGGGCGTGGCCGTCCAGTTGCCATCGGCTTCGATGACCTGCAACGGATCGGCTTCGGTCACTAGGATGCCGTGCACTTGGCGTAGCCAGGCTGGCTGGCAACCCAGGGCCTCGACCAGATGCTGACGATTGCTCGCCACCGCCGCAGGGGCGTCATCGACATGATCACCCAGGTTGAAGCTATCGAACGGCACGGCGCTGACACCGCCACTGCGCGTGGTGACGCAGGCGCGCACGTTGGCCGGCGCAGGCCAATCGGGAATGAGCCAGTCGTGGGCACTCACCCGACGAAGGCCTCGCGATCCTGACGCAGCAGGGTCAGCAGCCAAACCAGATCATCCGGCAGCTCCGACTCCCACTTCATGCGCTTGCCAGTGGCCGGGTGATCCAGCTCGAGGAAACGCGCATGCAACGCCTGACGCGGGAACTCCTTGAGGCTCTGCACCAGGGTCGGGCTCGCCGCCGGCGGAATGCGGAAACGCCCGGCATAGACCGGATCGCCCACCAGCGGGTAACCAACGTGGGTCATGTGCACACGAATCTGGTGGGTGCGCCCGGTTTCCAGTTTGACCCGCACATGGGTGTGCGAGCGGTAGCGTTCGAGCACGCGGTAGTGACTGATCGCCGGTTTGCCGCCATCGGTCACCGCCATGCGCTGACGCTGGCTGGAACTGCGGCCAATCGGCGCATCGATGGTGCCGCCAGCGGTGATCACGCCGATACAGATGCATTCATAGATGCGGCTGACGGTGCGCTTCTGCAACTGCTCGACCAGATTGGTCTGCGCCTGCAGGGTCTTGGCTACTACCATCAGGCCAGTGGTGTCCTTGTCCAGGCGATGGACGATACCGGCACGCGGCACATTGACGATATCCGGCACGTGATGCAGCAAGGCGTTGAGCAGGGTGCCGTCAGCATGCCCGGCGGCAGGATGCACCACCAGACCTGCCGGCTTGTCGATCACCAGCAGGTGCTCGTCCTCATAGACGATGTTCAGTTCGATGTCTTGCGCGACCCACTCGCCCTGCGCTTCCTGCTCGGCATCGAGCACCAGCGTCGAGCCGGCATGCACGGTATCGCGCGGGCGCGCCACGGCGCCATCGACGGTCAAACGACCTTCCTTAATCCAAGTGGAAAGGCGCGAACGGGAGTACTCGCCAAACAGCTGCGCAGCCACCTGGTCGAGGCGTTGACCGCCCTGTTCAAAGGGGACGACGGCCTGGAGTTGGATCAATTGTTTGTCTATAGAAGTCATCTTCAGAACCAGTTCAAAGTTTGCTGCGCGTTGGCCCTGCTGCGTTAAAAACAGGCTCAGAAAGTCGCTTGCGGCTAACGCACTTCAGTGCGGCCCCGAAGGGGCGAGCGAAGCGAGTCATGCTCATTTACAGCTCGTAAAGTCGAACGCGACTCTGACCGATCCCCACTGTTTTGCCTTGCATTGCTCTAGCTCGCGAAACTTTGAACAGGCTCTTCGGCAACGGCGGGAGCCTGGCCTTTGGTTTCGGCGACAGGCTTGTGGTTAAATACGGCGTCTTTGCCCCAGGGTTTTCCGGGGGCGCTCATCATAACAGGACGGCCGCGCGGCCGTCACAGGGACGCAAGCCGCCATGCAAGTGAAACACCTGCTGCTGATCGCCATCCTCGCCCTTACCGCCGCCTGCTCTTCCAAGCAGCCGGAGGTCGATGAAAACCTCAGCGAGGTGGAGCTGTACCAGCAGGCCCAGGCCGACCTGGACAACCGCAGCTACACCCAGGCTATCTCCAAACTGAAGGCACTGGAGTCGCGCTATCCGTTCGGGCGCTACGCCGAGCAGGCGCAGCTGGAACTGATCTTCGCCTACTACAAGAATGCCGAGCCGGAAGCCGCCAAGTCCTCGGCTGAGCGCTTCATTCGCCTGCATCCGCAGCACGCCAACGTCGACTACGCCTACTACCTCAAGGGTCTGGCCTCGTTCGACCAGGATCGTGGCCTGCTGGCGCGCTTCCTGCCGCTGGACATGACCAAGCGTGACCCGGGCGCCGCGCGCGACTCCTACAACGAGTTCGCCCAGCTCACCAGCCGCTACCCGACCAGCCGCTACGCCCCGGACGCCAAGCAGCGCATGATCTACCTGCGCAACCTGCTGGCCGCCTACGAAGTGCACGTTGGCCACTATTACCTGACCCGCCAGGCCTATGTCGCCGCGGCCAACCGTGGCCGCTACGTGGTGGAAAACTTCCAGGAAACCCCGTCCGTCGGTGACGGCCTGGCGATCATGACCGAGGCCTATCAGCGCCTGTCGCTGGATGACCTGGCTGCCACCAGCCTGGAAACCCTCAAGCTCAACTACCCGGATCATCCGAGCCTGGAAAGCGGCGAGTTCGTCCCGCTCGAAGAAGAAGCCGATAACCGTTCCTGGCTGGCCAAGGCCACCCTGGGCCTGATCGAAACCGACACGCCGCTGCCGCCGGGCGAAACCCGCGCCAGCCAGGACGTGATCCGTCAGTACGAAGACGCCGAGCAACAGATCCCAGCCGAACTGCAGCAGGACGCCAAGACCGGCGAAACCGCCAAGAAGCGCTCGATCTGGAGCTACCTGACCTTCGGTCTGTTCGACTGAGCGATGCGTGATTGAACAAGGGAGGCTTCGGCCTCCCTTTTTATTGCCCCGGAAACAGCGCACTGCTTGCCACCGCCCCCCTGTGCCGCGGACTTCACCTTGGCTAAACTGCCACCCTCAACCAAACAAAAGAGTGCACCATGGGTCTGTTTCGCCTGCTGTTCTGGATCGCCATCATCTTCGCCGCGATCTGGGTTTGGCGCCGCTATATCAGCGCCCCCAAGCGCCCCAGCCAAGCGCAGCGCGAAGATGAACCTGCGCCCATGGTGCGCTGTGCACACTGCGGCGTGCACATTCCCCAGACTCAAGCGCTGACTCAGGATCAGCGCTGGTATTGCAGCCAGAAACACCTTGAGCAAGGCCCGCACACCGGTGATCGCTGACACCAGCGTACAGAACAGCAAACAAGGGCAGCGCATCCTCAGGCTCTATCACTTCTATCGCCTGACCATAGGGCTGGCGCTGATCCTGCTGATCTCCAGCAATCTCGACGAACAGTTGCTGGATGTCGTGCATATCGAGCTGTTTCGCACCGGCAGTTGGGTCTATCTGATCCTCAATATCTTCATTGCCGTGCTGGTGCAAAAGCCCAAGCACCTGATGCAGCTGTTCAGCCTGGCCTTGGTCGACGTGATCTTTCTCTCGGCCCTGTTCTATGCAGCCGGCGGCACGCCCAGCGGCATCGGCAACCTGCTGGTGGTTGCCGTGGCCATCGCCAACATCCTGCTGCGCGGGCGCATCGGCCTGCTGATCGCCGCCATCGCAGCGATGGCGCTGATCTACCTGACCTTCTATCTCAGCCTCAGCCGCCCCGCCGCCGCCGCGCAGTACGTACAAGCAGGCGCCCTCGGTGCGCTGTGCTTCGCCGGAGCCCTGTTCATCCAGGGCATCACACGCCGCCTGCAGGTGAGCGAAAGCCTGGCCGAGCAACGCGCGGCCGACGTAGCCAATCTGGAAGAGCTCAACGAACAGATCCTGCAGCGCATGCGCACCGGCATCCTCGTGCTCGACACCCAACACCGAGTGCTGCTGGCCAACCAGGGCGCAACGCAGTTGCTCGGGCGAGGTGAGCTGACCGGCAAGATCATCGATCCGCACTGCCCCGAACTGGTCAAGCGCCTGCAGCAGTGGCTGCACAACCCGACCCTGCGTCCGGACAGCCTGCAGGCTCAGGTCGACGGCCCGGTTCTGCAGCCCAGCTTCATTTCCCTGCACCGCGGCGAACAGCAACACATCCTGGTGTTTCTCGATGATATTTCGCAGATCGCCCAGCAGGCACAACAGCTCAAACTGGCTTCGCTCGGCCGCCTGACCGCCGGTATCGCCCACGAGATTCGCAATCCGCTGGGCGCCATCAGCCACGCCGCACAGCTGCTACAGGAATCTGAAGACCTGCAAGGCCCGGATCAACGCCTGGCGCAGATCATTCAGGATCACTCCAAGCGCATGAACCTGGTGATCGAGAACGTCCTGCAGCTCTCGCGCAGACGCCAGGCTGAACCGCAACTGCTCGACCTGAAATACTGGCTGCACCGTTTCGCCAGCGAATTTCGCAATTCGGCACCGAACGATCGACAGATCCATCTGGAAACCCAAGGCGGCAGCCTGCAAACCCGGATGGACCCGCATCAACTGACCCAGGTACTGACCAACCTGGTACAGAACGGCCTACGCTATAGCGCCCAGAAACACCGGCTCGGCCAGGTATGGCTGCGCCTGTTTCGCGACGAGACCAGCGATCTGCCAGTGCTGGAGATTCTCGACGACGGCCCCGGCGTGCCACCCGAACTTGAACAGCATATCTTCGAGCCCTTCTATACCACCGAGAACAAGGGCACCGGCCTCGGCCTGTATATCTCCCGCGAGCTGTGCCAGGGCAACCAGGCACGCCTCGACTATAAACCCCGCGAAGATGGCGGCAGTTGCTTCCGCATCACCTTCGCCCATCCGCGCAAACTGAGCTGAGCATGAACCGTCAGAGAGCCCTGATCGTCGACGACGAGCCCGATATCCGCGAGCTGCTGGAAATCACCCTCGGACGCATGAAGCTGGACACCCGCAGCGCCCGCAACGTCAAGGAAGCACGCGAATGGCTGGCGCGCGAACCCTTCGATCTGTGCCTGACCGACATGCGCCTGCCCGACGGCACCGGCCTGGAGCTGGTACAGCACATCCAGCAGCGCTACCCGCAAGTGCCGGTGGCGATGATCACCGCCTACGGCAGTTTGGATACCGCGATCAATTCGCTCAAGGCCGGCGCCTTCGATTTCCTCACCAAACCGGTGGATCTCGGTCGCCTGCGCGAACTGGTCGCCACCGCCCTGCGCATCCGCTCCCCCGAGTGCGGGGAAACCCCGGTCGACAGCCGCCTGCTCGGCGACTCGCCGCCCATGAAGTCGCTGCGCAAACAGATCCAGAAACTCTCGCGCAGCCAGGCACCGGTCTATATCAGCGGTGAGTCGGGCAGCGGCAAGGAACTGGTCGCCCGCCTGATCCACGAGCAGGGCCCGCGCGTCGAACAGCCCTTCGTCCCGGTCAACTGCGGCGCCATCCCCTCGGAGTTGATGGAGAGCGAGTTCTTCGGGCACAAGAAAGGCAGCTTCACCGGCGCCATCGAAGACAAGCAGGGCCTGTTCCAGGCGGCCAATGGCGGCACGCTGTTCCTCGATGAAGTCGCCGACCTGCCGCTGCCAATGCAGGTAAAACTGCTGCGTGCAATTCAGGAAAAAGCCGTACGCGCCGTCGGCGGTCAGCAGGAAGTGGTGGTCGACGTACGCATACTCTGCGCCACCCACAAGGATCTCGCCGCTGAAGTCGCCGCCGGCCGCTTCCGCCAGGATCTCTACTACCGACTCAACGTCATCGAACTGCGCGTACCGCCGCTGCGTGAGCGTCGCGAAGATATCGCCCAGCTGGCCGACGTGATGCTCACGCGCCTGGCCGACAGCACCGGCCTTGCCGCTGCCAAGCTGCATCCCGATGCATTGGAGAAACTGAAGAACTACCGTTTTCCCGGCAACGTTCGCGAGCTGGAAAACATGCTCGAGCGCGCCTATACCCTGTGCGAAGACGACCAGATCACGCCCAGCGACCTGCGCCTGGCCGACGCCAGCGGCCCCAGCAACGAAGGCGGCGAAGCCAGCCTGGCGCAGATCGACAACCTCGAGGACTACCTCGAAGACATCGAGCGCAAACTGATCATGCAGGCCCTGGAAGAAACCCGCTGGAACCGCACGGCCGCCGCCCAGCGCCTGGGCCTGACCTTCCGCTCGATGCGATATCGCCTGAAGAAGCTGGGCATCGACTGACACACACCATGCCACCTGCGCGTCGGTGCGCGCAGCGCACCCTACGACCTGAGCCCACAACGAAAAAGGGAGCCCGAAGGCTCCCTTTTTGATAACGCAACGCTGACTCAGTGAATGATCTGACTGAGGAACAGCTTGGTGCGCTCGTTCTGCGGGTTGGTGAAGAAGCTGTTGGGCTCGGCCTGTTCGACGATCTCACCCTTGTCCATGAAGATCACCCGGTTGGCCACGGTGCGAGCGAAGCCCATTTCGTGGGTCACGCAGAGCATGGTCATGCCGTCTTCGGCCAGGCCGATCATGGTGTCCAGAACCTCTTTCACCATCTCCGGATCGAGTGCCGAGGTCGGCTCATCGAACAGCATGATCTTCGGTTTCATGCACAGCGCACGGGCAATCGCCACACGCTGCTGCTGACCACCGGAGAGCTGCCCCGGAAACTTGTTGGCCTGCTCCGGAATACGCACGCGCTCGAGGAAATGCATGGCGATTTCCTCAGCCTGGCGCTTGGGCATCTTGCGCACCCACATCGGTGCCAGGGTGCAGTTCTGCAGCACGGTCAGGTGCGGGAACAGGTTGAAGTGCTGGAACACCATGCCCACTTCGCGGCGAATCGCCTCGATGTGCTTGAGGTCGCTGGTCAGCTCGGTGCCATCGACCACGATGCGCCCCTGCTGGTGTTCCTCCAGGCGGTTGATGCAGCGGATGGTAGTGGACTTGCCCGAACCGGACGGGCCGCAGAGCACGATACGCTCGCCCTGCTGCACGCTGAGGTTGATGTCCTTGAGCACGTGGAACTGGCCGTACCATTTGTTCACGCCTTGCAGCAGGATCATCGGCTCAGCGCTGGGTTGCTTGATTGCTTCACTCATTATTCATTCCTCCAAGGGACTCATTCAGGTTCTGGCGCGCCGCATCACGGGCAGGCGCGCCTCAGCGACTGAACGGTTCCTAACGCTTGTGGCCGGTATCCAGCTTTCTCTCCAGATGCAGGGAGTAGCGGGACATACCAAAACAGAAAACCCAGAAAACCAACGCGGCGAATACATAACCCTCGGTCGCCATACCCAGCCAGGCTGGGTCGGTGGTCGCCTGCTTGATGCTGTTGAGCAGGTCGAACAGACCGATGATGATCACCAGGCTGGTGTCCTTGAACAGGGCGATGAACACGTTGACGATGCCGGGAATCACCAGCTTGAGTGCTTGCGGCAGGATCACCAGACCCATCATCCGCCAATAACCCAGGCCCATGGCCGCAGCGGCCTCGTACTGGCCTTTGGGGATGGCCTGCAGGCCACCGCGCACCACTTCGGCGATGTAGGCGGACTGGAACAGGATCACCCCGATCAGCGCACGCATCAGCTTGTCGAAGTGCATGCCTTCGGGCAGGAACAACGGCAGCATCACCGAAGACATGAACAGCACGGTGATCAGCGGCACGCCGCGCCAGAACTCGATGAAGGTGACGCAGATGACCTTGATCGCCGGCAAGTTGGAGCGGCGTCCCAATGCCAGCAGGATGCCCAGCGGCAACGCACCGGTGATACCGACAGCGGCGATCACCAGGGTCAGCATCAGGCCGCCCCACTGGCTGGTGGAAACCACGCTCAGGCCGAACACGCCACCGTGCAACAGGCACCAGGCGATGACCGGGTAGATCACCAGGAAAGCCAGGCCATACAGCGCCTTGCGCGGCATCTGCGGGACGAACAGCGGCGCAGCGCCGATGATCGCCAACCACAGCGTGGTATCGACCCGCCAGCGCAGCTCGGTGGGGTAGAAGCCGTACATGAACTGACCAAAACGCTGCTGGATGAACACCCAGCAGGCGCCCTCCTTGGTGCAGTCGGCGCGCGTGCTACCGACCCAGTTGGCGTCGATGATCGCCCACTGCAACAGAGGCGGCACGATCAGCCAGATCAGGTAGATGGCGAAAAAGGTCAGCAGGGTGTTGAACCAGTTGGAAAACAGGTTGGCCCGCAGCCAGCCCAGCACGCCGACGCTCATGCGCGGCGGCGGCAGATCCGGTTTGAAAATATGACTTTGCATGGCTGCTCCTTACCGCTCAGTCAGCGCAATGCGCTTGTTGTACCAGTTCATCAACAGGGAAATGCTGATGCTGATGGCCAGGTACACGCTCATGGTGATGGCGATCACCTCGATGGCCTGCCCGGTCTGGTTGAGTACCGTTCCGGCGAACAACGAAACCATGTCGGGATAACCGATGCCGGCGGCGAGCGAGGAGTTCTTGGCCAGGTTGAGGTACTGACTGGTCAGCGGGGGAATGATCACGCGCAGCGACTGCGGAATGATCACCAGACGCAGCGTGATCCCCGGGCGCAAACCCAGCGAGCGCGACGCCTCGGTCTGGCCATGGCTCACGGCCATGATCCCGGAGCGCACGTTCTCGGCGATGAAGGCTGCGGTATAGATGGTCAAAGCCAGCGTCAACGCCATCAGTTCGGGGATCAGCACCCAACCGCCGCGGAAGTTGAAACCGGTCAGTTCCGGCACGCTCCACACCAGCGGGTTACCGCCGATCAACACAGCCAATGCCGGGATGCCGACGATCATCGCCAGCGACGTCCACAGCAGCGGGAAGATCTTGCCAGTGGCCTCACGCCGCGCCTTAGCCCAACGGCCGAGCACGATGATGGCAACGATGGTTGCCAGCAGCACCACTGCGAAGAAACCAAAGTTCTCCGATGGAGCCGGTGCCGGCATGTATAGGCCGCGGCTGTTGAGGAAGAAGACTTCACCAACGTCCAGGCTTTGCCGTGGTCCGGGCAGGGTCAGGAATACCGCGAAGTACCAGAAGAGAATCTGCAGCAACGGCGGAATGTTGCGGAAGATCTCGATGTAGACCGTCGCCAGCCTGCTGATCAGCCAGTTCGGCGACAGTCGCGCGATGCCGAGCAGGAAGCCGAGAATGGACGCCAGCACGATACCGATGACCGACACCAGCAAGGTGTTGAGCAGACCGATGATGAACACACGCCCGTAGGTGTTGCTCTCGGAATAATCGATCAGGTGCTGAGCGATGCCGAAGCCGGCACTGTTGTTGAGAAAACTGAAGCCGGAGATGATTCCGCGCTTCTCCAGGTTGGCCTGGGTGTTCTGGAATAGAAACCAGCCGAGCGCCACAACGGCAACTACGGCAATGATCTGGAACAGCCACGCGCGCACCTGCGGATCGGTCAATAGCGATCCTCGCGGGCGCGGGGCATTAGCGGTCGTTTGCATAACAGCCCTCGTTGAACCTCCGGCCCGCTGCAGCGGGTCGGGGATTCATGTAGTCGGAAACGACAACGGCAGGCCATTTGGCCTGCCGTTGTGGATGGTCAGCGCACTGGCGGTGCGTATTGCAGACCACCCTTGTTCCACAGGGCGTTGAGACCACGCTCGATCTTCAGCTCGCTGCCGGCACCGACGTTGCGATCGAAGGACTCACCGTAGTTACCCACTTGCTTGACGATCTGAACAGCCCAGTCTTTCGGCAGTTTCAGATCCTTGCCGAACTCACCTTCGGTACCCAGCAGACGAGCGATGTCCGGGTTCTTGGTGGTTTTGGCAGTTTCTTCGACGTTGGCCGAGGTCACGCCCAGTTCTTCGGCGTTGAGCATGGCGAACAGGGTCCAGCGCACGATATCGAACCACTCCTCGTCACCCTGACGAACGGACGGGCCAAGCGGTTCCTTGGAGATGACTTCCGGCAGTACGACGTAGTCGTCCGGGTTGGCCAGCTTGATGCGCTGTGCGTACAGCTGCGACTGGTCGGAGGTCAGTACGTCGCAACGGCCAGCTTCGACCGATTTGGCGCTCTCGTCGGAGGTATCGTAGGTGATAGGGGTGTACTTCAGGCCATTGGCACGGAAGTAGTCGGAGAGGTTCAGCTCGGTAGTGGTACCGGCCTGGATGCACACGGTGGCGCCGTCCAGTTCCTTGGCGCTGGAAACGCCCAGCTTCTTGTTCACCAGGAAGCCCTGGCCGTCGTAGTAGGTCACGCCGGTGAAGTTCAGGCCCAGAGCCGCATCACGCGAGCTGGTCCAGGTGGTGTTGCGCGACAGGATGTCGACTTCGCCGGATTGCAGAGCGGTGAAGCGCTCCTTGGCGGTCAGCGGGCTGTACTTGACCTTGGTGGCGTCACCGAATACCGCTGCAGCAACAGCACGGCAAACGTCAACGTCCAGACCCAGGTAATTGCCTTTTTCATCGGCGTAGGAGAAGCCCGGCAGACCATCGCTGATGCCGCACTGCACGAAGCCTTTTTTCTGTACCGCGTCCAGGGTAGCACCGGCTTGCGCGAAGCCGCTGACACCAAGCACAGCTGCGGTGGTCAGCATTGCCAGGGTGGATTTCACCATCTTCATCAAAAACCTCCAGTTGCTCTTGTTGTGTTGGAGTCTCCGTCCTACTTCCCCACCCTTTTGAGGCCTGCGCGCCGCTGGCAGCAACGGCGACGACGAGAAGATCGGACGTCAGGCATGAGTCTAGTCGGCGATGCCCTCTGCTGGCCAACCGACTCTCACCCTGCCCATTGGTTGAACGGGCTAGAGACGGATCGTCGTCCACCAGGACGGTAGTGCCCCGGTGGCTTGAGTCAAGGAACCCCACACAGCAGATTCCTGCCTGTTGAGCAGCGGGCAATGGCACAGTGTTACCGTTACCGCGCTGCTTCGTCAGTCCGTGTCAGCCATAGCAAGCGCCGTACCAGCGTCATGCGAAATGCAGCATAGCTGCCGGTCAAGAGCAAAAGTTGCACCCGTGCGACAACTTATTCACAGATTAGCCAAGCCTGAAAAAAGGCGCCGCCCCATTTTCGAGCAGGCGCACCACCCTGGAGCTACCAATGACCCCACCCATGATTCTGCAGCCCCCACACACCGCTGATGCCTGCGTGATCTGGCTGCATGGCCTGGGCGCCGATCGCTATGATTTCCTGCCGGTGGCCGAGGCCCTGCAGGAGCGTCTGCCCAGTACACGCTTCGTGTTGCCGCAGGCACCAACCCGCCCGGTGACCATCAACGGCGGCTGGAGCATGCCAAGCTGGTACGACATCCTGGCCATGACCCCGGCCCGCGCCATCGACGAGCAGCAGATGGAGGAGTCGGCGCAGCAGGTACTGGATCTGATCCAGGGAGAACTGGACAGTGGCATCGAGGCCCGCCGCATCGTGCTTGCAGGCTTTTCACAGGGCGGCGCGGTGGTGCTGCATACCGCCTTCCTGCGCTGCACGGAGGCGCTTGGCGGCGTACTGGCGCTGTCCACCTACGCCCCGACCTTCAACGACGAAATGAGTCTGGCAGATACAAAAAGACAACTGCCGGTGCTTTGTTTGCATGGCAGATTCGACGACGTCGTAACCCCCGATATGGGACGCGCCGCTTTCGACCGTCTGCACGCTCGATCTGTACCGGTACAGTGGCGCGACTACCCGATGACCCACGAGGTCATTCCGGAAGAGATTCGCGACATTGCCGACTGGCTGAGCCAACTGCTCGCCAACTGAACAGTGCCGTAGGGTGCGCCGTGCGCACCACAGAGCCGGCACCGGCCTCGATCCGGTGCGCACCGAGTACCCTACATGCTTGCAACCCGCCCCGGAGAAGAAGCACGAATGAGCGCAGCGCCCCTGATCCGCACAAAGCAGGACATCGAAATGATCGAGCGCACCCCGCTCGCCGAACGTGACCTGCCACCGAGCACCTATGAGCTGATCCGCCGTACGGCGCAGGCCCACCCCGACGCGCCGGCCCTGTCGTTCATCCTCCAGGGTACGGGCGAAGAAAACCCACTGCGCCTGAACTACAGCGAACTGCTGGGCAAGATCACCCAGACCGCCAATGCCTTCCACCGCCTGGGCTTGCAACCGGGCAAGGCCGTGTCGTTCCTGTTGCCCAATCTGCCGCAGACCCACTACACCATCTGGGGCGGCGAAGCGGCGGGTATCGTCAACGCGATCAACCCGCTGCTCGATCCCGAACATATCGCCGAGCTGATCCATGCCTCCGACTCCGAACTGCTGGTGACCCTGGCGCCCTTCCCTGGTACCGATCTGTGGGCCAAGGTCGACGCCCTGCGTGATCGACTGCCGGAACTGAAGGCGATTCTCTGCGTGGACATGGCCAACCTGCTGCCTGAACCTCAACGCAGCGCCATCAAGGCGCAACGTGGGCCATTGCCGGAGGGCGTGCTGGACTTCGACGCAACCATCGCAGACTGCCCCGCCGACCATCTGGAAAGCGGCCGCGTGATCACCGCAGACGACATCGCCAGCTACTTCCATACCGGCGGTACCACCGGCACGCCGAAACTGGCGCCGCATAGCCATGGCAACGAAGTGGCGATGGCCTACAGCATGAATCTGGTCACCCGCTTCGGCCCAGGCGACGTGACGCTGTGCGGCCTGCCGCTGTTTCACGTCAATGGCGTCATCGTCACCGGCCTTACGGCCTTTATCGGTGGCGCGGAAGTGTTGCTGGCCACACCGCAGGGTTATCGCAATACCACGCTGATCGGCAATTTCTGGAAGGTCATCGAGCGCCACAAGGTGAGTTTCTTCAGCGGCGTGCCGACTATCTATGCCGGCCTGCTGCAGGTTCCCAGCGAAGGCTACGACCTGTCCTCGCTGAAATACGCCTTGTGCGGCGCCGCGCCGATGCCGGTGGAACTGATCCGTCAGTTCGAGGCCAAGACCGGCCTGGCCCTGCTCGAAGGCTATGGACTGACCGAAGGCACCTGCGGCAGTTGCGCCAACCCGCCGGCAGGCGAGCGGCGCCCTGGCTCCATCGGCCTGCCGATGCCTTACTGCGAAGTCAGCATCAAGGTGCTCGACGAACAGGGACAGTACCTGCGCGAGGCCGCCCCCAACGAAATCGGCAACCTGTGCATCCGTGGCGCCACGGTGTTCAAGGGCTACCTGCAGGCGAGCAAGAATGCCGGCATCTGGGTCGATGGCGACTGGTTCAACACCGGCGACCTCGGCCGTGTCGATGCGCAGGGTTACATCTGGCTGACCGGACGCAGCAAGGATCTGATCATTCGCGGCGGTCACAACATCGACCCGCAGATGATCGAGGAGGCCCTGCACAAGCATCCCGCCGTGGCCATGGCCGCCGCCGTCGGCAAACCCGACGAGAAAGCCGGTGAACTGCCGGTGGTCTACATCCAGCTCAAGCCCGGCACCGAGGTCAGCGAAGCCGAACTGCTCGAACATGCCGCCGCGCATATCCCCGAGCGCGCCGCCGTGCCCAAGGACGCCTGGATCATCGATGCCATACCACTGACCGCGGTAGGCAAGACATTCAAACCGGCGCTGCGCTTCGATGCCATCACCCGCGTCTACCAGGCCGCACTGAACGATCTGCATCCAGCCATTCAGGTCGAGGTACTGAGCGACGACAAGGCCGGGCAACTGGCGCATATCCACCTGCCCAGCCAGGAACAGGCACTTGTGCCTGCCATTGGCGAGCGCCTGGCAGGCTTCGCCGTAGGGCACCGCATCCACCTCGTATCGTGAAGCCGAGCGCGCAAGGACGCGCGCCAGTTAACAGCTTGGCATCAACGCCGCACCACTGGTCGGCCCAACTTTGGGCAAGCATTGCCACGCCTTTAGCGCGGGAATAATGTCGAAACTCGTTCACGACCACGATACGGAGCGTTTGCGATGCCATCCGGCCTCGACGCCCAGACAGGCCCGACAAGACCGCGATGAAACCGGCGCATTGGCAGGCAGACCTGCAACAAGTTCGACAGTTGCGACTGTTCCAGAAAGTCGCTGCCAGCAGCCTGGATCAGTTGCTGCGAGAGTTTCGTGCCTGTGAACTGGAGGCTGGCGAAGTCCTGCTCTCCCCTTTCAACCGCAACCAACACCTCTACCTGCTGATTGAAGGCCAGCTCCGGGTCTACCTCGGCTCGTTGGACAACCAGGCCGTCAGTACCCTGGAGGTCGGTGACTGCGCCGGCGAGATCAGCTTCATCGACAATGAGCATCCCTCTGCCTACGTGGTAGCCGAGCGCCCCTCCACGGTACTGCGCCTGCACCGTGAATCGCTGGTCGCGCTGTTCCAGCAATCGCCACAAATGATGCAGAACCTGCTGGAGCTGCTGTGCGAGCGAGTGCGCCAGGGCAATCGACAGATTCTCGACAGCGAACAGAATGCCAACGTCGACACCCTCACCAGTTGCTTCAACCGGCGCTGGCTCGAGCACGTGTTCGAACGCGAAAGCACACGCTGTGCCTTCAATGACGAACCGATGTCGTTGCTGATGCTGGATGTCGATCACTTCAAGGCCTACAACGACCAGCACGGCCACCTGGCCGGCGACTATGCCCTATGCTTGGTGGCGCACACGCTGCGCAGTCAGCTGCGCCCCAAGGACAGCCTGGTGCGTTTCGGCGGCGAAGAGTTCGTCATCGTGCTGCCGGAAATCGGCGATCTGGAAGCGCGCAGCATCGGTGAGCGCCTGCGCGCGAGCCTGGAGCAGATCGCCTCCTTCTACTCACCGGTCGGCGTCCTGCCCGGCGTGACCATCTCCATCGGCCTGGCACAGATGCAGCACCAGGACAGCCTGCAAAGCCTGATCGCCCGCGCCGATGCCGCGCTGTACCAGGCCAAGCAGCAAGGGCGTAACTGCCTCTGCGGTTGAGCCGTCTTGTTTGGTGCGCACGACACGCCCTACCGCAGGAAGCGCCGTGCGCACCGCATCCCTGCTAGAGTGCCCGGCATAACAACACGCCCGGATGGCTTCTCATGCGCAAACTGCTGATCGCTGTGCTTCTGCTCGTCCCTCTTTCCGCCCTCGCCTTTCTGGGCCTGCCCCAGGTGCTCGACGCACAGATGAACAGTGTGGCCAGCCCGCCCCCCTATCCGGCCAGCGCCAGCGCGCAGAAGTTGCATCAGGGATTGTTCGTCGCCGACCTGCACGACGACGCCCTGCTCTGGGAGCGCGACCTGCTCAAGCGCTACGACTACGGCCACTCCGACCTGCCACGCATGCTCGAAGGCCGACTCGGCCTGCAGGTGTTCTCCACCGTGACCAAAACCCCACGCGGCCTGAACATGGAGAGCAACGGCGCCGACAGCGACAACATCACCCTGCTGGCCATGGCCCAGCGCTGGCCGCGGGAAACCTGGAGCAGCCTGCTGCAACGTGCGCTGTATCAGGCACAGAAGCTCAAGGACGCCGCTGCCGACAGCGACGGCCGCTTGGTATTGATCCGCACGCGTGGCGACCTCGCCCGCTTCGTCGAAGCCTGGCAACAGGATCCGCGCCGCGTCGCCGGTCTGCTCGCCACCGAAGGGCTGCAACCCATCGAAGGCAAACTGGAGAACATCGACGTGCTGTATGACGCCGGCTTTCGCATCGCCGGCCTCACCCACTTCTTCGACAACGAAGTCGGCGGCTCTGCCCATGGCCTGAAAAAAGGCGGCCTGACCCCGCTGGGCCGCCAGGTCATCGCACGCCTGGAAGAGAAATCCATGCTGGTGGATCTGGCCCACGCCTCACGCCCGTTGATCGACGACGTACTGGCCATGGCCAAGCGCCCGGTGCTGGTCTCGCATACCGGCGTCGAAGGCACCTGCGCCGGCACGCGCAACCTCAGCGACCAGCACATGCAGGCCATCGCCGCCACAGGCGGAGTGATCGGCATCGGTTACTGGAGCACGGCCGTGTGCGACACCTCGGTCGCCGCCATCGTCAAAGCCATCCGCTACACCGCCGACAAGGTTGGCGTCGAACACGTTGCCCTGGGCTCGGATTTCAACGGCACCGTGCATACGCCATTCGATGTCACCGGCCTTGCGCAGATCACCGAAGGCCTGCAGAAAGCAGGCTTCGACGATACGGCCATCGCCGCGATCATGGGTGGCAACGTGCAGCGCCTGCTGCTGGCCAGCCTGCCGGAGAAATGAGACGCGCGACGCGCTGCCCTCTTGACAGACGCGAGCGAAGCACTTCGCCACGCCCGCGTCTTGCATTACACTGGCGGGCGTTGACTCCTTAACCAATCGATGAGAAGCCCGTGCTCAAAGCACTCAAGAAAATGTTCGGCAAAGCCGAAGGCGAGCAGCCACAACCGGCACCTACGCCCGCAACACCCGTCCAAGCCAAGGCCGGCGACCAGGAAAAGCCTGGCCGCAAAGACAAACCATCACGCAAGCCTGAGACAAACGCAGCCGCTCAGGAAGGCCAGGCCCGCCCGCCCAAGGCCGATAAACCGCGCCGTGAGCGCCCGGCCAAGCCAGTAAACACCTGGAAACTGGAAGACTTCGTGGTCGAACCGGCCGAAGGCAAGACGCGCTTCCATGACTTCAAGCTCGCTCCCGAGCTGATGCATGCCATTCACGACCTCGGCTTCCCCTACTGCACGCCGATTCAGGCGGGCGTACTGGGCTACACCCTCAAGGGCCAGGACGCCATCGGTCGCGCCCAGACCGGTACCGGCAAGACTGCCGCATTCCTCATCTCGATCATCACCCAGTTGCTGCAGACCCCGCCGCCGAAAGAACGCTACATGGGTGAGCCGCGTGCTCTGATCATCGCGCCGACCCGCGAACTGGTGGTGCAGATCGCCAAGGACGCCGCCGAGCTGACCAAGTACACCGGCCTCAACGTCATGCAGTTCGTTGGCGGTATGGACTTCGACAAGCAGCTCAAGCAGCTGGAATCGCGCTTCTGCGACATCCTCGTGGCCACGCCGGGCCGCCTGCTGGACTTCAACCAGCGCGGCGAGGTGCACCTGGACATGGTCGAGGTGATGGTGCTCGACGAAGCCGACCGCATGCTCGACATGGGCTTCATCCCGCAGGTGCGCCAGATCATCCGCCAGACGCCGATGAAGGGCGAACGCCAGACCCTGCTGTTCTCCGCCACCTTCACCGAAGACGTGATGAACCTGGCCAAGCAGTGGACGGTCAACCCGGCCATCGTCGAGATCGAGCCGGAGAACGTCGCCAGCGACACCGTCGAACAACATGTCTACGCCGTGGCCTCGGCCGACAAGTACAAGCTGCTGTACAACCTGATCAGCCAGAACGACTGGACGCGGGTGATGGTCTTCGCCAACCGCAAGGACGAAGTGCGCCGTATCGAAGAGCGCCTGACCCGCGACGGCATCAGCGCCGTGCAGATGTCCGGCGACATTCCTCAGCACAAGCGCATCCGCGCGCTGGAAGGCTTCCGTGAAGGCAAGATCCGCGTCATGGTCGCCACCGATGTCGCTGGCCGCGGCATTCACGTCGATGCCATCAGCCACGTGATCAACTTCACCCTGCCGGAAGACCCGGACGACTACGTGCACCGCATCGGCCGTACCGGCCGTGCCGGCACCAGCGGCACCTCGATCAGCTTCGCCGGTGAAGACGACGCCTTCGCCCTGCCGCCGATCGAGGAACTGATCGGCCGCAAGATCCAGTGCGAAATGCCGCCGGATGAATTGCTCAAACCGGTACCGCGCAAGCACTGAGGCGGCGCAGACAGAACAAAGGCGAAGCCCTCCGGCTTCGCCTTTTTCATTTGATCCCGTTGATTCGATACGCTATGCAACACTGCGATTACCTGATCATCGGCGCCGGCATTGCCGGTGCCTCCACCGGTTATTTCCTCGCCAGCCACGGCAAGACACTCCTGCTCGAACGCGAAGCGCAACCCGGCTACCACTCCACAGGGCGTTCGGCGGCACTGTATACCGTGGCCTACGGCACGCCGCAGGTACGCGCGCTGACTGCTGCCAGCCGCGCCTTTTTCGATGCGCCACTAGCCGGTTTTGCCGAGCATCCACTGCTCACGCCGCGTGGCGAATTGGTGGTGGATTTCAGCGGTGACACCAGTGAGCTGCAGCGCCAGTACGAACAGGCCCGTGAACATGTCGCCGAAGCTCGCCTGCTCAACGCTGACGAAGCCTGCGCACTGGTTCCGGTGCTGCGCCGTGAACGCGTGCATGGCGCGCTGTTCGACCCCAGCGCCGCCGATATCGATACCGCGGCGCTGCACCAGGGCTACCTGCGCGGCATCCGCCAGCAAGGCGGGGAGATTCATTGCAACCGCGAGGTACTGACGATCAACCGCCAGGCAGACGGCTGGCAAGTGGATTGCGCAGGGCAACGCTACCGCGCGGCCGTGCTGATCAACGCGGCCGGCGCCTGGTGCGATGAGATCGCACATCTGGCCGGCCTGCCCAGTATCGGTCTGCAACCCAAACGCCGAGCAGCGTTCACCTTCGATGGCCCAGCGGGTGTCGACAGCCAGGCCTGGCCGGCGCTGGTCAGCCTGGACGAATCCTTCTACTTCAAGCCCGATGCCGGCCTGCTGCTGGGCTCGCCAGCCAATGCCGACCCGGTGGCAGCGCATGACGTGCAACCGGAAGAGCTGGATATCGCACTGGGCATCCATCAGATCGAGTGCCACACCACGCTACGGATTCGCCGCCCGGCGCATACCTGGGCAGGCCTGCGCAGTTTCGTCGCCGACGGTGATCTGGTCGGCGGCTTCGACACCCAGGCGGATGATTTCTTCTGGATTGCGGCTCAGGGCGGCTACGGTATCCAGACCAGTGCCGCCATGGGTCAGGCCTGCGCGGCGCTGATCCGTCGGCAGCCACTGCCGCCGTCGCTACAGCAGTTCGGTCTCAGCGAAGCGCTGCTCAGCCCTGCACGGTTATCCACATGCGCACCACGCTGATTCGGCTGCTACAGGGGCTGTGCCTGCTGCCAGGCACCGCGCTGTTCATCGGCCTGCTGACCTGCCGGTTACAGCAAGCGTGCCAGGTACTGGCCTGGCCGCTGTTGACGGAGCCAGACGGCCATCTCGCCATCGAGCTGGCGCTGGCCTGCTTACCCGCCTTCGCGCTGCTTCTGCTGGCCGCCGCCTGCGGCTTGTTGCGGCGCGCTCAACCCGTGACGGTGCTGCTGGTCTTCGCTCTGTGCGCGGCATTTGCGGCGTACTGCGCCGTCAACCTGCTCGCCAATGCCTATGGCAACACCTGGACACCCGGCGAGATCTTCCACGAGTTGTTCCTGAACAACCTGGAATTGCTGGGCCCGGCACTGCTGCCAAGCCTAGGGCTGCTGGCTCTACTGGAACGGCTCAACCGCCCGCGCCGCTGAGCACGCTCTGCTCCTGCTCGTCCGCACCTTCGTGCCTGGTCAAACTGTCTGGCTGGCGACGGGAACCGTCATCCTTGGCCAGGCTCAACTCCAGCACCCGATCACGCCCACCTTCGGCGATCAGGTAACGGCCATCGTCCAGCGGCAGGATCGCCTGCGGCGCCTTGAGGAAGGACAGCACGGTGGTCTGCTCGCCCTGCGCATCGACCAGCAGCAGACGCGCGCGATGGGTCGAGTCCTCGCTGATCCACAAGCCCTGCTCGTCGCACAACAGGAACGTCGGGTTACGCAGGCCGTCGATCACCACGGGATCGCGGCCATCCTCGCGCAACTCGCGAATCACCCCGGTCTCCTTCTCGCTGTAGAGCATGCGCCCGTCCGTGCAACGGGTGATCGACTCGGTTTCCGACAGGTTGTCACGCACCACGCTCAGTTGCTGGTCATCCCAGCGGTAGCGCCACAGGCGACCATCGCTCTTGCGATCCTCGATGGCATACAGGTAGTGGCCATCGTCCCACAGCCCCTGCACCTGGTCGCCTTCGAACAGCGCGGAGACACGTTCGCCCAACAGGAAGCTGACCGGCTTGTCGCCCGACTCCTGGCTGAAGACCAGACCGCCACGCGTAGCGAGCATGCCATCGGGCTTGGACAATCCCTCGACGACCACCTCACGGCCACCTTCGGGCCGCATCAGCAGGATAGTGCCGCGGCCATCCTGCAACTCCTGGCTGACCAGAATGCCGCCCCCCGGAGCGCGCGCCAGCCCGGCGGCCTTTTGCACACCGTCGTAGGCGACGCGGTACGACCAGCCACTGGCAGCCTGTACCGGAAAGAAATACTGCCAGGCGAAGAACGCCAGGGCGGCGGCCACCAGCACGGCAGCAGCCAGCAGTGCGTTCTTCAGCAAACGCAGGGACATGCTCATGTTCACAGACTCGAAAAATGTTCGTAGAGAATGGTCGCGCCAACCAGCATCAGCACCACGCCGCCGAGTATCTCGGCACGCTTGCCAACCAGTTGACCGAGCATACGACCGAGCAACATGCCCAATGTCACCATGAGGGAGGTGGCCAGACCGATACAAAGTGCTGCAACCAGGATGTTCACCTCGACGAACGCCAGGCTCACACCGACAGCCAGCGCATCGATGCTGGTGGCCACGGCGGTGATGGCCAGTACCCAGAAGGAATGGCGCGCGGGTCGATCTTCTGGCTCGTCCTCATCGGTGCTGAGCCCGGCATGGATCATATGCAGGCCGAGCCCGACCAGCAGGATGAAGGCGATCCAGTGATCCCACTCGAGGACGAAGCGACTGGCTGCCTGGCCGATCAGCCAACCGATGATCGGCGTGATGGCTTCGATGGTGCCGAAGATCAACCCTGCGCGCAGGGCTTCGGCAAAGCGTGGCTTGTGCAGGCCCGAGCCCTTGCCGATGGCAGCCGCGAAGGCATCCGTCGACATGGCGAAAGACAGAAGAAGCAGCGAGAGAGGATTCAAGGGAAGCTCCAGCCGGGCCTGAGTCAACGACAAGCCACTGCGCGCCCGACCTGGCACAGGACTGTCGTTGGTCTCACCAATCCCAGCGGATGCGTTGGCCACGGCAGGTTGCCGAGAATGTTGACCAACGCGCCGGCGCTAACGCGACGGCAGGCTACTCCCCAAAGAGGCGCGCAGCATAACAGAACTCCGGACAGGAAAAAGATGGCAGGCATACCGATCGTCAGCCGGCACGGCTTGACTCTGTAGCGGCTTCAGGGTGTTCACTCTGCGCCCCGAGCGGCGCACCACGCCAGGCGCCGCACGACCTCAACCACGAGACTGCCGATGAGTACCACACCTCACTCTCCTGCCTGGACGCCTTTGCTGCTGGCCTGGCTACTGGCCCTGCTCGCCACGCTTGGCGCGCTGTTCATCGGCGAGGTCATGGGGCAGGCCCCCTGCGTACTGTGCTGGTTCCAGCGCATCTTCATGTTTCCGCTGGCCCTGATTCTCGCTGTGGCCTGCTACCGAGCGGACTTCGCCGTCTGGCACTACGCCCTGCCGCTGTCGGTCATCGGCGGTCTGATCGCCCTGGGGCACAGCCTGCTGTATTTCGACATCATCCCGCAGCGCATCCAGCCGTGCAGCGCCAGCGGCCCATCCTGCACCGATGCCAACATGGCCATCCTCGGCCTGCCGCTGCCTTTGCTGGCCCTGGCCACCTTCGCCCTGATCACCATCCTGCTGCTCATCGTTCGCCGGAGAACCCTGCAATGACCCGCAAAACCCTGGTCGTCACCCTCAGCCTGCTGATTCTTGCCGTATTCGCTGGCGCAGCCCTGTTTTACCAGGGCCTGGCGCCCTCCGAGCAGCACGCCGAAGCACCGCATCCGGCACCGGACAGCAGCAGCCTGGTGCGTTTCCATTCCCCCGTGGTCGGGCCGGCCAAAGCCCCGGTCACCATCGTCGAGTTCTTCGATCCGTCCTGCGAGGCATGTCGGGCGTTCCACCCCTACGTCAAACAGATCCTCGCCGAGAATCCACAAAGCGTGCGCCTGGTGATCCGCTACACCCTGTTCCACCAGGCCTCGGAGCAAGCAGCTCGCCTGCTGGAGGCCGCGCGCAAGCAGGATCTCTATCTGCCGGTACTCGACGCCATCCTTCAGGCCCAGCCGCAATGGCATGACGACGCCAGCGCCGCCAAGGCCTGGGAGGCAGCCGAGAAAATCGGTCTGGACGTAGCCAAGGCACGCGAGGAGATGTATTCACCGGCCATCGACGCCATCCTGAAGACCGACATGCAGGATGTGCAGACCGTAGGTGTACGCGGCACGCCGACCTTCTTCGTCAATGGCCAGCCGCTGCGTGAATTCGGCCCAGCCCCGTTGCGGGCACTGGTGATGGAGGAAGTGGCGCGGGCAGGCAACTAGCCCACCCCGCCGTCTCGATACAGGGCGTTGCGACCTCAGGTCTCGACACCCTGAGCCTCGAGCTGATCCGCCTTCTGCGGCTCGGCTTCATCGTCCTTCTCGGCCTGCTCCTCGCCTTCTTTACCCAGCGCGCGGTTGGTGGATTCCTGCAGGGAATCCACCTGGCGATTGACCTCATCGACCATCTCACCGACCGACTCCTCGATCAGCGCCTGGGCTTCCTTCTTCGCCTCTTCGGCCAGCTTCTGCGCGGACTGCTCGGCAGCATCGCAGCCAGCCAGAGCGATCAGTGCCAGGCCCAGTGCGGCAGGCGGTGTTTCCAGGGGTTGTGCATCAGGTTTCTCCAGTGTCGAAGGCCCGGCCACACACGGGGCGTAGCCGGGCAAAAAGCGTATCCGTCAGATCTTGGCGGGCGGCTGACCACGGGTCTTGTACAACGACAGCAGCACGCCACCGATCAGCAGGCCCAGGGTCACGCTCAAGGACACCATGGCCGGAATCTTGCCGATGATGCCGACCAGGAAGATCTTCGCGCCGATGAACACCAGCACCAGGGCCAGCGCGTACTTGAGGTAGGCGAACCGGTGGATCAGCGCGGCCAGGGCGAAGTACAGGGCACGCAGACCGAGGATAGCGAAGATGTTCGAGGTGTAGACGATGAACGGATCCTGGGTGATGGCGAAGATCGCCGGCACGCTGTCGATGGCGAACATCAGGTCGGCGCACTCGATCAGGATCAACGCCAGGAACAGCGGCGTCACCCACAGCACGCTGCGCCCCTTGCCGTCGTCCTGACGGACGAAGAAGCGCTCGCCGTGCAGGTCGTCGGTCACGCGCAGGTGCTTACGCAGGAATTTCACCAGCACGTTGCTTTCCAGGTCAGGCTCGGCGTCCAGCTTGGAGAACAGCATCTTCACACCGGTAAAGAACAGGAAGGCGCCGAACACGTAGAGGATCCAGGCGAACTCGTGGATCAGCGCAGCGCCCAGGCCGATCATGATCGCCCGCAGCACCAGCACGCCCATGATTCCCCAGAACAGCACCTTGTGCTGGTACTGCCGCGGGATGGCGAGGAAGCTGAAGATCATGGCCATGAGAAACACGTTGTCCATCGACAGCGATTTCTCGATCAGAAAGCCGGTGACGTAATCCATGCTGGCGTCGCCGCCTTTCTGGAAGAACACCCAGACACCGAACAGCAGGCCTGCGGTGATGTAACCGGCGGACAGCAACAGACTCTCGCGCACGCCGATTTCGCGGTTATCGCGATGCAGCACGCCAAGGTCGAAGGCCAGCAGGGAGATGACGACAGCGATGAAGACCAGCCACAACCAGGTGGCCGTGCCGAGGAAGTCGGCGAAGAGGAACGGTTCTAGGGCAGTCATGAGCCCCTCCTACAGTCAGATTGAACAGACTGTGATTCCGACATCGCGGTATTAACCGCCAGAGGGGCCCGGCATCACGGGCGCAACGATACGCAGGCCGCGAACGCCGCTCAACGGGGCGAATTTTGCAAAGTATTTCACGGCAAGTTGCCGGTTTCTCGACGCGAACGGCTGCCCAGAGCGGCGCCGGAGGTTTTTCAGAACAGCCCGAGCTGCCCATCCACCAGCCTGGTGAAATCGCCGCCGACGAACGGCAGGATGGCATCGGCCACCGGCTGCAGTTGGCGGCTCAGGTAGTGCTCGTAGTCGATGGGTGACTGCAAACGCTCCAGCGGCTGTGGCCCGGCAGTAGTGATCAGGTAGCTGATCCAGCCGCCGCGCTGGTATTGCAGGGGCCGGCCAAGACGCTGGTTGTGCTCATCGGCCAGTCGTGCTGCACGCACATGCGGTGGCACGTTGCGCTGGTAATCGTCGAGGCGCCGGCGCAAGCGCTTACGGTAGACCAGCAGCTCGTCCAGCTCGCCGGCCAGTGTGCGTTTCACGTAGTCGCGCACGTAGTCCTCATAGGCCTGGCCGGCGAATACCAGGCGATACAACTCCTGCTGGAAGCGCTGGGCCAGCGGCGACCAGTCGGTGCGCACCGTCTCCAGGCCCTTGAACACCATGCGTTCGCTGCCGTCCACGTCGTGAACCAGGCCGGCATAGCGCTTCTTGCTGCCCTCTTCGGTGCCACGGATGGTCGGCATGAGAAAGCGTCGGTAGTGGGTTTCGTACTGCAACTCCAGCGCGCTGCTCAGGCCGTATTCACGCTGCAGGTGTTCGCGCCACCAGGCGTTGACCTTGCTCACCAGCCCACGACCGATCCGCGCGGCGTCTTCTTCGCCATGCGCACCACCGAGCCAGACGAAAGTGGAGTCGGTGTCGCCATAGATCACTGCATGCCCCTCGGCTTCGATCAGCTCGCGCGTGCGCTTCATGATCTGGTGCCCGCGCAGGGTGATCGACGAGGCCAGGCGCGGGTCGAAGAAGCGGCAACCGCTGGAGCCGAGCACGCCGTAGAAGGCATTCATGATGATCTTCAGCGCCTGCGACAACGCCGCGTTGCCCTCGCGCTTGGCCGCCTCGCGCCCCTGCCAGACGCGCTCGACGATGGCTGGCAGGCAGTGCCGGGTACGCGAGAAACGTGCGCCGCGAAAGCCCTCCACCGAATGCTCGTCATCCGGCTGGTGCAGGCCTTCGACCAGCCCCAGCGGGTCGATCAGAAAGCTGCGGATGATCGACGGATACAGGCTCTTGTAGTCCAGCACCAGCACCGAGTCGTAGAGGCCGGGGCGCGAATCCATGACGAAGCCGCCGGGACTGTTCTCGCCACGAATATCGCCGAGGTTCGGCGCAACGAAGCCCAGACGGTGCATGGGCGGCAAGTACAGGTGGGTGAAGGCCGCCACCGAACCGCCGCTGCGGTCGGCCGCCAGGCCAGTGACACTGGAGCGCTCCAGCAGGAAGGCGAGCAGATCGGTGTGGGCGAAGATGCGCGTAACCAGCTCGCAGTCCTTGAGGTTGTAAAGCGCCAGCGCCGGCTTGTCCTCGTCGAACATGCGCTGGATCTCATCCATCCGCGCATAGGGCGTGTCGATCGCCTTGCCCTCGCCGAGCAGGGTCTGCGCCACCGACTCCAGGCTGAACGAAGGGAAGCTCCAGGTGGCCGAGCGCAGCGCCTCGATACCGTCGATGATCAGCCGTCCGGCCGCCTCGGCGAAGTAGTGCTGGCTGCTGTTGTGCTGGCGCCAGCCCATCACGTCACCGCCACGCCCCAGAAGCAGCGGCACCTTGAGTTGCTCGGCGTGATCGCGCAGCACACGCAGGTCGAACTGCACCAGGTTCCAGCCGATGATCGCGTCCGGGTCATGCCGCTGCAGCCAGGCATTGAGGCGTTCGAGCAGCGCCTTGCGGCTGTCGCAGTACTCCAGGTCGAAGTCGACGATACTGGCGTCGCCATTGGCCGGGCCGAGCATGTACACCTGGCGCTGGCCGCAACCTTCCAGGGCGATGGAATACAGCTCGCCGCGAGCGCTGGTCTCGATATCCAGCGACACCAGGCGCAGCGCCGGGCGGTAATCGGCGGCGGGCTTGAGCGACTTGCAGAGCAGGCTGCCGTCTTCCTGCGCGGCGCCCTCGAAACTGACGGTGGCAGTGATGAAACGCTCCATCAGGTAACGATCCGGCGGGCGAATATCGGCCTCGTACACATCGACACCGACCTGACGCAGCTTCTTCTCCAACTGCAACAACTGGCGGTACTGGCGGCAGTACAGGCCCAGCACCGGACGACGCTTGAAGTCGCACAAGGCCAGCTCACGCAACTCGACACCCTTTTCATTACGCAGCAACGGCTCGGCCCAGGCACGCTGCTCGGCGGGGATGAAAGCCACCGTCTCCTGGCACGGCAGGCGTACCTGGCGCGGGCCGGCATCGGTCGCCAGCCAGAAGGCCACCTCGGTGCCCTCCGGCGTATCACGCCAATGGCGGCTGAGCACGAAGCCTTGCTGGGGTTGCGTCATCATCTTTTCAGGCAAGCACGATCTGCTCCCTCTCCCGCTTGCGGGAGAGGGCTGGGGAGAGGGTGTGAGCGTTTCCCCTCTCCCCCGGCCCCTCTCCCATGAATGGGAGAGGGGAGAAAACAGCCTCTGCAGTTGCCCATTACCTCGAACCAAACTGGCCGGCCATTCTACGCCAGCGGTTACAATGGCGCCTTTTCCGCGGAACAACGCGATGAGCGACACACCTCCCTACGGCACCGGTGATGCCTCGTACCAGGCTGCCGGCGGCATCGACGGCCTGCACCGTCTGGTCGACGACTTCTACCGGCTGATGGATGAACGCCCCGAGGCCACCGCCCTGCGCGCCCTGCACCCAGCCGACCTGAGCGCCTCACGCGACAAGCTGGCGTGCTTTCTCAGTGGCTGGCTGGGCGGCCCACGCCTGTTCGCTGAAAAATACGGCAGCATCAGCATCCCGGCCTTTCATGCACAGTGGCCGATCGATCAGGCGCTGGCGGAAAGCTGGCTGAGCTGTATGGCCGGCGCCGTCGCCCTGCAGAACTATGCACCGGCCTTCGCCGATTATCTGCTGACCCAGCTGCGCGTACCCGCCGAACGCTCGGTACAGGCCAGCCAAAACCGTCACCGCAAGGAAACCTGACATGACTGACCAACTGATCATCGAAGACCTGCAACCCGGCGACGGCAAGGCCGTGGTCAAGGGCGCCCTGATCACCACCCAATATCGCGGCTGGCTGGCCGATGGCAGCGAGTTCGACTCGTCCTACTCGCGCGGCAAGCCGTTCCAGTGCGTGATCGGTACCGGTCGCGTGATCAAGGGCTGGGATCAGGGCCTGATGGGCATGCAGGTGGGCGGCAAGCGCAAGCTGCAAGTACCGGCGCACCTGGGTTATGGCGAGCGCAGCATGGGCGCGATTCCGCCCAACTCCGACCTGACCTTCGAGATCGAACTGCTGGAAGTGCTGACCCGCGATGACTGACACCGCCCTCGTCACCCTGCGCGAGCACCTGCTGCTGGCACTGGAGAATCACCCCGGTACCGAGACCCGCCGCCTGTTCCATGGCCGGGGTCGCTGCTGGCCGGGGTTGGAGCAAATCACCGTCGATTGGCTGTCCGGCATCGTCCTGGTGATGCTGTTCCGTGAACCGTCACCGGCGCTGCGGCCGCTGCTCATGGAGTTGCTGTCAACGCCGCAATGGCAGGCCAGCGGCGCGCGCGGCCTGCTGCTGCAACACCGCTACGTGCACGGCAGCGAAAGCGAATGGCTGGCCGGTGAGCCGCAGGCGCAATGGCCGATCGTCGAGGACGGCCTGCACTACCTGCTCGACCTGGGCAGCAAGCAGAACAGCGGGCTGTTCCTCGATATGCGCCTGGGCCGCCAGTGGGTGCGCGAGCAGGCCGCCGGCAAGCGCGTGCTCAACCTGTTCGCCTACACCTGCGGCTTCTCCGTCGCGGCAATCGCCGGCGATGCCGCGCACGTGGTCAACCTGGACATGGCGCGCGCCGCGCTGTCACGCGGGCGTGAAAACCACCGCCTGAACGGGCATGACCTGAGCCGGGTGGAATTTCTCGGCCACGAGCTGTTCAAGTCCTGGGGCAAGGTGCGCAAGAGCGGGCCTTACGACCTGGTGATCATCGACCCGCCAAGCTTCCAGAAAGGCAGCTTCGCCCTCCCCCAGGACTACGCCAAGATCCTTCGACGCCTGCCTGAGCTGCTGACCGAGCACGGCACCGTGCTGGCCTGCGTCAATGACCCGGATATCGGCCCGGACTTTCTCATCGAGGGCGTGGCCGCCGAAGCGCCGCAACTGCGCTTCGTCGAGCGCCTGGACAACCCGCCGGAGTTTCCCGACATCTCGCCCGAAAGCGACCTGAAAGCGTTGGTGTTCCAACTGTAGCCCGGATGAAATCCGGGAATTGCTGGCCCCGGATTGCATCCGGGCTACGGGCTGACGCCTTGCTCGTCGTAGGGTGCGCCGTGCGCACCGCCAGCCAACGCTGACAGACCCGGTGCGCGCAGCGCACCCTACCGAATGCCCAGGCGCCTGGCCAAGCGGCTGAGGTTGGCGCGATCCACCCCCAACTCCCGCGCGGCATCGGCCCACTTACCCTGATGACGCGCCAGGCACTGCTCGATCAGCTGGCGCTGAAAGGCGTCCACCGCCGTGCGCAGCTCCACGCCTTCCGGCACCGGCTCGCCGGACGCCAACACGGTCTCGACGGCGGCGCTCGTCTCACTGCTCGGCAAGTCCAGATCCTGCACGTCGAGACTGAGAATGCGCGGTCGCTCGCCATGACGCGCCAGCGCCTTGATCGACGCCCGACCAATCAGGTGCTCCAGCTCACGCACGTTGCCTGGCCAGTCATGGCTCATCAGCGCCTTCTGCGCATCGGGGCTCAGGCGCAGGCTGCGCAGCCCTAGCCGGGCACGGTTTTCTTCGAGGAAGTAGCCAGCCAACAGCAGCACGTCGCGACCGCGTTCGCGCAGCGGCGGTACTGGCAGCGGATAGACGCTCAGGCGGTGATAGAGGTCGGCGCGAAAGCGTCCGGCGCGCACTTCGGCCGCTAGGTCGCGGTTGGTGGCGGCGATCACCCGCACGTCGACGCGATGCTCGCGATCCGAGCCAACCCGTTGCAACTGGCCGCTCTGCAGCACGCGCAACAGCTTGGCCTGGATCGCCAGAGGCAGCTCACCCACTTCATCGAGAAACAGGCTGCCACCATCGGCCAGTTCGAACTTGCCGCTGCGCTCGCTCATCGCCCCGGAAAAAGCGCCGCGCACATGGCCGAACAGCTCGCTCTCCACCAGCGCATCGGGCAATGCTGCGCAGTTGATGCTGACCAGTGGCCGCTGCGCTCGCGGCGAAGCGGAATGGATTGCCTCGGCCACCAGTTCCTTGCCGACGCCGGTCTCGCCCGTGATCAGCACGGTTAGCGGGCTGTCGCCGACCAAGCGAATCTCGTCCTGCAGCTTGCATAGCGCCGCGCTCTGCCCCACCAACTCGCGTGGTCGCTGGCGCGCCTGCTTGTACAGCTCGGTGAGCTGACGCTCGGCCTCGACTCGCTGCGCCAGACCACTGATACGCTCGCTGACCTTGACCGTGGCCGCCGCCAGGCTGGCAAAGGCGTCGAGGCTGTCCAGATCAAGCTGGCCGAAACGGGCCGGGTCGAGCGAGTCCAGGGTCAGCAGGCCCCAGAGCTGCTCGTCCAGGTACAGCGGGCAACCGAGGCAATCGTGTACTTCCAGGTGGCCATGCAGCCCCTCGACCAGCCCGTCGTAGGGGTCGGGCAGCCCGCAGTCAGCAGCGAAACGGGTCGGCCCGGCATGCTCCAGCAATGCAGCCAAACGCGGATGTTCGCTGACCTTGAAGCGCCGCCCCAGGGTGTCCGGGCTCAAGCCCTCCACCGCCAGCGGCACCAGCACTTCGCCGTCGAGCCGCAGCAGCGCCACGGCATCGCAAGGAAAGAGCTGGCGCAAGGCGGCGAGCAGGCGACGGTAACGCTCACCGTCATCCAGCTCGCGGGACAGATCGGCGACCAGAGGAATCAGGGTTTCCAGTAACGGATTAGCGGTCATTTCGACTACTCAAAGTCTTTATGACTCGCATCCAGGTCGAGTCAAAAAGACAACAAAACAATCAAGCCATTGATATTTAAAGATTATTTATCTGGCACGCTTACTGATAGGTATCTCGCGCTAACGCTAGCACGCCAAAACTGGCCAGACGAGCCACATCGGCGCCTTTATTTGCCTTGCGGAGATACCTTCATGCTGACCAACACCCAACGTGACCTGATCAAAGCCACCGTGCCCCTGCTGGAAAGCGGCGGCGAAGCACTGACCACCCACTTCTACCGGATGATGCTCAGCGAGTACCCCGAGGTGCGCCCGCTGTTCAACCAGGCGCATCAGGCCAGCGGTGATCAGCCACGCGCCCTGGCCAACGGTGTTCTGATGTACGCCCGCCATATCGACAAACTTGAGGCCCTCGGCCCGCTGGTGCGCCAGGTAGTGAACAAGCACGTCGCCCTGCAGATTCTCCCCGAGCACTACCCCATCGTCGGCAGTTGCCTGCTGCGCGCGATCCGCGAAGTGCTGGGCGCCGAGATCGCCACTGACGCGGTCATCGAGGCCTGGGCCGTGGCCTACCAGCAACTGGCCGATATCTTCATCGGCGCCGAGGAACAGCTCTATCAGAACAACGCTACGGCGCCTGGTGGCTGGCGCGGCGCGCGGGCCTTCCGCGTAGCACGAAAGGTCGTTGAGAGCGCCGAGATCACCTCCTTCCATCTGGTACCTGTCGATGGCGGTGCCCTGCTCGACTACCAGCCTGGCCAGTACATCGGCATGCGCCTGCTGCTGGACGGCGAGGAGGTACGCCGCAACTACTCGCTATCGGCCCTGGCCAATGGCCTTGAATACCGCATCAGCGTCAAGCGCGAGCCTGGCGGCCGCGTGTCCAACCATCTGCATGACAAGGTTGAGGTTGGCGATGTGCTGGAGCTGTTCCCGCCAGCGGGTGAGTTCACCCTGAACGCGTCGGACAAGCCACTGGCCCTGATCAGCGCCGGCGTCGGCATCACCCCGACACTGGCCATGCTCGACGCGGCACGGTACAGCGGCCGTCCGATCCACTTCATCCACTGCGCGCGCAATGCCGAGGTGCATGCCTTCCGCGACTGGGTCGATGCCCATGCCGCCGAGCATCCGCAGATTCGCCACTACGTCTGTTACAGCGAACCACGCGAGGGCGATGCAGCCGATGCCACCGGTTTGCTGAGCCGCGATCTGCTGGCGCAATGGCTGCCGACCGATCGCGATCTGGACGCCTACTTCCTCGGCCCGAAACCTTTCATGGCCCAGGTCAAACGCCACCTGCAGGCGCTGGGCGTACCGGACGAGCAGAGCCGCTACGAATTCTTCGGCCCGGCTTCGGCCCTGGATAGTTGATCGATGAGGAGGTGACACATGTACCCGCTAAACCTTCCACCCGCGCACATTCTGCAGCTGTCCAGCCAACTGCTCTGGAGCGGCCTGTCTCTGCTGCTTCTGGGACTGCTGGCGGCCTATGGCATGGAACGCTACCTGAACGTGCCGACACTGGTGCTGGCGCACAGCCTGACGCTGATCGGCCCGAGCCTGCTGAAGATCGGCTATGTGCTGCGCCTGATCGCGCAGGAGCGCCTGAAAGAGAGGATCGGTGTTTATGCAATTGCTTGATCGCAAACAGGCTCTGAGCATCCCGCCGGTATGGCGCCTGGGCTTTCGCCCGTTCTTTCTCGCTGGCGCCCTGTTCGCCCTGCTCGCCGTCGCCCTCTGGGCGGCGGTGCTGTACGGCGTGGCGGGCCTGGCAGTGCCCGGCGGCATGCTCGCCTGGCATCGTCATGAGATGCCCTTCGGTTTCGGCCTGGCGATTATCGCCGGTTTCCTGCTCACTGCCGTGCAAAACTGGACGGGCCGCCCAGGCCTGAGCGCATGGCCGCTGATCAGCCTGTTCGGCGTCTGGCTGGCGGCACGCCTGGCCTGGTTCGTACCCGCATCGCTGGCGGTGCTGATCGGGCTGCAACTGGCCTTTATTGGCCTGTTCATCGCGCAGATGGCGCGCCAACTGATCGCAGCGAGACAGCGCAACAACTACCCTATCCTGCTGGTGCTGATCCTGCTCGCGCTGTGCCAGTCACTCACGCTCGCCGGCCTGGCAATGGGCGACGACAGCTTGCAACGCCGGGGAGCACTGGCCGCACTGTGGCTGATTGCGGTGCTGCTAAGCCTGATCGGCGGCCGGGTGATCCCCTTCTTCACCCAGCGCGGCCTGGGTCGAGTCGAGGCATTCGCCACTCACCCCTGGCTGGATCGCTTGCTGCTAGCCTGCGGCGTACTGGTCGCGGCGCTATTCGCCAGCGGGCATAACCTGCAGGGCCACCCGTGGCTGGCCGCGCCTTTCATCGTGCTGAGCGTGCTGCACGGCCTGCGCCTGTGGCGCTGGCACCTGCGCGGCATCTGGGGCGTGCCGCTGTTGTGGTCGCTGCACCTGGGCTACGCCTGGCTGCTGGTCGCCAGCCTCGGCATGGTCGCCTGGCACCTGGGCTGGCTGGCGCAACCCAGTCTGGCCAGCCATGCGTTGGCGGTGGGTGCGATGGGCGGGCTGATCTTGGCGATGATGGCGCGGGTCAGCCTTGGCCATACCGGCCGCGCCCTACAACCGCCCAAGGCGATGGCCTGGGCCTTTGGCCTGCTCAATCTGGGCGCGCTGATCCGGGTCGCCGCCGACAGCGGCTGGTTATGGCTGGCAGCCGTATGCTGGGGCGTGGCCTTCACCCTGTTCGCCTGGTATTACACACCGATGCTGTGCCAGGCGCGGGTCGATGGGCATCCGGGGTGATTGGCGGAAATTTCGGTGCGCACGGCGCACCCTACGGGGAGGGCGCGCTGCCCAGGACGCAGCATCCGGGCTTCATCCCAATCGACCAGAACCGTAGGGCGGACTCAGGAGCGCAAGCGAACAGTCCGCCGATTACCTTCGCGATCGCCGGCCATCCCTTCGCAAACGGATCGCCGCCCGATACACCCCTGCCTCAATCGACCAGCGTACAGGCCATCACCAGCGCATCCTCTCGCCCACCCACTGCCGGGTAGTAATCGCGACGCCGACCGACTTCGTTGAAGCCGAAACGCTCGTACAGGCGGTAGGCACTCTGGTTGCTGGCGCGCACTTCGAGGAAGCACTCGCGCCCGCCCAGCTCGTAGGCTTCTTTCATCAAGTGCTCGAGCAGACGCAAGCCAAGCCCACGGCCCTGGCTTTCCGGCTTGACGGTGATATTGAGCAGGTGCGCCTCGTCGAGGATCAGGTTGATCACGCCATGGCCGACCTGCTGATTGCCTTCGAACATCAGCCAGCAGTTATAGGACTTGAGGCTGTCGGTGAAGATGCCGCGCGTCCACGGATGACTGAAGGCGGCGTATTCGATCTTCAGCACAGCATCGAGATCCGCCTCGGTCATCGGGCGGAAGGAAATCGCATCGCTCATTGGAATACTCAAAAATATCTACGATCTTGCGAGCTAGAGCCATGCAAGGCGAAAGCGGAGTGTACTTTTGTACATGAGCATTTCGACCGGGCTGGCGTTCCAGATTGTTTTCAACGCAGCAGGGCCGACGCGCAGCTGATCGTTTTACGGAGCTAGCCAGCGCTGACGAACACGCCGCATGGCCTGCCACAGCTCACGCTTGCGCGCTGGCTCTTCCATCAGCAGCTCCAGGCCCGGCAAGGCCCAGCACGCACCCAGTCCTTCGACCTGAGATTCGCGGTTGTAGCTGTGCTCGTCGCCCTCACCGGCGAAGCGAATGGCCGGCAGGCCGACCAACCACAGGCAGGCGCAGGGCTGCTCTTCCAGCCGCGCGGCAACGAAGCTCTGCACGAACTCCAGCGCCGCTTGCGGGCCCTGATCCATATTGCCGCGCACCAACAGTGGCCAGCGCACTGGCTCGCCGAGCAGTTGCGGGCTGTCCGGCAAGCCAGCGGCGCGCAACAAATCCTTGAGCAGGATGTAGGCCGGGTCGCGGCTCTGGAAAGGCTGACCGGTAGGCAGCTCCACCAACAAGGCGCAGTCACCGGCACGCAGCAACTGCAGGGCGAAACGCGGAGGCGGCAGGCTGACACGCTGCGGTTTTTCCTCGACCGGCTCCGCCTCAGCCGCTACCGGCTCGACAGCCGCCTGGCGCGGCTGGGCACCTGGACGCGGAATCTCGATCTTCGGCCTTTCGACAACCGCTGCCACCGAGGCTTCGCGCACAGCGGCTACAGCCGGAGTACTCGGCTCGGCCGGCATTTCGATCGCGTCCACCTCGACTTCAGCCTGCGGCGGCTCGAGCAACTCAGGCCGTGACGGGGCAGCGAAAGGCAATACGGTGCGCGGCAGCCAGCTGGCAACCTGCATGGCGTCGAGGTAGGCACGTCGGCGCTGCTCGGGGATCACACGGCCTCCACTGGCAAAGATGCGCCGCTCCAACAGGCGTCGGGCACGGCAACAGGATCGGGGATCGCGACGTCTATACAGCAACGTCGCAAGATGGCGGCAATTGTCGCGTGAAATACCCCGCGCGGGAAGCACGAACGGCCTCTAGTCACCATCACGCCCCTGTACCTGGCCAACGACCTGACGGAACTGGCTCGGCGTGCCCCGCGCCCACTTGCGCATCAGCCGGCGCAACGCCGAGGTGTCGGCATAACCGACCTGCTCCGCCACCTGCTCGACCGACAGGCGGGAGTTCTCCAGCAACAGGCGCGCACGGTTGATGCGAACACCCTGCAACAGAGCGGAAACACTACCGCCAGTGGCCTTGCGCACATGCCGCGCCAGCGTACGACTGGACATCGCCCGCTCCGCTGCCAGTTCAGCGACGCTGGGCGGGTTTGGCAGCGCCGCCGCGAAACGCGCGACCAGATCCGCCACCAGTTCGTTACCACCAGCCAGCAATGACGGATCGATGTAGCGTGCCTGCGACTGCCGGCCATCGATCAGCAGTACCCGCGAAACGGCCTCCGCCAGCGCCGGACTGAAGCGGCAACGCAGCAAGTGCATGATCAGATCGATATGGGCAAAGGCCGCGCCTGCTGTCAGCAACTCGCCATCGGCCACCAGCACCTGGGCAACGTCGACCTGGCAATCAGGCGCGCGGTTTTGCAACAGGCCGCCCAGCCACCAGGTGGTGGTCACACGCCGCCGCGCCAGCAACTCCGCCTCCTGCAGCAGAAACACCGACGTGCAGGCTGCGGCCAGGGTGCCACCGCTGGCCGCATGCGCACGCAAGCCTGCAGCGACCCTACAGGCGTCCTCCTGTGCCAAACGCGTGGCTATGCTTTGCGCATCGGTGACACCAAGCCCCGGCAGCAGCCAGACCGAGGCGTCAGCCTGGCCCGCCTCGGGCAGCGGCTGCGCGTCGATACGCAAGCCGCTGCTCAAGGGCACGCTGGCGACCGTCGAACAGACCCGCCAGCGCGGAGCAGAGCAGCCAACCTGACGCGACAGGCGCGCCGCGCACGCAAGGATGTCCAGGGTGCCACTGACCGCCGTGGCGAAAGCCCCCGGCAGGACGATGAGGGTGAAGTCGTACATTGACCGATAACGCTCGAAAGATGTCGTTAAAGACACTTCAAGCAAGCGACATTTCAGCGCCAAATGCAAGCCAGCCGCCATCACAGGAAGCCCGACCATGACATCCAGAAAGCTCGACGAATTCGACCCACTCGATGATTTCACCCCGCGTACCATCACCCTCGACGGCATCACCAAGGTGGTGCAGGTCAGCGGCAGCGGCCCGGCGGTGATCGTGATGCCCGAGCTGCCCGGCATCAGTCCGTACATGGCGCGCTTTGCCCGCTGGGTGCGCGAGGCCGGCTTCACCGTCTACATGCCTTCGCTGTATGGCCGCGACGGCGATCCCTCCAACCTGGAGGCAACCCAGGAAATCTTCCGCAAGATCTGCGTCAGCGCCGAGTTCCACGCCTTCGCCGGCAATGGCTCAAGCCCCGTGACGCAATGGCTGCGCGCCCTGGCACGGCAGGCCCACGCCGAATGCGGCGGCCCGGGGGTGGGCGCGATCGGCATGTGCTTTTCCGGCAACTTCGCCCTGAGCATGATGCTCGAACCGGTCATGCTGGCCCCGGTTCTGGCCCAGCCGTCGCTGCCGATCGACGACCCGGCCAGGCTGGAGAGCAGCGACGAGGAGCTCGCCAGGATCAAGGCACGCCTCGACCGCGACGACCTGGACGTGCTGGCCTACCGTTTCGCGGGCGACCGCATCTGCCAGGCACAGCGCTTCGCCGCCTACCAACGCGCGCTGGGCGAGCGCTTCATCGCCCGCGAGTTGCCCGACAACGCGGCCAATCAGGAAGTACCCGAGTTCTTCGAGAAGGTGGTGCAGACGCCGCACAGCGTGGTGACCGTGCACCTGATCGACGAGGCTGGGCAGCCGACCCGCGCCGCACGCGACGAGATTCTCGCCTTCTTCAGGCAGAAGCTGGTGCCTGGCGCCTAGCAGAAAAGACGAGGCCCGCCGATTGGCGGGCCTCGCTCGGGGTCAGAGTGCCTGATCCCAGGGACGATCACCGTGCTCGTCCTTGATGCGAGTAGGCAGGCCCATCCCATCCAGGAGCTTGAGGAACGGCTCAGCCGGCAGTTCCTCGACGTTGACCATGCGCTGCGCATCCCACTCGCCACGCGCAACCAGCAGCGCAGCGGCGACCGGCGGGACGCCGGCGGTGTAGGAGATGCCCTGGCTGTCGGTCTCGGCGAAGGCTTCTTCGTGGTCGGCCACGTTGTAGATAAACAGCTCGCGCGGCTGACCATCCTTGGTGCCCTTGACCAGGTCGCCGATGCAGGTCTTGCCGGTGTAACCCGGCGCCAGCGAGGCGGGGTCTGGCAGCACGGCCTTGACCACTTTCAGCGGCACCACCTCGAGACCTTCAGCGGTCTTGACCGGTTGCTCGGAGAGCAGGCCGAGGTTCTTCAGCACGGTGAAGACGTTGATGTAGTGGTCGCCGAAGCTCATCCAGAAGCGGACGTTCGGTACGTTGAGGTGCTTGGACAGCGAGTGCACCTCGTCATGGCCGGTCAGGTACAGGTTCTGTACGCCCACCACGGGCAGGTCGTCGGTACGCTTGACCTCGAACATGGTGTTGCTGATCCACTGGCTGTTCTGCCAGCTGTAGACCGTACCGGTGAATTCGCGGAAATTGATTTCCGGGTCGAAATTGGTGGCGAAGTACTTGCCGTGCGAACCGGCGTTGACGTCGAGGATGTCGATCGACTCGATCGTGTCGAAGTACTGTTGTTGCGCCAGAGCGGCATAGGAGTTGACCACGCCCGGGTCGAAGCCGACACCGAGGATGGCGGTCACGCCCTTCTCCTGACACTCGGCCAGGTGCTTCCACTCGTAGTTGCCATACCATGGCGGGGTTTCACAGATCTTGCTCGGATCTTCGTGGATGGCAGTGTCCAGGTAGGCGACGCCGGTGTCGATGCAGGCGCGCAGAACGGACATGTTGAGGAACGCCGAACCGACGTTGATGACGATCTGCGATTCGGTTTCGCGGATCAGTGCCTTGGTCGCTTCCACGTCCAGGGCGTTCAGCGCATAGGCCTTGATCTCGCCGGGCTGCTTGAGGCCGCCCTTTGCCTGCACGCTGTCGATGATGGCCTGGCATTTGGAGATGTTCCGTGACGCAATCGCAATACGACCCAGCTCGTCGTTATGCTGCGCACACTTGTGGGCCACCACCTTGGCAACACCTCCTGCACCAATGATCAGAACATTCTTCTTCAATTGTTTCACCTCCAGGGTACTGCGTTGTTGAAAGCGTTTGATGCGTATTTTGGGTGGTGGGCTGAAGCCCACCCTACCAGTCATGCAAGCCGTAGGGTGGGCCGGGCGGCGTTCCGCTTCAGCCCCGTAGGGTGGGCTTTAGCCCACCACCACGAAGTTACGACAGACTGGACAGGTAGTCGTCGAACTCGAACTGGCGAGCCACCTCGACGCTACCGTCGAGTTGTTTCACTACGATGGACGGCATCTTCAGGCCGTTGAACCAGTTCTTCTTGACCATGGTGTAACCGGCCGCGTCGATGAACGACAGGCGATCACCGATCTGCAGCGGCTTGTCGAACTGGTACTCGCCGAAGATATCGCCGGCCAGGCAGGATTTACCGCACACCATGTAGGTGTGCTCGCCGTCGTTGGGCGCCATCTTGGCATTGAGGCGGTAGATCAGCAGGTCGAGCATGTGCGCTTCGATGGAGCTGTCGACCACGGCCAGGTGCTTGCCGTTGTACAGGGTGTCGAGCACGGTCACTTCCAGCGAGGCACTGAGGGTGATCGCTGCTTCGCCCGGCTCCAGGTAGACCTGCACGCCGTATTTTTCGGAGAAAGCTTTCAGGCGCGCGCAGAAGGCATCGATCGGATAGCCCTCGCCAGTGAAGTGGATGCCGCCACCGAGGCTGACCCACTCGACCTGAGCGATCAGGTGGCCGAAGCGCTCCTCGATGGTGGTCAGCATCTTGTCGAACAGCTCGAAGCTGCCGTTCTCGCAGTTGTTGTGGAACATGAAGCCGGAAACCTGCCCCATGACCTGCTCGATCTTGGCCGGATCCCACTCACCGAGACGGCTGAACGGGCGCGCCGGGTCGGCCAGCAGGTAATCCGAGCTGCTCACCTGCGGGTTGACGCGCAGCCCGCGGATGGTGCCCTCGGTACGCTCGGCGAAGCGCTCGAGCTGGCCGATGGAGTTGAAGATGATCTTGTCGCAGTTGGCGACCATCTCTTCGATCTCATCGTCGGCCCAGGCCACGCTGTAGGCGTGGGTTTCGCCGGCGAACTTCTGGCGACCGAGTTTCAACTCATAAAGGGACGATGAAGTCGTGCCGTCCATGTACTGCTGCATCAGGTCGAACACCGACCAGGTGGCGAAGCATTTCAGCGCCAGCAGCGCTTTGGCACCGGAGTTCTCGCGCACGTAGGCGATCTTCTCCAGGTTGACCAGAAGCTTCTGTTTGTCGATGAGGTAGTACGGCGTCTGGATCATCTCGTCGCCCCAGCAAGGTCGGCTAAGGGAGGACTTTCAGCCCCCCGGAAAAAAGTGGACGCGAATTGTGCCGATAACCGACGCATATCGAAAGGGCATTGGAGATTTTTTGTACAACGGGTGATTACCAGTCGGTTCGCCGGCGACAAACGTAGGGTGCGCCGTGCGCACCGCAAGCGACGGGTCTGGTGCGCGCGGCGCACCCTACGAATCACACCAGGCTTGGAACAGCACACTAACGTGCCGCGATGACAACTACATGACCACGGCAGTCAGTTGATCGGCGTCGCGGTCAGGTTGGCGCGGATATCGGCATTCTGCAATTTCATGCCGTACATGGAGGTGACCGCCCCGCCCGTGGGGTGGACGTTCTGGATGCGGTCGATGTTGATTTCCTTGAAATGCACCCGGCCGTTGACGGCGAACCCCAGCGGGTCGGGCGACACCGGAGGACAGCCGCTGGCGCCCTTGTTGCAGACCTTGGTCGGCGCCACGTCCAGATTGAGGTCGACACGCACGCCGTAGCTGTTGGCATTGGCATCGCTCGGATTGGCATCGGAGGTGTGGAAGTTGTCCACCACCAGTTGCGCCCCAGTACCGTTGACGCCCCCCACCCGATCCGTCTCGATGATCAGTTGGTTGCGCTTCTCGCTGGTCGACACGCTGTCCGCGGGATTGCCCGAGGTATCGCGCACGAAGACGTTCTTCAGCCCCGCTGTCAGCCCTTCGTTACCGCGATCCTCCCAGCGCCCACCGCTGGCGGTGCAGGCCGATGCGCTGGCGCCACTGCCACCGACGCACAGAGCCCCCGCACCACCGGAACTGAGACTGAGGGTCGAACCCTGTTCGTAGCGACGCAGCACGATACGACCGAGGCTCTGCCCCGTGTTGCGGTCACCCCAGCGCACGTCGTGCACGTCCAGCGTCGACCAGTAGGTGCCCTTGCTCAGTTGCACGCCATTCTGGGTCACGTCCAGCGAACCGTCGCGAAAGTGCATGTCGTAGCGGGTGCCGGCCAGCCACAAGCCCTTACCGGCCTCGTCGACGGTGATCGCGGCATTGGCATCAGTGACGACGAAGTCGGCGTTGTAGCGCACGCCATCGCCGCTCGCCCCACCGGGACGCAGGGTCAGTTGGCCGTTGGCCGGGAAGATTTCCAGCAGCACCAGCAATTCGGTACCACCCTGCAGCGGTGCATCGGCGCGACCGACCCGCAAGCCATCGAAACTATAGCTACCCTTGACGTTCTTCAGGCCCAGGCGCAGGCCGTCGAAATGGCCGTCATAACCGCTGCTGCCGGGCTGAGTATTGGCACTGCCGGCGTAGCAGCCAGCACTGCTACCACCCACGCAGCTCTTGGTCAGGTCGACCGTCAGCTGGCCGCTACCATAGGTACGCAGGCCACTGAACCACATGCTGTTGCCGTTATCTGTGAGCGAAACCGAACTGCTGACCATGTTCCATGACACATCCGCGGTAATGCCCTTGAGCCCGGAGTTGGGATCGCCGCCCGGACGCAGCTTGAACCAGTTCTGCCGCGCGCCCTGATCCTGGAAATTGAGATCCAGCGCCAGGCTGCCGATCTTCTGATTACTGGGGTTGCCGATGATCAGCCCACCGAGGCTGGCGTTGAGCTTGAGATCCTGAAAGGCCAACTGGGCATAGCGTCCACTGCTGTCCTCACCGAGGTCGAGCGTGATGCCGTTCTGGCTGCTGAGCACGCCGGCGAAATTCTCGGCGCGCAGCACACCGTCGTCCTTGTACTGGAACAGGCTGTTGGCGAAGGTGATCTGCGGAATCAGGCGCAGCCCCTGACCACTGGCGCCCCCGCCGGCGATACGAATGCTGCCGCCAAGGCGCAGATCCATTTCCAGTTGACCGAAACTGCGTGCGTGGTCGGGGTGCCGCGTATCCGGCGCACCAGGTGTTACCGCAACGCCAGCCAGCGGATCGCCATGCGCCAGATCCAGACCGATACCGCCGATATGCGCGACGAAGCGCGTATCGCCCAGGTCGAGGCGCACCGCCGAACCATTGCCACCGCTGACGATGTCCAGGTAGGCGTTGTTCAGGTAGGCATCGAACGAGGCATTGCGCACGATCAGATCGAAACCGTTGTCACGGTAATAGAAGGTCACTGCATCCAGGCTCAGCCGGCTGCCATCGACACTGAAGCCGGCCACGCCACTGGCGCCACCACCGCTGAGCTTGAGGCTGGCGCCGAGGGTGTAGAAAGCGCGAAAGGCCCCAAAACTCTTGTCGCTGCCGGCAAAACCGATGTTGTTCACCGCCAGCTCGTTCGGGCGGCCCTGATGTTCGATATGCAGGCGATCATCGATCACGTCGATCTTCGTGGTGGAAACGCTGCCGGCCTGCTGCGGCCGACTGGACACCCCCTCGAGGCGCAGGCTCTGGCCATCCTCGCGGTACTCGAGGCTCTCTGCCGACCAGCCACCACCGGCGGTTTCGATGCTGATACCGCCACGGCCACTGACATTGGCCAGGCCGTCGTCATCCAGCGCCTGCATGGCCCAGACCGGTGAGCTGCCGAGAACGAGCGCCGCAAGCCATCCGTAACGCTGCATGATCCGCTTCCTCAGTTCGTGGGAAACACCAGCACACTGCCTTGCATGCGGATGCTGCCGTCGATCTTGGCCGAGAAGATGTTGGTCTGCTGATAGCTCGGGTCGCCGCCATTGGCCGCGCTCAGCGCCTTGTTCTTCCAACCGCCCTGACTGGCCACGCCGAAGGAGAAGTTGCCGTCCTTGAAGCGGATCTCGTTGGGCAGCCCCAGCGCCAGCACCTCGCGTTCGCCACTGGCGCTGGTGAGCGTGCGGGTATCCAGGGTCAGGCCTTCGAAACTGAAGATGCCCTTGAGGTTGTCCAGCACGTACCAGCCGGCATTGGCACCGGAGCGCACGGCCACACGCATGCCGCAGCTCTCCGGGCTGGTCGCGCCGGCCAGAGCGCAACTGCGCTGGTTGGCCGTCC
>Ga0206116_1000300_pt1 | contig 64443 bp, 54 predicted proteins | sample 3A1Ametagenome_FD_178000 | JGI IMG/M metagenome (GOLD analysis project Ga0206116, IMG submission 178000) | Enriched microbial communities from leaf-cutter ant dump, University of Wisconsin, Madison, United States - 3A1A | ecosystem: Environmental > Terrestrial > Nest > Insects nest > Nest dump...
TTTTAAAACAAGGATTTTAGCAAAAATAACAGCATTAACTTTGATTCAATATATCAATAAATTCATATTTGATAGACCAATCAATAATATTAAAAATCAAACAATTTAATTTCACCCAACGGGTTATATAAAAATCAAACTAAACCACCTATACATGACTAAAAAACTCACCTTACTACTCCTCTTTACAAGTTTATTATCACTCGCTCAAATCAAAGGAAAAATTACCGATACCGACGGAAATCCGATTCCGTTTGTGAGTGTATTGGTTGAAGATACCTATATCGGGACATCGTCGAACATAGACGGGCTTTATCAATTAGACGTAAAAGAAAAAGCGACTTATAGGCTCGTCTTCAGAAGCCTTGGCTACAAAACCCAAATTGTTGCGGTTCAAGCAACTCATTTCCCCTTTACCAAAGATGTAATGTTGGAGAACGAAAGCTATATCGTTGATGAAATTGCCATAACGAGCAAGGCTGATCAAGGGTTGGAGATTATCAAACAAGCCATTAAAAACAAGAAGGTTAACTCGGAAAAGACCGATAAATTCACCGCGGATTTCTATTCAAAAGGATTGTTTAAAATCAAAGATTTGCCCGAAAAGATTATGGGGCAAAAAGTTGACCTCGAAGGGATGGAACTCGGACTTGACTCGACTCGTTCCGGGATACTATATCTATCTGAAACCATTTCGAAGATTACTGTCGAGAAACCAAAGAAAATCAAAGAACGAATCCTCGCATCTAAAATAAGCGGAGACGATAACGGTTTTAGCTACAATACTGCCGAAGGAACCGATTTCGACTTTTATAACAACTATGTGGACTTCGGTACCAAGATGATTTCACCTATTGCGGATAATGCTTTGCAGTATTATAAATATCAACTCGACAATACTTTTTATGACGAGAATGATAACCTTATCAGCAAAATCAAAGTAACTCCGAAGCGCGATAAAGAGCCGGTATTCGAGGGGTATATATACATTACCGAAGATACCTTTGCCATTTACGGCGTTGAATTTGATATTAAAGGTTACCGCATGAATCAACCGTTTTTGGACCACCTGACCCTTACGCAAACTTATGGTTACAACAAACAAAATGGCAAGTGGACTAAAAACTTACAGACCTTTGATATAGAAGCCGGATTATTCGGGATGACCTTTAATGGTAAGTTTACACACGTATTCAGCAACTATGAGTTTGTGGATGAGTTTGCGAAAAAGACCTTCACGCGTGAGGTGGTTTCTTTTGAAAAAGACGCGAATAAGAAAGATAATTCCTTCTGGGGTGAGTTCCGACCTGTGCCGCTAACGGAAGAAGAAATCAAAGATTACGTCAAGAAAGACAGCATCCAAACGCTTCTGAGCTCTAAAACCTATCTCGATTCATTAGACCGAGTTAAAAATAAATTCAAAATTTTGGATGTTTTGTACGGATATACCTATAAAAATTCCTACAAAAAATGGGACATAAACTACGGCGGAATTGCCGATCCGCTGGCTACATCTTTCAATACGGTGCAGGGTTGGAAGCTAGGCACAAGCATCCGATTTTATAAATACGACGAAGAAAAAGGAAAATACACCAGTGCCGGAACCCGATTCAATTACGGAATTGCCGAAGAAAGACTTCGGGTAGAAGGGTGGTTTAACCACCAATTCAACAGTTATAACAATGCTGGAATTTATTTGTCGGGCGGAAGCAGAATCAATCAATTCAACAATTCGGCAATTGCTCCGATTATAAACACGGTGAGCACCTTGTTTTTCAAGGACAATTATATGAAGTTGTACAACGAAGAATTCGCCAAAGTAACCTACGGACAAGAAGTCTTAAACGGTTTGTACTTGTTTGGAGGCGTGGAATACTCGAACCGCCGAGCTTTATTCAATAATACGGATTATGTATTGATAAAGAATGACAAAGAATATCTCTCGAATAATCCGATGAATCCATTGGATGATACCACGCCGGCATTCGCAGAGCATCATATTTATAAATTGAACTTGAACGCTCGCATACGTTTCGGACAAGAATATATATCCAGACCAAATGCGAAATGGAATATGCCGAATGAAGATTATCCGAGCTTAAACTTTGGCTATCAAAAAGGATTTTCGGCGAGTCAATCGGGGCTTGAGTACGATCATATCATGGGGCAAATCTATCACACCAAAACCTTCGGCAACAAAGGTACTTTGGGCGGAAACATCCAAGCCGGTAAATTCTTCTCAGCCGATGCTATTTCGTTTGTCGATTACAGACACTTCAACGGAAATCAAACGCATATCGGAACAAAATCGTGGTATTTGAGTCAGTTTCACCTCTTGCCTTATTATTCGCACAGCACCAGCGACAGCTATGTAGAATCGCATTTTGAGCATCATTTTAAAGGATATGTGATGAATAAGATTCCGCTTTTGAACAAACTACAATGGCAATTGGTGGTGGGTTATCACAATCTTTCTATCCCGAAAATTACTCCGTATAACGAATTCTCAGTAGGGTTTGACAACATCGGTATCGGGAAGTTCAGAATGTTGCGCTTTGATTACATCCGCTCGTATAACGGCTCAAGCTACGGAGGTGACGGAATTATGATTGGACTCAAGTTTTTGAATATGATGTAAATTAGGAGACTTTAATAATGATTATATGAGGAATTTAATTTTAGCTTTTGTGCTAATTTTCATGGGAAGCTTAAATGGCTATAGTCAAACAGCATTAGACACTGATGGATTAAACAATTTGGATAATGTATTTCTATTTTCTCTTAAAAAATATTGCAATTCATTAGACTCTTTGAATACTAAAGTTGTTTATGTAAGAAGTAATTATAACATTGGAGAAAAATGGCCTACTAAAATTAATACTTTTGAAATTAAATATCTTAACTCGGAAAAAGACCACAAAAAAGCAATAAAAGAAAACGGAGGAAGAGTAACTATTGTTGAAATTTCATCATTAGAGATGAGAAATGGTAAGTTTTCAGTGGATGTGATTCCCTTTTCTGCAACTTACAGAAAGAGAATGATACATTTAGTTAATGGGGGTGGTCTAAGGGTTTACTTTGATTATGATGAAGGAAAAAAAGGATTGATATATAAATCAGAAAAGTGGAACGGAATTTAACCTTTCTAAAATAAGGCGTTACTTATCGTTTCATTAAAATAATAACCACTATTTATACAGAAATATTCTTCTATAAATACGATATTTGCAATATAATCGTTAGAGGATAAAACACGTTACAAAATGTCTATCGAAGTACAAGCTATCACAAAAAAATACGGAGAGCAAACCGCGTTGAACAACATTAGTTTTTCGGTTCAAAAAGGAGAAATTGTAGGTTTTCTAGGTCCGAACGGGGCGGGGAAATCTACGTTGATGAAGATTTTAACTACTTATATGAGTAGCGATTCCGGTTCGGCAATGGTGGGCGGCTATGACATTGTAAACGAAGCTGAAAAGGTGCAACGCCTAACGGGCTATCTTCCGGAGCACAATCCGTTGTATTTGGATATGTACATCCGAGAGTATTTGATGTTTTCTGCTTCGGTATACAACGTATCGAAGAGCAAAGTAGAAGAAGTCATCGAGCTTACGGGGCTTACGCCCGAGGTGCACAAAAAAATCGGACAGCTCTCTAAAGGATATCGCCAAAGGGTAGGGCTTGCCAATGCCTTGTTGCACAATCCGGAGGTTCTGATTCTGGACGAACCTACCACAGGACTTGACCCGAATCAGTTAGTAGAGATTCGCCAATTGATTAAGAATATTGGTAAAGATAAGACCGTATTTTTATCGACGCACATTATGCAAGAGGTGGAGGCAATCTGTGACCGAGTGATTATCATCAACAAAGGAAACATCGTGGCGGACGCTAAACTCAATGACCTTAAAGGGGTGAATCAGCAAGTAATCGAAGTAGAATTCGACTTGCGCGTAGAGGAACAATTGCTACAACGCATAGATGGTTTGGTCGCTTGCACCAATACTTTTGACAACATTTGGGAGCTTTCCTTCTCGACCGATAAGGATATGCGCCCGGCATTATTTGACTTTGCCAACCAAAATGGCTTGAAAGCCCTTAAAATAAACCATAAAAACAAAGAACTCGAAACCATATTCCGAGAACTTACTAAGCAAAACTAAAAAGCCATTATAGCGCTTACCCTACAAAAGATTGATAGTATTCTTCACGATACTGTCAATCTTTTTTTATGCGGTTAAGCAAGAAGGGAATAAATGTATAAGACCATTTGAGATGAACTTCATAATAAATTTTTCCAAAGCTTCGAACTTTGGAAAAGTGAGAATAAGGGAATATAAAAAATCCTTTGCTATTGCTAAATCCTTATAAAGTACATAAAAAGATGAGCGTATATAAGTTGTATTTTATAAAATAGTTATCGTTAAGGCTCAAATGTTTACGTTTTTTCAAAACGCGCAAAATGTTTCAAAACGCGCAAAACGAGCAATTTGTTCTAAAACGCGCAAAATGTATCACCACATTCAGCAAGTTGTTTTATATTTGATATATAATTCAAAGCTAAACAATTGTTTGTCTGCTGTTTAAAGTGCTTTTGAGCGAATTGTTAAAACGAGTAGTTAACCGGTTGCTGACCTAAGTTATACTTCGGAAGCAACATAAAATCTATACGAAATGAAAAGTCCTAGAGCTACACAAAACCTATCGAGAAAGGAAAATCCTCAGTTCCTTAACCTTCCTGCGAACTATGCTGCGCAATCTGTAGATATAGCCAATGTGAACCTAAACGCGCTGATAAAATTCATTTCGTCACTTTCTATTGTAAATAAAGCTGATTTATTCAACGTAAAATTCTCTTTGAGTAAGTAAGAATACTATTGATTATAACCAATTTTTAATTCATTTTTGCTGTCCCGAGCTACCTGTTAGCTCGGGATTTTTTATGTTTTTTGGCTAAAAAATTACCGTATTTTGAACAAAAAAGCTCCGCATCTTCGAGTAAAAACCTCCGCATGTTGGAAGAAAAAGCTCCGCATGTTGTAAAATGAACCTCCGCAACTTGTAAAATACTTGATTATTGGTCTTTTTTCGTTTTTTAGGGCATTTTTGAGCGCAAAATAGGAGCTTTTTCACTCTTAAACCGTTTGAAAAATCCTAAAAAATAAAGGCTATTTGTGTTAAAGTTTTGAGGATTTTTTATGTTTTTTATTTCTTAATCTGATGCGAGTATATTGCTTGTTTCAAAATAATAAACAAAAAATCCCAAGTTAATAGCTTGGTTTTTTTATATCTTTAACTAAGTTTAAAATGGAGTTTATTAATAAATTTAGTTTTATAAATAGCTATAAATTAAAAAAGGCACGAGTGTGACGCTCGCACCAGCGGGGGGGTGATTATACTTTGGATAAACCAGACTTTAAACTAAAATATAACTCATCTAAATTTATAAGAATAAATGGAAACTAAATTTAAAATAAATTGTTTTGCAAAAACTTATTATATTGTTTTTATTATATCATTTTTACTTTCTTGTAAGCAATCTAACAAGACAAATGTTAGAGAACAAATAGAGGAGATACAAAATGAAAATACATTTTCTATTGAAGATGGATTTTTCAAAAATGATTTAATGGAAATAATATCGTTAGCAGAAAAGAGAGGAATAGGAAATAACATGTTTTTAATAGAGTATTATTGTACTACAAATTATAATAGGGATACTATAGTTGAATTAATACACGCCAGACCATATACTTGTAATTATATAAAAGGCCATATGAAAGTAAAAGACCATGATGTTTTTTTATTCTCTGGCTTAGAAGACAAGTTAATAAAAAAAGAATTTAAGATAAATAAACCTTATAACGACTGTTATGAATATGTTCACGAAAGACCTATTGATAGTCCCCCAAGAGTTCAATATAGAATAAAAAATGGTAGAATTGTTTCAAGACTTTAGTAAGTAGATTAATAAAAGAACTCCCAAGCTATAACTTGGGATTTTTTATATCTTTAACTACGCTAAAAATGAAGCTTTATAATAATTTGAATTTTATAAATAGCTATAAATTAAAAAATGTACGAGCAAAATGCTCGCACCAGCGGAGGAGACACGCAAAACCCGAAGTAATGAAATTATCAGATTTAATGTTAAAAATTCCAGACTATGGTACAGTACAAGATATTAACCCTAGCGAAAGTGGCTATTATGAGCCTAAGTAGCTTATTAAGTACTTGTTATGGTCAAGTACAAAAAACAAATCAAAATATGAATATTTATTTTTCAGACACTATAGTACTTTCAAATGAAAATATTGAAGTTCTAAAAGTCGAAGATAACGAAATTGAAGTACGGATAATAAATGATAGTATTAAAAATAAAATCAGTAATCTTGTTAAACCAATTATTAGATTAGAGCTTGCTGGCAATAAGTATATTGCTAAAGCAAATTTGATTTTTAGTTCATCTGTTCCTGATAGTTGTGATTATTTTTATCCAATTGACAAAGAGGGTAAAATTTTTAATATAAACAAGGGTATTCTACTTTTTTATAAGGTAACAAATTGAATAATAATAAATTATTTTTAAGCTAATTAAGCCCGAACAATTGGGTATTATTACTCTTGCATAAGTGTAGCCAAATTATTCTTCATTTTCTTTTTGACCCCCCGCTGGCGCGAGCATCTTGCTCGTTCCAAAATAATAAACAAGAACTCCTAAGTTAATGGCTTGGGAGTTTTGTTTTTATGTAAATATATGTTAGAGCTTATATATAGAAAAACTTTTCCAAAGTTTTGAACTTTGGAAAAGTGGATAAGAAGGATGAATGACATTCTATAGATGAACTACAAACAAATTCAGGGCGACAAGTAAATGATTCCGAAACAAATTCAGAATGACCATTGAATCTTCTACCTATTAGAATCTTACAGCAACCTAATTTCACCTCAGCCGTTTAAAGAACTTCAATCCATACATAGAAGCCCTAACCCATAGCGAAAATGGTTTAAGTCGAATTTATAAGTACAAAATAAAGCTTTAATAGGAATACAGAAATAAAGGAGAGATGAAGAGTTTCTCCTTTTTGTATTTAGGAATCGCCCTAAAAATAAAAAAGCCCTCCAAGTTAATGGAAAGCTTTTCATTGGTCTAACTACTAAACCACCCGATTTCTCGGGTAAACAACACAACTAATCTTAAATATTTTTCAGCATAAAAAAGGTTTTCAGTGACGAAAACCTTTTCCAAAATTTGCTAAATTTTTGCGGTCTGGACGGGACTCGAACCCGCGACCCCATGCGTGACAGGCATGTATTCTAACCAACTGAACTACCAAACCTTTAGCGTTATTGCGGTGCAAAGATATAACTTAATTCTATACTTCCAAACCTTTTTCAGAAAATTTTTTCGATTTATCCAAACTTTTTTTTCTCCGTAAGGTACGTCAACAGTACGTTTTCGAAGCTATCTTCCACAGCAACAGGAACATATTTTATTTTGTATTGTGAGCAAATGAGCGAAATTTTTTCGAAAAATTTTTTCACTGCTCGGCTATAATCTTCCTGAATATTCTCGGCAAACAGATTTATGGACTCTCCGGATTCCAAATCAATGAACTTTTTAGGAGTGTTCGAGAACTCAAAATTCATTTCGTGCTTCCGGCTATATACATGAAATACAATTACGCGGTGCTTATTGTGTTTTAAATGTTGCAAAGCGCGGAAGAGTTCCTCTTCGTTTTGCGTCTGGAACATATCGGTAAAGAGCACAATCATCGAACGACGATGTATTTTTTCGGCTATCTGATGCAGGAATTCTACCGTATTGGTGTTTTTGTTTTGTTTGAACGAAAGTTGCTCTAGTGCATTTAAAAGCATTCTGTGGTGTCTTTCGCTGCCTTTTTCGCCGGCGTAATATTCATACGTATCCGAATAAATGCTTAACCCTACGGCATCGCGTTGCTTTTTGAGGATGTTCATCAGTACGGCAGATGCCAAAACCGAAAAGCCGATTTTGGATGTATAGAAAGGCTGATCGTCTTGCAATAGGGGATAGTGCATTGAAGAAGAATTATCCACAATGAGGTGACATCGCAGATTGGTTTCTTCTTCAAAGCGCTTCGTGTATAATCTATCGGTACGAGCAAAGAGCTTCCAGTCGATGTTTTTGGTACTTTCTCCGGGGTTATAAATTTTATGCTCGGCAAATTCTGCCGAAAACCCGTGGAACGGACTTTTGTGCATACCCGAAATGAATCCTTCTACGACCTGATGCGCCAATAGTTCCAGATTCTGGAAAGCAGCAATTTTATCAAAATGTTGATTCGTTTTCATTGTCATAGAGACAAATGTAATCAAATCTTATTATTTTCTGGAATAATTAGGTGCTTCTTTGGTGATAGTAACGTTGTGAGGATGACTCTCATGGATTCCGCTCGAAGTGATTTTTACAAATCGTCCGGTTCTTTGTAGCGTCTCGATATCTTTAGCTCCGCAGTAACCCATTCCGGCTCTTAGTCCGCCGATGAATTGCTGCATACTTTCGTTGATTTCGCCTTTGTAAGGCACGCGACCCACGATTCCTTCCGGAACGAGTTTTTTGATATCGTCTTCTACATCTTGGAAGTAACGGTCTTTTGAGCCTTCTTGCATGGCTTCTACTGAGCCCATTCCGCGGTATGATTTGTATTTTCTTCCTTCAAAGATGATGGTTTCTCCCGGAGATTCTTTGGTTCCGGCAAGTAGAGAGCCCAGCATTACGCTTGATGCTCCGGCAGCGATAGCTTTCGGGATATCTCCGGTATAGCGAATTCCTCCATCAGCAATTACAGGAACTCCGGTATCTTTGATAGCCTGAGCCACCTCGAGTACAGCCGAAAACTGAGGGAATCCCACTCCGGCAACCACGCGAGTAGTGCAGATAGAACCCGGTCCGATACCTACTTTTACCGCATCCGCTCCGTTTTCTACTAAATAAAGAGCCGCTTCGGGTGTAGCGATGTTTCCAACCACTACGTCAATCTCAGGAAATTTAGCTTTCACTTGTTTTAAAACATCCACTACGCCTTTGGTATGTCCGTGAGCCGTATCGATAATTACAGCGTCAACACCAGCTTTAACCAATGCTTCGGTGCGTTGCAATACATCGGCAGTAACTCCCACAGCAGCTGCTACACGCAGTCTTCCGTATTTGTCTTTGTTGGCGTTTGGTTTTTGGAAAAGTTTGGTAATATCTCTGAAAGTGATAAGGCCCACCAATTGATTTTGGTCGTTTACAACAGGAAGTTTTTCGATTTTGTTTTCCTGAAGGATTCCTTCGGCAATTTCAAGAGTAGTTCCTTCTTTGGCAGTGACTAAATTTTCTTTGGTCATCACTTCAACCAGTAGTCTTGCATTGTTTTTCTCAAAACGCAAGTCGCGATTGGTTACAATTCCTTGAAGTATTTTGTTGTTATCCACAATCGGGATTCCGCCAATGCTGTATTCTTTCATAGCGCTTTTGGCATCTCCGACAGTAGCTTGAAGTGAAAGCGTTACCGGATCGATAATCATTCCGGATTCTGAACGTTTAACTTTGCGTACCTCGTGAGCTTGAGCTTCGATAGTCATATTTTTGTGCAATACGCCGATTCCGCCCTCGCGAGCAATAGCAATAGCCATTGAGCTTTCGGTAACGGTATCCATCGCTGCCGATACAATCGGAACGTTGAGCGTGATGTTTCTAGAAAATTTGGATTTAATGCTTACTTCTCTAGGAAGTACTTCAGAATAATTCGGGATTAGCAGTACATCATCATAGGTGAGACCTTCTCCTGCAATTTTGTTGTGTGTTGTCATTGCAATTTATAGTTAAATTGCACGCAAATTTAGTATATTTTCGTCAAAACGAAAAATGAAATTTTATTTATCTGATTATCCTACGAAAAAGCGTGCTTATAGTTGAATTTTCTGAAGAAATTTTTCTTTTCTAAAACATATACTATCTTTAAACCTCCTTTCTAGCAAAGGAGGTTTTTAATTTTAAAGGATGAAATACACACGATTAACTAAAGAACAATTCGAAGAATTGCATCAAGAGTTTGCTAATTTTTTGGCAGCTCAGAATATTGATAAAAATGAATGGGAACAAATCAAAGCCGAAAAACCACAAGTAGCCGAACAAGAATTAGACGTATTTTCGGATTTAATCTGGGAAGGCGCTTTGAATAAAACTCAGTATTTAGAGCATTTTTCGGAGCGACATATTTTTTTGTTTCACTTTCAACAGCAAACCGCCTATTCGATTATTATTAAGAGTAATGAACCCAGCGTGAATTTCTTGACACAAGAAGGCTTAGTTTGGCTTTCGGATAATATTACTTCGGATAAGCTAGAGATTACTCAAGGTAAAAAAGTATTGCAAAACAAAAATCAAGATGTTTTTAATCTGATTCAGCAAGGTGCCTTAATCAGTGATGGAGGCATCTATCAACAAGTCAAATCTTTGCTTGGTTTGTAAATAAAAAAGGCTGCATTAGCAGCCTTTTCATTTTATAGTAGTTTTATACATTATATTCTGCAACGATGTTATAGGCTCTTTCCATTTGACTGTTGTCGGTGTAGTAAATGTTCTTTACTTTTCTCATAAACTCGTCAAATGATACGACTCGTTTTTGCTTAGCTTCCTTTTTTTTATTTTTAGTTTTCATAATTTCTAAGTTTTAAATTATATAACTAGTTAAATATTTTCAAATCACGTGCCAAACCATTTGTTTTTGTTGGGTATTTTTTTAGGATAAGGCTAATCAAATAATAATTATCTTTGGCGATATATTCATCGAAAATGGCTTCAGATAAGAAAATTGTACTCAAAGGAATTCGCTTTTTGGCGATTGCACTACCACTTTTGTTTATTGGACCGGTAATTATTAATAGTTCGTTCAAAAATCAAAACCATTCTTGGTATTATATCGTGCTATCCATCGGGATTTTGAGTTGTGTGTTTGCGATGTATTTTATCTTTAGAGGAGTAAAAACTGTCGTAAACGGATTATTTAACGATTAGCGAGGCGTAACGCCAATTTGTAGAAAATGTTGCTTTAATGGGTAAAGATTTTCCACTTTATCGTGGAATGTTTACTAATGAATAAAGGAAGATTGTAAATAACAGAAATGAAAAAAATAACAGCCTTATTGTCCGTATTGGTTTTAATGTCTTGTTATCAGCAAGAGCGCCGATGTGCGGATTTTAAAACCGGAAAATTCAAATTCGACTACGAAATAGACGGTCAGTTGAAAACCACTTTTTTTGAGCGTATCGATAGTCTGGAAATCGAAAATTTTGAAGGGAAAATCGATACTTCGTATGTCCGTTGGATAAACGACTGTGAATATATCTTACAGAAGAAAAATCCGAAAAATCGCCACGAGCAAAAAGGCGTTCATATTAAGATTTTAACCACCAAAGACAATGCCTATACTTTTGAGTTTAATATGGTTGGAGATGCCAATAAACAAAAAGGAGTGGTTGAAAAACTCAACTAAATTAGCATTTTGTCATCTGCTAAATAATTGTACTTTTGCACTTTAATTTTTTAAATAACACTATAATAAATAACACATCTAAATCATTATGAGTATTATTATCAAAATTCACGCGAGACAAATTTTAGATTCAAGAGGAAATCCAACTATTGAGGTGGATGTAGTAACAGAAAACGGAGTTTTAGGTCGTGCTGCTGTACCAAGTGGTGCATCGACAGGAGCTTATGAAGCAGTAGAACTTCGTGATGGTGGTAATACTTGGATGGGAAAAGGTGTTTTGAAAGCTGTTGAAAATGTAAATACTAAAATCGCAGAGGCATTACTTGGGACTTCTGTATTTGAGCAAAATCTAATCGATCAAATCATGATAGATTTAGACGGAACTCCAAATAAATCAAACTTAGGAGCAAACGCTATTTTGGGTGTTTCGCTTGCGGCAGCCAAAGCAGCAGCAAATGAATTAGGATTGCCTTTGTATCGCTACGTAGGTGGAGTGAGTGCGAACACGCTTCCGGTACCGATGATGAATATTATTAACGGAGGTTCACACTCGGATGCTCCGATTGCATTTCAGGAATTTATGATTATGCCTGTAAATGCTAAAAACTTTACACATGCCATGCAGATGGGAACGGAGATTTTCCATAACCTGAAAAAAGTATTGCACGACAGAAATCTAAGCACAGCTGTAGGAGATGAAGGAGGATTTGCTCCAACGCTTGACGGAACAGAAGATGCATTAGATTCTATCAAATTAGCTTGTGAAAAAGCAGGATATGTTTTGGGTGAAGATATTATGATTGCGCTAGACTGCGCTTCATCAGAATTCTACAAAGACGGAAAATACGATTATACCAAATTCGAAGGTGATAAAGGAAAAGTGCGTTCTTCTCAAGAACAAGCCGATTATTTGGCCGAATTATGTGCTAACTATCCAATCATCTCTATCGAAGACGGTATGGACGAAAACGATTGGGGAGGTTGGAAGTATTTAACCGAAAAAATCGGAGATAAAGTACAATTGGTTGGAGATGATTTGTTTGTAACCAATGTAGAACGCCTGAAAAAAGGAATTGATACTCATACCGCAAATTCAATTTTGATTAAAGTAAACCAAATCGGAACTTTAACAGAGACCATTGCGGCTGTAAATATGGCACACAATGCCGGATACACTTCGGTAATGTCACACCGTTCGGGAGAGACTGAAGACAACACCATTGCAGATTTGGCAGTAGCGTTAAACTGTGGACAAATCAAAACCGGTTCGGCTTCGCGTTCAGACAGAATGGCTAAGTACAATCAGCTTTTAAGAATCGAAGAGGAACTAGGTGATGTGGCTTATTTCCCTCAACGCAAAGCTTTTAAAGTAAAAAGATAATTCCAAATCCGAGGTAATGGAAAACATGGAACTCATAAAAAGAGCAGTTCAGGATAATTCCTGGGCTGCCTTTTTGTTTATTGGAAGTTTCATCTTATTGGCTATATTGAAATCTGTTTTTCAAAAACAATTTAATGATTTCTTAGGGCTAATTTTCACCAATAAATACATCAAACTCTATAGTGATTCCAATTTGTCGCTCAATTGGTTTTCGTTTTTTTTGGTGGTTATACAACTCATTTCTTTTTCGTTTTTCTTTTTAATCATACTGAGTAATTTGAATTATATCAACAAAAACGATTTTAGTGTTTTTGCCGGTATCTTTCTAATCCTTTCCGTTTTTGTAACCGGAAAATATTTGATAGAAAAAGGAATTGCGAACCTTTTTAATATTCAATCCTTTTACAACAACTTTTTGTTTCAACAGTTATCGTATCGCGCCTACCTCGGATTAGCATTGTTATTTATTACCTTTATAATGTATTATACAAGTAGTGCTATTGATGTATTTTCTTACATTTTTCTCATTATTTTTGTTATTATTCAATTGATTATTTATCTGATATCATTTAAATTTTTTCAAAAAGAAATTTTAGGTAGTTTGTTTTATTTTATTTTGTATCTTTGCACTCTCGAAATAGCACCTTACTATTTCACATACTATTGGTTTACAAAATATTGATTTATTCGTATGACTCTTGATAAAGTAAAGTCAATTTTAGTCTCGCAACCCGAACCAAAGGCAGAGAACTCGCCTTATTTTGACTTAGTTAATAAACACAAAATCAAGGTTGACTTTAGACCTTTTATCCACGTCGAAGGTGTTTCTGCTAAAGATGTTAGACATCAAAAAATTGATTTGAATAATTATACTGCGGTGATTATGACCAGCAGAAATTCTATTGATCACTTCTTCAGGGTGGCAGAGGAAATGCGTTACAAGGTTCCGGAAGATTTAAAATATTTTTGTCAGTCAGAAGCGATTGCTTTTTACTTGCAGAAGTATGTGATTTACAGAAAGCGTAAAATTTATGTAGGACAAAAAGATTTCGCCGATTTGGCTCCGCTTATTAAAAAGTATAAGGACGAGAAATTCTTATTGCCATCTACGGATCAGCTGAACTTTGATGTGCCACAAACACTTGATAAACTGGGTGTTTCTTGGACGCAAGGGATTTTCTATAGAACCGTAATGAGTGATTTATCGGATTTGAAGGATGTGTATTATGATGTACTAGCGTTCTTTAGCCCGACCGGAATCAAATCATTATTTAAAAATTTCCCGGATTTCCAGCAAAACAAAACTCGTATTGCCGTATTCGGAAGTACTACTCAAAAAGAAGCTCTAGATCACGGGCTTAGAGTAGATATTTTTGCACCATCTCCTGAAACGCCATCTATGACAATGGCTTTGGAGAAATACGTAATTGCAGCTAACAAAGCAAAATAAGTTTTTATAAATACTTTGTAAACGACCCAAATTTTCTTTTTGTGAGATAATTTGGGTCGTTTTCGTTTTGATAAGCTTCTTTTTCGAACGAAATATTCCGATAGGCTTGCTGTTTATTGCCACAAGCAACGTATCGAATCAAAAATTCAACGACATACCACATAAAAAACGGAATTATCAAACATTCAGCTTGTTGTCTGAGGTGAATCTTTTCGTGGTTAATTAAAGTTTTGTCCGCTTTATCGGTTTTGTGGGATAGAAATATAAAAGGGAAGAGGGTAATACTCCGAAAACCTTTAGGAACAACTATTTTTGATAAGACAATCATTTTACAAATTTGCTAATTTTGTCTGTATGAAAGATGAATTAAACCCGAATAATTTAGTCGAAGGAGAAGATTTTTATTACACTCCCGAAGGATACAAGTGTTTTACCGAAAAATATCACCTCAAACGAGGTTACTGCTGTAAGAGCGGTTGCCGGCATTGCCCCTACGGATTTGATAAGAAAACAGGTAATATAAAGAAAAAATAAAGTGATTTTGTAACACAATTCTCTTATTTTTAGGCTAAAAATACTACATTTGTACGTTATTTAATCTTTAGATTTTAAATGGAAATTGTAATCAAACTATCTCAATTTTTATTGAGTTTATCCTTACTTATTGTACTGCACGAATTAGGTCACTTTATACCCGCCAAATTATTCAAAACTCGCGTTGAAAAATTTTATTTATTCTTCGATATAAAATTCTCACTTTTCAAAAAGAAAATAGGAGAGACCGTTTATGGTATCGGATGGCTTCCGCTCGGAGGGTATGTGAAAATTGCCGGAATGGTCGATGAAAGTATGGATACCGAGCAATTGCAACAAGAACCACAACCGTGGGAGTTTCGCTCAAAACCGGCTTGGCAACGTTTGATTATCATGCTTGGTGGAGTAATTGTGAATTTCATTTTGGCTTTTATCATTTACATCGGGATTGTATTTGCCTATGGCGAATTAGATATTAAAAACTCAGAACTTAAAGACGGGATTTGGGTGACCAATCCGGTACTTGAGCAAGCTGGATTGAAAACCGGAGATAAAATTGTATCGGTTAACGGAGCACCAGTAGAAAGCTTTTTTGATTTACCCGAAAAAGTAATCTTAAGTAATCAAATCACTATTGATAGAGAGGGACAACAACAAACAATTGAAACTCCCAAAAATCTTATTGGACAAATTGTTGATCAAAGCAAAAAAACGATGATTTCGCTTCGTATTCCGTTTGTGGTGTCTGATGTACCTGCGGATTCGGAGAATGTAAACAAACTTCAAGTTAAAGATATAGTAACCGAACTTAACGGACAGAAGATTACGTATGTAGATCAGCTTCCGGCTATGCTAGAAACCCTCAAAGGACAAACCGTTTCGGCTAAAGTTATCCGTGATGAAAAAGAGCAGATGATTGACTTGAAAGTAAATGCTGAGGGAAAATTAGGTATAGCGTATGCTGCGATGATTGGAGTTTCGGATATCGAAAAATTAGGTTTATACAAAGTTGATAAAGTAAAATATGATTTTGCTTCAGCTATTCCGGTTGGGCTTAATAAAGGAGTCGATAAATTAAGTGGCTATGTTGATCAACTTAAGAAAATTGTTAATCCAAGTACCGGAGCTTACAAAGGTATCGGAGGATTCAAAGCGATTTATGACATCTTCCCGCAAAGTTGGTCTTGGGAAGCATTTTGGAACATTACAGCGATTTTGTCCATAATGTTAGGGGTAATGAATTTACTTCCGATTCCGGCACTAGACGGAGGACACGTGATGTTTTTGCTATACGAAATGATTACACGCAGAAAACCAAGCGAGAAATTCCTTGAAAAAGCACAGATGATTGGTTTCTTCATTTTGATAGCTTTATTATTATTTGCCAACGGAAACGATATCTTTAGAGCATTTAAATAAAATGTTTACTTTTATCGCGAATTAGAATTTGAATAACTGAATTACAAACTATTATAAAATCAACGATTATGAATTTTAATCTTACAGAAGAACAACAAATGATACAGCAGGCAGCGCGTGACTTCGCTCAACAAGAATTGTTGCCTGGCGTTATCGAGCGTGATGAACATTCAAAATTCCCTGCAGAACAAGTTAAAAAAATGGCAGAACTTGGTTTCTTAGGAATGATGGTAGACCCGAAATATGGTGGTAGCGGACTTGATAGTGTATCGTATGTGTTGGCAATGGAAGAGATTGCAAAAATTGATGCTTCTGCTGCTGTAGTGATGTCTGTAAACAATTCACTAGTTTGTGCAGGATTAGAAAAATTCTGTAACGAAGAACAAAAACAAAAATACCTAGTGCCACTAGCTTCAGGTCAAGTAATTGGAGCATTCTGTTTGTCTGAACCGGAAGCAGGAAGTGATGCTACATCACAAAAAACTACAGCAAAAGATATGGGTGACTACTATCTTTTGAATGGTACTAAAAACTGGATTACCAACGGAGGAACAGCTTCTACTTATATCGTAATTGCACATACACATCCTGAAAAAGGACACAAAGGAATCAATGCTTTCATCGTTGAAAAAGGATGGGAAGGATTTGAGATTGGTCCGAAAGAACAAAAAATGGGAATTAGAGGATCGGACACACATTCATTGATGTTTACTGATGTGAAAGTACCGAAAGAAAACAGAATTGGTGAGGATGGATTCGGATTTAATTTTGCAATGGCTGTACTTAACGGAGGACGTATCGGTATTGCTTCACAAGCCTTAGGAATTGCGCAAGGAGCTTATGAATTGGCGCTTAAATATGCTAAAGAACGCAAAGCATTCGGTACTGAAATTATCAACCACCAAGCAATTGCTTTCAAACTAGCGGATATGGCGACAAGCATTACAGCTGCTAGAATGTTATGCTTCAAAGCTGCTGCTGAAAAAGACCAAGGAAAAGATATTTCTATCTCTGGAGCGATGGCAAAATTATATGCTTCTACAACAGCTATGGAAGTAACTACCGAAGCGGTTCAAATCCACGGAGGAAACGGATATGTAAGAGAATACCACGTTGAGCGTATGATGAGAGATGCTAAAATCACTCAGATTTACGAAGGTACTTCTGAAATCCAAAAAATCGTTATTTCAAGAGGTATTGCTAGATAATACTTCGAATCAGATACTAAAAAAGGGCAACATTTAGTTGCCCTTTTTTTGATTTATAGCGTTGATTATTCTAACCAACCTTTTTCTTTCATCCAATCATCGTTGAACATTTTCCCTACATAACGACTTCCCGAATCGTGGAACAATACAACTACCACATCATCTGCTTTGAATTGATCTTTAAGCTGTAAAACGCCTTTGATAGCAGATCCTGCTGAATTTCCAACAAAAATTCCTTCTTCTTTAGCCAATCTTCTTTGGTAAATAGCTGCATCTTTATCGGTTACTTTTTCGAATCCGTCGATGATAGAAAAATCCACATTCTCTGGCAAGATGTCTTCTCCGATTCCTTCGGTAACGTACGAATAAATCTCATTCGGGTCAAAAATTCCGGTTTCGTGATATTTTTTGAATACAGAACCATAGGTATCGATTCCCCAAATTTTGATATTCGGATTTTTCTCTTTCAAGTATTTTCCAACTCCTGATATGGTTCCTCCGGTTCCAACACCCACCACAAAATGTGTGATTTTTCCTTCGGTTTGCTCCCAAATTTCAGGACCTGTTTGCTCGTAATGCGCTTGGGCATTCGACGGGTTGTCGTATTGGTTTACATACCAAGAATTTGGTGTTTCTTGTGCCAATCTTTTTGAAACGGAATAGTACGAACGAGGATCGTCTGGCTCTACATTAGTTGGGCAAACTACTACTACGGCTCCTACGGCTTTCAAAATATCCATTTTTTCTTTGGATTGTTTGTCCGAAATCACACAAATAAGCTTATATCCTTTGATAATGGCACCAAGAGCTAGTCCCATTCCGGTATTTCCGGACGTTCCTTCGATGATGGTTCCGCCTGGTTGTAGACGTCCGTCTTTTTCGGCATCTTCAATCATTTTTATAGCCATTCTGTCTTTTACCGAATTTCCAGGATTGAAGGTTTCTACTTTTGCTAATACTAGGGCAGGAATATCTTGAGTGATTTTATTTATTTTCACCAGAGGCGTATTCCCGATGGTTTCTAATATGTTTTTTGCGTATTTCATTTTATAAAACTATTTATTACTGATTTGTAAAACTTGTTTGATTACTGCATCCTCTTCAAGCAGAATTTTATAATAATCTTCTTCGGAGAACAATTGTCGTATAAATTCTGCTTTCAGGTACTTTTCGATAGTGGTTCTCTCTTTGTCCAAAGGCAAAAATATACTTCTTTCGGTAAGGTATTTTTTGAATTCTTCAAAATAGAATTTGTTCTGTTTGAGTTCTTCTTTTACTTCGTATTCGCTTATTCTAGAAAAATCGCCTCGTTTTTTATCAATCATTTCGAATACGAAATTACTTGATATAGCCGAATTCATCATAAACACCACCGATTCATTTTCATTATTTCCTTCTGCAATTACATCCGGATAAATTCCGCCTCCGCCATAGACTATTCTTCCTTTTTTGGTAGTGAATTTCAGCGAATCATTGGGTTGATACGGTTTTTTGTCGTCTTTTGAGAAATGGTGATAATATTGTTCCGCCGATACGTTTTTATACGGTTTTTGGATAGAACGACCCGATGGTGTGTAGTATTGCGCTACGGTAAGACGAACTACCGAACCGTCACCCAATGGCATTTCGCGTTGAACTAAACCTTTTCCGTATGAAAGTTTTCCGACTATGGTTCCGCGGTCGTTGTCTTGAATAGCTCCGGCTACAATTTCGCTCGACGAAGCCGAATTCTCGTTAATCAACACAAATAGATTTCCTTCTTCGAATAGCCCATTTTTGCTGGCATACGATTTATCTTGAATTCCGCGTTTGTCTTTGGTTACAACAATAAGTTCGTCTTGCTTTAAGAATTCATCAGCAATGGCAGCCGCAGCTTCTACATATCCGCCGCCATTGTCTCGTAAATCCAATATTAGGGTATTGATATTTTGGTCGACTAACTTTCTGAGCGCAGTATGGAATTCTTTGGCAGTGGTTTCGGCAAAGCGATTGACTTTGATATATCCGGTATGCTCATCGATTTTGACAGCGATATCCACACTTTTTAGTGGAACAACATCGCGATTGATGGTCAAGTCATAATACTTGTTTTCCGTCTTGCGGTATACTTTTACTTTGAGCTTGGTGTTTTGTTTTCCTCTGAGTTTGGTGATGATAGAATCCGAAGAGATTTTCTTGCCGAAAATGGTATCTCCGTTAGCTAGTAAAATTCTATCTCCGGCTTTGAGTCCGGCTTTTTCGGAAGGTCCGTCTTGTATGGTTCGGATTACAGTTAAAGTATCGTTGTACATATAAAAATTGATACCAATCCCAACGAAATTTCCTTTCATGTTTTCGGCAACCGATTCAAATTCATCTTTGGCAATATAAACCGAATGTGGGTCGAGCTGAGAGATGATGCCGTTTACGGTGCTTTCCAAGATAGAATCGGTATCGACATTTTCGACATATTCATTCTCGATAAAATGAATCAGTCGGTCGATTTTATCTCTTGAATTTCCACCCGAATTGGTCAAGTTTTGTTTGAACGGAAAACTCAAAAAATTACCTATTAGTATACCTATTGCTATAAGTAGACCAGCAAGTACAGGGATATATATAGGTTTAATTTTCAATTTTTTAATCTAAATGGTCAATCAAATCAATTTGAACACCGGCTTTTCTCAAGAAATCAATCCCCGAGGTGTCTTTGTAATCTTGCATATACACTACGCGTTTGATTCCGGACTGATGAATAAGTTTACTACATTCTTTGCAAGGTGATAGCGTGATGTAAAGTGTTGCGCCTTCGCAGGTTTGAGTAGAGCGAGCTACCTTGAGTATAGCATTGGCTTCAGCGTGCAATACATACCACTTGGTAACATTATTATCGTCTTCACAACAATTCTCAAATCCGGAAGGGGTGCCGTTATATCCGTCGGAGATGATCATACGGTCTTTTACGATAATGGCTCCCACTTTTTTGCGCTGACAATAAGAGAGTTGCCCCCATTCGCGGGCAATTTTAAGGTAGGCTTTGTCGTATTTGGTTTGTTTTTCTTCTGTCATTGTATCGGAAAGTCACAACTGCAAAGATAGATAATTTATACCTATAGATACGAAGTATTTAGGTGTGAAATTAAAGGATAGTACCACAGATTTGTTAAAGCAAATACAAATATTCGAGTCCGTATTTCTGAGTGATTTTTCTTCCTGAAACTCTTCTCCTATCCGCATTTGGATTATCTACAAATTTTGGGAGAGGCGAGAGCCCTAATTTTTCGGCTTCGCGGGTATAAAAATCTCTTCGATTAAGACTAATAGGCGCTACGATATTGAAAATGTCATTCTCGATAGGCTGCTCTACCATCTTTTCTACAAAACGAATGATGTCTTGACGGTGTACCATATTTACCGGATTGTTGGCATCTTCGACCACTTCTCTTCTTACGATGTATTGCACGGGATGACGGTCTTCTCCGATGAGTCCGCCGAGGCGAAGAATAGAGGTGTTGAAGTTCGGGTTGTCTAACAACAGCTTTTCTATTTCGACAATTTGCTTGTCCATTTCAGAAATCGGGACAATTGCCGTTTCTTCGTTTACTTCGCCTTGTAAAGAAAGATATACCGTAGTTGAACTGGTATAAATGACTTCCTTGACTTGGTTTTGCTCAATGTAAGGAATAACCGCTTTGATTTTTGCGACATAATCACTCTCCAGATTTTGTGTTCTGCCGGGCGGGATGGTGATGATTAGAATATCAGCATTGGCTAGTAAAGCGTTCATAGTGTCGCTATCCACTTCTGAGCTGACTTGAATAAAGAAGCTCTCGATGTTGTTATTTGTGAAATAATCTAATTTTTCTGCAGTGGTGGTAGATACTTTTATTGCGTGTCCGTTTTTGGCGAGTTGTAGGGCTAGGGGAGCGCCCAGCCAACCGGCTCCGAGTATGCTTATTTTTTTCATTTAATTCTTTTTTCGAGGAACTTTTCCGAAGTTTTGAACTTGGGAAAAGTAGGTATTTTACATTAAAAAAGGAAGTTAAGACAAATGCTCCTAACTTCCTTATATCAATGAGTTAAATGTTTGTTAGTTCTTAACGTTCAAAGCAATAGATAGCTCATCCAATTGTGCTTGGTCAATGGTTGCCGGAGCATCAATCATTACATCACGCCCTGAATTGTTTTTCGGGAAGGCGATGAAATCACGAATTGTTTCTTGTCCGCCTAAGATAGCAACCAAACGGTCGAGCCCGAAAGCTAATCCTCCGTGAGGTGGCGCTCCGTATTGGAAGGCATCCATCAAGAAACCAAATTGAGCTTTGGCTTGCTCATCAGAGAATCCAAGTAAATTAAACATTCTAGCTTGGGTTGCTTTGTCGTGAATACGGATAGAACCACCACCGATTTCGTTCCCATTCAAAACCATATCATACGCGTTAGCACGTACTTTGCCCGGCTCAGTTTCCAACAGGTGCATATCTTCCGGTTTTGGAGAGGTGAACGGGTGGTGCATCGCGTGATAACGTCCTGATTCTTCGTCCCACTCTAATAAAGGGAAATCTACTACCCAAAGCGGAGCAAATTCGTCTGGTTTGCGAAGACCTAAGCGGTTACCGAGTTCCATACGAAGTGCAGAAAGTTGTGCTCTTGTTTTATTGGCAGGTCCTGAAAGTACAAAAATGATATCTCCAGCTTTAGCTCCTGTAGCTTCAGCCCATTTCGCTAAATCGTCTTGGTCATAGAATTTATCTACCGATGATTTGTAGGTTCCGTCTTGTTCTACTTTGCAGTACACCATTCCGGATGCGCCGATTTGCGGACGTTTTACCCAATCAATTAGGGCATCGATTTCTTTACGAGTGTAAGCTGCTCCGCCCGGAACGGCAATACCTACTACTAATTCGGCTGAGTTGAATACAGCGAAATCTTTGTGTTGAGCTACGGCATTTAGTTCTCCGAACTCCATTCCGAAGCGGATGTCCGGTTTGTCATTACCGTATTTGCGCATTGCCTCGTCAAAAGTCATACGAGGGAATTTCTCTACTTCCAGTCCGTGGATTTCTTTCAATAAATGACGGGTCAGTCCTTCGAAAGTATTCAAAATATCTTCTTGTTCTACGAAAGCCATTTCGCAATCAATCTGAGTGAACTCAGGCTGGCGGTCTGCTCTTAAATCCTCATCACGGAAACACTTCACGATTTGGAAGTATTTGTCCATACCCCCTACCATCAATAACTGTTTGAAGGTTTGAGGTGATTGTGGCAAAGCATAGAATTGCCCTGCATTCATACGGCTAGGCACCACGAAATCACGAGCACCTTCCGGTGTGGATTTAATCAAATAAGGGGTTTCTACTTCGCAGAAATTTTGTTTCGATAAATAGTTACGCACTTCTTGTGCTACTTTGTGTCTGAACAGTAAACTATTCTTCACCGGATTACGACGAATATCCAAATAGCGATACTTCATACGGATATCCTCACCACCATCGGTATTATCTTCGATAGTGAAAGGCGGAACGATAGAATCATTCAGGATGGTTAATTCTTTTACTAATATTTCGATATCACCTGTAGGGATGTTAGGATTTTTGGAAGCTCTCTCGATAACGCTTCCTTTGGCTTGGATTACGAATTCTCTACCGAGCGTTTTAGCTCTTTCGATAACGCTGCTGTCGGTTCTTTCGGCATCAAAAATAAGCTGAGTGATTCCGTAACGGTCACGTAAATCTACCCAAACCATAAATCCTTTATCGCGTATGGTTTGTACCCAACCCGAAAGGGTTACTTCTTGACCAATATTTGAGCTGTTTAGCTCTCCACAAGTGTGACTTCTATACATTCTATATGTTATTTTAAGCGAAGTGCAAATATAAGGTTTTGGGAGGGAAAATGTGAAAATAAATTAGTTGAAAGTTGAGAGTTGAAAGTTGAAAGTTGAGAGTTGAGAGTTGAAAATGGGGGGTTCAGTTATTTATTTAGAATTAGGGCAAAGGGAAAAGGGCAGAGGGATTAGTGAGGGAGTTGAAGTTTTGGGGTTTATAGACTCTTACTATATTTTAAATTTTTGAATTATACTTTGATAGAAAAAAGAATTTTAATTAAGGTATAGTGGTTAGGTGGCACTGTAGTCCGAGTTGGAAGGTGAATGTTGTTGTCATGTCGAGCGGAATGAAATGGAGTCGAGACATCTCGAACTTTTAACAAATCTAATTTTAAATGCAAAGCTATTGAGTTTGGGATTTTTGAGTGCTAGCCTGTTTGATTTTTCTTAAATTTCGTATTCAACTACCTATTTGTAACTTAGTATGTTTTCATTATAATTGAAAGAGTTTTAAGGAAAAGAGGATTTAGTAAATTGTTTCATACTTTACTCATACACTATCCATACTTTATCCATACACTATCTATAGCTTATTATAGTATGGAAATAGATGTTTAATTATAGAAGAAATTTAATGTTACTGCTGTATAAAAATTGTACATGTATCTTAAAATTACAAACTAATATTAACCATTAGTTGAGGTAAGTGAAATATGTAATTAGCGGAAAATTAAATGAGTTATTTGCTCGTATTTGATGCCTGTATAGGAACAAAATTCATCAATAGTCAAGAACTCATTTTTGCGCTTGTTTAGTTCTCCTTTAATTTTTTGCATCATCCTGGTACATTGCCGATAACTTTTTCCGGTTATGAGCTGTATGTCTTTAGGATAGATGCAAATTCTGTTCATATCCTTTTTCATACTATTTATACCTATTTAGGGGTTATACATATTGCAAGTTAGTAATAATTTTATAGGATACATTCTACATATTCAGTCATTTATGCCGTTTTAGGACATGTGGAATAGTCATAGTTTTAATAAGATAAAAAAAAATTAAAAATTTGCTTCAGAATCAATCTGAAAGATGTTGCAACAGAAATTGATTGATGGAGTAATTCACTTAATTATTAATTTAAATTTTTAAAATTATGGCACGTCAAAAAGGAATTATTAAAATAAAAGGTACATTAGGAGACATTACCTTTTATAAAACTAAAGATGGTTATATGGCTCGCGAAAAGGGCGGAGTAGATGCTAAACGCATTTCTAGTGATCCTGCCTTTCAGCGGACAAGAGAAAATGGAGCAGAATTTGGTAGAGCGGGTAAAGCAGGGAAATTATTACGAACTGCTTTAAGACCTTTATTTATGAATTCGGCAGATAGTCGAATGGTTGGACGGCTAACTCAACGCATGCTTAAAGTAATTCAAACCGACCATGTAAGTGAACGTGGAGAACGCATAGTAGAGAATGGCAATATAGAATTGTTGTTAGGTTTTGAATTCAATATTCGTGGTAAATTAAGTACTACTTTGTTCACATCTTATACTTCGTCTGTAAACAGAACAACTGGAGAGCTTAAAGTTGAATTTGAGCCATTTGTACCATTAAGTATGATTACGGCTCCGAGTGGAACTACTCATTTTAAAATACTTTCAGGAGCTGCTGAAGTGGATTTTACAGGTGAAACTTTTGTGTTGGCTTCATCAGAAAGTGGTGTATTACCTTGGAATATGACATCCACTAGTGCGCTTAATTTGGTGAATACTATTAGCGAGGAGTCCGAATTACCTTTGTTTTTGGTTTTAGGATTAGAATTTTATCAAGAGATAAACGGAGAAATGTACCCTTTAAAAAATGGTGCATATAATCCTTTATCACTTATCAAAGTTGATAATGTTGTATAAAAGCTCATGATAGAATTTTATAATAAATTCGATTTTAGCACTAATTGTTTAACCTTAAGTTTATAATTATGAATATAATAGATAGAGCGCAAGCTCCCACTCCGAAATTCTTTAAAGTGCTTCGAAATGTTGGTTTGATACTAGCAACTGTTGGAGGAGTTATAATGACTTCGCCGGTTAGTTTACCCATTACAATTGCTACAATTGGAGGGTATTTGACAGTTGCTGGCGGGGTACTTTCTGCTGTAAGTCAAATTACAGTTGAAGATACTGTTAAGCAGAAACCAAAAATATCAAAGACACGTAAAAATGCAAAATAATGTTATGACTGCAGGAACAATAGGAGGTACGTTTGTAAGTATTGTTCCGAACTTGGCATCAGAGGATATTATAAAAACTATTTTACTGGCTTGTATAGGAGCTATTGTAAGTTTCATAGTATCTTTATTGCTCAGGCGAATTTTAAAGAAGCACATTAAAGATTAGTTATTTGAGTATTAACCTTTTGATAATAGCCCAAGCTTTAAGTTTGGGCTATTTCTTTTTATAGAACTTTAAAAGACTTTAAGATTTATTGAAAAATGACAATATAGATTTGACTATTCTTGAAGGGGTTGTATGAGGGTTTATAATCGATAAATCCAAGTAGTTGTAATTTTTTTATGCATTTATGGTAGGTGACTCTAGAGGCAATTTTGCTAATTTCCATTACTTCTTGTCTTGAAATACTAACTGGATTTCTGAAATTATTGATTGTCCATAATTGAAATAAGGCTATATATAAACTTATATGAGTAGGATTAAGGGAAGGCTCTTGGGCTACCCTTTGGAAAAATATAGATAAATGATAAAATGGTAACATTTAAAAAAAGTTTTGGAAGTTTTCTATGTAATAAATCATTTAGTATATTTTACTTCTGAATTATTTAAATTATTACTATTCTTAAATATACTGTTTACGGAACTGTGAAGGACTCAATGAAGTATGTTGTTTAAAAAAAACACTAAATGAGGCTGTACTACTAAAATGGAGATTTTCAGCAATTTCAGTTATAGTTAGTTTTTCATTATGTAGGAGAATTTTGGCATGAATAATTAAAGCTTCTTCGATTAGCCTTTTTGCAGATTTTCCTACATATTCCTTGGTTATTTTATTAAGATACCCTGGAGTGATAAACAATTTATCAGCATAGAATTTCACATTATGATTGGTAATAATATGGAGGGTTAGATTTTCTAAGTATCTAAATAAAAGTTGACGTTTATTACTAGAGTCTATTAGTTGATTATTCTGTATCTCAATACATTTATGACTAAAGAAATTCATAATTACTCGTATGATATCCGTTTCGATAGTAAGGTGTTTGTAGTTTTGAGAGTAATAAAGCAATTTTACAATGGTTTTTAGTAAGTGAATTTCATCTGATGAAATTGGTATTGAAAAGAATTTATGATTATTTAATAAGCGGATAAATAAATTAAAATTTGAATAGGGGACTTCTATAAAAATATTTGATGAAAATGTTAGGATATATAGCTTAGTATTAATCGTAGCATTAGAAAAATTAATTTTGTAAGTACTGTATTTTGGAATAAAAAGTAGAAATTCTGGAGTAATTGATTTATGTACATTTTCAATATAAATTGAAATCGAACTGTTGTAGATAAATATCAAACTATTAAATTCTTCAGGTACTATCATTTTTGATAGCACGAGTTCTGTATGATTTTTAAAATGATAAATCTTAAAATAATTATTGCTTCTAATTGCTTTCATTTTATAACTACTTATTTTAGCTATTTATCCAAATCGTATATCAGTGGGAAATCAAACGTTTTTATGAGTTAAATCAGCTGTTTAAAATAGTAAGGGAACTTGAATACGAGCAAGTTCCCTTTTGTATATACTATGATTAATTAATCAGATAGGCTAATATCATTTTCTTTAGCAATCTTTAAAGTTAAGGAAACTAATAAAGCATCTTGGGGACTATGAACTGCTCCGTAATATATAGCGATGATATTACCCACAGACAAATCCCAATCTTTATCTTTTTGTCCACCGTTATCCATTATGTAATATTTAATGATGGAGGTAAGAATTAATAGTGGTATTTTTTCATTTTCTACAATAAAGGAATTATCGATGATGTTATTTTCTAAGTTGATAATATCACTTACAATTTCTGAATAATTAGAATCTGAAATTACAGTCGTTGCTATAGTAATCTGATTTATTAATGATTTTGTAGTTGTTGAAAGTGATATATTAGAAGATAATGAATCTAGACTACTTTCTGGGAATTTTATTAGTCTATTAAGTGTACTAGAAAAGTTGGAATCAATAGGTATGGATGTTGGCGGTAAACTAGTGTGTGTAGTAATTAATGAATCAATGCTGTAAGCCAAATCTTCTATAGAAGCTGGACTGAGTTCTGATAAGTAATAATAGTCATACAATTCTAAATACATATGTCCTATCTCATCATACATGTTTCTCGATTCTATTGGAAACACAATTGATTTGCTTTGAAATTGATGATGTGTAGAGGGAGTTTCTTCGGAAGTACAAGAAGAAATTACTAGAACTATACACACTAACACCTTGTAAAACAGAAAATTTTTCATGTTCTTGAAGTTTTTAAAATGTTACTGAATCATTTCTTCAGTTCATTTTATCCGGATATTGTGAACTAAGAGTTAGCATATGCTTTACCCTTTATTTCTTTGAATTCAGGGTCAAAATTATTAGACGGATTAAGGGCAGTCAAATGATAGCTTTTTGATATTCATTATATTATAATTGTATTTTCTGAAAATCCATATAATGAATTTGTAATAAAAATTTTAGATGTTTTATGTATATTTGAGTGAGCTGCCAGTTTTCAAAAATGATATTTAAGAGATTTATCATACATATTCTCACTGTATGTTCATGGGTTTATGCTAGAGGAATTCCTAATGAACAGGCAGATACTTTGCGTAAGTATGACTACAGTATTTTGCTCACAAAGATTGAAGTTACAGAGAGAGACAAGCCACTTCAGTTAATTTATTTAAAAGCATTTTTAGAGAAGGCTAAAGCTGAAAGAAATGCCGATCAGCTCATCTTAGGATATAAAAATTATATCTATTATTCCGACAAAGAATTTTCTGTCATTTATGCCGACAGTATGGTTAGGGCAGCTTTAGCTACCCAAAAGGATGCTTCGATTGGGTCTTCATATTTAACCCAAGGAATACTCTATTATTCTTTAAAAGAGTATACAAAAGCCTTGGATAGCTATCTGCTTGCCAACGAGTATATATCAAAAACACAGGATGATTATTTAAAGTATAAATCGAAATATAATTTGGCGCATCTTAAATATTATTTAGGAATTTATGATGACGCGGTCGATTTATTTGAAGAATGTATTACCTATTTTAAAAGTCATAATCCGAGAGGGTATTTAAACTCTTTACATTCACTAGCGCTATGCTATAGTCGGATGGGAAATTATGGAGAAAGCACTAGGGTAGTTGAACAGGGTATATCGGAAGGGGAACGCTTAAAGGAGCAAGCTATGGAACCCTATTTTGTTCATTTGGACGGAGTAAACAATTACTTTAAAAATAATTATCGATTGGGTATTGAAAAAATAGCAAGTTCGCTAGAAGCTATTGAGGCAAATAATGATTTTGCAAACGTGGCTGTAGGGAATTTTTATATCGGGAAGTGTTATTTAGGTCTTAAGGAAATAGATAAAGCTTATTTATATTTTAGAAAAGTAGAGGAAACGTTTGACCAGCGGAATTACATAAGGCCTGACCTTAGGGAGTGTTTCGAATTGTTATTCAAACATTATGAGGAAAAAGGGAATTTACCTATGAAATTAAAGTATGTAGAGAAGTTACTTAAGGTAGATAGTGTATTAGGGACTAATTATAAATATATATCTCAGAAAATACATCGGGAGTATGATACTGTTGAGCTGAAAAGAAAGAAAAATGAGTTACAGATCGAACTACAACAAGCCTATAACAGAGATAAATTATTAGTGGGTGGAGTTATAGTATTGGTAGTGGTTCTATTGGTTTTGGTACATAGAAATAGGCGGAATAAGCGGGTTTATCGACAGCGATTTGAAGAGTTGATGCAGCAAAAGCCAGTTGTTGATAGAAAAAAGGAATCCATAAAGACAAAATGGGATATGAACCCCGATGTGGCTGAGGAATTACTCGAGAAATTAGTAAAATTTGAAAGGAATAAAAAATATTTAGATAAAGACCTATCACTAGTGAAATTGGCCGCTCAATTTAACTCTAATACTAAGTATTTATCAAAACTTATTTTGCACTATAGAAATAAAAGATTTGTAGAGTATATCAATGATTTAAAAATTGATTATTTGGTAGAACTACTGAAGCAAGAAAATCGGTATAGAAACTACACTAATAAAGCTTTGGCCGAAGAAGTTGGCTTTAGTAGTACGCAACGCTTTACGAATGCTTTTGTCTCTAGAACAGGGATATCACCTAGTTATTTTATTGAGAGATTAAAAGGAGAGGAATAGTGAGTGTAATTTTATTTTGAAGCCATAGAAGTCTAGAAAAGGTTAAAATGTTTTGAGGTTTAGTGGATAAAGGTATAGTAGTTAAGTTTGAAAAATATTAAATTTTGGAATGTTTTTGGTAAATAAGTTAACTAAATTTGAGTTGTTAATAAAAAATCGTTTTTAATTATAATTATTTGAATCGAATTATAATGATTTTTGTTTTTACACATAAAAATAAATAGTTTTTCGTGTTTAAATTTTAGTAATAAAAGAAGGTATTCAACAATAAATATTTATTTAATAATATATATCTTCATTTATTATTTGTTTTTATTTGTATTTTAATTATAAAAATTATTTTGCTGATAATAAAATATCATTACACTGTGTGTTATTGTTTTTAGATTTGTTTAATTTGATGTTTTTTATAAATAATGGTTAATTTGCCAAAATATATATATCTTGATAATGCTTCTACCACGAAGGTTGATGATGAAGTTGTAAAGGAAATAATTCCTTTTATGTCTGAATTTTATGGTAATTCTTCTAGTTCTCATTCATTAGGTACAAAGATTAATAAGAAAATAGTATCTGCAAGAGAGAATGTTGCTAAATTACTTAATGCAGAATCAAAAGAAATTATATTTACTTCTGGAGCAACCGAATCGATTAACACTATTTTAAAAGGAATTGTATCTTTCGATAAATCAAAACGATCACAAATAATTACGGTAACTACTGAGCATTCGGCTGTACTTGATACTTGTAAGTATTTGGAAAATGTAGGTGTTGAAGTTGTTTATTTACCTGTTTTAGAATCTGGGTTAGTAGATATAAATGAACTAAAAAAAATAATTTCTGATAAAACACTTTTGGTTTCTGTAATGTGGGTCAATAATGAAACCGGAATCATTCAACCTATAAAAGAAATTACAGAAATAGCTCATCAATTTGGGGCTCTAATGATGACAGATGCTACACAAGCTGTTGGTAAAATTTCAATTGACGTAAAAGATTTGGACGTGGATTACCTCGTTTTTTCAGGTCATAAGTTTTATGCGCCAAAAGGAATCGGTGGGTACTATTATAATTACAAATCTTTAAATTTACAACCTTTAATACACGGAGGTGGTCAGGAAAAAGGAAAAAGAAGTGGTACATTAAATGTTCCTGGAGTTATTGGATTAGGCAAAAGTTGTGAAATTACTTTAAATGAAATTGAGAAGAATAAATCTTCTATAAAGAAGTTACGAGATTTATTGGAAGATCAACTGCTGACCATTGAAGGAGCATTTGTGAATGGAGATAAAAACAATAGAATCTATAATATTTCTAATATCTGTTTTCCAAATATTGAAGCTGACATATTTATCAAAATGTTGGATAATATTTGTGTTTCTAATGGTTCTGCCTGTCACTCTGAATTAATAGAGCCTTCTCACGTTCTGACGGCAATGGGATTAATTAGTAAAAATGCTTTCTCAAGCATAAGATTCAGTCTGAGTAAATACAATACAGAAGATGAAATTCTATATACCATTAAAAAGGTTAAGGAAATTGTTTCTCAACTAAAAAGATCCAGCTATGCCTAATATTTCTACAGAAGACTTATTCAAGCTTTTATATTTTAGCCCTACCGAAGAGGATGTTGAAAAAGTAATACAGAATTATCCTGAGTTTTTTAAGGATGAAAATTGGTTTCCTTTGGGAGGAAATGAAAATATGTTTGGTATAGTCAGAAACCAACAATCAAGTCCTATAGCCGCATTAGTAGAAAAATTGACTAATTCCATTGATGCAATTCTTACTAAAAAATGTTTAGAGAAAGGTATTCAGCCTGATTCAAATGATGCTCCTCAATCAATGGAAGAAGCTATAAATGTGTTTTATACTGATTATAAAAATTGGGATTTAAAACAAAACAGACGCAGACAATCTGAAGAGATACAAATCTTAGCAGATGGTCCACCACGCAATACTTCTGTTATTATATATGATAATGGAGAAGGGCAACATCCTGAGAGGTTCGAAGATACGTTTCTTTCTTTGGTAAAAGGCAATAAAATCAACATTCAATTTGTACAGGGTAAGTATAATATGGGAGGAAGTGGTGCTTTAGTGTTTTGTGGAAAAAAAAGATTTCAACTTATAGCTTCCAAAAGATACGATAATACAGGAAACTTTGGCTTTACTTTAATTCGTCAAAGAAAGATTAGTGATTCAGGAACAAATAGAAGATCAAGTCATTTCGAGTATTTAAAAATAGATAATCAAATTCCCAATTTTCCTATAACAGATTTAGATTTAAAACTACACGGAAGAAGTTTTAAGACCGGAAGTATTTTAAAAATGTACTCCTATCAATTCCCTACAGGTTATTCTGGTTTTGCACAAGAGTTAAACCAAAGTCTCAATGAATTTTTATTTGAACCAGTATTGCCTATTCTGACAGTAGATAAAAAAGAAAGATATCCAAATAATAAAGTTTTAGAATTAGATTTATTTGGTTTAAAAAGAAGATTAGAAGAAACTCAGAGTGATTATATAGATACGTATTTTTCGGAGGAATACGTAGATGAGCTATTCGGAAAGGCTAAAATAACTTGTTATGTTTTTAAACCCAAACTTGAAAAGTATGATGTAAAAAAGAGCAAAGATGTTATAAGAGGTCGGTTTTTTAAAAATAATATGTCAGTTATGTTTTCCATAAACGGGCAAGTACACGGAAGTTTTACAGCCGAATTTATAACGCGAACTCTAAAGTTTAATCTTCTTAAAGATTCTCTTCTTATTCACGTAGATTGTACAGGAATGGATCCTGATTTTCGAGAAGAATTATTTATGGCATCCAGAGATCGTCTCAAAGATGGTCCTGAATCTGCTGCTTTGCGAGAATATATAGGCAAGAAATTAAAGAAAAGCTATCTTGAAGAGATAAATCGTAAAAGAAAAGAAAATATAGGATTAGAGAACGAGGATACTACTGAGCTTATAAAATCATTTGCAAAAAATTTACCTAAGAACAGTGACTTATTTAAACTGTTGCAAAATACTTTAAAGTTAGATGAGAAAAAGGAAGATAAAAGAGAAAGAAAACCTTCTCCACAAAAGCCAAAGACAGAAGTAAAACCCTTTTTACCACAACGCTTCCCTTCATTATTTCAATTACACAACAAAAAAGACGGAATTAATATTATTTCATTACCTAAAAACGGAGAAAAGATTATCAAGTTTGATACCGATGTAGAAAATGATTATTTTGATCGTTCTGAAGATGCAGGTGAATTGGAAATTAGTGTTTTACAAGTAAAGAAAAATGAAACTTCCGGAGGTACAGAACCCGGTACGAAAAAGGAAATTTCAGGAGTATTAAATATAGCTAAAAGCAGTCCCAACCAAGGCACTATTAGACTCACCATAGAGCCAACAGAGGAATTAAATGTTGGTGATGAAATTGAAATAACGGCTTCCTTAACCGCTCCAGGAAAAGTATTTGAAGAAATAATATTAGTAAAAATTACCGACAAAGAAGCTCCTAAAGAGAAAGCACCTCAAGAAGATGAAAAAGAGGATCATATTGGACTTCCAAAACTTCATAAAGTAAAAGAGGAAAATTGGGATTCTTTAGAAGGGAAAGGGATTGAGATGAACCACAATACAGTGATGTATCCTGTTGCAGAAGGTGACCAATTACAGGAAATATTTATTAATTTGGATAGTTCTGTCTTCTTGAATCATCGCTCTAAATTAAAAGGAGAGGAACAAATTCTCACGGCTGAGAGAAAATATATTTCATCGGTTTATTTTCATACCTTATTTCTTTATATGATTACGAAAAAAAGAAAATATTCTATATCTATAGAGAAAGAAACCGGTACTGAAAGTGTAACAATAGACGAATACATCAAGGATGTATTTGACCATTATTATTCTGATTTTCTATTGAATTTTGGAATGGAGCAATTAATGGGGGCTTTGGAGGATTAAACTTCAAAGGTTGTTTCTCCAGTTACAGCAATTATCTCTTCTAAAAATTTCTTAACCTCTATATGATTATCTATAGGGTCGTATTTTATTATTTCTATATTAAAATCTTTTCTCCATCTTTCAATTTCTGTGACTGTGACAATATCTTGAGAGACTAGTGCATAATGTGTAGGAGAACCTCCATGGAAAATGTTGTGGATATAACCAAGTAATAATAATAGCTCAGGATCATTAAGAGAAACTCCAACAAAAAGAATTGAATTTGTTGAAAAGATAGCGTGTAAAATACTCTGATAACCACTTTGATTATAAATTATATTTCTATAATCTTTTTCTGTTAAAACAATCTCTTTTGGAGTTTTAGCATCTCCATGAGCTTTTAAAACAAAATGATCATTATTCCATAAACTATAATTAATTGAAGAAGCATCTTTATATGTATAAACAGTAGGGAAGTAATTATTGAAATTTTTCACTAAAGCTTTTTCTATTAGTGTATCATAATTTGTAGTTAAGATAAATTTAGATTTTATTTTTACTAATACATCGTGGGTTTCTGTGGGAACTTTGCTTTTATCCTCAAATCTTTCTCTAATAAGTCTTTCTAAATCATTTTGAATTAAATCTCTTATTTCTTCAGCCAACATCAGAAATTTTGAGGGAAATCCAGCTAAAGCTCTCATTTCCTCTACCCGTGTATTTGCTATTCCTTTTCGTTCTATTATATCAATCAATTCATTTAATAATTGACCCCAACTTGGTAAGCCTGATCCCATTGATAAACCAGCTCCTACATAAATACCAAAAGAATTCTTCTCTATAGCTTTTCTTATGTTTTCAATCATAATTGTTTGAGATAAATACCGTTATTTAAAAATTTATTTTTAAAAATTCTATTTCGAGTTTCAAGATTGCTACTTAAATTACCCGAGAATTTAAAAGCAATTATATAATCATATAAATCTTTATCATAGTTAGAAGATGTAGGGTCGCTAATTAGGATATCTGGATTTTTATGATTTGCAAGTCTCCTTTGTTCAAAAAGTTTGAATTGTTCAACAAATTTTTTAGGATCAACACTTTTAATCGAATCAAAATTTCTATACATCAACCAAAATGTATCAACGAAAGCCCATTTATTTTTAAAGATTCCTTTTTGTAAATTATTAATATTATTCATCCAATCTAAAATTGTATTAGATTTTCTTATATAATCTTTAAAAATATTACTATTTGCATCTGCAAGATCTTTATACAGCTTTTCTATGTTTTTAGCCTTTATATCTGTTCGTCCCGAATTGTATGCTATAGTTATAACGTGATCTAAATAATCTTGATGTTTAAAACGAGTATTTGATATTTTACAAGTCTTAAAAAAGGGGTGGCTTTCAACAACAGAAAAAATAGAAGCTCCAATATTACTAGCCATTGCATGTCGTAATTCAACTTGATTTAGTTGAGCCCCCATTTGGAGTCGAGCAAATAAACTTCTGATTTCTTCTGGAGTTGTTTCTTCAATTATAGCAATATTTAATTCATAATTGTCGAATTCTTCTTTAAGTTCCCCTAAATGATTATAATCAAGATTGTTAGTATTAACTCCGTTAATTATAGCTCTGTCTAAAGAATATTTTTGATTGCTATCACTCATAAACTCAGAAATAGCCCTGATTCTTTGTTGTCCATCAGTCACCTCATAATCATATAATGGGTCATTTGGCGTTGCTCTTAAATAAAACTTTGGTAAATCGTAACCTCTTAACATCGAGTCAATAAGTAGTTTTTTCTTTGATATTGACCAGACAGATGTCCTTTGATATTGAGGAGCAGGATTAATTTTATCAATCTTAGAATTAAGTGTTTTAACTTTCCAATTAGCTATACGTATTTTCATACCTTGAATATAAAATTTATATAAAACAACTCGCACAGCCTTCTCCTTCTACATCATCTAAAAGATCTATTAGATAAGCTGATTTTTTGTTTTGTGCTATTCGTTGTGATTTTTTTATTTGTTGTTCTTTTATCTGAGCCATACGCTCTGGTTTGATAATGTCTTCAAGACTTTCATCCTGCATCCAAGTATAACCATCTTTTTCATATTCCATTGCTTTATCAAAAAGGTCACGATGTTGTTCGTATAACCAAATCCATTCTATTTTTTGTTGATAAAAGCAAAAAAAACAACCTGAACGGCTTCGGGCATATTCACCTTTTTGACCATTTACTTCAAATTCTACTTTTTCATAGTATTTAGGAACACCTACGCCGCTGTCTTTTAGGATTTTAAAAATATCATCTCTTACCAAATTATCTTCATTATCTAATAGGGCAAAATCACTCTCATAAGCAAGAGGATATTCTGTTGTCTTCAGAAATTCAAAAACCACTTTATTAAATGTCTGAATATCGATATTCAATAAATCATTCAATTTATCCTTAATAGCATATCTCGGAGAAATGAGCTCATTAACAACTTCTTGGATTCTAGGTAATTTTTGTGAGGGTATGTAATTTCTATAACAAGTCAATAAATTTTCAATATTTGAATTTTTTAAAACTTTAGCTATAACGTCTTCACTCCAAATATTTCTTCGAAAAGGAAAAATAGATTGGATATTGCCTTTTCTTGATATGTATCCCTCTCTATCTTCGTCACCTCTAATGCCTACATAAGATACGACTAAATCATCTCCAACCCAATTTTCAAAAGGCTCTAATTTTAATTTTTTTGTACACCAACGGGCATTAGAAGAAGGTAAGTAACCTCCATATAATTTTATAAAATGGTCAAATGGATCTTCGTGACTATTCTCTGCTGCCTCAATCCTATTTACTTTTTTTCCAGTGAATGTTTCAATATTACGGATGAGATCATATGTTTCTTGTAATTCTTTTCCAGTATCTGTAAAATAATATTCAATATCTAAATGAGGGTATTTTTCAAACAAATAGATAGCTAAGGCACCGCTATCTTTGCCTCCTGAAATACCCATAACGTGCCTTATTTTTCTCATTTTTTTAATTCTTCCTGTAATAAATTTGTAAGTACAGTTATATTAATTCGGGAATCTTTTCCTAACAACTTTTTTAGTTCCGTTTCTTTCTCAGAAATCTCTTTTGTTTTTTCTTTAGGTAAACGTACTAAATTTTTCTTTAAACCATCTACAAATGAAGTGATTTCTATCTTGAAAACCTCTTCTTTAACTTCATCAAAATCTTTTTGACTAATTTCGTTAAGATTATCTAATTCTGCAATTATATCTGTAAAAACGCTATATAATTTTGCTTCTTCCTCATCAGTTATGTTTTCTAATGTTTTACCTAAACAAACCTGAACCAATGAATTTAACCAAGCATTTTTATCATCTAAAGGAGAATTTAGACGTTGAATAAATACTTTATGGTTGGGCTTTAGAAGATGTTTTTTTATGTTTTTAAACCTATGTTGTAGTTTTAATTTATATTCTTCAAATTGTAAATTTTCTCCAACAATTTCAATTATAATATAACTTTCAAACCGTTCGATTAGCGCAGAATAAGACTCTCGAATTTCTTTTATTGCTAACTGTATATCAGATATGTAGCCTTCTAGTTTCTGTTTGTCACTTTGTAATTCTATAATGCTGACATTCATTGCTGAGGGAAAATCTTCAAAAAATGTTTTTTCAGGATCTTTTGAATTAGATATAGCCTCTCTCAACTTTAAAGCGTTTTTTCCTAGTCTTATAGTTTTCTTTGAAAAATCCGGAATGTCTCTATAAAACTTTAGAAAAGGTTTTATAGTCTCAACAAAGCTTTGATTTGTGATAATGTCTTTTTCTGTTTGTTCAAGCATCTGTCTGTATTGGTTAAACATTTTCAGTTTAATACCTTCTACATCAAATGCTTTTATTTCATAATCTTTTGCGTTCTTTGAAACTAATTCTAGATTATCAAAAGTTAGCTCTGGAACATAAATATGATTATTAAATAAAGCAAAATCATTTCGTTTGATAAAAAGAAATATAGGCAACCAAAAATCAATAAATCCTTGTTTTAATTTAAAAGGTTTCAACAATAATTGTTCAACGAAATCTTGTAAATTTCTTCTACTATATTTTGAAGACTCTAAGAATTTTTCACCTAGTTCCCACAATTTATCAAAACTATTATCTGTCGGTCTATTGAGTGTGAAAGATCCATTTTCAATTTTATGAATTCCGTTTTCTTTAAGTAAGCTTAAATAAATCGTTTTCTCCGGAGGAAAATGATCAGAATCAAATCCTAAATCTTTAAGCTGCCAGTTATCAATTATATTTCTAAGTAAGTTCTTTTTTGCTGTGGATATTGGTGAAGATATTTTGGTTTTGTTTACCATTTCATTTCTGAAAATTGGAGTTCCAGTATAAACATCTTCATTACAGATTCTTGATAGTTCTTTATTAAGAGCTTTTGATGAAGAAATATTTAAGAGTTTACCTTTATAATACCACTCAATATTATTTTTATTGGAATATAAATCTTCATTAATAAGTTTGTTCAAATACTTTTTATTAAACTCCTCTAACTCATTTAATTCATTTAAAGCGATTTTATCATCTAGATAGTCTGCCTTTATCTTTTGAATTTTTAGTACTTCGTATATCGTATTTTGTATTTGTTCAAAATTGTTGTAGTAAGCTATTAATACAGCTTCTTGACAATTTTGAGAAAACTCTACGACTTCATTTTTTTTAATATTGTTTGAAAATACTAAATAAATGAAGCCATCTACCTCTCCAGTGGGAATTTCATAAGTTAATTTGTCAACTAACTTAAATTCAAAAAAACGAGGTGTTCCTTTAGTATAATAAACGGACTTTGCCGCTATATATTTACTATTAAAATAGTCTCCTAAATAATTTACAATATTTTTAGGCTTTTCTACTAATAAAGAGGTTTCTTCTAAAGCTTTTTCGATGTCTAAATCAGTACCTTGGGCTAACACAAATCGATTGGAGTAGTTGACGTACTTTAGTATTTTTAATCTAACTAATTCCTTGATAATATTATGCGCATCATTGACACCTAACGAAAGTTTTGCATAATTAATTATAAAAGTCTCGTCCAATTTTCCTGAAGAATTCCCAAAAAGATTTAAGAGACCTACTGACTTCACTATTTTAACTGCTTTATAAGGATTGCTTTCAAGCCAACCTTCCGTTTTTTCAATAGCCATTTTAATGTTTGCCCATTGAGAAAAATGCGGATTGTATTTAGTAGTTAAAAACGAATTGTAATTATGAATCAAATAATCATATACACAAGCTACATTAAAAGTAGGGTTCTTTTCATTGTCATAATCAAACAAATTGTATGGATCGTTTGAATCCAAAAAAGAAAATAAAGACCTTTCGTTTTGACCATATTTTTGTAAGGATAATGTTAGAACAGACGCTGATAAAACGTCTAAAGGATATAATTTTTTTCCTATCTCTTCATTGAAATAATCTCTTAGAGGGAATAAACCTGATTCTTTTATAACTTTAAATAAAGATCCGAAATTATCATTATTTTCTTTTATTCCAAGTTTATCTACTCTATTTGCTGCTAAAAAAAGAAGTTGCTCAACAGGTTCGTTAAAAGTTATTTCTTTTAGTCGTCCTTTTACCTTGTCCCATTCATTTTTTTGAGCTCTTGTTAATTCATAAGCATATTGATTAAAATCTTGATGTAATGTAGACAAAAATAGAATGTTTTTTTTCTTGTCATTTACATATTCTGCTAGTTCTTGTATGAAATATAATTCCTCCTCTGGGTTATTTTGAGCAGCATATTCTAAAAACTTACCGAATTCATCAACGAGAATGATTAACCCTGAATTTAATTTTGAATAATAAATGTCTAATGCTTCGATAATATTTTTGGAACCAACGCTACCAACTTTTAAATAATTAGCAAAGACTTCTCTTAAAGAAGTATAATTACCAACAAATTTTATAAACTCAAAATTTGTAAAGGTTTTATTTTGAAAATTATTAGAAAGCTCCGTTACGTCACTCTCAAGAGCTTTAAGGAAAGCCGATTTTCCTGTTCCATATGTTCCGACTAAGTTATATGCTCTAACTCCAATTTGAAAACCATTTATTATTTGAGAATAAGCAAGTTTAGCGTTTGGAGTTAAAATGTAATCTATATCTTTACCATTATCTCTCACTATGTTAATGGATGGAGAATAATGATAATTGTTTCTATTTGTAATATTCATTGAGAATTTTCCATTTATCAATTTGTTCCTTGAACTGTAAAGTTCTATTACCAGCAGTTTCGCTATAAATTACGTTCGTATATTTATTAGCTATAATTATAAGATGTCTATATAATTCTTCAGCATTGAGAGCGAAAATATTCCCAGGAGAATTAAAACCTGTTAATAATTGTTGAAAGCTAATAGTTTTATCATTATAATTATCGAGTATTGCATAAAGAATTATTTCAGAAGGGAGATTTTCTCTTTTTTCATTTTCTATTCTATACCAATCTTCTAACTTATCATCGATATTATTTTTTTTGTATTGATGTACTATATCTAAATCTAAGAATATATTAGAAAAAACATCTTCAATATCTGTTTTTATTTTTCTTTCTGGAGAAGCATAACTTCTAAAAAAGACATTAATATCTGTAGTTATTGTTTTTTCATTATAGTTAATAGAATTATCTTCATTACATTTTCTTTTAAGGAAAGAATGTAAATGTTCTTTAGTAAAATCAATTTTTTCTTTACGAAACTCGTTAAAGAGTAAAGAATATAAAGATGCTTTATTTTTTTTTATAAGATTGTAATGCAGTATCCAAAGAGTTCCAACATCTTCTAAGTATGGATCGTAGCCATTATCTGAAAAAATATGATATCCTAGATCAGTGGTTGTGTCATCTTTATCATCAATAATGTTGAAAGATTTACACCAATACCTTATAGAATTCACCATATTTTTACCAACTCCCAAATTGACTATAGCATCATCATCATTGAAAGACTTATTATTATAAGCAAAATCAAATCCTTTTTTAAGCCAGAATTGTTTACAGGAGAATGATTCGTGTCCTGAAAATTGTAGCTTATTATTTGTGTTTGTTGTAGACATCAATATGTAATATCTTTTAATAAAAATACAAAGTTAATTCTTTTATTATTAGTAGGTAGATGATTTGATTTCTAATCAGCTATTTTATAATAGAAATTTTGTAAATAAGAATGTAAGGTGGGTAGAATAAATGTTTTAGAATTTAATTCTAATTTAACTGAGCTATAAATCAAAGATTATTTTAATTACGATGTGTTATTTAAGAAATAAATTTGCTTTACTATTGAAATAATATACAGCTGCATAATTAAAAAATCTAAAGTAATTTAAAGCTAATTTTACTTTATATCAATTAAATTATGATTTAATATATTAACAGTTATATATGTTTTGCAACTGTTAAAAAGAAATAAATCGCTAACTTAGTAGTGTATAAACATAGTGTTATGGAAAAGGATGAGTATTTTATTCTTATGCACGGAGGTTATCGTAGCTTAATTACTTATCAAAAGGCGGAAATCATTTATGATGGTACGGTTTATTTCTGCAATAGGTTTTTTAAATAATACGATAGAATCATTTACCAAAAGGTTCAGGCGGTTCGTTCGGGTAAGCAAAATGTTGCTAGTGCGAGTATGGCATCAGGAACGTCTAAGGAAACAAAGATTAAACTAACCAATGTAGCACGAGTGAGTCTGAAGGAATTGTTGTTGGATTTTGAGGACTTTATGATTGCTTATAAAATAGGAAAATGGGGTAGGAGTCATTGATATTCAAAACGATTTGATGAACTTAATAAAACATCTAATGTAAATTCTGAAACTTTTAAGAAAACTATATATCATTTCTTGCTTTAATATAATTGTTTATTTAATTAAAAATTCACAATTGTAATTTTGTATTATATTGAAAAAATTCATTTTGTTTTTAAACTATTAAAAAATATTTATTTTTATAATGAAATAAAGTATGATTTATTTATGAGTCATAGAAAGAGATATACTTTTATTCAGAAATTAGGAAGATGTATTCGTTATAATCTTTCAGCATTCTTTTCTCTTATTTTTTCTCCCTATAAGTTTAGCTTATTTAGTTGGTGGGAAATATTTGGAATTATTTTATTTTTTGCTGTGACAATTACTATGCTAATATTATCAAGTTAATTTAGGTAATGATTTCTTTAAGAGAATTTGAAATGTTATCAGAACATGAGAGGTATGATATAACTTTTACCGAAGGGGTATTTATTGAGTATTGGATAGAAGGGGATACACGATTTGCTTTGTATGCAGTGTTTATGTTCTATGTTGAAGTTGAATATAATACTACAGAGAACAAAATAAAAAATATGATAAGTTTTGATGATGGTTTATTGCTTGATAAATATAGCTTTTTTAGGAATTAGAATATTTTAGTATTTATTAATAATAGATTTCATTAGCTGTAATTAAAAAATACTATTTCCTATATAAATTTAATTATTTATTTTTTAGTAAACTATATTCTTTAGTAATTGTGGATTTAAGAATATTGTAATATTTTCTTTTATCTAATGTAAGCTTACCTTCTAAAGTTAATGATTCCTCTATAATAGATAATAACTCATCTTTACTTTTTAGAGTAAATAGTTCAATAAAGTTAATTTCTAATAAGAGGCTTATAGAATATATTTTATCCCAGCTACAACTGTTTTCAAATCTTTCAATTCTTCCTATCATAGTTGGGTTAGATCCTAGTAATAATGATAAATCGTGTTGAGATAAACCTTTTTTAAGTCTGGCTAGTCTCAAAATACAACCAATTTGAATATTTATTAATTTTATTTCTTTTTCATTATATAATCTCATTCAGTAAAATTTGAGAAAAAAGAATAAATTATTCGATACAAATATGTATTGAATTAATTATTTGTTATATTTGTCAAAACTATATATCAAAAACATGTAATTTTGCGATTCTTCAAATAAGAAAATATTAGAAGCATTCGCTTTGAATCTCGACTTGAAAACTGGCACTTTTTAGCACACGAGAGGATAGGCAGATTGCTCACGACCCGGGCGTGGGCTCTCTTATCTGTGTGCAAGGTATGCCAGTACCCCAAGTCTGATAAGTTGAGTCTCACGCCTTTTTTATGGGTTAAACTCTACATCAAAGCATATTTCTTCACTATTTATCAGGGTTTCGCAATCATTGTCTAACCAAAACATACAGCTATGCCTATGGTAAAACCTTGCTATTCCTATTTAATGCCTGCTCTGTCTTATTAGTATTTGAGTTAGTCAGCAGTGGCAGTTCCTCACCCGAAAACAACAAAAGTGTTTTCGACCTCTCCAAAGGAGAGGTAAAAGAGGAATTTGGAGGCAAAGTCTCCTAGGCATTAATAAAAAGAGCCCTCTATCTCGTCGACAAACTAACATAGAGGACTTCGAGTCAATAAAACAAATGTTTCATTAAAACTATTCAAAATTATGAAGAATATTTTACTCTTCAAAAGGAATAGCAGGCTTTGCTGTATCTTAATCCTACAGCTGGTGTTTCTGCCTGTTTTTGCCTTTCAACAACTGCCTATTACAGGAACAGTATCAGATGCTCAAGGGCCGATGCCCGGTGTGTCTATCACCCTAAAAGGAAGCCCAACGGCTACCATCACAGACCTCAACGGAGCTTATACAATAACCGCCTCAAGGGGTGATGTAGTGGTATATTCGTTTTTGGGCTACCAAACCCAAGAGGTAGTGGTCATTGACCAAACCACTATTGATGTTGTGCTTGTGCCGGATGCTACCGTGATTGATGAAGTCACTATCAATGCAGGCTACTACACCGTCAAAGACAAAGAACGCACCGGAAGTATCTCTCGGATTACTGCCAAGGATATTGAAAAGCAGCCTGTGAATAACCCGCTAGGAGCCTTACAAGGCAGGATGGCAGGCGTTGATGTGGTTGAGACTTCGGGTGTTTCGGGAAGTGGCTTTGAGGTCAAAATACGAGGCGTAAATAGTATTATGGCAGGGAATAGCCCTCTGTATATCATTGATGGAGTTCCGTTTGATTCGAATTCATTAGGCGCTTCGACCTCATCACTAACCCTAGTGCCTGGAGGAAATATAAGCCCATTGAATGCTATAAACCCAGCGAATATAGAATCAATAGAAGTGTTGAAAGATGCGGACGCTACGGCTATTTATGGCTCCAGAGGTGCTAATGGGGTGGTGCTGATAACCACCAAAAAAGGAAAGCAGGGTAAAACAAATTATACCATTAGCGGTATGAGCGGAACTGCGGCTATCACCATGAAACGCGAATTGCTCAACACTGAACAATATTTGGCTATGCGAAGAGAGGCTTTTGCGAATGATGGTGTGACCGACTATCCGGCGAATGCTTATGATGTAAATGGAAGATGGGATGAAAACCGCTTTACAGATTGGCAAAAAGTGTTGCTTGGGGGTACTGCCAAAACCCAACAAATACAAGCATCTGTATCTGGAGGTAGTGAGTACACCCAGTTTATGTTTGGGGGTATGCATCAAAATGAGACCGCAGTATTTCCGGGTGATTTTAATTATAACAGATTGACCTTTAACCCTAATGTGCTACACCAAAGTAGTGATAAAAAATTTAAAATAGGTTTTAGTGGTGGGTTTACCATCGAGAAGAACCATCAGCCGGGCAATGATTTGACTCCGATAGCCATACGACTTGCCCCAAATGCTCCAGAACTGTTTGACGAAGAAGGCAATCTGAATTGGGAAGAGGGCACCTGGACAAACCCTTTAGCTCAACTAAAAGGGCAGTATAATAATAACACGAAAACCTTGCTTTCAAACGTGGTTGTAGAGTATAAAGTGTTCAAGAATTTTGAAGTGAAACTAAATGCAGGATATACCTATTCAGTATTTAAAGACCATAAAACGATTCCTCATACAGTATATAATCCGTCTTTTGGAATGAATAGTAATTCTTCACAGGCTTACTCACATCAAGGTAATAGAGAATCGTATATTATTGAGCCTCAATTAAGGTGGACAAAACAGTGGGAACATCATCGTGGGGATATCTTAATAGGTAGTACATTTCAGCGCCAAAAATCAGATATGTTAACGTTGTTGGGCGTTGGATTTGCCCATAATAGTTTTTTGGGGAATCTAGGTGCAGCGAAGACGCTGATAATTTTGAATGAAAATACTCAGGAATATAATTATCAATCTGTATTTGCTAGACTGAACTATGGATATAAGGATAAGCTATTTGTGAACTTAACTGGACGTCGTGATGGCTCAAGCCGCTTTAGCCCTGATAACCGCTATGGTAATTTTGGTGCTCTTGGTGTGGGATGGCTATTTTCAGAAGATATGGATGTTGCGTGGTTACCGTTTGGGAAAATCAGGGGAAGTTATGGATTAACAGGGAATGACCAAATAGGAGATTATCAGTATATGCAGACCTATACCATTAGTGATTTTTCGTATGATGGGAATGTAGGGTTACAGCCTGCACGATTGTATAACGCAGATTTTGGGTGGGAGAAAAATGTAAAGAAAGAAATTGCCTTAGAATTAGGTTTATGGGAACAGCGTCTGTCGGTCCTAGCCTCTTATTATAACAATCGCTCATCGAATCAGCTCATCAACTATGCGTTGCCAGGAACAACCGGATTTACTTCTATTCAGGCCAATTTGGATGCTATAGTTGAGAATTCGGGGTGGGAGTTTGAGGTAGGAGCAGAGTTATTAAAAAATAAGGATTGGTCTTGGAAATCAGCTTTTCAGATTTCTCTTCCTAAAAACAAATTAGTAGCCTTTCCGGGATTAGAAGATACAACCTATGCAAATAAATTTGTGATTGGACAGCCTATCTCTATTGTGAAATTATATCACCTGACAGGTGTGAACCCTGAGACAGGTGTGTTTGAATTTGAAGACTTCAACGGAGATGGTTTGATTACTGCTCCGGATGATAAACAATATATCGCAGACTTTACGCCTAAATACTTTGGAGGATGGTCTAACTCTGTAGGTTATAAAAAGTGGTCATTAGATGTATTTTTCCAATTCATGAACAAGAAAGGCTATAATGAGTTCTTTGGTAGTTCGGCAGTAGGAGGGATGATCAATCAATCTACAGCAGTACTCAACAGGTGGCAAGAAAGCGGAGACCAAGCCAGTATGCAGTTATTTACAGCAGGAGGAAATTCGGCAGCTGCGACTTCCTATAGTCGGTTTACTCAAAGTAATGGAATTATATCAGATTTGTCGTTTACGCGATTAAAGTCTATTCAACTTTCCTATACTTTAGACTATGGTAAAGATAAATCGAATAGTTGTCAGGTGTATTTGCAAGGTCAAAACCTGATGACTTTTACAAAATTTAAAGGAGGGGACCCTGAACAAGGAATAGGGTATTTACCCTCATTGAGAAGAATCAATTTAGGTGTTAAGCTACAATTTTAAAAATAAACGATTATGAAAACAATAAATATCTATAACTATTTATTTTATGTGCTCACACTAATGTGCATGTTAATGCTTTGGGGTTGTGAAGACTTTTTGGAGACAGACGAGCCATCTGGACAAATAAAAGATGTTACAATTTTTGAGAACGAAGCCTCTGCCACAGCGGCTATTACCACACTTTATGCTAAGCTTAGAGATGATGTACTAATAACAGGTACTTCACAAGGTTTAGGGGCTCAAATGGGGATGTATACTGATGAATTAAACTTCTATGCTTCGCCTGGGTATACATTGGAGGCATTTTATCAGCATCAACTCCTGGCAAGTAATCCGAGTGTTTTAAAGATTTGGAACAGCTCCTATAACTTAATTTATTTGGCGAATGCTGCTATTGAAGGGATTGAAAATTCTGATTTATTGTCAGCGAGTGTGAAAAATCAATTAATAGGTGAGGCAATGTTTGTTAGGGGAATGATTCATTTTTATCTCGTAAACCTTTTTGATGCCATCCCCTATATTACAACAACTTCGTATCAAGACAATAAAAGTGTGTCCCGAATGAGTGTTAACGAAGTTTATGTTCATATTGTTGAGGATTTACAGGCAGCGAAAGAGCTTTTAGGAGAAAACTATTTAACTAATGAGCGGACTAGAGCAAACAGATATGTGGTTTCGGCTCTACTTGCCCGAGTGTATTTGTATATGGAAGAATGGGAGAAAGCCGAATTGGAAAGTAGCCTACTAATAGATAATACTGCACTCTTTAACATAAGTAGCTCACTGACAGAGGAGTTTTTAATAAGTAACCCATCAGGTATACTACGTCTTAAAACCAAAATGGCAGGATACAGCCCTAATGAATCATCTACTTTTGTATTTGTTTCAGGACCACCTTCTGTAATGTCTCTTCGAGAGGATTTTGTTGCGAGTATGGAAGAAGGAGATTTGAGAAGAACACATTGGGTAGGAATAGTTACAAACGGAACGACTACTTGGTATCATTCACATAAATACAAACAAAATAATCCGGCTCAATACTCTGTAGTATTTAGGTTGTCGGAACAATATCTTATTCGAGCAGAAGCTCGAGCTAGGCAAAACAATTTAGTAGGAGCACAGCAAGATATTAATATCATTCGAAATCGTGCAGGATTACAAAATACATCTGCCTCTACTTCAGATGAACTTCTTGAGGCAATTCTAGCCGAAAGACGATATGAGTTGTTTGTGGAACACGGGCATAGGTGGTTTGATTTACGCAGATTAAGCAAAGCTGCTGAGGTTTTAGCCCCTATTAAACCAAATTGGGATGCAAAGAACATCAACTTACCTATACCGGAGACGGAACTATCGATGAATCCGAATTTATTGCCTCAAAATTTTGGGTATTAAATAAACTGCTAGCAGGATGGAAAATTTATACCCGTATTTAGCAAAAATGGTTTTTTGGCATTTGTTTTTTGTGTTTTTTACAATAAATACAATTGCACAAGAACCCAAAAATCAACGTTATATTCCGGAATTAGATTCGCTATGGAGTAGGACAGTAAATATTGAAAATATGACTTCGGATGGGAATTGGGTATTGTTACAAGAAATGTATGATATAGCTGATAGTAAAATGCTACTACGTCATAGTACCCAAGAAGATTCATTTGTTTTTGAGGGTGTTCAGTTTGTAAATTTCTCAAATAATGATAAGTGGTTTGGATGCATATTACCAAACTATACACTGCAAGTCGTTAACTTAAAGAACAAAACAATAAATACATATGACAATATTAGTTCTTATGAATTTTCTGAGTCTGGGGATTATATTGTTGCACAAGAGATAAATATGGGGCATTCAGCCTTAAAAACTATCTTAATTATACATTTACAAACCAATAATATAGAACGTATTGAGGATGTAAAGGCAATCAAGCTGCACCCAAAAGATGACAAATTTATTCTGGTGAAAAAGGAGGAAGATGAGTATAAACTTGCTGTTAGAGATATGAATAATTCACTTGATTTATTGATAACTAAAAGTAGAGAAAGCAATTATGCGAACTTATTTTGGAGTAAATCTGGAAACTCTATGATATTTACTGAAAGTATAAAGGATAGTATTATTTTGAATTACTACAGTGTGAATGGCAAACGTATTAGATTAAGTGATCAACAACTAACGAATAAATTTATTGATTATGTAATTTCAGATAAATTTTTTGGAATATCTGATGATGGAAAACGGGTGGTGTTTTATAGAAAATCAATACACTCTGATTCTGATAGTGGTAAAAGTTCTATAGAAGTTTGGCATTCTGATGAAGCTTGGATTATACCAAAAATGAACAAATACAAGAGGGATGAACTTTGGAATTTATTAACGGTTTGGTATCCGGAAGAGGGTACATTAAAAGCTATAGAAACAGAAGAATTTCCGAGTTCGGTTTGGGATATAAATAGGGATTTTGCTTTGGTATATGATAAATTACAGTATGAACCCTTGTACAAAAATGCGGTTAATGCGGATTTGTATATTCGGGATATCGAGCACGAAAAGAATTATTTGGTTACTACTAATCAATATACCGAAAGCAGTTTTGTGTCAGTCTCTTCCTGCGGTAATTATATTGCATATTTTAAAGATAGAGATTGGTATTTGTATGCTGCGAAAACTAAAACTACTGTGAATTTAACGCAAAGTATAGATGAATCATTTGTCAATGTTGAAAAGGATTTTGCGGGTGATAAGTCACCTTATGGAAGTCCGGGATGGATAAGTGATAAGAAACAAATTGTGATATATGACCAGTATGATGTTTGGTTAATGGCGATAGATGGTAGTTATAAAGAAAGAATTACTAGAGGTAAAGAAGAGAACTTGCAAAACAGAATAAGTCAAAACTATCAAAAGGAAACTCAAAAATCATATGCCATCCGAAGTTTTTTCTTTAAAAAGAATTATATCGATTCCAATGGATTGTTATTAGAAATAAGTGATAGAGATAAAAAACAAACAGGATATGCCTTTTGGATGCGTGGCAAGAAATTGAAGCACATCACATGGGGTGATAAAAAAGTTGATAATGAATTAATAGCAAGAGATTTGAGCCGAATAGTCTATAGAAAACAACGCTATAATCATTCGCCGAGTATTCATAGTTATAACCTAAAATTAAACAAAGAAAGCTTGATTTATCAAAGCAATCAGGAATTATCAAAATATGATTTAGGAAAGGCAGAAATTATAACTTATAAGGTGGATGATAAAACATTGTCAGGTACTTTATTGTTTCCGGTAGCTTATAACCCGCTGAAAAAATATCCGATGATTGTATCTATATATGAAGATAAATCTGGGGAAATACTAGATTTTAATCCACCATCAGACTATGAATATTTAGGATTTAATACTTTAAAGTATATAATAGATGGGTATTTTGTACTACTACCGGATATAGATTATAAGATAAATGATCCAGGATTATCTGCTCTAGCATGTGTGAAAGGAGCTGTATATAAAGCTTTAGAGGTTGGGAATATTAATCAAGATAAAATTGGGTTAATAGGTCATTCCTTCGGAGGTTATGAAAGCGCATTTATCGCCACTCAAACGGATATGTTTGCAGCGATAGTGGCAGGAGCAGCAGTTACAAATTTTACAAGTCACTATCATAGTGTAAGTAAAACTTGGAATGAGCCTGAAATGTGGCGTTATGAAAATCAGCAATGGAGGATGGGGGCGTCATATTATGCTATTAAAGATTCATACGCTAGAAACTCACCTATAAATTTTGTAGAAAACGTTAGCACTCCTATTATGTTATGGAGCGGCAAAGAAGACTATCAAATACATTGGTTACAGAGTATTGAAATGTTTTTAGCTTTAAAAAGGCTTAATAAAACAAGTAAACTAATTTTACTTGATGGAGAGCCACATTTTGTTTTAAAGAAATCAAACCAGAAGAAATTAAGTGAAGGGATTAAAAAGTGGTTTGATGGATATTGTAAATAATTAGAGTGGAGTAAATATTTACTCCACTCTTGCTTTAATTATTCTCCCCAATCCGTCATAGGGATTAAACAAAAGGTTTCATCTGAGCTTTTAGCTTGATGGACAATCAAAGACCCTTGCATACATAAAGGACCACCAGTGTTTTCGCATTGTCTTGTTGCATCTATACATACATTATCAACAAAAATGAACCCTGGTACTAAATGATTTTCCTGGATTTTTTCAGTCTTTTCTGAAGCATAAGCAAAAACAATTGCCGCTAAAAATACCAAAATTGGTAAACTGGATTTTAAAAAATTTGTTTTCATGATTAAAAAAATTAGTTATTGACCTACTTTTTTCTACAGGTGTTCGGTCTTCTTCCTGGAACTGCGCAGTATATTAATTTAATAATTCTGAAGTGAAATAGGTGGGCTTTAATCGAAATACCAATAATTTATTATCTACTATAGCAACTAAAAGATCTTTGTATACTTTGAATTCACTCAAACTTTGATTGGGTTGATGATAGAGGTAAAAACTAAACAGATAATTGTTTTTATTAAAATCGTATACATCAATTATCTTTGCAAACGTTAGGATCTTGTCTTTTTCATATTTACCTAATCGGTCACTATGGATAAATAATAGGTTTCCGTAGGTGGCGCTTTGTCGGTTTACTTTAATTGATTTTGGACCTAATTTATATGTATTTGTTTTTTTATAATAGGCTATATCCAATATAGGTGTTGATATAGTATCAATAGTCTTTCCTTTATAAAGACTAAGTAGATTTGAGTCTAATACTTCATAACTATTTCTATAAAAATAGGTGTATATGAATTTTTGATGTTTATTATTCCAAAGGAATAATCCATCTGCGTGAAATGTATTTGTATTACTACTGTGTATTAAAGTAGTATCATTCAATTTGAAAATAAAATCAGATGAAGTTCGTTTTTGAATCCCTAAGGCGAGCCTTTTATTATATGAACTTATAGTAGTAAATCCAACCGATGTAGTGTCTCGAATAAAATATTCTGTAAAATATCCTTTATTTATTGAAAATAATGAAGCTTTAAAATTGTTTAAATTCCCTTTGAATAGTACTGGTACCGTTCCATCACCAAGAAAAAATATAGGAGGATTTACATATGTACGTACTCTTTGAAAAGGCAAATTAAAACTATCTATTGATACTTTATTATCAAAAATTTGGTTAGTTGTATAATCAATACTTTTTATCAATAAAGGCGAATAATAATTACCTAAGTATACTTTGTCGTAATCTATACCTGCTAAATAAAAAGAATTTGATTCTAATTGATATTCTGCTACTTTTTCAATAGGGTGTGGGATGTATTTTCTTATAAATGCATTATTTCGTTTTGTTTGATTATCTGAACTAAGAAAAAGTATTATTATAAACCCTACTCCTAATATTGTTAGTAAAATAATATATTTGAAAATTCTTTTATTCTCAATATATTTTTGGCTATAATAATATATAAGGGCTACAGATAGAATAATAAAAAATAAATTAAAAATCAAATGCTCTGTCCATCCTAGTTTTTCTAGTACTCCTCCACATGAACATGGTGTAAAGGAAGTAAAGTTTAAAATAATAATTATATAGGTCGTGAACATTACCATCATTATATAAAATCCGTATAGCCCTAGTACATGGTATTTTTTAGTTACTAAGAGAATAGCAATCCCAATTTCTGAAATCGGTACTGCCCAAGAAATGATATGAGCATAAGCACTCAATAATGGAGATTGACCTAATTGATTCTGAAAAGTGTTGAAATCAAGAAGCTTGCTAGCTGCTGCGTAGACAAATAGCAGTACAAATAAATAGTTTATAGTGCTGATAAATATGTATTTAGGAAAATTGAAAAGTTTCATTCCGAAAATATTTTAACTGTTGGATACAGCAAAATTATTTTAGATAGATTGATGTATTATTATTAATAACAGGACAATTTTTTTTAAAATCAAGCTATTTTTTTTAAAAAAAAAACTTGGTAGTCAAATATAATTGCACACACCTTTTAGTCTCTTACTGATATCACTCCACCATTGTATCACATAATAGATTTTTCAAAAAACAGGTAAAAACCCCTATTGATAATTATAATAAATTTCAAATATTGTGCATTTTAAAATTTAAATTCTGATAAGAAAATCCTATGCTAATTATTATTGTATAAAAAAGTATATAGTTTGATGTAGTGTAGTAAAATATTATATAAATTGTGATAATTTTATTTATAAACTAATAATTATATGCTTATGTTCATAAATCGTAATAAAATTTGTTTGATATTATTGTCATTAATAGGCATTCAAAGTTATTCTCAAAAGATAGTATGGGATCAATCTTATGGAGGTATTCATGGTGAGTATCTGATGGATGCTATTGCTACGGCTGATTACGGGTTTATCTTGGCTGGTAGTTCGGTATCTGGGAAAACTGGTAATAAAAAACAAGATAATCAAGGGAATCTTGATTACTGGATATGGAAGATGAACGAGCACGGAGAGCAAGAATGGCAAAAGAGTTTTGGTGGCTCGGGAAGAGATTTACTCTACAGTATTGATATGAGCTCGGATGGTGGCTATGTGTTGGGAGGTTCTTCGGATAGTAATGCAACTGAGGGAATGAAGAAAGGAAATTGCAAGGGAAGTGAAGATTATTGGGTTGTTAAACTTGATGCCGGAGGAAATGTTTTGTGGGAGAAGACACTTGGGGGTAGAGGTCAGGATGTGCTCACCAAGGTTATTAGTTTAAAAGACGGCGGAGTGTTGCTGGGAGGTTCTTCTAATTCAGATAAGAGTGATGATAAGCAAAAGGACAGCTATGGAGGTATGGATTTTTGGATTGTGAAGCTGGATAGTAAAGGAAAAATAGAATGGGAGCGTACCTTAGGAGGTAAGTACCACGATGAGTTAAAAAGTATGATAGTTACTAGTGATGGCGGGTATATGCTTGGTGGTTCCACCAATTCGCCTTCATCAGATACTAAAAGTACTGATAACTTGACAGGAGATTACTGGATTGTAAAACTAGATAAATCGGGAAATACCCAGTGGGAGACAACTTATGGAGGTGAAGGTAATGATGAGCTCACCGTATTGATGGAACTCAAGGATGGGAATTATATAGCAGGAGGGAATTCGGATAGTTCACCGGCAAAGAATGGAGCAGATGTATGGCTGATCAACTTGGATGCAAAGGGATTGGTGAATTGGCAGAAGAATTATGATATCGGCTCGATGGATTTGTTGACATCAGTACTAGAGAATCCGGACAGTACACTGGTATTAGGAATACATTCTAAAGGAGGGAATATCAACCTGAAATCGATGCGAAAAAAGGAACAAATAGATGAATATGTGTTATTGAAAATCTCACCAAAAGGGGAAGAGAAATGGAGTAAAAATGTAGGGAGTGGAGGTATAGATGTGCTTAAAAAAGTAGTGATGGCTCGAGATGGTGGGTATGTTATGAGCGGAATATCAGAGAGTAACTCGACCAGAGGAGACAGAAGTTCCATAATAGGTTCTAAGGATTTTTGGGTAGTGAAGTTAGGCGATAAGGAAAAAGAAGAGGTTAAAAAGAAATCAATAGAGGCTTTCCCGAACCCGGCGATTACTTATACCAACATCATTATCGGTCATGATTATGAGAAAGGAGTAGCGACAGTGTTTGATTTAAACGGTAGACAATTACAGCGATTTGAGATTGAAGGGAATAGAACAATTCCGGTGGATTTGAGTGGCTTACCGATGGGGATGTACTTGATACACATCAAGACAGACGTACAAGAAGATGGAATTAAAATCATGAAAAAGTAAAGAATCATTATACCCTTAATTATATACTATGAAAAAATTATTTAACGCTCTAATATTGACAATATCTCTGTCCTCTTACTTTTGCTATTCACAACATGAATTACCTAACATTATTCCTCCATCTCCGGAGGCGGCTCAACTAGGAAAGTACGTAGAGTCTCCCGTTTCATATTATAATGGGACGGCTAATATCTCGATACCTCTATTTGAAATAAATGTAGATGGAGTAACTGTTCCGATTGGTCTTTCGTATCATTCTAAAGGTATTCAGGTAGGAGAGATAGCCTCGAGAGTTGGAATGGGATGGACATTAAATTCCGGAGGAGCAATAACTCGACAAATTAGAGGGAAAGCGGATGATTATTCAGTAAATGGAGCAGGGTATTTGTCAAATGATTTTACTGAAAGTTTTACTTCTGATTTTTATATCCGTCAAGATTTGCTTGGCTCTAGTATGACTGGATTAGACGAAATATCGAAAGATATGGACCCAGATGTATTTCATTTTAATTTTTTAGGGTATTCCGGAAAATTCATTATAGATCATGTGTCGATGAATCCTATAATTCAGAAATACGAAGATTTTGATATATCATATACTTTGGAAGAATATACCAATAAACTTAAATCCTTTACAATTACTGATACTAAAGGTGTTAAGTATTTATTTGGGAATTATGAAGACAAAGCACAATTAATAAAAAATTATAGTGTTGTAAATCAATCTATGAGTTGGGCTAATAATGAAATTTACAAAGATGTTAATACATGGTATTTGTATCGGATAATTACACCAAACCATAAGAATATTGATTTTAATTATGAAGCAGAATATGTTATGTATTATCAAGTTAACGGAAATGAGCAAGTTGGAAATGTAAACACACTACGTTTTACTGAAAACACAATGAGACAGCATCAATTGTCGCAAATTACGTATGATAATGGATATATAATTTTTGAGAAGAGAACTACAGAAAGGGAGGATTTAAATAATGGGTACGCATTATGGAAGGTTAAACAGTTTAACAACTTGAATAATATGATTAAAAGTTATGTTTTTAATCAATCTTATAGAACATGTCAGGATGATAATAATCAATATTATTGGTTGAAAGCAAATGATAATTTTGCTAAAAAGAGATTATTTCTGGAATCTATTGATGAATATGGAAGCCAAGGAGAAATTGGAGAAAAACATACTTATTCATTTGAATACAACCCCATACTACTACCAAATAGACACTCTACCTCTCACGATAATTGGGGGTATTATAACGGTAAACAAAATGGAGAACTTTTAAGTATAGCAGAATATTCATCTGTCAATAGACAGGTAGATATAGAAAAGTCTGAAGCAGGGATGCTAAAGAAAATTACTTATCCTACCGGAGGTTATACTGAATTTGAATATGAACACAATAGAGTAAAAACACCTGATTTCTATTCTCAAATAGCCATACCAGGAGGTAACAATCCTACTAATCTTACAGTTATGGCTAATTTATTTAAGTATATAGGTATTTGGGATGGCAGAGCTTATGTGGATACTTTATCTGTTGGAGGAACGGGTTATCAAACTTACTTTTATGATGTGTCATTTACATCAAATACTTCCTATCCTTGTTCTGGTGGTTTGTCTCCAAATTGTAAATATGAAGTAAAAATTACTAGTTTAAGTGGAAATACTGTTTATTATGAAATACCATTAGGCACAGGAAGTTTTTCTTTGGCTAGAGGAATAGATTATAAAGTAGTTGTAAAGCCTAGAGGGACACATCATCCTGGGGTATTTTATCCTGATGAAGATTTTTTCGTGATTATAAGAACTAATTTGGAAGAAATAGATAGTAGTGAGGAGTTATTAGCCGGTGGAAAAAGAATAAAAAAAATTATAAAGAAGGAAGGAGAGCAAGTTTTGCTTACAAAAGAGTTTAGATATACAGATGCAAATGGGAAGACTACAGGTAGGTTGTTTTCTATACCAAATTATTTTCATCTTCATAAAAATTATGGTAATGCAGTGGCTGTTACTGGCGGGTTATATAAACAAGCTACACCAATGTCATCTGTTGGAGGAGGTCAACTGGGTTATCAACAAATTACAGAAACAGTAATAGGTCCTGTTAATATTGGTAAGACGGTTTATACATTTACAGTCTTTCCTGATACAGGTGAGTATTATAAGTTTCCGTACCATTTCCCCACTGATATGGAATGGACAAGAGGATTACCTTTAGAAGTTAACTATTATAAATTTGAGAATAATAATTACAGTTTAGTTAAAAAGACAAAAAATAAATATCGCTTCAGAAGGAGTTGGAACAGTCCTGATATATATGACTTACAAGAATATGATCCAATGGATGAAGTAGATGTAACTACAGATTATTTCATCACTAAATTTAAATATTCTTATCCTATTTATCGTTTTGGAAATTATGTAGATATTACAGATCTTACAAATTTTCAACCTACAAACCCTAATATTTACCGAACGGCTTATTTTATTGGAGGTACAGTAGATGTTGCAGAAAGTGTAGAAACCGATTATTTAAATGGACAAGAAGTAAAGGTTACGCACAACTTTACTTTTGATAGTACTCATCATAACTTTTTAACCAAAAAGCAAACTATTGTGTCGGATGGAATTGTGGAAACTAGGTATCAATATCCTTGGGATGTAACATCTTCTGGTGATGTATATCAAAAAATGGCCTTACGAAATATTATTGATGTTCCTATTACTACTGAAGTTTACAGGAACTCTACCAAGTTAAGTGAGCAAAAAATAGAATATTTTGAATTTAATTTTCCATCTACTAATGATAAGCTTCTCTTACCAAATTATATCAAAACTTCCAAAGGCAGTAACAGCTTAGAGAATCGAATAGAGTATTTACAATATGATGATGTGGGTAATCCGCTTGAGGTAAAGCAGACCAATGGTACTCATATAGTTTATATCTGGGGGTATAATAAGACGATGCCTATTGCTAAGGTAGAGAATGCTACCTATAGTCAGGTTAGTAGTTATGTTTCGAATTTACAAACACTATCCAACGGCACGAATGAATCGGGGTTAATAAGTGCATTAAATACCTTACGAACCAATCTTCCGAATGCCTTAGTTACTACTTATACGTATAAGCCTCTTGTTGGAGTATCGTCGATTACCGACCCTAGAGGTTATAAAACTACTTATCATTATGACAGTTTTGGTAGGCTAGAGTTTGTGAAAGATCATGCGGGCAATATTGTTCAGGAAACGAAATACAACTATCAAAACTAAATTTGCTATGAAAAGATTGATTTATTTAATGAGTATGGTTGTACCTGTTTTAGTTTTTGGTCAGAGTACTAATCAAAATTACATTAAGAATATTACCTACAAACAAGCTACTTCTACAGCATTGCCTCAATATCCATCAGCAGAGCAGGCGAGTGTTAGTGTAACCTATTTTGACGGATTGGGCAGGCCTATTCAGCAGGTAGCTCACAAGCAGTCTGAGACAGGAAAGGACATCATAACGCATATTGAATATGACGAATATGGGAGGCAGTTAAAAGATTATTTGCCTTATCCTTCTACGAGTCAATCTAATATGGCTTTTGTTTCGGGTGCCGATTCGGAAGTTATATCGTATTATCAAGGAGTTTATGGAGATTCGTATCCATTCAGTGAAAAGCAATTAGAAGCCTCACCGCTTGGAAGAGTCTTAAAGCAAGGAGCACCGGGAGCTCCGTGGCAGTTGGGAGGGAGTTCAGATAAAAGTATCAAGTTTAGTTATCAAAGTAATGCGTCAAATGAAGTAAAATATTTTTACGCGACAACTTCGGCAAGCCCTAATAGTTATGGAGTATATACCATAAGTTTAGCGAACTATTCGGGTGGTACTTATTATAGCCCGAATCAGCTGTATAAGACCATTACCACGGATGAGAACGGTTCGCAAACCGCAGAGTATAAAGACAAAGAGGGAAGAGTTGTCTTGAAGCGAGCATATAATGGTGCTGTGGCTCACGATACGTATTATGTTTATGATTTATATGGGAATTTGACGTATGTCATTCCTCCTAAAGCCGTTGACTTAGGGACGATTACACAAACCGTATTAGATAATTTATGTTATCAATACATATATGATACAAGAAATAGATTGGTAGAAAAGAAATTACCGGGCAAGCGTTGGGAATATATAGTATATGATAAATTAGATAGAGTAGTAGCTACTGGACCTGTATTATCACCATTTACAGATTCTTCTACTACAGGATGGTTGATTACAAAATATGATGTATTTGGGAGAGTAGCTTATACGGGATGGAATGAGGTTAGTGGAAGTTTTGAATCTTCAACTAGAAATTCTTTGCAAAACTCGGTTAATGGTATGACAAATTTATATGTAAGCAAACAAAATAGTTCTGTTGACGGAGTCACTATAGGGTATAGCAATAATAGTACTTTACCAGTAATTACTAAATTACTTACAGTAAACTATTATGATAATTATAGTTATCCTGGAGCACCCACTTCGCCTGTGCCTACTGCTGTTGAAACCCAAACTGTAGCGACAAATGTTAAAGGATTGGCTACTGGGAGTTGGGTGAGGGTATTGACCACCTCAAGTGAGAAGCTAAACGAATTGAGCTACACGCTATATGATTTGAAAGGAAGACCAATACGCGTTTATCAAAAGAATTATTTGGGTGGATACACACAGGTCGATACAAAACTCAATTTTATAGGTACACCGGAATATACCCTCACAAAGCATAAAAGGTTAACCGGAGATACTGAAATATCAGTTAGAGAAGATTTTATCTATTCGCCTCAAGGCAGGTTGAGAGAGCATAAGCACCAGATTAATAGTGGAACAGTAGAAACCTTGTCTTATAACGAATATGATGAATTAGGACAGCTCAAGAAGAAAAAAGTAGGTAGAACCTCTTCAACTCCCTTACAGGAAGTAGATTATTTATATAATATCAGAGGATGGCTAACGGACATCAATAATGTAGATAATTTAGGTGGAGATTTATTTGGTTTTAAAATTAGTTATGAAAATCCTTTAGTTCCTAAATTTAGTAATTCATATAAGGCGTTATATAACGGGAATATCTCTGAGACGTATTGGAAATCATCATCAGATAACGTTTTGCGAAAATATGGTTATAGTTATGACGGATTGAATAGACTCAATGCGTCTTTATATATGAAACCGATGACTTCTCAGCAACGCGGTATGGATTTAGGAAGTTATAACGAACATATCACTTATGATAAAAATGGAAACATAAACACTTTATTCAGAAATGGTGATTTGGACAGTAATCTTGATGTAATAGTAATAGATGATTTAGAATATACTTATGATGGTGGAAATAAATTATTAAATGTAATGGATTATAGTAACCACCCGGAAGGGTTTAAGAACGGAGCCAATAACAATGATGAATATGGTTATGATGACTTTGGCAATATGATACAGGATTTGAATAAAGAAATAGCTCAGATCACTTATAATCATTTGAATTTACCTAAAAAAATCACGTATAGCACCTCAAGTCAAAATATTTCTTATCTTTATAACGCCTTAGGGGTAAAAGTTCAGAAAAAAGTTTTTAGGTCTGGTATAGTCGGTACTTTTAACCCCGACCATACTGTTACTACTGATTATCTTAGCGGATTTCATTATGAGTTTAATGATAATGCAAATATAGTAGGTAATAGTGGTTTAGTATTTTTTGCGACAGCTGAGGGTTATGTAAATGTAATTACACGTAGAAGTGTTTCTTATAATTATATATATAATTATACCGACCATTTAGGTAATGTTAGGGTGAGTTATTCTAGTGGTACTGGTGGTGCAGCAACAATATTAGAAGAAAATCATTATTACCCATTTGGATTAAAACATAAAAAATATGGCTCAACGGTTAAGGATTTGGTGGAGGTTGAAGATGGTGAGGATTATTATGTAGGTATAGAAATTGTACCGCCTGGAGCTAGAAAAACGTATCAGTATAAATACAACGGTAAAGAGTTCCAAGATGAGCTGAATTTAAACTTTTACGATTACGGAGCAAGGAATTATGATGCGGCTTTAGGGCGTTGGATGAATGTTGACCCGTTGGCAGAACAAATGAGGCGTTGGTCTCCGTACAACTATTGTTTTAATAACCCTTTGAGATTTGTTGACCCTGATGGGATGGGACCCATGGATTGGTATAAGAATTTATTAACTGGAAATATTATATGGAAAGAAGGGAGTGGTAATTATAAGAATTACACAAATATTGGAAGTTCAACTAATATTGCATCGGGTACGGGACAAAATATTCAGTTAAATACTGATGGAACCTTTAAAGATTTAAATAATGGAAAATCATATGGAAATAACGAGACATTAGTGTTTAACACCTCAACGGGTAATACAGTAACTTCTAAACAAAATTGGTTTCAACGAAACCTTGTTGCTGAGGTAAGGTTGTCAGGTTCTGTCGGGGCACAAGTTGGTGGTAAGCTTGGACCAATTCAAGGTAAAGCAGGGGTAATGACACAAGAAATAGGTTATTTTGGCTATGATTTTGTAAATAATAAAGATACATCAAGATTTGCTGATAATAAAATTGATAATTTCTTAGAACTTGGGGCAGGTATTCAAGGGGGATTATCTGCAGGATTTAGTGCTAATTATAGCTATGAATCTCTCGATGGATTAAATGGAATGAGTGATGGTTCTTTAGACTTGTCTCTTCAAGCAGGATTAAGTACACAACAAAACCTTTTACCTAGTCATCCAGCTTTAGATGTTTCTCCAAACGTTACTACTAGTACAAATTGTAAATGCATTAATTTAGGTATAGGAATTCGTGCTATTTTTGGTGTAAATATTGATTTAATTATTGGGTTTAAATAATTATGGAGGTTAAAATTATAAATAAGGGAGATATATTTATATGTGATAATAAAGAATTGATTTATAAAATGGTTAGAAGAACTCCTATCCCCTTTAAAACCATTGGAGAGATTTTTCAGAATGAAAAAAAAATAGCTGAAGTAATTTTTTCTGTTTTTTATATAAAAATAATCTATCAAAATTTTTTATATAATGTAAAAATAATTAATCAGAAGTTTTTTATGGTAGAATTTAATGTGGATGGAAATGTTATACGAATAACTCACAATCCTTTTTTTTATTTTAATAAAAAAAAATTCAGTAAAATATATTTTAATTCCGAATTAACTACAATAGTTTCTATGAAGAAAATCCTGGATATAGAAGGATATAATTTAGAATTAAATTTTTTAAAAGAAGATAAATTAATTAAAGATGTATCAATTATTTGTTTTATCATATATTGTATTGAATTAAATTTATCATAAATAAATTTACTATTTATAGTATTTACCCTAGCTAGTGCGAGCATCTTGCTCGTGCCAAAATAATAAACAAAAAAATCCCAAGTTAGTCGCTTGGGATTTTTGTTTTTAAAGAGTTGCTACATTTTTCTGAAAAAAGTCTTTAAACTTTTTGGCTTTATATAATGGGAATATCTCGGAGACTTATTGGAAAACTTCAACAGATAATGTTCTGCGAAAATACGGTTACCAATATGACGGACTGAACAGGCTTTTGGATTCGTATTACCAGAAACCAAACAATACGGAGCATAATTCTCCGAACATTATGAGCTATAACGAACATATCACTTATGATAAAAATGGAAACATAAACACTTTATTCAGAAATGGTGATTTGGACAGTAATCTTGATGTAATCGAAATTGACAATTTATCATATGAATATGATAGCGGTAATAAATTACTAAAAGTGACCGATTCTAGTAATCACCCGGAAGGGTTTAAGAACGGAGCCAACAAGAATGTTGAATATGGTTATGATGATTTTGGTAATATGACCCGTGATGACAACAAAGGAATCAGCAGCATTACGTACAACCATCTGAATTTACCGATAGAAATTGTGTTTAGTGGTACACCAACCCGAAATATTTCGTATATTTACAATGCTTTGGGTCAGAAAGTAAGTAAATCAGTTACTTATGGAGTCTCCTATACAACTATTGACTATTTAGGTGGTTTTCATTATGAAAATGAAGTTCTTAAATTTTTTGCAACGGCAGAGGGTTATGTAAATGTTTTAACGAAAGGAAACAAGACAGCATATAATTATGTTTATAATTATATGGATCATTTAGGGAATATAAGGTTGAGCTATACAGAATCTCCAGAAGGAGAAGTGGAGGTTTTGGAAGAGAACCATTATTACCCTTTTGGATTGAAACATAAGAAGTATGGTTCAGTTGATAAACAGTTGGTTAGTATTGTTAAAGGAGAGACTTATTATGTAGGTATAGAAGCTGTATCTCCGGGAGAAAGATTGACATATCAGTACAAATATCAATCTCAGGAGTACCAAGATGAACTCGGATTGAATTGGTATTCGTTCAAATGGAGGAATTACGACCCAGCAATCGGACGATTTTTTAACCCCGACCCGCTAAGTGAAAAATACGCTTATCAATCACATTATAACTTCTCTGAAAATAGAGTTATTGACGGTAGAGAGTTAGAGGGGTTGGAATGGGAAAATTTTAGAACAACAGGTAAAAATCCGGGAAGCCTTAAAATGAAACTTCCTTCTTCTGACGCTCAAAGACAACATTACAGTGTAGCTGTAACAAATTCAGATGTTTCTTTTTCTGATTTTAAATCCACTTTTAAGGAAAGCCCTCAAAAGTTTTTGACAAATTCAAAGGCAACGTTTAACTCCCCTGTTGACGGGGAAGGGAACTCTTCGGACTTTGAAAAGGGCAGTTTCATAAAAATAGATATTAAAGGACCTATGAATAATGCTTATGTTAAAGTTGTGGGTATGGAAGACAAGGACGACTATATGTCTGCGACTTTTGCTACAATGGAAGGGCACGTTGAGAAAGGCAAAATTACATTTAGACTTTATGATGATGGAGATGGAAATATTAGATTTACTATAAACAGTATGTCAGAAGTTGATATGGGCTTAGCCCCCGAAAAATATTCGAGAGAGCAACAATCACAATCTTGGAATGAAGTATTATCCAATATATCAAAATATTTGGGAGGGGAAGAAACTAAAAGGGAATCACGAGTTGTAGAACCTAAAAAAGAAGATAAATGATGTTCTATGTATATACGGTGCTAATACCTATATTGATGTTACTGTTAGGTAGTTATATAGCCAATCCTCGACCTAAAAAAATACCTGATTTTGTAAATCTGATTTTTAAAATGATTCCTCATTTTTTTGGATACGCATTTTTTTTGTACTTCTTAGAAATGGAGGGCTACATTGATACAGGTTGGACTTTTTATACAGTACTTTTTTATATGATTCCAATCTCTATCATTGTAATCATACTGAAAATATTCTATTTTTTCAAAAAATAAATTTATCGGATTTAATATCAAAAACCACTCCCCCCGCTGGCGCGAGCATCTTGCTCGTGCCAAAATAACAAACAAGAACTCCCAAGTGAATAGCTTGAGAGTTCTTGTTTTATAGTACCGCTACATTTTTCTGAAAGAAGTCCCCTCGCTGGCGCGAGCATCTTGCTCGAGCCAAAATAACAAACAAAAATCCCAAGCTTTAACTTAAATTATTTTATTATCTTTAACATAGTTAGATATGTAGTTTGATACTTTTTTAGATAGTAGAAAAAATAGGTACGAGCGTGACGCTCGCACCAGCGGGGGAACACCTGTTTCTGACCAATATGGTTATGGAGGACAACCTTTTGGAAAACGAACTATGAGCCCTTACAGACGAACAGCATTAGCTTCAGATATTACGAAGTTAAATATTGATACTAAAACTTTAAAAGAAACGGGTAGAGTTAACGTAGGAACAGCAACTAATAGAATTTATAATCCTAATGGAACAGTTAAAACACCTTAAAGGTATTATTTGCTTAACGATTTTAATTTTGTTGTTTTCTTGTGCCAATAGGCAAAATTTAGATGATGAATTATCTCGTGAAATAAAAGAAGCAAAAATTACTAATGAAATGATAATTTACAATAACAATAGATTTAATGATATTCCAGAATCTATCTTTAAATTGAAGAATATAGAAATTTTATCATTTATTGGCTCCGAATGTGATATAAAGCCATCTTGTATAAACATTACTAAAGTTCCCTCTGGATATACTAATTTAGCTTCCAGTTAAGGTTAAGAATAAATCTTAATTTTAACTTATGAAACGAGAGCGAAAAATTTATGATCCGTCTTTTAAGACAAAAGCTGTTCAATTAAGCAATGAAAGAG